>Ga0193728_1001564_pt1 | contig 11709 bp, 1 predicted proteins | sample U1c1metaG_FD_143037 | JGI IMG/M metagenome (GOLD analysis project Ga0193728, IMG submission 143037) | Soil microbial communities from a riparian zone of the East river system, Colorado, United States - U1c1 | ecosystem: Environmental > Terrestrial > Soil > Riparian zone | place: USA: East River...
GTATACTCAGCATTACTATTATTGTCATTAAGGACTTTTATAGGCGGGATAGGAGGCTAGGACTACTCAGGTACCTCATTAGATAAATTAGTACCCTAGAGATCTTCAACCATCATATTAAGGAAAATGCAAGAAAATATTATAGCTTAGGAATATAATCAAATAGAGTTATAGAGCTAGAAAACTTATAGCAAGATAAATCGGGCGGGCTCCTAGATATATAACTAAGTGATATACAGTCTTATAAAAAGGAGAAGCGCCTAAGAGGAGGGGCAAGATCTAATTACCATCAAGCCTATATTAGAACATCGTCATACCTATAAAGAACCTAGAATAGATACTATAAGTTAGTATCTAAGCCTTACTATACTAATAGCAGTAGCTTCGGAATACCACGGCAATAGAACGGCGCCGTATTACATTTTATAGGCTTAGTATACATTTGCAATAAGCATAGTAGGCTAACTGGGGCGAGTCATATACGACTCGGCCTTTTTACCCTTCGCTATAATCTTATTAGTCTAAGTAATATTTTATACTTATAAAATAGAGCTATAACCAATCTACTATAGAAGAAAACTTAGTTATTTACGGTTTATTAACGCTTAACATTATCGCTAACCTACAATTTTATTCTCAAATCTCTTATATAGTTACTCCACCATAATTAGAACCATAACACCGTCTTCCTCATTTTCAGCCCCACTACCCTCCTATACGCCTTTATTTCTAGTAGATAGACGCTAATCTTCTTTTAGGAAATCTACTTTCCTTAAACCTTAAAACTACTTAGTTTTAGAAATCGAATAGTTAATAACATAAAGACCACCTCTTTCCTTATCTAATAAGAGATTAAGAATATAGGTCTATAGAAGGCTAGAGAAAGCTTTAAGTACACCAGAGCAAGGCTCCACATCTTCGCTAACCGTAACCCTACTATCTATATTTACCATCAACTAAAGTTCTTAAATAATATCCAGGCCAAAGCAGTATACATTAGTATTATTTCTACCCTCTAGGGAATCCTTAGTAATTCTTTTAACCTCCTTAATAAGACTCTCTACGCTCTACGCTTCCCAGTCCATTTTAAGCTTCTCAAGAATAAAATCCCCTTCTTTTATAGTTTTTTTAGTCGCCTTTAAAAGAAGCTCTACCTCAAGCCTAGGGCCATTCTTAGATCGATACTTAGTTACATATATAGCAACCTCCTAAAGTAGTATAGCCTCGCTATTTAGGTAGATACTAATCGCTTACAATAGTTTTGGCTATATAAATATAACCAGTTTCTATAGCTCTTTAGTCCTATCCCTAAATTCTAAACTATCGCCATCCTAAAGAAGGGGAGGAGTAGTAGTAGTAGCAGGAGCAGCAGCAGTAGGAGAAGGAGGAGGAGGAGGAGGAGGAGGAAGAGGAGGAGGTAGTAGTAGTAGTGGTGGTAGTAGTAGAGCCTTCAAATGCGGAGAGTACATAATAGCTGTTTTAGAGGGGCAATGGTAATTTCAGTAGAATGGTAAGATAATTTTCAAGGCTATAGATATAAAGGTCTTATATAATTAAAACTAGATACTAAAGAGGGTTTTAAGAGCCTATTTATGCGTATACAGGTTAAGCTAAATTTAACCAAATACGGCCCTTATCTCCAACCCGATATTGCGGATATATATACTATCTTATAGCTTCCTAACAGGAGTATATGGCATAATATAGTTGCTATAGGTAATAAAGACCGGTAAATGCCTATATACAAGGTGTTAAGCCTAGACCATAAACAGGAGGGCGCCACAATATATATTCGGAGGCTGCAAACAGACAAATACTACTTACTTCTAGTTATACTCTAGAGAGTAATAGAGTGCGAGATAATCAGTAAGCAATAAAGGTTAGAAATAGCTTAAAGCCGCTATAAGACGAACGCAAACTATATAGAGCAGGGCAAATGCGTATAGCTAGTATACTTATTATTAGGAGGTCACCAAAGGAGGTCTCGCGGCCAATTCATTAGACGACAATAGTACTTAAGTAAGTTAGATACACTTTAAAGTATACTCTAAGCACTAGAAGAGAGTAGATATATAACAATATACGGATAAAATACTTATAGATAAGAACCATCTAAATATAGGCTTAGGTAAAAGTATTTATCAGCCCTCCGCTCGGTTAATATTGCTCCCACTATATAATAAAATTGCCTTCTTACGGACTTTAGATAAGTCTACCCTAGTTTCCAATAGCTAATAGTATAGGCTTCCCACTAGTACTAATCCACGCTTTCCACTTCTTCTATTTAAAGGCCCACTTTAGAAAATAACAGCAAATCGCATTTTCCTTCCCGCTGTTGGAATTTTACTACTATCTAAATACGTATAGTAAATAGTGCTACGGTATATTTAAATCGTATTCTACGGCACCCTTAATTGCCGCGCTTAGGACATTAGAGAAGTTTTTAGGGATTATTACAATAGCAGATAACAAGCCATATAATTAAAATATTATAACTTACTACAAAGTGTAAATATAAAGCATTTAGGGTCAGGGAAGAAGACTTTACCTAGTACGACTTAATTATTACTGCTAACACCTCCTAGTCGCTCTTAAAATTATAAACTAGAGGAAGAGTCTAGAAATTAGGCTCTTTAGCTAATATAGTAAAGCGGTAGTTCTAGTAGGTAGGAAGGTTATTTCTAGTAACAAGAAGCCACAATATTACTATAGCAGCTAATAGTTAGTAGAAAGTATTATAGATAACTCCTTTAACAGGCTATATAGAAAGTAGGTTTTAGAACATTTTTCATTATCAATCCCACTCCTCTATACCAAAAGTATACCCTATTCTTCTCACCAATTCCTTATTTACAGGTATACTACCTATAGAAGACCAATCGGGTATAAATAAGCTATAACTAGCGAGTAGGAAGGCTGCGGATTAAATAGGCAGTAGAGGTATATACGGTCGAATATAAGACATAGGATACCTATAGGGTTAGTAGGTGTAGAAAGGCGCGGGCTATATAGCTACTTACCTTTAATTACTTTTAGGGCTAGTATTCACTCTAGAGGTCTTCTAGTAGGTTATTTATATATTAGTTAGTAAATTGCAGCAGTAGTTACAGTAGTGGATTCTCCTTTTAGTAATCGCCGTCGTTTAGGGGGATTAGGAGCATAAACATATTTAATAAACTTCGCGAAGGGCGCTATAAAGAACGCTAATATAGCCATAGCTATATTAGCGTTCTTAGTAGCGCCCTTTACTTAACCTCGAGTACCCCTACAGACACTCCGTATTAGGCATAGTAACATACTAACTTTCGGACCGTTCCCACACTTCTATTAGCCCTTCCCTAGTAGGACGCCACCGCAATATAATCCCCTATAAGAGGGTTATCAATATAAAGCAACTATAATATCCTTAGAGTTATATAAGCCACGCTTAGGATACTTTATATCGATCTTTTAATCTATAAGATACCTATTTAAGAGGAAGTATAAAGACATTTAACGCCTTAATAAAAATTAACGGGTCGCTTTAATAACCACTAAGTTTAACATAGTTTTACCTCTATAGCACTTAGCTCTAAAAAAAGAAAAGAAGTGCTTACTATCTCTTCTCTAGGGAAGCTAACATTGGCTTCTAGAGAGGGAAATTCTCGATTAGATATATCTAAATCATTCCCTTAGTCTTTTACTCTCTCTTTTATATCTTAGCTTTCCATACAAGGCAGTGTATTAAATAGCTTTAAAAAAGGGTATTAATTATAACTAGAAGTAGAAAATAGAAAGTAAACGTAAAGAGATTTTCCTTATAATAGTCGCTAAACCTAAGTTTATTAAGGTCAGGAGCTATTCTATATATATACCCTATACTCTAACTATTTTATAAACAGAGAAAATATTAGCCTTTTACCCAAATCCCTTAAAGCTATATAATTCTTTAGTATTTATATAGTTTAGGTAGAATAAGCTGTAGTTAGATAGTTACTAGGAGTTACAGAACTTAGAGTTAACAAATAATTAGACAGAATTACTAAGAACAGACAGGATAGATAATTTCGTTAGTTAGATAGAATTGCTTAAGCAAAACAGATACTAAAAAGATTAATACGGAGTATAGAAGAAGATATTCTTTTCTTTAACAGCGGAAGCTAGGCTATCCTAGTTAACTATAATAGAGGATTTAAGTAGCTAATAAGGGACTTTAACAGGCATAGAGGCCTAAGACGTTAGCTTTACTATAGTACAAAAATGCTATTAAATCAGAACCTAATATCGCTATACCCTAGCCATTAGGAGTATAGGATATAAGCTATTAAATACAATATAGCGTTATTCCATTGCCGTAGTATTCTAAAGTTACTACTAGTAGTATAGCAATACCTAGATATCAACCTGCTTAATAGTAATTTAATCTTACCCTCTTTTTAGAAGCTCCTCTTTTTTAGTAAGGCCATTATATAGCAGCTCTATTTAATCCTATAATCTAATAAGTTATTATACGCTAGTAGGGATCGCGATCGGCCCTTTAGTACATTACTTTAATAATACAGTAGGGTATATAAACATATCTCACTTAGTATATTAACAAGTATAGTAGCGAGCTCCTAGGAGTGTTTAGAGAGGTTTTCTTATAGGGAGTTTATTAATTTAAGGACGGTATCGCCCTCTACCAACTCCATCATCAACAATTAATACTCGTCCTAATATTTAGGTACTAGAGGTAGCCTATAACTTATAGCATAGCAAACTCTAGTAATAGATTAGAGTCTTAGCCCAATAAATTAGGAACACTAAAACACTACCACTAACTCCCGTTAAAGGACATAGAAATATAAATTATATTAACTATATCCTACTAGACGTAAGTTTAGAAACCACTCTACTAATTATATACTTATATATCTTCAGAGTCCTAAAAATAGTATTAAAGTTACCAGAACTTCGGCCAAGTCTCTTATAATCTATATTACAGACATATATAGAACTAGTTTCAAATTACCTATTCGTTTATTCGTAGCAGCCGCGGGTTTTTACTACCGCTAGTTATATAGGTTGTTTCTTTACTATTATTATAGAAGGTATATTTATATTATTAAATTAGATAAGGCCTAAGGAGTAGGCCCATTATAGCTTTACAAAGGCTATTATTATATAGCATACCAGTTCTTAATCTACTTTTTCTATCGTTATTAATTTGCGAGCTAAGCCTATAAAACTACTAGGATCTAAGATAGTCCTTCTCGCGTATAAAGCGTCTAAGTAGGATAATATATCTCCGTAAACCTAGATTACTAAACATAGTATATTAACTGTAATAAGTATATAAGCCCGCCTCTACGTCCTTACGTTCCCTATAAGGAGCTATAACATTTACTAATTATAGCTTATCTAGAATACGTAGATCGGATAGGGGTATTAGATATCTTAGTAGAATAGTAGCTTACTTTTAGTATATATAAAAAGGGGATAGGTTAGCCGGCTTAGCCTATAATTATACTTACCATTAGATAGGGTTAAATTTAGATATAATAAAGAGTTCCTTAGCCTTAGATTCATTCTATTAGGTTAAGTAATACTCTATTAGCTCTAATAGAAAATAAAAACTACTCTTCCTTTTTAATAGCCTCCTAGCCTTTATACCTCTAATAGGATACCTTTAGAATCCTCTCTAACGTATATTACTTCTATAGGGGCTCCTAAGGACTTAAGCACGCCATAAGCCCTACTAAGCCCTACTAATACGGAATAGTTGTTAATATTTTCTCTTATCGACCAGTACGGCAACTATTTCCTTTATCCGATTATCTTGTGCCTTATATATAAGGTATAACTAGCTAAACATTTCTAGTGCTTACGTTTACCACGTTTAGACACTACAAAATACTATATTAAAAGGGTTTAAAAATCCACGAACTTATAATACTATTCTAAATTATAAATTCCATTTAAAAGATAGGAAGGGAAGGATTATTCTACCAGACGCTTGGAGACTATTTACAATAAGGTATATAGAGAAAAGGAAGTCGGGCAAGGTTATAAGAATCGTAGTATCACCCCTATTTTTTACCCTTATAGTTAATAATACTCTATTACGGGTTATATTACCTATAAACTCATACTGCCCCATTAAGGTATATTGACTTAAACTCGGCACGAGAGCTATATCTTACTACTATTCCAGGGTATATATAGGACTATTCTCTACGCCTTATACTGGCTCTATAGGGACACAGACATAAATACAATCAGGGCCGTAGAATAAGATCGGTACCAGCTTAAGGATTAACAAGGTGCACTTATTCTCCCAGTATACTTTAACTACCTAAGTAGCACGACAGTCAAGCTAATTACATCTAATTTGTATAATTCTGCATTTCCTACTCCACCTCCTACACCAGCTCCATCTCAAGCTTCCTCTCCCACTCCGTATTATCTACCTCCAATTATCACTTAGATAGAGATACCAGTTATTATTATTAATTAAGGATTATTACCTAGGATTAGTAGTTATAGCAGTAGACGTACGTCAATTATAACGGTCGCCAAAGCCACATCCAAATACTTAGGTAGGGGTCATTTCGTATAGAAAGAAGAGGCAAAGACTCTCCTTAATTAAGCAAAGAAAGCTACTAGGGATTGCATTAACGGAATAGATAATACTAATTAAGGTAGCTATAGACCAGGAACTATACGGCAGCTTTAGTTAGTAATAAACCTCTTAGAACAGGTTAAGTACTAGGGATTCCGCGGTAAACTATTAACCTTTACTTTACCTAGAAATGGCTCAGACTATTATACAATTAGGATCCTTTTAGAGGAACTAATAGATAACCTTTTTATCATAGATTGTTAAATTCCTTAAGGGGAGTAGTATTAGGGATCAGATCTATTAAAGTTCCTTATAGGAGAAGATAGAAAGATAGCCTTAGAGGAAAATAGGGAGTTAATCTTAGAGGAAGACGGGAAGTTAGTCTTAAAGGAAGATAGGGAGTTAATCTTAGAATAATCTTAAAGGATAATCTTAGATTTTCAACGCGCGTTATTTTAACTTTATTAGATTAGTATTTTCAACTTAATTAACCACTTACCAATATTAGTTCATTTCTAATTTTTTTAACTATCAAACTAACTAGGGGTATATAACCGTTATAATATAGAAGGTTTATTAAGTATAAGCAATATAGCCGATTATCTAATTACCTAGTCTACACTAATACTTATAATAGTCTTATCATAGCCAATTAGAGCGCATATCTCCAAATACTAGATTTACTCCTATTAGAGGTAGAGGAAGGCGTGCCCTAGGAATAGGTAGTATAAAGAGGAGGCTGCAAATTCTAGGCACGCTAATATACCTAAGGCCAGGTAACTCCTCATTATACCTATAAAGACTAATCGCTAAATCTAATCCACTTTATTAAAATTCCTAGCCACGACCGTAGATACGATTGTAGGACTATTATAGTAGTTATAGAGTGCGGTAATTACTAGGAAGATTAGGTATATTAATTAAAACAAGTAGGAATAAAAGGAGACGTAAAGGAGACGTACATAATACATCCTACACTAAAGCATTAGCTACTCTACTAGCAAGCCGTTCTATATATACAATAACTTATAGTTAATAAGGCCGCACTAATATCCATTCTTAAGTTTGCAGTCTCTTACCTTACCCCTCTAAAATCTAACTATTTTACAACCTAAAAGGAAGAATGGTACGTCTAGTAGTTAAAGTAGTAGTTTAAGCATAGACTAATATTCTATTATAAAGGCGCAGGCCATAGCATCTAAAGACGGTCTCTTAAAGACCAATTATAAACAGTTCTCTTACTAGCTCTTTAAGTATTAACTAGGGGAAATATACAACCTTTTAATAGGGATACTAAATAAAAAGAACCCCTAAGAGGCGTAGGGCCTTATAAGAGGTCTTTTAAAGCTTATTTAGTACACTTATAGCGAGATTAGTAATAAGACTTCTCTACTTAGGATATAGGTTATAGCAGAAAGCTTTAAAGCGTATACGGATATTTATAAAAAAGGCTATAATATAGAGGATGCCTAGGGGTTCTTAAGGATTATAAAATGCGCTCTTAAGGTCGCTATAGGCAGAACGCTCTACTCTAGCAGTGTTCGCCTAGCTATATTAGATAATCTACAAGATCTGCCACTCGTCTATATAGGAGGGCTCTCCAATTCCCTAGTATTTAAATTACAGCAGCTAAACTATAACAAATGCCCCGGGCCTCCTTTAAGATACTTTAAGCTTAAAATTCTTAACGCATTCTTAAACCGTAATCTAATTTTTATTTTAGAGGATTTTTATAATCTAAGTAAACAAGAAGAGTTTCCAAAAACCCTTCCCTAGAGATACCTCCGCGCAAGAAAGGACGGCAGGGTTATTATTAGTATTGTAATAGTAACCGGCTTAAAAGAAGAGCCCTTATCTAATAGCGATAAAGGTACATATAAACTTCACTTAATATTAAATAATTCGCTAACAAAGTTAGCAGCTTATCTTAAATACCTTAAAGAAGACGTTAAAAGCCTAAGTAAAGATAGAGATATAGGGGCGCTTAAGTCGTACTATATGCAAACTACAGCTATAAAATCTGAGTATGTGTTATATAGAGGTCTAATACTTTTAACTAACTTAGTATATAGGTACTTCAAAGGGAGTAAATTTCAAGTTAATACATTTGCCGTACTTAGGACTTATTAGGACCGCGGTTATAGGACATCGCTGCTAGATACGTATATAAAGCGGGCTAAGTCTTATTCTAGCAGCATAGCTAGATTATTTACACCTTAGAGTAAAAATATTACTAAGAGAGCTAGGTTTAATATTAAGGATTGCCCTATAGAATATAGAGAGTCGTCTTTTATTATAGGTCTTAGCGTCTATCCCCTTAGCGGATAATCGTAATATAGCAGATTCTTAAGTAGAGTTTTTACTATTATAGGTTAGTAATTATTCTTTATAATCCTTAACTCTTATTATATAGTTCTATTAAAATTTAGTAGGAAAATATAGCCTCTAAAGCCTTTATATTAAAAGGAGTAGTTAAGAAGGAGAACTCTATTAAATTAATATAGGCTATTAAGCCTCAATATATATAGTCAAGTCAAACGGCCAAGACACCCCTAGTTTATACCCTTAAAGGAAATAAAACGACAATCGCAATCAGCGCGTCATCCGACACTTTACCATATCAGGGATTTAAATATCTATACTTATTTATCACTACCCTACCTCTCTCTATAGGGCGAAGCTCTTAATATTCTCCTTCTACAAAGCAATAGCACAATTACCAATATATCGGCATTTACTTAAGATAGCATAAGTTGGCACCCTACGCCAACTCTAGGCTTACTGCCTTTAGGATATACATTACGGCCTTTACCGCCCAACGCACTATAATAGCCTATATACATATATATATATAGGGAGTAACATTATATATATTCCCAATATATATACAAAAGACACTTACTTTACATCTTTTCAGCTTTATTAGCTAGACGTGTTAATCTATACAAGAGTAAAAATACATCACTAACTAAAATAATAGCCACTAGGAGTACTGCAAGATATAGAAGCATTTCCCTAGACAACTCAATCCCCCCTTAATACAGTCTATACGCATATATAAGCCATTTAAAAGCCATCGGGAAAACTACCCAAGCAAGCCGTATATACTACCATCCCTCCTACTAGTCAATATAAGGCGTATATCTAGCTCCTACACATTAACTAGGACCAAAACCACACCCCAGCATAGCCCCGTACTTCAAGCCTATCACTTAGCTTAGAGTTAGGAGGATATTAGTATAATCTAGCACTTCAGTACTTACTAGCTCAGCTATCTAAACGCCTCTATACCCGCAATAGCCCGCTAATATATTTTTTTGCGGGCAATTAGCGTTCCATTCTTATTTTCTAGGTTATTTAACGTCTCTAATTTTAGACCTACGCATACTTCCACCACTTTAAGCAACCGGAGTTAAACCACATTACAGTCAGCTATACACTAGCCTTCGCTACACATAATTTTATATTCGCATTAGGTTGCTAACACCACCTACCAGTACATTTGGCGTACTAGATTCGGACCTACGCATACCCTCGTTGTTCTAGCAAGACATCGGCCATATACAATATACCTAACCTTTAACCGGTCTTCGATATATATATGGCACGGCATATACCATTATTTCATCAGCTAATGCATTAATAGACTACTAAGCTTAGACTACTTTCTCGCCTAATTTTAAATGCTATCTCTAGAGGCAAGCTGCTATAACCCAAACTTATCCTTCTTACCTTTTACATTGCCTTTCAGGCCATTTAGCACACTATTATCGCCCTAATAAGACATCTAAACAAGCGCACTATAGCTGCTCTAATTCCATATACTATAGGCTCCTAAATAGTTAACCCTTAGGATAAGGCTACCTAGGAAACCCGCTTAGGTCTATCTCGACTTATAACAGAAGAAGGCACAGTCTAGTTATAGGATAAAAATACGCCTTTTCATTCCTATAGTGCATTTAGGGCGGCCTATAATTTTAAAACTTTTCAAATAGATAAACTTTTTGGCTGTAAAAGAGTAAGTAAAAGAAATATCCTTAAAGACTACTCTCTTATACTATTAGCAGAAAGTAGAAATCTACGGTATAGGCAAAGGAGATATTGCGGCAAGCGTAACTTTAGACTCTGGAACCTATAATACAGTATTTTTATTAAAGCAGATAAGAGAACTCAAGTCTTACTAGGATATTATAGCGTTATAGTATATAACTATAGCTGTTATAGGGCTCTATATAGTAATAATATACATTATATAGGAATGTTTATATTAAGAACTATTCTTTATAATATATCTATTAGTTAGGAAGGCAGCTAGAATATAGGACCCAGTATTTAAAAAATCCTTCTAAAATCTTTTATAAGATAAATTACTCCTATAGCGTTTAGCGTAGTTCGACGCAAGGCGCTATACAAAGCCATTCTCTCTACCCGCATTAATTAACAATAGTTAGCGTGCACGCGTGCATACATATATGCAGGATTGAACTTTTCAAACCGAAGCACACCACACTTAGCATACCCTTGCTACTACAATGTAAGCTAGAGATTATATAATAGTAAGGATATTCTTATAGACGCTCTTACAACTCTTAAAGCCACCCCCGTAGCAGTAATATTTAAGTCATTGCTACTAAATTTAACAAAAGCGTTCGCACAACCGATAGCAAAAGCTCTATACTCGTTTATGTCGCAATACCTCTTAGTAACCACACCATATCGAATTTAGAGATTCTTTATAATACGATTTATAAAGAAGGCGTCAAGTACGCAGTTAGCGCATATAACATTTCCAAGGAGGCCTATAAGAAGCTTCCTAATAAACTTACAGTTCTATAATACTGTCTAAGTATATATCCTTTAATAATATAATTTTCTAGACTAATTATAACGTAAAGTAAAAGATAGGTGCTAGAAAAGAAGCCCTTAAATAAGCACTTAAGGAATATATAGCAAAAGGATAGATTATATAGATAACTAGAAGCTTGGGCTATATAGGTAGGTAAGCTAGCTTACTTACTACTAAATTAAGGGTTCTATACATTAGAGGTCTATAAAAATATTACTATCCAATTATATAAAGGAATTTTTTATAGGTGCACGGGAACAATTAGAGAACTACGTTATCAGTT
>Ga0193728_1001565_pt1 | contig 11708 bp, 8 predicted proteins | sample U1c1metaG_FD_143037 | JGI IMG/M metagenome (GOLD analysis project Ga0193728, IMG submission 143037) | Soil microbial communities from a riparian zone of the East river system, Colorado, United States - U1c1 | ecosystem: Environmental > Terrestrial > Soil > Riparian zone | place: USA: East River...
ATGCCATCAGCCTGCTCGACGACGGGGGACATGCGTACGGCGTGCGCGCGCGGGACCGCGAGAGCGGTCTTGAGGAGTTCGAGATCCGCGCCGCGAATGTGGTCAACGCCACGGGGGTGTGGGCGGACGAGCTGAACGACGACGCCGAGCTGCCGCGCATCCGCCCCAGCCGCGGCACCCACATCCTGTTGCGCCACAAAGATCTGCCCCTCGTCGGCGGCGCGATCGTCCCGGCGGACGGGGGGCGCACGATATTTGCGCTGCCCTGGCTGGGGCGCACGCTCGTGGGCACGACCGACCTGGACTATGAGGGCGAACTCGATCATGTGCGGCCGTCCGGCGAGGACGTCAACTACCTGCTGAGTGCGATCAACGAGTTCTTCGGAACGTCGTTCGACGCGGAGAATCTCGCGGGCGCCTACGCCGGCGTGCGGCCCCTGATCTCCAGTGGCGACCCCAAGAAGTCGGTGGACATCTCGCGCAAGGCCGAGCTGTACGAGGCGTCCTCGGGGATGCTCACCATCACCGGTGGCAAGCTCACCACCTGGCGGCGCATGGCCAAGCTGACGGTCGATCGCCTCGTCGAGCGCGACTCCCGCGAGGCGCCCTGCCGCACGCATGAGATCCCGCTCGGACAGAGGATCGCCGTGGAGGATCTCCCGCGCGTGGAGGGCGTGCCGGAGAAGTCCTACGCGGCGCTGGCAGGCCGCTACGGCTACGCCGCGCGCGAGGTGCTCGCGCTAGCTGCCGAGCGGGGCGAGCTGGCGCAGCCGATCGTCCCCGGCCTGCCCGATCTGCTGGCCGAGGTCGCCCTCGCCGCCCGCCGTGAGCAGGCGCGCAGCATCGGTGACGTGCTCCTGCGCCGCACTCGCCTCGGGCTGCTGGCCGCGCGTGAACTGCCGGTGGAGCGTGTCGCTGACGTGCTCGCGCGGGAGCTGGGCTGGAGCCCCGAGCGCACCGCGCGCGAGGTCGAGCGCTTCGCCGAGGAGGCCGACGCCGAGGGGATTCGCCCAGCGTGAGCCACGCTGACGAGGTCTCCCCGCTTGTCTTGCGCGCAGGCGAGCACACGCTCGAGCTCGGCCGCCGGCCGTGGTTGATGGGCGTCGTCAACGCCTCGCCCGACTCGTTCAGCGATGACGGCTCCGCGCAGACGCTCGACCGTCAGACGCGACTCGCCCGCGAGCTCGTGGCTGCGGGCGCTGACATGCTGGACATCGGCGGCGAGTCCGCGCGCACGGGAGTGCCGCCCGTGCCGGTGCAGGAGGAGATCGAGCGCGTCGTGCCGCTCGTCGAGCGGATCGTCGCGACCGTGGAGACGATCGTCTCGGTGGACACATACAAGCCGTCGGTGGCCGCCGCCGCGATCGCCGCGGGGGCCACGATCGTCAACGACGTCTCCGGCCTGTGCGACTCCGATCTCGCCCGCGTGTGCGCCGAGACCGGTGCGGCGCTCGTGCTGATGCACACCCGCGCCGCCCCCAAGCAGCGCCTGCAGAATCCCGACCTGTACGGCGAGGATATGACGGACGAGGTGCTCGCGTTCCTACGCATGCGCATCGAGCTGGCAAGGAGCGTCGGCGTCGCGCCCGAGCAGCTGATCGTCGATCCCGGGCCGGACTTCGCCAAGACTCCCGCCCAGACGATCGCATTGCTCGCCGACGTCGAGCGCCTGCACGAGCTGGGACGGCCGCTGCTGATGGCGATCTCGCGCAAGGACTTCATCGGCGCGCTCACCTCGCGTGCCCCGCGCGAGCGATTGGCGGGCACGCTCGCCGCGCTGGCCCACGGCGTGGACGCCGGCGCGCACATATTTCGTCTACACGACATCGCCGCCGCTGCCGACTATCTCGCCGTGCGGGGGGCGCTCGCCGGAGCGGTCGAGCCCCGCAGGGATCTCGCCCTCGCCGAGGAACTCCGACATGAGCGCTAGTGCCGCCGCGCGGGCGCTAGGGTTCATGCTCACAACGGGTGCCGGTCGCTGCGCAACGCGACCGGGCGCCAACCGCCCCACACCGATACGAAGGAGACACTCATGGCAGTACTCGACCGCTCCGAGCTCCAGGACAGCCCGCTGGCCGATCTGCACGCGATCGCCGACCAGCTCGGCCTGGAAGGATTTCGCCGGCTGCGCAAGGCCGACCTGATCGACACGATCCTTGGCGGACCCGCCACCGGAGGTTCGTCGGAGGGATCGAGCGATGGCGCGACCGCGGACTCCGAGGAGCGGGATACGGACGTCGCAGCCGCTCCCGTCGACAAACCGCGCCGGCGCCCGAGCGTGCGCGGACGCCGCCCCCGACGCGGATCGCCCAAGGACGCCGAGGCGCAGGCCGCGGAGGGCAAGCCGGCCGCGGAGGACAAGCCTGCCGGCGAGGACAAGCCCGCGGGAGAGGAGCGCGTGGCCGAGGGTGTCGTGGAGCTGCTCGGCAACGGCTCCGCGTTTCTGCGTGTGCATCCGCCCGAGTCCTCCGACGAGGACGTCTACATATCCGCCGCCCAGGTGCGCCGCTGCGAGCTCGTCTCCGGCGATCGGGTCACCGGCCCACTGCGCATGCCCCGCCGCTCCGAGCGCTACTCCTCGCTGATCCGCGTTGAGACGATCAACGGCGCCCCCGCCGGCGAGGTCTCCGAGGGCGCCCACTACGAGGAGCGCCCCGTCGCCTACCCGAGCGAGCGGTTGGCACTCGACGCAGGCGACGCGACGCTGCAGGCGATCGAATGGCTCACGCCGTTCGGTTGCGGCTCGCGCGTGATTCTCGCTGGCCCTGCCCGCGCCGGCAAGACCGAGATCCTCAGGCGCCTGCTCGGCGCGCTCTCTCCTCGTGAGGGGTTGGAGGTCACGCTCATGCTCACGGGAGTGCGCCCGGAGGAGGTCGCCGAGTGGGGCGAGGGCCCCATCGCCCCCGTGATCACGCTCAGCTTTGCCGCCTCCGCCGACGCCCAGGGTCAGGCGGTCGAACGCGCGATCGAGACCGCCAAGCGCACGGCCGCGCGCGGCGGAGACGCGCTCGTGCTGATCGACACGCTCGACGGGTTGCACCCGCATGCGGCGCGCAAGGTGCTCGCGGCGGCGCGCAACCTGACCGACGGTGGCTCGCTGACGATCGTCGCTACCGCCACGCGCCCGTATGGCGGGGAGACGACCGTGATCGTGCTCGACCCCGCGCTCGCCAATGCTGGAGGCCCGCCCCTGGATCTGACCGCGAGCGGCACCGTTCGCGCCGAGTTGCTGGTCGGAGATGAGGGGGCAGCCGCGATCGCCAAGGCCCGCGCGAGCGCGCTGGAGTCCTCGGGCTAGCGTCTATACGCGACGCGGCCCCAGGAGGGCTCGCGCGCAAGCTCGATCGGCTCGCCCTCGCGCTCGTGCTGCACGTACACGAACCCGCCCGTCGCTTCGTCGAACGCGACGCCCAGCTCGCCCTCGTTCACGCGCTGGTCCAGCCACGCGCCCCTGAAGACGAGCCGGCGCAGCCAGTGCACGAGCGAGCGCTCGGCCGGTCCGACCAGCTCGGGCCAGCAGTCGTTGACGTGCTCGCCGAGCGCCGAGGCGGGATCGTAGACCTCGCCGTTGACCGCCAGGTTGACGAGGTCTTCCAGCTCATCCTCGCCCAGTCGCCCGCCGACGAACCCGAGCTTCAGCGCCGCCTGCTCGCAGCGCTCGGAGAAGTCCTCTTCGTTGAATGTAAACCGCAGCTCACCGTATTCGAGGACGAAATCCTCACCCGAGTCGTAGTTTCCGCGGCGCGATGTCTGTTCCATGAGATCAGGCCGGGAGGTCGTTGGGGCCCGGGTCGTCGGGATCATATGCTGCGTTCCTGCTCGGGTCATGGCAATGAATGGGATTTTGCAGTTCGGAGGGCGCATGCGCCCTCCGTGACAAGTCGCATGCGACTTGTCAACCACCGGCGCATGCGCCGGTGGCGGAACCGTGCATGCACGGTTCCGGGGTAGGGCCGCATGCGGCCCTACCGCCCATCCACGCCGACCTCCCGGATACGCTCCGCACGATGGCACGCCTGACCCAACATGGACTGCGGCGAGTGCTCGGTACGAGCGCACTGTTTTCGACCGCCTACGGGAACGTCGGGTCCTCGATCTATTACGCGCTCGGGCTGGTCGCCTCCTACGCGCTCGGCCTGACGCCGATCGTCTTTCTGATCACCGGGGTGATCTTCTACCTGACGGCCGCGACCTACGCCGAGGCCACGGCCATGTACCCCGAGGCCGGCGGCTCTTCGAGCTTCGCCCGGCACGCGTTCAACGAGCTGTGGTCGTTCTTCGCCGCATGGGCGCAGATGCTCAACTACACGATCACCATCGCCATATCGGCGTTCTTCGTGCCCCATTACCTCGGAGGGCTGTTTTGGCCGGCGCTCGCGCACGGCCCCGGCGACGTGCTGTTCGGCATCGGCGTGGTCACCGTCCTGTCGCTGATCAACGTCGTCGGCGTAAAGGAGGCGGCGGGCCTGAACGTCGTGCTCGCGATCACCGATCTTGCGACGCAGCTGCTTCTGGTGGTAATCGGGATGGCGCTGGTGCTCTCGCCCCACGTCCTGATCCACAACGTTCACCTCGGCCTCGCGCCGACCTGGAAGAGCTTTCTCATCGCCATCCCGATCGGCATGATCGCCTACACGGGAATCGAGACGATCTCGAACATGGCCGAGGAGGCTCGAGACGAGACCAGAACCATTCCCAGGGCGATCAAATTCGTGGTGTTCGCGGTCTTCGCCATCTATGCGGCCCTGCCGATGGTGGCGCTCTCGGCGCTGCCCGTCGAAAAGCAGGCGAACGGCCGATACACCACGCTGCTCGGCACCAGCGAGGCGCATGGTGGATTCGCGGGAGATCCGGTGCTGGGGATCGTCAAGCATCTGCACCTGGGCCCGTTGCAGTCCGCGGGCGAGATCTACGTCGGTCTGCTCGCAGCCACGATCCTGTTCATAGCCACCAACGCCGGGATCATCGGCGCCTCCAGACTCGTCTACTCGATGGGCTTGCACCGGCAGGTCCCCGATCGGCTCAGCCGGCTTCACACACGCTACAGCACCCCCTGGATCGGGATCCTGCTGTTCGGCGCGGTGGCGTGCCTGACGATCATTCCCGGCAAGGCCGAATTCCTCGGGAACATGTACGCGTTCGGGGCGATGCTCTCGTTCACGATGGCGCATCTGTCGGTCATCCGCCTACGCATCAAGGAGCCCGATCGGCCACGACCCTACCGGGGGCCCGGAACGCTGCGTCTCGCCGGACGCGAGTTGCCACTGTTCGCGCTGCTCGGCATTCTCGGCACCGGTCTCGCATTTGTGACCGTCACCGCTCTGCACCTCGATGTCGCCCTTCTCGGCGTGTTCTGGCTCTCGTTCGGGATGGTCCTGTACATCGTCTACCGCAGACGGCAGGGGCTCGACTTGCGCACGACGGTTCGTGCTCCGCGCGCCGAGCGCCCTCCCGACTTCGAGGAGCTGGAGTACAAGACGGCGCTCGTCCCGATCTTCGGCGAGGACGTCTCCGCACAGGCGCTGTCGAGCGCGGCCAAGCTGATCGGCGAGGAGGGGGTGGTGTATGCGATCTTCGTGCTGCCTGTCCCCAGTCAATTGTCGCTGGACTCGGGCCTGGAGGAGGAGGAAGCCCAGGGCCGCTCCGTGCTGGAGAGCGCGCGCATCAAGGCCCGCCGGGCGGGCATCAAGATCCACACCGGCCTGATCCGCACGCGCAACCCCGGCTCGGCGCTCGTCGAAGAAGCGATTCGGGTCGGTTCGGACGTGATCTACTGGTCGACGCTGCACGCGCCCGCGGGTGAGCAGCGGATCGGCCCGACCGCCGCCTACCTGCTCGCGAAGCGTCCTTGCCGCGTGATCATCGAGACCCAGAACCGCCCGTCGCGGCCCCGCGAGCCCGAGCCCGAGCCCACGCCGGCCTGACGAAATCGTCCGGCGTGAAGCAGCGCCCGTTCGCGGCTCACGATGTCAGTCTGCGCCCGGACCGCGTTGTCCCGGTGTGCGCCCCGAGTCAGCCCGAGCTGGGTGGTTGCAGCCCCAGCACGAGTCGCAGCCGTTCTATGTTTCCGCCGAGGCTCTTGCCCCCGCCGGCGAGCGTGGTGGAGTTGCGCAGGTAGGGAACGAACGGCGACACGGTCGAGTCTTCGCTGAGACCGACGCCTTCGAGCAGGCTCAGCAGCGTGGGGAAGTCGACTGTGAGGCTCGGCTTGATCCCTTCCCCGAGCGCGGTCTGGGCGGCGCTGTAGGCGGAGCCGCCGGACATCGTGCTCGACGGGTTCAGCGCCCCCGTGACCGAGGATTCGCCCAGGCCCATCACGAACTTCGTATGACCATTCGCCGCGCGCCCGGCGGCGATCACGAGCGTGACGGGCAGGCCCGTGATCTTCGCTTCGATCGCCGCTTCCGTCCCCGCAATCGTGGCCGTGCTCGCTTCGGCGCCGGACCGGTTCAGCGCGCTCGCGAGCTTACCGACGGCGGCGCGCGATGCCGCCGGGTCGGTGGAGTCGATCACCACGCCGGCCTTCAGTTCGAGGATGGTCGTCCCGCTCGCGAACACCCCGGTTTCGCCCATCCAGCTGAGGTAGTCGCGCCTGGCCTGCGCGGTGTTCGCAGCGAGCACCTTCAGCGGCGTGAGCAACCCTTCGAGCAACCCTTTCACGCTCAACGTCACCTGAGCGGATGACGGCGCCAGAGGAGGGCCTTCCGCGCCGGTGCCGCCCAGCGTGCTCGCCAGCGACAGCAGGTCGTGCAGCCCTTCCAGTCCGCCACCGGGCGCTCCGCCGGCGTTGCCGAGCCCGGCGGCCAGCCACGATTCCCCGGGCAGTTCGCCCAGCGCGCGGTTGCCTGCGGCGAGGGCGCCGACGAGCCCGGCACTCTGCCGGGGGACGCCGCCTGTAGCGCCCGCCGCCGGCGGACCGACGTCGGCGTCGAGCGCGAGCGACTTCGCGGTGGGCACGAGCGAGACGTTCAGCGCACGCGTGCCCCCGAGCGCGGTCAGCAGTTCCGGCAGCGACTGCGTGCCACTCGTTCCGCCGCCCGCCTGGGCGATGTGAGCTTTCGTCAGCGCGGCGGGATTCTCATACACGTGCCCCAGCGCGCCCGACGGGGCGACCGACTGCAGTTGCGCATACGCGCCGTTGCCCTTCAGCGCGGCGCCGCTCTGGCTAGTGTCGATCACCGCGCGCACGCCCGCTTCGGTGCCGAGCACGACCAGCTTGTCGACGACCGCGAACGCGGTCCCGCCGGAGCTGGCCTGGAAGGAGACGCCCTTGTAGCTGCTCGCGTGTGCGCCCGCGTGCGTGGCCTGGGATGAGACGAACTTCTGGGCGGCGGCGAGGTCGCTCGTGTCCAATACGATCGCGCCCTGCGCTTCGCCCGCGCCGAACGGCCACTGCGCGCCGGAGCCGCCGCCCGTCAGGCCCTGCTGAAGCAGTCCGGTCAGCGCTTGCGAGGATCCGAGCGCGGTGAAGAACAGCCCCGCGTTTTCTCCGAGCCACGGCGCCACGTCGCGGCCGAAGTTGAGCGTGGGGGAGCCCGGTGTCTGCAGCACGCCGAGCAGGCGGGTATAGGGGTTGTGCTGGTGGGTGAGCGCGCGTCCGCCCGCGAGCGCTTCGCTCTCGAGGTCGCCGCTGGGACGCACGACCGCCCCGACGTACGCGGTTGCATAGGAGGGGACGACCCCGGCGGGGTCCGCGCTCGTGCCGCTCGGCGCGCTGGAGCCGCAGCCCGCCGTGAGCAGCGCGGCGATCACGACGGCGAGCGTGGCGAGAGCGGGGCCGCGGCCCCGCTGCAGAGTCGGGCTCCCACGCCGTGGGCGCGACCTCCGCTCGCGTCTCTTCTCGCGCTCCCGCCCATACCCCAGCCCGTGCCCCTGCTCGACCCGCATCAGCCGATCGTATCCGCAACCGACGATGCACAACCCCATGTTGCACGGCGGATTGCAGGAATGGGGCCGCGGCGGCGGTCTCGCGGGCGAGCGCGGTCACCGCTGGGAAAGCGCCATCGGGACGGGCTTTTCGCCGACCCTGAGGGTCTGCGAGCAGGGTTGTGGGAAAAAATGTGCAATTAGGGTTGCGTTGTGGGGGAAAGTGGGGTAAGTTGCCGGAAGCGAGCCGAGGTGGAGGGGCTCCTCCCACTCCTCCACCCCGGCTCGGTAACCACTTGGAGCCAAGCCCTCCCCCCGCACATATATGGTCCACTTCCGCGGCACGTTCGATCACACGCTCGACGCCAAGAACCGCCTGACCGTCCCGGCCCGCTATCGCGCGGCGCTGTCGGAGGGAGTGGTGCTGGCGATGCCCGTCGACCTGAAACCGTGCGTCGGGGTGTGGACCATATATGACTACGAGCGCTACACCCAGCGCGCGCTCGCCGAGCTCCCGCCGCTGTCCTCGCGGCTGACCGAGCTGGAGCGCTTCTTCTACGGCAGCTCCCACGACGCGGACCTCGACGCCGCCGGGCGGATCATGGTCCCCGGTTTTCTCGGGGAGCACGCGAGCCTGTCCAAGGAGGTCGTCGTCGTCGGCGTCGGCGATCGCCTGGAGCTGTGGGACCGCACCGGCTGGAACGACCATCGACCGACGCTGCTCGGCGGCGTCGCGGAGATAACTGCGCGTGTCGACCATCCTGAGTGACATGACCACCTCCACGCACGTCCCCGTGCTCGCCGGCGAGCTGATCGACCTGCTCGACCCGCGCTCGGGACAGACCGGGATCGACTGCACGTTCGGCGGCGGCGGTCACGCGCAGCTGATAGCCGAGCGTCTCGGTCCCGAGGGCACGCTGATCGCGATCGACCGCGACCCCTACGCGCGCGAGCGCTTCGAGGAGCTGGCCGGCGAGGTTGCTTGCACCGTGCGCTTCATCCGCGCCGGCTACTCCGAGGCGCTGCAGGAGCTCGCCGAGGAGGGGGTGCGCGCCGACGTCGTGTACTTCGACCTGGGCATGTCCTCGATGCAGGTGGACGCGCGCGAGCGCGGATTCTCCTACTCCTTCCAGGCGCCGTTGGACATGCGCATGGACCCCGACCAGGAGCTCACCGCGCGCGAGATCGTCGCGACGTGGGATGAGCGCCGGCTGGCGCGCGCGCTGCGCGACTTCGGCGAGGAGCGCCACGCGGGCGCGATCGCCCGCGCGATCGTCCACCGCCGCGAGCACACGCCGATCGAGACGACCCAGGATCTAGTCGAGACGATCGTCTCCGCGATCCCCGTGCCCGCGCGCTTCGCCGGCGGCCACCCCGCCAAGCGCTCCTTCCAGGCGCTGCGCATAGCCGTCAACGACGAGCTGGAGACCCTGGATGAGGCGTTGCCGCTCGCGTGGGAGTTGCTGCGAGACGGGGGCGTGCTCGCCGGCATCTCGTTTCACTCATTGGAGGATCGCCGCGTCAAGCGCTTCATGAGCGCTCGCGCCCAGGGCTGCATCTGCCCGCCCGACCTACCCGTGTGCGGATGCGGGCGCACCCCCGAGGCCTCGCTCTTGACGCGCCGCTCGATCGTGCCTTCCGCCGGGGAGATCGCGAGCAATCCGCGTTCCTCATCCGCGCGCCTGCGCGCCGCCTGCAAGCTGGGGAAGGGCGCGGCCGCATGACGCCGCCGCCTCCTCCCGCGGCAGCCGCCGCGGCCCCCGCACCCGCGGTCCATCCTCGCCGCAGACCGTCCGCGCCCCCGCGTCCCCGTCGCGTGTCGGGACCCGCCAGGTCGCGTCCCGCGCGTCGCGCCGCGCCGTCACGCAACCCGGCGACGATCGTCACCACGCATCCTCTGTTCGATCGTCTCATCCACGGCCGTGCCTGGATCGGGCTCGTCGCCTTCGCGCTCATCGGGATCGTCACGATGCAGCTCGGTCTCCTGAAGCTCAACGCCGGCATCGGGCGCGCGCTCGAGCACGAGGGGGCGCTGCAGCGCGAAAACTCCGCCCTCAGTGTCGAAAACTCCGAAGTCGCCGCGGGCGACACCGTCGAGCTGCAGGCCGCGCACATGGGAATGCAGCTCGTCCCGACGGGATCGCTGCGGTTCCTGCCGTCTCAGGGGTCCCAGTCCGAGCTCGGCAAGGCGGTGGCGACGTTGAGCACGCGGGCCGGCGGTACGAGCACCGGCTCGACGTCGAGCGAATCCTCGTCGTTCTCGGAATCCGAAGCATCCTCGACGTCCACCTCCACCGGCGAAAGCGAACCGAGTTCCGCGGGCGCGACCGGCGGCGAAGAAACCTCGTCGGGCACGACCTCCTCGGAAACCGGCCAATCGAGCACGAGCGCATCCAGCGAAGCGCCCGCATCGAGCGAAAGCGTCTCGAGCGGTGAAAGCGGCGCGAGCGAAGTAGCGACCCCCGCAACCGCGCCCAGCAGCGAATCCGGCGGTGCTTCGGCCGGCCCGGGAGGCTGACGGGTGGCCACCGTCCAGCACCGGATCGGGGTCATCTTCGCGCTGTTCTTCCTGCTGCTCGCACTCGCGGCTGCGCGCACCCTGTACCTCGGGACGGTGCGCGCCGGGACGCTGCGCAAGGCCGCGCAGACCCAGCAGCTGACGAACGAAACCATCCCCGCTCAACGGGGCACGATCACTGACCGGGGCGGCGTGGATCTGGCTGTCTCCGAGCCTGCGCAGGACGTCTCGGCGACGCCCTACCTGATCAAGGAACCGTTGCAGGCCGCGCAGAAACTGGCCCCACTGCTGGGACAGACGCAAGCGCAGGTGCTGGCCAAGCTGAGCGAGCACAGCGGGTTCGTGTATCTGGCGCGGGCGCTGCCCGCCCGTCAGGCACGAGCGGTGAGGGCATTGAAGCTGGAAGGCGTCTCGGGCACGCCGGTCATGCGTCGCGTGTACCCGCGCGGAACGCTCGCGGCGCAGGTGCTCGGCTTTGTCGGCACCGAAGGCAAGGGTCTGTCGGGCTTGGAGTACTCGCAGTCCGCGCTGCTTCGTGGCACGGCCGGTGAGCGGCACACGGTCAGCGACGCCCGCGGCCAGCCGATTTCGATCGCCAACGTGCACACCGAGCAACCGGGCGCCACGCTTGAGTTGACGCTCGACGCGAACATCCAGCAGCGGGCCGAAGACGTCCTCGGCGCGGTGGGACGGGTGTTCGCCCCCAAAGACGCCACCGCGATCGTGATCGACCCCCGCACCGGCGCCCTGCTCGCGGTCGCCAACTGGCCCCAGGTGAACGCCAACGACCCCGCCGCCTCCTCCCAGGCGGCGCTCGCCGACCGCGCGGTCGGCTTCGCCTACGAACCGGGCTCCACATTCAAGGCGTTCACCGTCTCGGGCGCGCTGCAGCAGGGCCTGATCACCCCGACCAGCGGCTTCAACATCCCCAACCAGATCCAGGTCGCCGACCGCACGATCCACGACGACACCGAACACGCCGACGAGACGCTAACCACCGCGGAAATCCTGGCCCAATCCAGCAATGTGGGCGCGATCGAGATCGGCAAACTGGAGGGCGCATCGAACTTCAACACATGGGTCCACCGCTTTGGCTTCGGCACACCCACCGGCGTGGAACTCCCCGGCGAGGAACAGGGTGTCACGCTGCCGTTGTCCAAGTACTCCGGCTCCTCGATGGGCAACCTACCCATAGGTCAGGGCGAGCTGGTGACGCCGATGCAGATGGTCGCCGCGTACTCGGCCATCGCCAACGGGGGCATCCTGCGCCGCCCCCACATCATTGGGGCGGTCAACGGCCGGTCGAGACACACACCCACGGGAC
>Ga0193728_1001567_pt1 | contig 11698 bp, 13 predicted proteins | sample U1c1metaG_FD_143037 | JGI IMG/M metagenome (GOLD analysis project Ga0193728, IMG submission 143037) | Soil microbial communities from a riparian zone of the East river system, Colorado, United States - U1c1 | ecosystem: Environmental > Terrestrial > Soil > Riparian zone | place: USA: East River...
TTCTACCGCATCTTCATCCCCGTCCCTGACCCACTGGCACATGATGCCTACCCCATTTTCATCCCCGTCTCTGACCCACTGAGACATGACGCCTTGTCGGGACCTACGAGCTTCGTCCCTTTCGGACAGTCAATGCTCAATTGGCCTGCCGAAGCATCGATGTCCATTTTTCCCGGTATGATGCAGCCAAAGAAGAAGATGCGCAGATATTTCGTAGCATACTGTGGGCCTTGCAGCGACAACTTCCTGTTGAAAAAGAGCCGCGCCTCGTTGATCACTGGGAATTTTTGTATGCTCGAAGCATTGGTTGTATCGGGTTGGTGAAAATGCATCTCAACCGAGCGTTGAATGCGGCATTGGCCGAAGATGCCAAAACAGTGACGCTCACGCATTTACGAAAAACAGCCACGTCGGAGGCACGAGTCGAACTGGCATTACGTAATGCCTTGGAGAGTGAGGCCGAGTTGACTGAGTCTGACGGCGCAGATGAGCGGCTACTCACACTCTTAGGGCTACGCGGAACGCTCCCGCCCGAACCTCAAAAGGAGCAGCAACGTCCTGTTCAGGCAAAGCCTCGCAGACCTGGAAAACGAGGGCCTGGGCGTGATTTGACAGGAGAAGCCAATGGAGAAGAAACCACTCCTAACGAAGAGCAAGCAGCAGGGTAAGTAGCATGCACTTCCCTATTCCAGTGCGAATCAGCCAACAGCGCAGCACATCCCAAGAGCTTGATAGTTGTCCTCGTACTCGACTCTACAGTCTTGCCCCTCGGGAAATTGGGAGCATTTGGCGAGAAAGCTTCACTGGATACATTAATCGATTGGGATGGACGCATCACGTTGCTCCTCGCGCCTTGGTCGTCCAAGAGGTGACTCCCCAACTGAGCGATGAGTTGCGAGTGAGTATGTCAGCTCACTTTTCAGTATTTGGCTATCAGGGTGCTATGGTCCTTAATGGATACAGTGTCCAAGCTCAGATGTGGGTTTCCATTCTTGGACGGCTTACCGGACGAACGGATTTACCCTTCCTCACTCTACCTTGGTGGATTGGGAATCTCTCCTCGCGAAAGCAGCTCCGCAGAGTTCCAGCTTGGTGTCCCTCATGTCTTGCTGAGTGGCAAGAAAATGGCTCTCCTATCTATCAGCCACTTCTTTGGGGACTCCAAGTCGTCACACTCTGCCCACGTCACAGAGATTTCTTGAAAGATCGATGTCCTCACTGTCAAAAACCCCAGGCAGTGATTGCTGCAAACAAATCTCGGCCTGGAGCATGTACCCATTGCGGTGGATGGCTCAGTGCAGAGGCTCAGGATCAGCACCTGCAAGTGTCTGATGATGAACTTCTTGCTTGGCAAGAATGGGTGATGCATGCATTGGAAGAGCTACATGGTGCTAGTCTTTCCACTGGAATGCTCCAGTGGAAACCATTTTTCACGCACCTCGCTGATTGTCTGAAAGAGCAAGAAGATTTCTCAAGATTAAGTAGAGTAAGCGGAATCAAAAGGGAGTTGCTTCATCGATGGGTGTGCAACGACGATACGTACACCCCGACATTGGAAACCATTCTCAAGTTCTGTTATATGTGCGATGTGACACCGCTTCAAGTCATGAAAAACCAAGTCAGTCGTCTGAAACAGACCATTGAGTGCGAGACAGCAACCCATGTCCCCAGACCACGATCTCACCTTCGTCGTGTGAATCTTCAACAGTGCCAAACCTTTCTCCAGGCAGTCCTTGATGGGCACGAAAAGCCACAGGGATTACGCCAAATTGGGAAACACCTGGGTTACACAGTACGGCAGCTTTCCTACCACTTTCCTGAGGAATGCGCCTTGATTACTCCCCTTGCGCAAGAATATCGCCGACAACGCAAGGTGGAGCGTCTTGACAAGGTTCGTGAACAAGTGCGTCAGGCTGTCATTTCTGTACATTCCCACGGAGTGTATCCATCCCAACGGAAACTCAGATCTCTTCTTCCTGGCGGTTTGATGCTTATGTCAGAGGTAAAAGAAGCTTGGCGTGCCACTTTGCGAGAACTGGGATTCGAACGCTGAAAATGGGGCCACACTCGGGTTCCGAAACGGCCATACTCGGGTTCAATCTACACTAGTCTTAAGCATCTGTTTATCAGGCCAGAAAAGCTAACTTTCTTCTCGGCTGGAGTAAAGACTCATTTGATTTGAGGCAGCTTGTGGACTTACACTTATACACAAATCTGAAAAAATTTCCGTGAAGCCGTCTACGATCGGACGCATATAGCAGAGATTTTTCGTGAACTCTACAATGTAAATCAGCTTCACAGGCCCCTTCAAAGAAATTGTGATAATTGTAAGGATGCAAATCGGTTGCTCCATTTTTGCCTCTCAGGTTCAGTTTTTCTGAGAGAAGCAGCTTGTAGAGTCGGTTCTCCACTTTATTCAACGATAGCTATCTCTCTTTTGGTACATTAGCTGTAAATGCTGGGATTATTCTGGTGGAATTTGTACAATTATTCTGGTGATGAGCTACCTCAAAACCGCTCGTTAGATGAGACAAGCCTCGTGGTATGAAAGCTCTTCCTGCTTACGCTCGCAGGTTTGTCTCAAAAGCCGTCTCATAATCAGTGTCTCAAAACTGAAGGTCTTTCATGGCAAAGTGAGACACTAGTGCGAATTCAACCCGAGTATTGCGCTTTTACCAACCTGAGTATTGTGCACCTAGTGAAAGAGGTGGATCCAACTCGACAAGAGGAGAAAGATATGGTACTCTTGGTGTATGAGTAATGATGAGGTACTTGTGCCACACAAAAGGATGTCGAGAGATGGCGAAACCCCTCGATGGTACGGCTTTACTGGCCTACTTTCGTCGCTTCCACTTCGGACACGTGACGCAAGAGTTGCTTATCCATATTCGTTCGTCTCCTCCTAGCCGTACTCCGGGAGCACGGCATGGGAATATGCCGGGAAACGTTTGCCGCTAAATATGGACTCACCTACCGCGTTTGGTCTTCGGATCAGATGAACTGGGCAGCTCAGGATAATGCTCTGTATCTGGAAGATTACTACCAGGACCTGGAACGCTTACAGGTCCCAAAGGAGGTCTTGGAGATCCTTCAAGCCCTCGTAGATGAACACCCTGGCATCATGCTTGCTGACCTACGAAGTGTTGCAGCAAGTGGAGGGATTTCTGCTGATCTCATTCATATTGCTATCGCTAGGCATGACCTCTACGTTGATCTTGCATCTTATCGACTCTCGGAACCACACTATGCGCCCGTATTTCGCCAAAAGGAGACGACACAAACCACTCTTTCTCTAAACAATCATGATCTGCTTCTGCTGGAAACATCTGCCGTTTCTTCCTTGACCCCTGAAGGTCAAACCTTCCTCGAAGCTGCGAGCGAACGTGATCTTCATACGGCTCTCTTCCGTAATCGGGTGCTCCACCCTGAACAGTATGATGATGAAGAACAAGAACGCACAAAAGAAGAGAGAGCTGCTGTTCCAAAACGGACCAGACAATATTGGCAACAGCAGTATCGCGAGGCAGAGATTGAGTATGGGAGCGGCTTTATCGGATTGCTTCCCCGCTATCGCAACTGTGGAGGCAACAGACAAATTGCGCAAGAGGTTATCACGCTCATTTGGATTACTGGTGTGAGGCCATGCGTGACCCAACGGTCGAAAATACCCAAGTCAAAGTGCGGTATGATCCCTTTGATGTGAGTGTGGGGTATGCTTACATTGACCGCAAGTGGCGCAAATGTGACTGTCCCTCCAACGAATTGGCACAATGCTCTGAGCGGGAATTGCAATTGCTCACGGAAGAACTGCGCAAGCGCAATCGCATCACGTATGGGCGAGAACAGGTAGAGATAACTCAGAAACAATTAGCGACCTTCCGGCGAGACAACACGCAGATTGAAGCCGTTCTGCGCCAACAACGTTACGATCGGGAAACCAGAGCAGCACTAGTGGTGTTAGAAGGCGGAAAGAGATCACAAACAGTGCCTTCTATCACGTCACATGAAACAGAAGAGAGGAGCGGGAAGGAGGAAGCGGAAACGAAGGACATACCGAAGAAAAGCAACCCCTATGAGAATTTGCTCGTGCTCAAGCGGATACAGCTCTGAAGAAGGGAGGGGCAAAAGCCTTTGAATGCGATAAATGTGCCGGATGGTTTTCCATCGGTATTACTTACACAACCGACAGGAGCACGGCAACAATACTTTGAGCAACAGTGTCTCATTGAGCATCCTCGTTTGTGTGAAACACTCGATCACCTTCTGCAAACGGTGTGTCCTCCCGGAGAAGGGGCCAGTACCAGACGACTTGGGACGACGGTTCTGGTTATCGGGCCACCTCGTGTAGGGAAAACGACCCTGATCCACTTACTCGAAGAACAACTCCTGGCACGAGCAATCCGTCAGACGGAGCATGATCCCGGCTTCATCCCTTTTGCCAGTATTACCCTAGCCTCAGCAAATGCCAATCGCTTTGACTGGCGAACGTATTACCGGGCGGTATTACGAGGGCTACAAGATCCGTTTGTGGATGGCAAAATGGCCAGAATTCGAGAGCGAGATTTGCGAGAAGCGATGGAGTCTGCATTGCTGCATCGCAAGCCCATCGCGGTCATTGTGGATGAGGCCCACCATCTGGCGAAGTCCTCCAGCGGTCGGCATTTGCAGGACCAGCTTGATCAATTGAAGTATTTTGAGAACTTGACAGGAGTGAGCCATCTTCTTGTGGGGACCTACGAACTGCGTCCCTTTCGCAAAGTCAACGCACAACTGGTTTGCAGAACGGTCGATGTCCATTTTTCTCGGTATGACGCGACGAGTCCAGAAGATGCGCAGGTGTTTCGGAGTGTGTTGTGGGCGTTACGACGTCAAGTTCCTGTCGAACAGGAACCTCAGTTGGTTGATCAGTGGGAATTTTTGTATGCTCGCAGTATTGGATGCATCGGATTGGTGAAACTGCACCTGAACCGAGCATTGAATATGGCACTCACCGAAGGCGCAAAAACCGTCACCCTCACGCACTTACGAAAAACAGCCCTGCCAGAGGCAAAGGTTGAGTTGGCACTGAGCAATGCTTTGGAGGCGAGACAGAACTGACTGAGTCAGCCGGTGCAGATGAGCGATTGCTTACCCTTTTAGGACTGCGAGGACCACAGCCTAAAGCCCAGCGAAAGAAGCAAGAGGAGCAGAAAAAACGCACTCCTTCTGAGAAACAAGGACGACCAGGAAAACGGGGATCGGTCCGCGATGAGATCGGGGAAGCCAATGAGCAGGATACTGTTCCCATTGCGAGTGAAGAGCAAGCCGCTGGATGAACACTATGGCACAGCTACCCATTGCACTGCACACAAGAAAGACTTGGTGCACCATCCTAGAAGGTGGGAATGTCCCTCCTGGGAGTCGACTCTACAGCCTTGCTCCCTGTGGGCTTGGAACAATCTTTCTCGAGAGCTTCACCGGTTACCTTAACCGTTTGGGGTGGAGCCATCATGTCTCTCCGCGTGCTCTTGCTGCCGAGATGATTGTTCCCTTGCTCAATGAAGATTGGCAATTGACATTGACTGAGGTTGGACGCTTCAGTACGTTAAGAGCCATGAGCCTCAACGAGGGAGGGATTGTGACGAGCGGCTGGATTGATGCTCTCAAACAACTCACTGCGCGAGCCGATCTGCATCTGCTCACACTTGGCTCTTGGATTGGCGATCTTCCTCGTCGAGGGCAACTTCGGCAGACCCCGGCTTGGTGTCCTTCGTGCCTTCAAGAGTGGCAAGACAAGGGGCATCCTATCTATCAGCCGCTCCTTTGGATGTTTCGGATCGTGACTATTTGCCCTCATCACCACACCTTCCTCTTGGATCGGTGCCCATCCTGCCAGAGACGGCAGACGATCATGACGACAAACAAAACGAGTCCCGGTGAATGTACGTCTTGTGCTACTTGGCTGGGCACAGGATCAGGTGCCACGAAACCTGACGCTCCCAATGATGATCTCATGGCTTGGCAAGGATGGGTTATCCATGTCCTGGCAGAACTGCTTGGCTCTGGTCAACTCCAGTGGGAGCCGTTTTTCAGACATCTGAGAGACTTTCTCCAAAGACAAAAAGCGTATTCGAGACTGGCACACGAGTGAGTGATTGAGCCGACTAATCACCAAGTGCAGACTTTCTGTTGATCTTGCCATTCTGAACGTTTACGCTTTTTATCACCGTGATCTATCCCCAACATTTTTTTAGAGAGTCCACGATTCCTGAACTTGGGAAGCTTCAACAGAGACGAGAAGAGATGCTGAGGGAGATTGAGGCAAGTAAAACACCGCGACAACAACGTGCAGAGCAGATTGCAGCTGAATATTGGAATCCAGGGAACCGCTATGCGAACCCTGCACCGTGGGAGCGGCAACCACCAATTCCAACTGAGCAAGCACAACCATGGGGTGCAGCCCCTGAAGGCCTCTCATACAATGCTCCAATACCTCTTGGAGTCGCAAGACCTGAGGCAAGAAGGGAAATGCCACAGCAGCCAGAGTATACTTTTTTACAGGAACAACCCGGGGGTGCAGCCCCTGAAGGCCTCTCATACAACGCTCCAAGAGCACCTCTTGGAGTCGCAAGACCTGAGGCAGAAAGGGAAATGCCACAGCAGCAAGGACAGGAACAACCCAATCGAGAGGTCAAGGTGACCATCCACGACCGACCTGACAAGTACTATATTCTGCAGCAAAATGAGCTTGAACCGTTCGTTAAAATATGCGTTCAACAGCTACGTGGAAAACAAAATTTTGAAAGTCAAGCCATTCTTGTGGAACTCGGCAAAAATGAGGCCGAGCAAAAGAAAAATGTATCATCTCTAAAATTAGGGGCAGAAAAAACTGGTCATTCGGATGAATCTAGGCCAGAAGCGCCTTCTTCCCCTGATGATCAACGCCCTCAGGCTACTTTACCCCAAAATATTGAGAAGATACAGAAAAGTGTCATCATTCGCGAAGGAGACATAGAAACATTCAAAAGCATCCTGAGCAGGGAAGCAACTGGATCGGAATATGGAGAACTGTACGGTAAAATAAGATCTAAGTTTCAAGGCGTAGTAGAAAAAAATTAACAGATAATATGGCATATGAAGACGTACTAGCACGTAGAACTGCTGACAGAAAAAGGAAAGAAAAAGAAAGGGCAGCAGGACAAAAAGAAACAAAAGAAGGATCGTAGCTGGGAATATTAGCTCTTCCTTGTCTCCAACGCCTCTCAGTAATCCTTGGTGCCCATCGCGATAGCGACAAGCCCCGGCGCTCGCAATGAACGGCGGGGCGTTGTTCACTGGCCTATTTCGTTTCGTGCTCGCTCAGGAATAGATGGGTAAGCGCTATTTCGGTGGGATAGGATCATGGGCACAAGAGCCTTCCAACTTGAGATCTCATACCAATTCGCGTTCCGTGGTACAAATCTCGTATGTGCAATCTGACCTCGCTGTGCCTCATTGGAGAATTATCTTTTTGAATGCGGATTGGTATCAGAACTGCAGTCGAAAAGTGTTGCAATTTGGGACAGTCGGAGGGTCGGTGTCAAAGGTACGCTCAGGCGTGGTGGAGTGGCTGTATGGCAAGCCGCATTCCCATTGCTTTCAGCACTGCTGTCAAGCTGCGTAGCTCAGGGTTCCCCTCCGGGGAAAGCGTCCGGTAAAGCTGCGTCGCGTTCAGGTGCGCCTTCTCGGCGATCATCGTCACGCCACCGAAGGCTTTCGCCATCTGGCGAAGTGCGATGAGAAGATCCGCCTGATCGCCCTCTTCTAGAATTTCGTTCAGGTAATGCGTGGCGAAATCCGCATCTTCGCGGAAGAGTTCGCCTATCGCGTCGTCGTGTGCTCTATCTTTCATCGTTGGGTCTCCTTTGCCAGTCTTGCCAGAACCTCACTGCGCGGTTAATGGAGGCGCTTGACGATTTGCACCTTGGCGATAGGATCACGCAGTTGCTTGAGCCATTCGAGAACCGGGTCTTTGCCCTCCGCAGTGAGATAGTGGCGAATTTCGTACATACTCTATTATGTTTATAAACGAAAACATGTCAAGCGAATTGGGGGTAAACCCGCCACTCAAAACCCTATTGAAATTATCACTTATATGATATAATATGCCTGCATGACGTGGAAGATAGAAACACTGAACCCTACCGTGGACAGAGAACTTGAGACCCTGCCGGATGATATGAAGGCACGGTTCTTTTGGATAAGCGAGCTTATACGCTCTCACGGACTGGAAAAGGTAGGCGAACCCTACGTAAAGCACCTGCAAGGCATACTATGGGAAATGCGACTAAAGGGCAGGAATGGCATATCACGCGCTCTATATGTGGTCGCAAAACCAAAGCGGGTGGTAGTGGTACGAGTTTTCATCAAAAAGACACAGAAAACCCCGCGCAAGGAAATAGAACTGGCATTGAAGCGGGCAAAGGAGATCGAACAATGACGGACGTTAGAGAGCTACATGCAAAGTGGATGAAAAACCCGTCTTACAGGGCGGAGTACGAGGCCATGAGGTCAGAGTTTGAGCTTGCAGCCGCTATCATTGACACGCGTAGCAAAGCAGGACTGACGCAAGAAGAGCTTGCCAAGCTCATGGATGCGCCACAATCCCTTATTGCCCGCCTTGAAAGTGGAACACAGAACACAACGCTCAAGACGCTTGAACGCTTTGCAAGAGCCACAGGAACACACTTGCGTATTGTTTTTGAACCTCTCCCCGAAGCATGTCCCTGATACTTGAGCTTGATGGCGAGATGTAACTTGATTAGGAAGTAGTGAGTTGATTCTGTATTAGTCTGGCATAATATCCCTGCTTCGCCAGCAGTTGTGCGTGTGAACCACTCTCTACAATGGACCCTTGATTGAGAACGAGAATGACATCAGCGTCACGTACAGTGCTCAAGCGGTGAGCAATGATAATCTGTGTACAAGCCAGCGACTTCAGATTTTCTTCTATGACACGCTCGGTAATCACATCCAGGGAACTGGTTGCTTCATCGAGCAAGAGAATGCTGGGATGATTTGCCAGGGCACGAGCAATCGCTAGACGCTGGCGCTGTCCTCCTGAGAGAGTATTGCCTGCCTCGGCAACAAATGTCTCATACCCCATCGGCATGTGCGAAATGTCGTCATCCAGCGCAGCCAACTTTGCAGCTTTGATGATGCGTTCCATATCCATACCAGGATTATTGAAGGCGATATTCTCCCAAATACTTCCACTGAAGATACGGGCATCCTGCATAATCACACCAAACTGCGACCGCACAGATTGATAGTTGAGGGAACGCAAGGGAATACCATCATAGAGGATCTCGCCTTCCGCTGGCAGATACAATCCAAGCAGCAGTTTGGCCAGAGTGCTTTTCCCCGATCCCGTTGGTCCAACAATAGCGATTTTTTGTCCCGGAGCAATATCCACAGTAATATCTTTCAGAACAATTGGAGAATTACCATCATACTTAAAGCTGACATGCTGCAGTTGGATGCGTCCCGTCAGTTGCGGAGGCTCCTGTGCTTGCAGGACCTCTTGTTCTACATCCGCCTCCATCACATCACCAATGCGCTCTAGATGCGAACGGATAATCGGCAGTTCAGTTGCGCTCGTGGCCAGAGAGGACAATGGAGTCACAAAGATAGATGCCAGAGAATTGAGAGCAATCATTGTGCCCAGTTGCATTGTCCCGTTGAGAACCTGGATAACGCCCAGCCAGAGCAGGAGAAGCGGGGAAACGATGCTCATAATGGTGATAGCAGTAGAGAGGATCGATGACAGGTAGATCCGACGTACGGAGGCATTCAACTGGTCACAGAACAGATTAAACCATTTTTGAAAGGCACGCTGCTCCGCACCAGCTGCCTTCACGGTCGTCATACCAGCCAATACTTCGGCCACATACCCCTGAGATTTGCCAATCGCCTCCAGTTCACGATCTGAGCGCAGGCGGAACTCATTATTGGTCCCCAGCAAAAAGGCAAACTGGAGAGCACCGAGCACAAGCACAATCAGAGCAAATAACCATGACTGCCAGAACAAAATGATCATATAGGCTACAACCAGACTCCCATCCAGTATCGTCGAGAGAAACTGCGTGCTGACAATATCACGAATAGTATTATTACTCGATACGCGCGTCAGGATATCACCAGTCGAACGCTGTTGAAAGAATTTGAGCGGGAGCATAAACAGATGATCAAAGAAGCTGGGATATATATGCATATCAATGCGACATTCCAAATAAATCAAGAGGAATGAGCGTAACACGAGAACCACTAGTTGTGCTAAGATCAAACTCAGCACGCCAATCCCCATAATAGGTACAATCGAGTTCAGCCTGAGAGGAATGATCTGGTCGATAATAAATTTCGTCAATAGAGGAACGCCTAAGCCAAAAATCTGCAAGCACAATGAAGCAACCACAAGCTGCACAAGCGTCATTGGAGCCCGCTTGAAGTATTGAACAGCATATGAACGCAATGTGAGCCGAGAAGAAGTGGTATAAGACCCGAACTGCTCTCCAGGTTCTATCATAATCACAATACCTGTGAAGCCCAGTTCGAACTCTTCTCTGCTCAAACGCTTGCGTCCCACACCGGGATCAACAACATCAACATGGTCCGCGGACCAGCGTTCAACAACCATGAAATGGTTAAATTCCCAGTGCACTATAGCGGGAAAGCTGACAAAGTTAAATTCATCTATCTGACCTCGCACCGATATCGCTCTAACGCGCATGCCATAGCTGCGTGCTGCTTTGACAATATCCAGGGCCGAGAGTCCATCGCGACCAATACCATAGCCATTACGAATCTCCGTAACCCTGGTCTGGCGCCCGTAATAGCTAAGGACCATGGCCAGACAAGCAGCACCACATTCCACGGCTGTTAATTGAAGTACCGGAGGGACTCGACGTCGCACCTTGGTTCGCCAGAGACTGGAAACGCCGCGTAAGAAGCTATCATTCATGCGCTAAACTCCGATTAGATCGTTCAATCCAGGTAACGAGAGGATGCGCTGCGTCCCGATTTGTACCTGTGCTCTGACCGGGCTACCAGCGTAGAGATGAGAGGACAAGGATGGCGCCAGTTTCACATGCACAACGACAGAAGGCTCCGTAATCGTCGGCATGGCAGAGCAATTGAGACCATACCGCTTGTATATATCATTCGGACTAAGCAGTCCAGGTTCGACCTGTGCAATTGTAGTGGTATAGCTTGGTCCAGTCAGGCCAATCTGGAGCTGGCTACGCTCGCCAACGTGGACCTGTCTGGCTTCACTAGCGGGTAGGAAAAGAAGAGCTGTTCCTCTATCGCTACCAGAGGCATCATTATATTCCTGTGCAAGGACAATGCCCGAGCCATCAACTTCGATGGGAACTCTTTGCGTGGCGGCAATAAGTCCAACGACCACAATCAAGCAGAACAGTATCCAGGCACAGACAAAGATCGGAGGAGAAACAAAGTGTGGAAGAATGTCCTTTTCGCGCTTCTGCAAGTAATGCTGCCATGCATGTTCACGAAATAGTGGACGTGGCGATTGTGGCATAAATCTTACCTAACTCGGCCCAGAAAGCCCCCGTCATTGATGCGGGGGATGAATGTGCCTCCCTTTCTTTGGGCTTGGGCACAGGGGTCCTTATTCTCTGACAAAATATTCATTTGTTTGTATTGTTTGATGAATATTTGT
>Ga0193728_1001568_pt1 | contig 11697 bp, 13 predicted proteins | sample U1c1metaG_FD_143037 | JGI IMG/M metagenome (GOLD analysis project Ga0193728, IMG submission 143037) | Soil microbial communities from a riparian zone of the East river system, Colorado, United States - U1c1 | ecosystem: Environmental > Terrestrial > Soil > Riparian zone | place: USA: East River...
ATGGTCCTATTGAACGTGCATGCATCTTATCGTCAACCATGTGGCCCAGTTTCAGCATATAGATAATACCTACTGTGGTTTGCTGGTCGAAACGCTCGCCGGTTAAGCCATTGTACAAATAAGTACGGCCCGATTCCGGTAAGCCTGCTTTGGCTACCCACTCTTCCACTTCCGTATGGGTTGCACCATCGAAAATAGGAGTAGCGAATTTCACACCCAGTTCTTTACCTGCCCAGCCCAATACTGTTTCGTATATCTGGCCCAGGTTCATACGCGATGGTACGCCCAGCGGGTTCAATACAATATCAACTGGTGTACCATCTTCCAGGAACGGCATATCCTCGTCACGTACAATACGTGCAACGATACCCTTGTTACCATGACGCCCGGCCATTTTATCACCCACTTTCAGCTTACGCTTCTTGGCAATATAAACCTTAGCCATCTGTACAATACCTGATGGAAGCTCGTCACCCACACTGATAGCGAATTTATCGCGACGGTAAGCGCCCAGTTCTTCATTCACCTTAATATTATAGTTGTGAAGAAGGGTTTTTATCAAATCGTTCTTATCGTCATCGGTAGTCCATTTAGTTGGATTAACGTTTTCGTAGCTCAACTCAACCAGTATCTTCTGGGTAAACTTAACACCCTTAGGTACCAGCAGCTCTTTGTAAACATTGTAAACACCTTGTGATGTTTTGCCATTCACAATCTCGAACAATTTATCGATCAGGATATTCTTCAGATCCTTGATCGCTTTTTCGTGTTTGGTATCCAGCTTATCCAACGCTGCCTTTTCTTCAGCTTTTGAAGTTTTCTTGGCACGTGAGAACAATTTGGTATCAATTACCACACCTGCAATAGATGGCGGAGTTTTCAATGATGCATCTTTAACATCACCTGCTTTATCACCAAATATGGCACGTAACAGTTTTTCTTCCGGTGAAGGGTCAGATTCACCTTTAGGGGTGATCTTGCCTATCAGGATGTCGCCTTCTTTAACCTCGGCGCCAACACGGATGATACCGTCTTCGTCAAGGTCCTTAGTGGCTTCTTCTGATACGTTCGGGATATCCGGTGTCAATTCTTCCTCGCCGCGTTTCGTATCACGAACTTCAAGTTCGAATTCTTCAACGTGCAATGAAGTAAATATATCCTGTGATACAACACGCTCCGAGATCACGATAGCATCCTCAAAGTTATATCCCTGCCAAGGCATGAACGCTACTTTAAGGTTACGGCCCAGGGCCAGCTCACCGTTTTGTGTTGCATAACCTTCGCAAAGCACCTGTCCTTTTTCAACGCGCTGGCCTTTCTTAACGATAGGTTTCAGGTTGATGGTAGTGCTCTGGTTGGTTTTCTTAAACTTAGTTAAAATATAGCTCTGACTGTCGCCGTCGAATGAAATCAAACGGTCGGTTTCGTCACGGTCATATTTGATACGGATCTCGTTAGCATCCACATACTCAACCACACCATTGCCTTCGGCATTGATAAGCGTACGTGAATCCTTTGCTACACGGCCTTCCAAACCTGTACCTACTATCGGCGCTTCAGGGCGCAATAACGGAACAGCCTGGCGTTGCATGTTCGAACCCATCAATGCACGGTTAGCATCATCATGTTCCAGGAACGGAATCAGCGACGCTGCTATCGACGTGATCTGGTTAGGGGCAATATCCATATAATCAAGCCTTTCAGGCTCAATGATCGGGAAGTCACCTTCAAAACGTGCTTTTACACGCGGGGTATCGAATACACCTTTATCGTTGTAAACTGCGTTAGCCTGTCCGATGGTCTTTCCGTCTTCGTCTTCTGCCGAAAGGTAAACTACCGGTTCGTCCATAGATACTACACCGGCAACCACACGTTTGTATGGCGTTTCGATGAAACCAAGATTGTTGATCTTAGCGTGTACGCAAAGTGAAGATATCAGACCGATGTTCGGGCCTTCAGGAGTTTCGATGGTACACAAACGGCCATAGTGGGTGTAGTGCACGTCACGAACTTCGAAACCTGCACGCTCACGTGACAGACCACCTGGCCCAAGGGCTGACAGACGACGCTTATGCGTGATCTCTGCCAGTGGATTGGTTTGGTCCATGAACTGTGATAGCTGGTTGGTACCGAAGAACGAGTTGATAACTGATGACAGTGTACGCGCGTTGATCAGGTCGGTTGGTGTGAACACTTCGTTGTCACGGATGTTCATACGCTCACGGATGGTACGAGCCATACGTGCTAAACCTACACCAAACTGTGCATACAACTGCTCGCCAACTGTACGTACGCGACGATTTGACAAGTGGTCAATATCGTCCACCTCAGCTTTTGAGTTGATTAACTTGATCAAATATTTAACGATGGCGATGATATCCTGCCTTGTTAAAACTTTGGTCTCGTCTGATGTATCCAGTTTCAGCTTACGGTTGATGCGGTAACGGCCCACATCACCCAAATCATATCTTTTATCAGAGAAGAACAGGCGATCGATGATACCACGAGCTGTTTCTTCATCAGGTGGTTCAGCGTTACGCAACTGACGGTAGATATGCTCAACCGCTTCTTTCTCCGAGTTCGAAGTATCTTTTTGTAAGGTATTATATATAATGGTATAGTCACCGCTTGATGCGCTGTCTTCCTTGTTCAGGATAACAGTCTTCACTCCTGCATCGATGATCATATCAATGTGGTCATCTTCCAAAACGGTTTCGCGCTCAAGGATGATCTCATTACGGTCGATAGACACAACTTCACCGGTATCTTCGTCCACGAAGTCTTCAACCCATTTTTTGAGAACCCTTGCAGCAAGCTTACGGCCGATATATTTTTTCAGACCTGATTTGCTCACTTTCACTTCGTCTGCCAGTTCGAACAACTCTAATATATCTTTATCAGAGTCGTAACCAATGGCACGAAGCAACGTAGTAACCGGGAATTTCTTTTTACGGTCAATGTAAGCATACATCACGTTGTTAACGTCTGTAGCAAACTCGATCCATGAACCTTTGAAAGGTATTACACGGGCCGAGTACAATTTTGTACCGTTAGTGTGGCGGCTCTGTCCAAAGAATACGCCGGGTGAACGGTGCAACTGCGAAACAATTACCCGCTCGGCGCCATTGATAACAAATGTACCTTTAGGGGTCATGTACGGGATAGTTCCCAGGTACACGTCCTGTACAATGGTTTCAAAATCTTCGTGCTCAGCATCGTTACAAGATAAACGAAGCTTTGCCTTCAGGGGCACGCTGTAAGTTAAGCCGCGCTCAATACACTCGCGTATATCATAACGTGGCGGGTCAATAAAATAGTCAAGAAACTCTAATACGAAGATGTTTCTTGAATCCGAGATAGGAAAGTTTTCGGCAAATACTTTAAACAAGCCTTCTTTATGACGGTTGTCTGAGGTGGTTTCCAATTGAAAAAATTCCTGGAAAGATTGCAACTGAACATCCAGAAAGTCGGGGTATTCTAATACCTTCCTGCTGGTTGCAAAGTTTACTCTTTGATCGATTTTGTTTGCCAAGGGATTATAATTTTAGTTTATTAATAAACTGTTGTAGATGTTTCTAGTAGATGTGAGACCTGAGATGTGAGATTTGAGACAGATGAAACAGATTTAATCCTGATAATTAACAGGCGAAATCTCATATCTCATATCTAACGTCTCATATCTAAACTTCATATCTAAGTATTATAAACGGCAATAGACCCCGACCAAAAAAGGTCGGAGTCTTATGCTATTTGAGCGTTATTGAAGTTATTTAACTTCAACTACTGCTCCGGCTTCTTCTAATTGTTTTTTAAGAGATTCAGCTTCTTCTTTAGTTACACCAGTTTTAACTTCTTTTGGTGCAGCGTCAACAAGATCTTTAGCTTCTTTCAAACCAAGGCCGGTTAAGTCTTTCACTAATTTAACAACTGCTAACTTAGCGCCACCAGCTTCTTTCAGAATAACATCAAAAGCTGTTTGTACAGCTTCAGCAACAGGAGCATCATCGCCACCGCCAGCAGCAGGAGCTGCCACGGCAACAGCTGCAGCAGCTGGTTCAATACCGTACTCGTCTTTTAATATCTGAGCTAATTCGTTAACTTCTTTTACTGTTAAGTTTACTAACTGCTCAGCAAATGATTTTAAATCTGCCATTTTATTTTAATTTTTACTTGTAATTCGTTTGTGTTTAATGCGGACTCTAAGGTGTCCGTTAACCTCTTTCTTGTAATGTTTTAACAATTCCTGCCAGTTTATTTCCGCCTGATTGCAGTGCAGAAATAACATTTTTAGCTGGTGATTGCAGTAATCCAATGATCTCTCCGATCAGTTGTTCCTTAGATTTCAAATTAACTAAGGTGTCCAACTGTTTGTCGCCGATAAATACGGCTGAATCGATATACGCTGCTTTTAAGATCGGTTTTTCACCTGTTTTCCTTAACTGTTTGATCAATTTCGCCGGAGCGGTGCTTGATTTTGAGAAAAGGATTGATGATGAACCTTTTAAAACGTCATATAATGAGCTGAAGTCACCTTCGATGTTTTCCATAGCTTTTTTGATCAAGCTATTTTTTGCCACCTGCATGGTGATATCGCTCTCGAAACATTTGCGACGGATATGGTTTACTTTTGCAACCGTCAGATCAGAAGTATCGGTGATATAAAAATTACCGTATTCTTTGATCTGTTCAGTAAGGGCAAGAACTAACTCGTGTTTTTCTTCTTTGTTCATGATTAAATTCCCGCTACTGATTTAGTTTCAATTTCAATTCCCGGCGACATAGTTGAGGAGAGATGGATACTCTTAAAGTATGTTCCTTTAGCTGCCGAAGGCTTTAATTTTGAGATGATTTGCAATACTTCCAAAGCATTCTCGTAAATTTTATCGGCAGGGAAAGATACTTTTCCTACTGAAGCATGAATGATACCGGTTTTATCAACCTTGAAGTCGATTTTACCACCTTTTACCTCAGTTACTGCTTTCCCAACTTCGGGAGTTACAGTACCTGATTTAGGGTTTGGCATCAGGTTACGCGGGCCTAAAATACGACCCAAACGACCAACCTTAGCCATTACACTTGGCATAGTAATGATAATATCAACATCAGTCCATCCACCTTCAATCTTGGCAATATAGTCGTCCAAACCAACGAAATCTGCGCCTGCATCTTTTGCTTCTTGTTCCTTATCAGGAGTACAAAGCACCAATACACGCACAGTTTTACCGGTTCCATGAGGCAATGTTGCTATACCGCGCACCATTTGATTGGCTTTGCGGGGGTCAACACCCAAACGTACATCTATATCTACTGAAGCATCAAACTTGGTAGTAGTAATATCTTTTACCAAAGATGACGCATCCTGTAACGAATACGACTTGTTAGCCTCAATTTTGGACTGTGCCACTTTTTGATTTTTTGTTAATCTTGCCACTGTCTTTAAACTGATTAGTATAAATTAATTAATTCCAGGGAGCTGTACCTGATACAGTTATCCCCATACTGCGGGCAGTACCTGCCACCATTTTCATGGCTGATTCTACCGTAAATGCGTTCAAGTCGGTCATTTTATCCTTGGCTATTGTCTCAACCTGGTTCCAGTTTACACTGCCAACCTTTTTACGGTTAGGCTCAGCCGAGCCACCCTTTAAACCTGTAGCTTCCATTAGCTGGATAGCAACCGGAGGGGTTTTGATGATAAAATCGAATGACTTGTCGACATAAACAGTAATTACTACAGGCAACACTTTGCCAGGTTTATCCTGGGTACGTGCGTTGAACTGCTTGCAAAACTCCATAATGTTCACACCCTTTGCACCTAAAGCAGGCCCAATTGGAGGAGATGGATTTGCAGCGCCGCCCTTTACCTGTAGCTTAACCATCGCACCGACTTCTTTCGCCATTTTTTTTGTTTATTTAATTATTAACTCAATGTTATTAAGTGGAAGCAAAGTAACATTTAAGATCTTTGTGAGATTTGAGACTCCTATCTATTTTTCAAACCCTTATTTTTATATTAGGAATGATTTGCTTGATTCCAGTGTCTCACATCTAAAATCTCACATCTCATATCTAAATTATTCTTTCTCTACCTGCATGTAATTCAATTCAAGCGGCGTACGGCGCCCGAATATCTTTACCATAACTTTTAATTTTTTCTTTTCCTCGTTCACTTCTTCAATCACACCGCTGAAACCGTTGAATGGACCATCCATTACTTTTACGCTTTCGCCAACATAGTAAGGCACATTCATTGTTTCGCCCTGGGTGCTCATTTCGTCAACCTTACCTAATATGCGGTTAACTTCGGCTTGCCTCAATGGGATAGCATTGCCCTGCTTATCACCAAGGAAACCTATCACACTATTAATGTTTTTTACAACATGCTCCAGTTCGCCATCCAGCTGAGCTTCGACCAATACATATCCCGGGAAAAAATTACGCTCTTTAGCGATCTTCTTTCCGTCGCGCATTTGGTAATATTTTTCGGTAGGGATTAATACTTGTGGCATCAAATGACTGATACCTAAGCGGTTAACTTCGGCGTCAATGTATTGCTTTACCTTTTTCTCCTTACCACTGATGGCCCGTACAACATACCATTTCAATTGATCACTCATCTTTTACAAATTAGGCTAATGATGTATAAAACTTGTTCAGTATAAAAAATATAATCTTGTCCATGCCAAATATTATCATAGCGATGATAATTGCAGCTATCAATACCACCACGGCACTGTTTTGCAATTCGCGCCAGGTTGGCCAGGTCACCTTTTGGGTTAACTCGATGTAAGACTCTTTAATATATTCTGTTACTGCAGCCATTTTTGTTTTTTTTATTACGCACGGGCACAAGGATTCGAACCCTGATCAAAGGTTTTGGAGACCTCTATTCTACCATTGAACTATGCCCGTTCTCGTTTAATTTTTCAATTTCCCTTTTAGTGAACAAAGTACTTAGCCATATTTGACTAAGTACTTTGCAAGAAATTAACCTATTCCTGTATCCGCCAATTAGCGGCTTGGGTTAGGTTACTTTAATATTTCAGTTACCTGACCAGCACCTACGGTACGACCACCTTCACGGATAGCGAAACGTAAGCCTTTTTCCATAGCGATAGCGTTTATCAGCTTTACAGTGATAGTAACGTTATCACCAGGCATAACCATTTCAACACCATCAGCCAGTGAAATTTCACCGGTAACGTCAGTTGTGCGGAAATAGAATTGCGGACGGTATTTGTTGAAGAATGGAGTATGACGGCCACCTTCAGCTTTTGATAATACGTAAACTTCGGCTTTGAAATCAGTGTGCGGGGTTACTGAACCTGGTTTGCAAATAACCATACCACGACGGATATCAGTTTTTTCAATACCACGTAACAATAAACCTACGTTGTCACCAGCTTCACCACGGTCAAGGATGTTGCGGAACATCTCAACACCAGTTACGGTTGATTTAAGATTTTCAGCACCCATACCCAGGATGTCAACAGCTTCACCAGAGTTGATTACACCACGCTCGATACGACCTGTTGCAACTGTACCACGACCAGTGATCGAGAATACGTCTTCAACAGGCATCAGGAATGGAAGTTCAGTTAAACGCGGAGGAATTGGAATGTGTGCATCAACTGCGTCCATTAACTCCATGATTTTTTCAACCCATTTTGGATCGCCATTCAGGCCACCAAGAGCTGAACCTTGAATAACAGGAATAGTATCACCAGGATATTCGTAGAATGATAATAATTCGCGAATTTCCATTTCAACTAATTCCAATAATTCCGGATCGTCAACCATGTCAACTTTATTCATAAATACAACCAATGAAGGCACGCCTACCTGGCGGGCTAACAGGATGTGCTCACGAGTTTGAGGCATTGGACCATCAGTAGCAGCCACTACTATAATAGCACCGTCCATTTGAGCCGCACCAGTTACCATGTTCTTCACATAATCCGCGTGACCTGGACAGTCAACGTGTGCATAGTGACGGGTAGCAGTTGAATACTCAACGTGCGCTGTATTAATAGTAATACCACGCTCTTTTTCTTCAGGAGCCGAGTCGATTGAATCGAAAGAACGAGCTTCTGAGAAACCTTTATCAGCCAATACTTTGGTAATAGCTGCGGTAAGGGTTGTTTTACCGTGGTCAACGTGACCGATTGTACCGATGTTTAAGTGCGGCTTACTGCGGTCAAACTTTTCTTTTGCCATGATTTATAAGAATTTTTGTAGGTTAATTTTATATTTAATTGTCGTTTATTATACGCCGAGCCAACAATGGGATTTGAACCCATGACCTCTTCCTTACCAAGGAAGTGCTCTACCCCTGAGCTACGTCGGCTTATATTCAGTTTGCAGTTACCAGTTTTCAGTTTCCAGTTAATAACTGCCCACTGTAAACTGCCTGCTGCCAACTGTAACAGAGCGGAAGAAGAGGTTCGAACTCTCGACCTATAGCTTGGAAGGCTATCGCTCTACCAACTGAGCTACTTCCGCTTTTTCTTAAACTCTAAGTTTTAAATCCTAAACTCTAAATTTTTAGAATTTAGAATTTAATCTTTAGAATTTAACCCAGTGGGGGGAGAAGGATTCGAACCTTCGTAGCCGAAGCAACGGATTTACAGTCCGTCCCATTTGACCGCTCTGGTATCCCCCCATTGTTTATTGCGGAGTGCGGAAATTTGAATGCGGAAGTTTTTCATTCCGAATTTGACATTTCGCATTTCGCATTAAACAGAGCCTCCTATCGGGATCGAACCAATGACCTACTGATTACAAGTCAGTCGCTCTACCAGCTGAGCTAAGGAGGCATGTTTTATCTCCTAAATTTGCTTATTCCTTGTCCCGTTTTGCGGGAGTGTGTTAGCTTAGCTACAGAGATTTATCGCTTTTATTCTTACAAATGACTTTCAAAAATTCCTGAAAACCACCCGCTTAAATAACAGGCTTAAATTTTTTATTTTAAAGAACCACCCTTTTGATGAAAATTAACAGGTTTACATACCTCTCCGAAAGGGATTGCAAATTTACACATTTTTAAGCCCGGACAAAATTATTTTTACAAAAAAAATCGGCGGGGTTTTTGCCCCGCCGATCTCTGCGATTTTTTATCGGTTATTTTATTAAAATTCTTCGTTTACTGCCATTATAACGGCTTTTTTTGCGGCCTCGGCAACTACGGCTTTCTTCTGTTTATGTTTTTCTATTTGTTTACGCAGGCACTCAACAGCCAGATCGGTGGCCTCTTCAAACGTCTTGCACTGCTCTTTTGCGAATAATTGAACCCCCGGCAACGTCAATTTTATCTCCGTTACTTTATTTGCTTCGTCTTCTACATTTTCAAGTTTTAAATAAACCTCGCCGCTTATCACCTTATCATAAAACTGGTCAAGCTTATCGGTCTTTTTCTGTATAAAATCTAATAACTTTTTGTCTGCATCGAAACGGATAGACTGTACTCTGATTTTCATTTTTCCTCCTTGGTTATGCCTTTGGATGGGCTTGTTTATATATAGACTTTAATCGCTCAACTGAATTATGCGTGTAAACCTGGGTAGCGCTCAGGTTAGCATGGCCCAAAAGTTCCTTGATGGCGTTCAGGTCGGCTCCGCGGTTTAAAAGGCTTGTAGCAAAGGTGTGCCGCAGTACATGCGGGCTTTTTTTATCCTGGGTTGATATATGGGACAAGTATCTTTGCACTATTAAATAGATGAACTTCGGGTAAGCCTCGGTTCCTTTATTTGTAACGATTAAAGTTAAGGAAATGTTATGAAAATTTTCATTTTTCTTTAAGTCGTTGTATCTCAGCAGCAATATTTTCAGTTCATTATTAATAGGTATAATTCTTTCCTTATTTCTTTTGCCCAAAACCTTCATGGTGCCCTCATAAAAATTGACATCCTGCTCTTTCAGGCCAACCAGTTCGGCAAGGCGTATCCCGGTTCCAAATAGTATCTCTACTATGAGTTTATCGCGTACGCCCGCAAAATCATTGGTGAATATGTCCACGTCATTCAGCATCGCGCTCAGCTTTTCATCTTCAACTACTACGGGCAGATGCTTAACTATTTTGGGCGATTGCAGTTTCGAAGTTGGATTATTAGTTATTACACCCTCGCGGAGCAGGAACTTAAAGTATTTGCGGAGTGTGGCGATTTTGCGGTTAACCGATCGCGCGGTTTTATCTTCCATTAAATGCACCATCCAGTTGCGGATATGCTGATAAGTAATCTCCGAAGGATTAGTTACTGTTTGTTCGGGGTGATTGAGAAATTTAAAAAATTGTTCCAGGTCCGACTGGTATGCGGAAACCGTATGCGGCGAGTACCTTTTTTCGTATTGAATATACTGTATAAACCGCTCTAAAAGCATAAAACTATTTGCACCTTCCGAATAATGAATGTACAAATAGTTTTAGAATATATGCAAAAGAATTGTTAATTCTTTTTGTTCAGAATTAAACAGTGTCTAAGTTCAAAGTCTGTTTGTAGATGGCATGTTTCACCACGTGGCGACGGGTAACAGATTTCTTTTCAAATGCCTGGCGACTGCGAAGCTCTCTTAAAACTCCGGTCTTTTCAAATTTCTTCTTGAAGCGTTTCAATGCTTTGTCTAATGATTCGCCTTCTTTAACGTTGATAATGATCATATTCCCTCTATACCTCCTTTCAGGGACGGCAAAGATAAGTATTTGGTTTTGAATATTAAAATGGTTTGTTGAATAGGCTGATTGGGATTGTGCAGAGTCAGGATTGTAAAAATTCTGCGGCAGTTTTTATTGGAATACCTTGAAATGGATTTAAAACCAGCAGGTCCTGATCGCCGGTAATTATGCATTTTGCTTTTGCAGCAAGTGCCAATTCAAGAAATTTATCATCTTTTGGATCGCGGCACATAGTGATTTCAATTGCCGGTTCAAACGTAAAAGCAAGAGAGATGAAATCATCTACGATCTCTAACCTTATTTCTAAAGGAAGATATTTATCAAATTTTGGTCGTATAAAAACTTCCGTGAATTCATCTGCGCATTTTTGAGAGACAATTACATATCCGTCTTTCCTGGCTTTAGTTAATACTTTATGAGCTGTGGAATTAGGCAGAATAAAAGCACTGATCAGAATGTTGGTATCAATTACAAACAGATCAGTCTTTATCATTTAGCAATTCGTTCAATTTTTCCTCTGTAAGTCCGTTTTTTTCGGCAATCTTTCCGGCTTTATCAAGTAAACTATCAAACTCGGCTTCTTTTAATTCCCTTAATAAGTCGGAAATCTTATTCTCATAACGCGCCCTCAGAGCCGGTGAACTATTTTTCCACGCCCTGGCCAATGCCCCATCAACTTCTAACACAATGCGTTCCATACTAATACAATACTATATACAAAAATAATGAAAATTATTGAATGGTTGAATAAGTTGGATTAAGTTGATTAAGTAATTGGCTTGTTTGATTATTCCTTTCAACAATCGAATCTCATTAATTAATCTTGGGATATCTTGTTTTGCATTTGCGATAAAGTCAAAATCTGCATTTGTCGCACCAAGCACCTCAATATCGTCTCCTCTATTTGCGCCTTCGCCGGTCATAATAAAACTATTACCACTTTCGTGATCTCTATTCTCAATGGATGCTTTCCAAGGGCCATTTTGCGCTTCAGAGCATCGTAATTCTATTTCTTTTAGTTCTTCGTC
>Ga0193728_1001569_pt1 | contig 11694 bp, 13 predicted proteins | sample U1c1metaG_FD_143037 | JGI IMG/M metagenome (GOLD analysis project Ga0193728, IMG submission 143037) | Soil microbial communities from a riparian zone of the East river system, Colorado, United States - U1c1 | ecosystem: Environmental > Terrestrial > Soil > Riparian zone | place: USA: East River...
TAACGCTTTGTGCTAGTTCCAGAGGACCATGAGAGCAGACAAGGAGCCCATTCTCAGAACAAATGATGCTCATGCGAACTCTCATGAGAACAATCATTGGGCCTTTGACCTCTTTTTCGTCTCAAAAATGAGCTGAAAATCTTCAACCGACGCTGCCGATAACTAGCACAAAGCGTGCATATCTCTAGGGGCTTTTAGCAGAGGTCTATCACCATTCAACTGTAAGTCATAATCAAAACACTTCCCATCCGTAACTACCTTACAGCCTTCAAGCTCTACGCGTCCCCACCCGTAGCTACGCTCACCACCAAATTGTAGCTTCTCTAACACACTCTGCCAATTGACTAAAGGACTCTGCCTATCGAGCTTGAGATTATCATTTTCGAAGATATAGCCAACCAAGTACGTAGGTTCTCCCTCACGTGTATATGGGGCAATGAACTCAGTTTCATGTAGGCTCCCTGCTTCGACATTGTGCGCATTCTCCAGAGCAGTGCTCGCGTAGCTACCTAGAAACGTCCAGGCAAACTCATCCCACTGGTCAGGCCAGGGCCAGAGCAAGGAGCCATCAAGCTGTATAGATGGGTAAAAATAAGTAAAGGCGAGTTGCTGATTAACTCCTTTGCCAATGTCAGGATAATCACGTCTTCCTAGCTCGCGTGTCAGTCTGGCTGTAAGTGCCCCCCACAGACTACGCCCAGTGACATAGGGGCGAGTTTGTTGCAAGTTTCCCAATTTGCGCCAGCCAATATGTAGCGGGGTAAGCAATCGGAATGATACTTGATATGCAGTCCATGTCATAACCTTATTCCTCTGCTACACTACGAGCCTTAGCCCCATAACGAGCATAGATGAGTGTTTGTTCCCACAGTTGCTTGACTAACAGTAATGTATCGAGATCACTGCAAATTTGGTCAGTTAGGAATTTGAGAGCTGTGCTTGCATCAGTTTCTGTTAGTACAGGTAATTGCAACTCAGATGTCAGGGAAAGCAACTTCAGGCGAGTCTTTTCCGAAATAGACCTGTCATTAGGACTGGTACGCGAGTAGAGGTAAAGAAGCCCTGCATATACACCATTCTCTTGCAGTACACCCAGAGCTTTCGTGATAAGATTTTCCACCTCGGTGGCTTTTAGCCCTTCTGAAGTATCTTTAATTATCTCTTGCGCAGCCCTTGCTGCAAGCAAGTCAAGATTCTTCATCGTGTACTTCCCTCGCAAGCATTCCAATCAGCCATTAAACGCATGCGCCCAAAACCGCGCGTTCCCATACCTCCAACACCAAGATACTCGATCAGTTTCATACCTGCCCTCACAACATCAAGGGGTTGACTCCAGGTTTCTCCAAGTTCTTCTCCCCGGTTATCCAGATAACCAGGGAGTCCGTGAACCATTCCATCTGAAATGAGATTCGTGCTCAGATCTTGGTTTAGATGAGCAGGGATTCCCGCTTTCCTTGACTCCCTGATAACGTTTCTTCTTTTCAGTCTTTGCCTCTTCTTGAATTATTTCAACCTTGCATTGTCTTTCGGTTATAGGGAATTTCGATATACCATCATCATTGATGTTGTAATCATCCTCAACGATGTCACACCAGAGCCACGTAGCACGTGGGATAGCCTCATAAGTAAATAAGGCTCCCTCCTCAGCAGCACCTGTCGCAGGGTTAATACTTACAGAAGTGCGTACTTCCAAGTTGCTATTGACGATCTGGGAAAAAAGCTTGGGGGTGACGAGTACAATACGCCCTTTGATAGCTGACCACTCATTACTTGAACTCAATTCTGGTGGTGGAGTTACCTCTAAGCCTTTTGTAGTTGAAAACATCAACCAACCAAGATTGAGTTCTCTGTTCCAGTCTAAGCTAGTTACTACCACATCGTCAGTTGGCACCTGAGATAACTTTACTCCCCAAGCTCTTTGTAGAATATCAACTGTGCTAACCCAAACTGGCCCAACCATGGAATTGACTGGGAAAAACAGAATCTGCGCGTCACCGATACTCACCGTTCCGGCCTAATTGATTCCACCTGACTGCGCTTGATCACTTCCTGTACTGGTCGCTGTACCAAAAGTGTAGATGATGGGACATGACGCTATAGTCGTTCCATCAACATTCTTTCTTCTGAAGCTGTTTTGCTGTCCCGCAACATCTGGTTTCCCATAGCGCATCGCTGCGTAGCTGCGACCTGCCCCTGCCAAGCTAGTTCCTGGTATCTTTGGTAAGTTTGTGCCCGGCTCACGTGCAATGGTCATATCCACTCTGCCCAGCCTGTAGCCTCCCGTACCAATGTGGACGGGATCAAGCGTCATGAAGAGAAAACGCTGCTGGGTATAGAGTGGTCGTGCACTCTTAGGTTGTGTTTCTGGAATAGTCATGAATTTGCTCCTGACTGATCAAATATTATAGTTGCTCGTTTAACTTCAAATTACCTTTTTTAAGGATACGCATGTATAGTTCTACAACATCTACCAATTGCCCACTTATAGCCGCTTGGAGCAGTTGGTCAAAGTGTTCCGGGCCTGGACGCGGGTTCCAATTGGCGTTATTGAGAATATCACGTACATATTGCTTGAAAACGTCGTTACACGGATCTTTCATCCATTCTATACGCTTGCTTTCTATGAGACTCACAAGATTGTGAATCTGGGTCGTCTCTAGCTTCTCTGAGAGTATTACCCATAGATGCTCAAAGTCATCAAGCTGCTCAAGATAGTAAGGACGTGCTGGATGAGCAGTGCCGCGCCGCTTGTCATTGTCATAGCTTATTTCGAAGCGGCGTGATGCTGTGTCCAGAAACTCGAAGTCAAAGCGAGAAGGCATAAAAGAAACGGTGTCTCCAATCTGGAGATCTCTTATATGCGTCCAATTCTTACCGTCTATGCCTTTGAACAGCCTTTCCCGTGAATCTGCATTCTCCTTCTCTTCTTCAAGATGCCAGTAGGGATACCAGACATCTTCTGTCTTGCCATCACCCATAACTGTTGAGATCGCCACAGACAAAGTTTGTTTTTCTCTCTGCAATGTAAGCTTTATCTCACTAGGCCATGAATTACAACAAGGACATGGAGAAGCAATATTTGTAACCTCCCACGATTCATTTTTTGAGAGTTGCCTCAGCATTTTGCGCCCGGCATCAAGGATTGCAGGAAGCGGCGTTCGTCGGCTAGCAAAGACGATGCCAAAAGTTAATGGCAATCGGTTTCGTACCTTACCCATCTCACGCTCATACTTTTGCTTGATATCCTCGGCAACTTGTAGTGCTTTATCAGCGGGAACCAGCGCCATGAAAGTGCGCGGCTCTGCAAGAATGGGAATTGCTGGAATATAGGGTATATAGTCGAAAGTGACATCTGTAATGTGCAATTTGCCCAGCGGTTTATTGGGACTGCCATAGCCAGTTGGCTCATCTATGTCAAACGATTTACCTTTCAATCCTCCTCGTATATACCCTGCTACCTTGCTATCATCTTTATCTTCATATTCTGCTTTCAACGCACCTAGTAGAAGTGCTGTGCGACGGAGGTTATCAACGGTAATGAACGAGTCTTCATTGACCCGGACGATACTCAGGCTGATGTTACCCAGTTTGAGTTCATAAGAGTGAGAAATCGCTAAAGTGTCAAGGTTTCCTGATCTAGGTATAAATGTTCCCTGTACCCTTAGACGAACATTTATCTGACCAATGGATGAGACAAAGCTAGATGCAATCTCTTCCCAAAAATTTCGAGTTGTTTCCCATGTACGCTTAATGCGAGCAAAAGAGGGAGGCTGCCGGAGCATCGACAGAGCAAGACGTTCTGGCTCTGATAATGCAGTCGCTGAATCCAAATCTATATCAGCAATGCGGAGATTATACAAAACCCGAACACTCTTAGAACGGCGTTGAAGATCATTCGATACTAATAATCCAAGTAAATCTTTCTTGAATTGTATTTTATTTCCCCCCAATCCCTTCTGGATATCTATGATCAAGGCAGACAAGTCGAAATCATAGATCTTGTTTCCCCGTTCAGGATCAGTCAACTGACGGCTTTGAGGATCAAAAGTAAAAATGGTATTGAAAGCATTTCCAGACAGCCAATCAGCCATACTATACTGGGCTACAAGCAGCGCTAACCGTCCATCAATGTCTGATACTTCATCAATCCATATTGTAGTGGAACGATTTTGTAGCCACCCCTCTGACCGATTAACTCGTCGTCGCTCGCACTCATCACAAACTTTCCGGTTAACTGCTTTTTTAGTTGGCCCCTGAGGACGGAGACCACAAATCGGACATATGTCAGTGCCTTTTTCTTCACCTCGCCACTGTTGCCCTAGCCATTGGATGCTCGGCCGCGGATTTGGCAATTCCTTTGTCACCAGTTTACCAAATGGTAGCATATTTCGTGTCCTATCAGACAGGTTTAAAGAAAGGATCGTTTCACCTGAGAATATTTTATAAGCAATTCCTTGTAAATACTCTTCTAGTGTTTGTCTACTATCAATGTAGATCTTCTCAGGCAAATTTTGTATATCTGGAACGATAAAGACGCTCCCATTCTCATCACGATAGATTTCAAAACCCAATGGAAAGGTGACTTCAAGTAGTATCTGAATACTATCTAGAACTCTCTCAACAAGTTCCTTACGGGCTAGCATATCACTAATACGAACAGAGTTTCTCCAGAATGCCAACCCGTCTAGCCCTATCCTTAATAAACGCCAACGATACTGTTCTGTTACATTTTCCGTAGATGGTTCCTTCCATCCCGTCAGGAGATTTTGCGCGAGAGCTGCTTTGAAGAGGGCAACACTGGCCAACGTTTGATCAAACAACGTTACATCATTTAGGGGGCGGCGCGTCTCTGCTACAGTCATCTGAAAAAATCGCTCTACCTCGTGGATAAGCTCTTGACGAAAACCCAACCACCCATTTTCCCCAAGCTTTGCATGTCTCGCTTTTAAAAAACTCAGTTTCTCCTCTATAAGCTCGTAAAAGCACTCTCGATCATTTTGAATTTTTACTAAATCAATATAGGTTTTTCCTTCACTGCCTAAAGATGTTGATGGAAAGACTGCTTTTTCCTGTTTCTGTGCAAATCGATCCAGTATGCCCTTCTCAGTACCAGACCCTCTGCCATGCGCATCTGTCATTAACCTTAGAAAACCGCTACTTTCTTGAGGGCTGAAATGCTTGCGATGATTCTCAATCAAGTTAAAAATACTAAGACCTGTAGCCTGGAACTCTGGCACTATTGCATCAAGAGTGGCCCATACATCACCAGTCCAGCTATCTTCAAGAAGATTAGTCAGTTGAGGAAATTTCTTTTTAACATCATCAGGTATTTTTATATCCAACCAATGAGCACCTTCGAGAAAACACTCATGGAATTTGCCAAACATATGTAACCATGCTGCTACTTCAGCCAATAACAGGGCATCACGATGTTTGGCAAGAATCTCTAAACTAGTGCTCATCTTCTCTAATTCCTCTTTCACTCGAAGATCCAGCTTTCTGCCGTTGTTACCAATTGCCCAAAACTTTCAAATTGTTGGGAGCGGCTTCCGGTTTTCATACACAACTCTCCCTTGGCATCCTCTTTTGCTAATCCAAATCCGCTGCTCGTCTTTGCACCGAAGCCATAGATTGTGAACATGGCCTGAAGACCCGTGGCTAACAATGGCAGTTCCTTGGCAACTTGCTCACGGATTGTCTTTTCCTCTTCACCACCCAGATCGAAAGGTACATAGAGCAGAGTAAAGGTGCCTTTGGTGTCTCGGGGAACACTCTCGAATTGAACAGGGTCCTTCCCTGCACGCAACTTACGATCCTGCGGGTTGATAATTTCCAGACTCTTATATATGAAAAAAGTTGGATAGAAGTAGAGTCGGCCTGCTCGGAAGTCTTTCAGGTCCTTTGGCTCCTTCTCATTGCCGAATAGATAACGTATAAGGTCATTCTCCTCTTTGTATCCCAAATGCCAGAGGGCTGAACGCAGGCTGCCTTTCCAAGAGGTTGAGGCTACGTAAGGAAGCCCAAGTATTTTGTCTTTGCGAATAGGATTGTCAATGATGTAAAAATCCTGCTCGTCACGCGAAATATAGGGTTGGGCTAGTATGAATGTGAACTGTATAACAAATGAATATGCTGGTAGTATAGCCAGATCTATCTTTGGCGACTGAAATAGGTCTTTGTAATAGATCTCTCCTTCTTTCCAGAGCCTTCTAAGCTCGCCTAGGCAATCAATGTCTTCACGGTTCTTCTCCTGCCAGACACCAAGCGCCCTCTTTCTGTCTGGAGCTTCAGTTGCAGTAAGGAAATCATCCATTGCTGCTGGCAGCAGACCCGTGAGCGATTTTTCTCGTATCTTACTTTGCCAGTTTAGGCTCCCGATTTGGCTAGAATTGCGCTGAATTTCATAGCTGATATAGTCACGAATCATTCAACCCCCTTGAAGAGAAATTCCTCTAAATACCTCAATACATTATTATGTTTATCAGGATCAAAATCAAGCCAACCGATAAAGTCATCTCCATATGTCCCTTCTAGAAGGCCATAAATTTTGACTAGTATCTCACTACGCAACGGATCAGGGCGAGGTATCCAACCCCATATGCGCATCATGCCATCTTTATCGGGATACGACATCATAATCTTTGCACCCTGACGTTCTTCTCCCTTTGCTGTTGTACCCATTATTGTGTGTCGCAGATACTTGTCACTAAATGACTGACGGAACATATCGCGTAAATCATACTTGAGGTTGAATGTTTCTGATTCCGTCGCGTAGGCCTGATCAACTCTTATCTTTGCAAAGAACATGTTATGCAGCGATGGCAATTCATCATATTCGCGGCAATCTTTGCTATCAATATTCTTTTGATGTAATTTATCAATTAGCTTTAGTTGGTTTAAAAGAGGTTGCATGCTCTGTTGACCTACCACACGCATAACACCTAGCCCCATCTGAGGTTTGGCTCCTATGCTCCCTCTGTGCGCTACAAATTGGATCAGGGCAGCTATGATTTCTGGATCGAAAATCTGTTTGCCCTCTTTATCTAGAGGAGCTGTCGCAATGATCTTCAGCTTCACAGTGCCATTGCGAGGATTACTACTAAGGTACCATTGAGACTTAGGATTTTTATAATATGCAGGATGATCTCTAGAAAGGGTAAATACACGTCTTCCTGTAGGTTCTAGATCTTCCTTGGTTATAATGATTTTGAAGCGTCGTGACCAGCCTGTTGCTCCAAAAACTCGGCACACATCACACAAACCATCAGGTGGTTTATCGAGATCATACGAGCAAGTGTGTTTATTCGGATCGCAGGCATTACCTCCAACGCTTCGTACAAGTACTTCATACCACCAGCGTAAGCTACCCATGATACTAGTGACATGCAGTCTATCGCATTTGCCATCTGCACCTCCCGTCCAGATAGGAGTCACTGTTGATAGGGTGATTTCTTGAGAGTTCATTGTCATACGGCAATATTCCCATGATTGTAATATTCGTGTTCTTTAAATACCATTGCTAGTTTACCATACAAACATTGAAATGAGAAGATATTCAAGTGAATATTAATTTTTTGTAATGTTTGCTCATGGTCTTCCGATAGTGCCTGAGTAGGATGAGCGACGCACATTGACATCATCAACAGATTGACCAAACCAATTCCTTTTGAAACGCTGTTATAAACTGCCACTTTGCCATAAACACCCACATTCCGCAGAAGGGTTGACGGAAAAAAGGATTTCCAGTAAGGTAAGAAAAAACGCGGAGGGGTCAACCAGTGTCAGAGGAAGTGGAGTATCAAACGGAAAGACTGGATCATTTAGGAATAGTAGCAGGAGTCTGCAAAGAAGCGGGAATAGCAGAATGGCTCGACAAGATAGCAGGAGAGAGCCGTCGAAGTGTGAGTATCGGGACAGCCACCGTCGCCATGATCTTGAATGGGCTCGGGTTCAGCAACCGGCAACTGTACTTGGTGCCTCAGTATTTTGAGAACAAACCCGTCGAGCATCTGTTGGGAGAAGGGATCACCGCGGATATGCTCAACGATGACTGTTTAGGACGAACGCTGGATTGGATCTATGAGCATGATGTCACAACCTTGTTTGCTGGCTTAGCCTTCCAATCCCGTCAACGGTTTGACATCAAAGCGCAATACCTGCATGTGGATACGACCTCGTTCTCGGTCAATGGAGAGTATACCATCAAAGGGGAGGGTGATCCGGTGCCGATAGCCATCACGTATGGGTATTCACGAGATCACCGCGAGGATCTTAAACAATGGATGCTCGCATTGGCCACCACCCATGATGGAGATGTGCCGATCTTTCTGAGGCCACTGGATGGCAATAGCTCAGACAAAGAGTATCTGAGTGCTGCGGTCAAAGACGTAATGACCCAACTGCGTGAGCAGTTGTCACAAGAGCAAGAGCAGCAGATTGTCATCTTTGACAGTGGTGGATACAGTGAGGCCAATGTCAAGAGCTACAACGACGCCAAGATGCTCTGGATCAGTCGTGTGCCAGAAACCTCCACGGCCGCCAAAACTGCACTGGAAGAAGAGTACGACCAGTGGCAACCGCTTTCAGATGAGTCTGGGGACTATGTGGTACGTCTGATGGATTTGCCCCAAGGCAAGGAACGGTGGATCATCGTGCGACCTCATGCACGGGTGCTTGCCGCAAAGAAACAGATGGAGAAGAAGGTGAAGAAAACCCAAGAGCACTGGGAAAAACGTCTCCGGCATCTCTCCAATCAAGACTTTGCGTGCCAAAACGACGCACAACAGGCATTCAAACAAGCAATGAAAGGAAAACCCTCTTGGCTGGTTGCCACCTTCACCTTGCGGAGCGAGGCACGCTATCTGCGACGAGGCAAACCGAAAAAGGATGCCCCGCCGGATAAAACCGTCTGGCGTCTGGTGCCCACTGTTTCCATCGATCAGCAGCACGTGGAAACGCAGATCAGGAAAGATGCCTGTTTTATCATCACTACCAACATTCTCGATGAACAACAGCTTTCCCACGAACAGGTGATTACTGCGTACAAAGAGCAGGGCGGCGTCGAACGGGGATTTCGTTTTCTCAAAGATCCCCTGTTTTTCGCTTCCTCCATTTTTGTCAAGAAGCCGGAGCGGGTGGTGGCATTGAGTTTCATCATGGTGCTCTCTCTGCTCGTCTATCGCTTAGCTGAGCACCTGCTTCGCTCCCGACTGGCAGAAACCGAAGAGACCGTTCCCAATCAGGTCAACAAGCCGACCAAGCGTCCCACGATGCGCTGGATTTTTCAATGCTTTGAGGGCATCGATCTCTTGCACATCCGCATTGGGTCACGTTGGCAAACACAGATCTTGGGGCTGCAACCTCTCCATCAACAGATCCTTCGTCTGCTTGGTTCTGCCTATTCTCACTTCTATGGGTTCTCTCCGTAACCTGTGGAATGTGGGATATCACGTCACTCCTGGGATCATCGGCGTCTGTCACGTGGAAGGGACGTCTCTTTGACACGCCTAAAACACTCCTTTTGCCTTTCATACAGACTGCTTCCCTTGCGTTCTTGCTCTCTCTCACTCCCCATTCAGCCAGTTCTCACCCAGAATGCCTTTCTTTTCTCAGCCTCCATCCTGATGGCTTCTCCTCCTTTGGTTTCCCAATACCCTCTTCTTTGAGCGATAGTGCCGTGTGGGATGGAAACAGTTCCCCAGGTCAACACCAGATTGATCAACAGGAACCGTCATGTCTGCGTCTATCGTGTTCGGGTCTCCCCTTAGAGAAACAACGGTTTTTCATCCCATTCCTACTCAGATGCCTCCTTCTAGCCATTGCCACAATCTAACAAAACAGGCAAAAAGAGCAATCATTTATATCCACAAAAGCGTTTTCCAAACTGCGGAATGTGGGTAAACAGCAGCTTAGAGAAAGTGAAATAGTGGTATTGTAGTGGCTATGCAGCTACACGCTATATTCCTTCCTTTGTTTCCTCTATCAGGTCACACACTGATACTCCCAATGCTACTGCAATACGATGAAGCACGGTAATAGATACATCATGCTGTGGATTATTACAAATTGCTTGTATTGTATTGTAACTTATATCAGCTTTCCTCGACAATTTTGCCATACTCATGTTTTTTATCTGTATTATCTCTCGAACTTTTAGGCGTATCATTGTGCCTTTTTCCCCTATTCGTAGTCACTTTGTACGTCATGCTGTGGTCATTGTACTGGGATAGGACTCCTAGCACAAGATGATTTGACTAGCACTACTCTACTCAATAGTTTAGAATAGGGCCCTTGACAGAATGCTATCTTAATAGCTATGCTATAATATAACCATTGTAATAGCTATACCAGAAAGGAAACATCTATGGAAGGAACTAATCATACCAGTGAAGTTGCACGCATACGACAGCAAATTGCAGATGAATATGCAGCAGCAGATAGAGTATTTCACGGCTTTGCTGAAACTGCTCAACATGCATATATCACTGCACGTCAAGAAAATATAGCACTGTATTTTGAGAAACTTACTCAATATATGTCCCAGGAAGATGCAATGCACATGCTTATGGTTACATTAGAAGATGCAAAAGATCATAATCCTATTAATTCTGCAAACGAGTAATATACATGGCTACACGTCTTATCATTGATCAGATACATGATAGCATTGTTATAGTGTATCAGCTTCGGCCTAGCTAATGGAACAATAAACAGAATATATGACTATTGTAGTAGTCACTTTCGACACCAACTATATCTCACCAAACATCTCAAGCCTTATGAGAGGCGGCTTGAGATGTTTTTCTTTTGGCTGCTGCTGCTGTATCACTAGCTGAACCTCTTGCCAGACATCTCAAGATAAGTTAAACTACATGGAAATACGGATAAACGCGGTACTTATTTTGTCATCCTACCACTCAAGTAAAAGTGGATAACCAATGGTAGAACGGATAATCCACTATCAGTGATTAGTCAACAAGAGGTAATGTTAACATGAAAGCGTCAGAAACCAAGCTCCAAGCACTTATCGAAGGTACTAAGCAGTATATTGTTCCTCTCTTTCAAAGACCTTATAGCTGGGATAAGAAGGAATGGGAAATGCTATGGAATGATCTTGTCGAACTCTGTGAGATGGATAATTCACGCACGCATTTCATCGGTTCAATGGTAACCATGCCAACATCTTTGATGCCAGAAGGTATTGCCAAGTATTTACTTATTGATGGACAACAACGTCTCACCACCATCTTTATTCTGCTCACACTGCTACGTGACAAAGCCAAGAAAAGTCATCAAGAAGAACTAGCCGAAGAAATTAATGACACATTACTAGTAAATCGTTTTAAAAAGAGTGCAGACTATTATAAACTTCAACCAACCCAGACTGACTGCGAAGCATTTCATAATCTGATTCACTCAGATATAAAATCTATAGATAGTAAGATTATTAATGCATATAAATTTTTTCGATAAGCAAATGAAGACAAGTGGTCTTGATGGAGAAGTACTGAAAAAAGTCATCTCTAGTAACGTTTCAGTGATTAGTATTGTTCTCGATCACGATGATGACCCATACTTAGTTTTTGAAAGTCTTATTGACGTGAGTAGAAGGAACTAAAGTTCTAAACTGAGCAAGCCGATAGAAGGAGGAATGAGTAAGAAATCGGCACCGCGCAAAAATTGGCGCGAAGAGAG
>Ga0193728_1001570_pt1 | contig 11694 bp, 13 predicted proteins | sample U1c1metaG_FD_143037 | JGI IMG/M metagenome (GOLD analysis project Ga0193728, IMG submission 143037) | Soil microbial communities from a riparian zone of the East river system, Colorado, United States - U1c1 | ecosystem: Environmental > Terrestrial > Soil > Riparian zone | place: USA: East River...
CCACGCGCAGCGTGCTAACGCCAGGAGCACCCTCGAGAAACCGTGAGGCGTGAGCTCTTTGAGGAGCTCAAGGTTGTTGCCGGACATGAGATCACTGAGCCGCTGATGGTCACATGCACGACGACGGTGGGTCTGGCCGCTGGGCATGTGGATGTGTCGCTCTGGTACGTGGTCAGGGTCGATAGGAGGCAAAGCATCCAATTCGATGAACAGGAATTCGCGGGGGTTAGGTGGTTTAAGTATTCGGATGTGCCGCTACTGCGCAGCGATCCGCACTTGGGGAGGTTTCTGGCGAAGCTCGGGGTTTCACAATTCGGCTAACAGAGTTCCCCGCAGCCGCTTTTAGCTAAAGCGACTTACTGTTGCATGACGAATCTCCCAATGCAGGGTAGTAGAACCGTATGGGATATTGCGATCGGACCATAAAAAGACTATATTAAGTCTTGCAACTAATTGGAGCCACCGTGCGCTATTCGACCCAAATAAGGCCTATTAGCTATTTGAAAGCCAATGCGGCCGAGGTCCTTCAGGTGCTGGAGGAGCAGCGTAAGCCTATGATCATCACGCAAAATGGCGAAGCCAAGGCCGTGATTCAAGACGTTACCTCTTACGAGGAAACCCAAGAGACGCTGGCGCTTTTAAAGATTCTTGCGCTCGGCAGCCAACAAGTTGAACGTGGGGAGATCACTCCGATCGGCGAGGTCGCCGCTCGCCTGCGCGCGAAGGCTACCAGTCCCTGATGCTCCACGAGGTCTCGCTGACAAAGGACGCAGAGCGTGACCTGGAAGAGATCTACCTCTACATCGCGGAGCACGATTCTCGAGCTAGCGCTGACCACGTCCTCGATCGGCTCGTCAAGGCGACACAAGCGCTCAAAACGTCTCCTGACCGCGGCTCCTATGTAAACGAGTTGCGCTCTCTTGGTATCTCGGAATATCGACAAATCTTCTTTAAGCCCTACCGTCTTATTTACAGAGTGCACTCGAAACAAGTGATCATCTACGTTATTACCGATGGTCGTCGCGACATGGGGTCTTTGCTGGCACGCCGACTATTGGGCGCTTAAATGCTCCGATGCACTCTGCATTTTTCGAAGCTGATGCCACCTACCATATTGTCTGCCTTCGAGGCGTCCGGATCTTCGTGATTGTTGAGCCAGAAATCGCGTAGTCGTAACCGATAATGAAAAGCACTTTCCTGGCATCGAGGTCCTCAATCCGTTGAGAACACCACGGTGAATCCGTAAGTCGATCGCGTTCGCCGTCCTCCGCCTGAAGCGCGGTTTTCGACGCGCAGCGGTCCGACGCGAGTGTCGGCTATCCGGCATTCAATACGCGCTCGTTCGATCCGGCGCTCGATCAAGTAAAGAAGGCGACACGCCCTCCAGCCAGGCGATACATCGAACCAACGATCTTGATCTTGCTGTCCTTTTCCAAACTTGCTAGCACATCGCTGCGCTCACGTATCGCGCCGATGGTCAGGCGCACATTGGTCTTGGCCACCTCGTCAACAAATTCACCGTTCTTGCTGGTGCGCTCGCCCTCGTAATGCGTGGCGTCCACGGCCGGCTTGATCTTGTTTAACAAACCAGTGAGGTTGCCGAGTTGAGCACCGTCAATCGCACCCTTGATCGCGCCACATGCGGTATGCCCCATGACCAGGACAACTTTCGCGCCGGCCACCGCGCAGGCGAACTCCAGACTGCCGAGTAAATCGTCATTGGCGATATTACCGGCGATACGAGCATTGAATGCCTCGCCAATCCGAGCGTCGAGAATGATCTCGGCAGGCGCGCGTGAGTCGATACAGCTGAGAATCACCGCAGCTGGATATTGCCCGGCAACTGTTGCCCGCTTCTGCGCGAGATAATCGTGCGGAGACATCTTGCCGGTGCAAAAGCGCTCGTTGCCCTGCTTCATCGCTTCGATGATTTGATCGGGCGTAAGCTTGTCGCGCACTTCCTTGGTCAGCGCAGCAGCGTCGGACAGCTCGGGTACGCCAAGGACGGGAGCGCCGATTACGCCCAAGCTTGCGATACCCATGGCTGATTTCAACAGCGCTCGGCGGCTGTCGCAGTGCCTGGGTTGAGGAGACGGACGATCCATATTGGTATTCATGATCAGGCCTCCGAGGTCACGGTGTGTTCGCCATTCGAACCAGATATTCAATGAAGCGGCTTGTAGGTACCCGTCCAATAATACACGTCTACCCACATCGCCATCTCGCCGTCGCGGGGAGTCCGCGCACAAGCAAGTCGTGGTATTCGGTATTCTCTACATCCGCCATTACACCAACATTGGACCAGAGCCGGTCGCGTCACCGCCGATGAGTGCTCCCGACCCGTTCCTCCTATCACCTCACCCATTGGGGGACATGGGGGTTGGGATCCATTCTATGAGCCATACATCGGTAAGGTCGACGTCGGGACATTGCGCAAGGACTCGTTTGCGCGTCCTTGCAAGATCATCTTCGGGCGTGCGTGCATTTTTCTTTTCCATCATCGAAAGCCGGTCGCGATCTTGCATGCACCCTGGTGAGCGTACGAAGTGCAGTTGCTCCGCTTCGGACTCCTCGCGCAGCCTGTGTTTGGGCTTCGCGCTGCACGAACCAGCGACGATTGTCTTTAGACGAGCTACCTCTGCCGGACGGTCCGCGTCAGCTATATATTGACGTTGCTGACCTCCCGCAAGCTTGTATACGGGAGCGACCGTCTGGAGCGTTTCTAACTGTTCAAGCGCGTCCACGCACATAGAGGCAGGCGCTTGATCGGCCAGAATCGCATGCGGGAGCAACGCCAGTCCTAACAATAACAATTCCATGTGTTTCATTTTTTCCCGTTCCCGATAGACGTGATTGCAGCTAAATTCATCACTCCTCGCATTCAGGTGTACCGCGACCAACGAAAGAGTAGCTAAGTGGCAGCCAATCCAACACCGTCAACGGCCTCGGCCGATTCCAGAATAATTTGCGCTGCGAGCAACTTTTGCGTGAATACTTCCGTTCGGGACGCCGATTTTTGCTGAACGATGTCGGTTTTGGCCTGTCTCGATCGTCGTAGTAGGCAATCCACCGAAAATGTCGGCGAAGGAGCCTCACGAGGGATGATTCGATGAATGAATTCAAACGTATGCTTGTCAGGTTGGAGAGCCTATGACCACGCGTCGCGAAGTGTTGACTGTCGGCGCGGCAGGGATCGCGATGCCTGGCGTGAACAAGTTATTGGCGGCAGTGCCCCGTGCCACTCGTCCCCTCGATATCTTGGTTCTGGGAGGTACCGGGTTCTTCGGTCCGCATCAGGTCGAGTACGCACTGGCTCGCGGCCATCACGTCACCCTTTTTAACCGCGGACATAAGGATGCGGCGACGATTTATGGGAATCGGGTTGAAGTTTTGATTGGCGACCGCGATGTGAAAACCTCACCTGGCCTTGCCACCCTTGAAGGGACGCGCCGCTGGGATGCAGTGATCGACAACTCGGGTTACGTCCCGCGACACGTACGCGATTCCGCACAACTTCTCAAGAGTAGGGTGGGCCGCTATCTGTTCGTATCGACTGTCGCAGTCTATGAGGGCGTCGAAAAGGTCTGTGTGGAAACCTCGCCGTTGCGCTCGCTCTCGAACCCCGAGAACGAGCAGTTGACGGGGAAAAGCTACGGCGAGATGAAGGCCGAGGGCGACCGAATCGTTCGCGAGGTATATGGACCCGCGGCAATCATCGTGCGGCCCACATACGTCGTCGGCCCAGGAGATGAAACCGATCGCTTTACCTATTGGGTGGCGCGAGCAGCAGAAGGAGGTGTGGTGGTCGGTCCGCGCGCCGATGCAAAGGACTTGCAGACCGTGGACGTGCGCGACCTCTGCCCTTGGATGGTGAGCCTGATCGAGCGCGACACGAGCGGGATCTTCAACGCCGCAGCTCCACCTGTACCGTGGGACCGCGTACTCGCCGGCTTTCGGCCTCTCAGCGAGCGGCCTATGCGCTTCGTACGTCCTCCTGCCGCGATTCTCGAAGAGCTGAAGCTGGATTTTCCTCTGGTGGCGCCTACGATCGCCAATGGGCACTTGCCCAACGAGCGCACGACGTTCGACGGAAGGCGCGCGCTGCAGGCGGGGCTCAGTTATCGGCCGCTATCAGAGACGGGGCTCGCCACGCTGGAATGGTGGCGTGCGCAGACACCTGAGCGCCGCGCCGCTACGGCGAAGTACTGGCCGACAACTGAGCAGGAAAAGGCCGTGCTCGAGCATATGTCGCGGACTTGATCGCCTCTCTGGGCTGGCCACGCATTTGGTATTGCAGGCGTCGTCACGGACATGACGCTTCGGCGAAGATCCGCCGACGAGCCGCACATTCATGATTACGCCGATGCCTTTTCACTTGCTCAGTCCGCCGCTCAGCATAGGCTTGGACGTATTGCAGCACTTGAGACTGTACTTCGCGACAGAAGAGCATATTTTGTATTTGACCGCGGCGGATGCGGGGATGCTGGCAGCGGCACGCGAGCAGTAACTTGCTCGCGCTAGAGTCTGTTTTTGGGGCCCATTGAGCAGACGCCGGGAGAGGTCATGTCAAGAGATTCAGATTCCTGGAGGCCGCGATGAGCGTCATGGTAGTTGTCAGCCTAATCATTTTCGGCTTGCTCGACTTAATTTCCATCGTCTCAGAGATTTTTGGGCGAAGGGCCGTTAGCACCAACGGCACTAAGGAACCCAGGTTTGTACACCGGCGGCGGGTTTGGCTGCACTTAGGCGTGTATGCGCTGATCATTGGGGGATTTTGGGCGATCGTGCATTTTGGGCCGTTGCGGCCGGTGCATGAGTGGTTGAGGTAGCAGGGTAGGCGAGATTGGAGAGGGATAGGCCGATGGGAGTCCTCCCAGCATTCACCCCCAATTTAACTTACAGCGGCGTGCACTGAGGCGCGCATCGCAATGCTCACACGTGGTCTGCGATTGCCATCTGTCTGTGTCACTGTTTCTTCGGTAACTCGATCACCGGAACGCTGTCATGATCAAAGTACTGAAAGGATTGCTTGGTATGAATTCGCGCGCGCAGCCCGCGAGCAACCTTAAGCCAATCGCGAACCTTAAGCGGTCGAAGTGCGTCGGCGATTTCCGCGCGGTTGAAATCGCGCCGAGCGCCGCATGCTGTGCGGCGGCAAAGCAGGCTTCGGGAAGGCCCTATCTGCTGGGCAAAGCACCGCGCCTGCCCTTGCTGGGTTGTACGATGCCGACGACTTGTTCGTGTATGTACCGCAAGAATGCCGACCGCCGCGATAGCGATCGACGCCTGTTCGGAGCAACAGAAAAGAACCGCTGGTTTGCGGGCCGCGAAAGCCGCAACGGAGAAGGCCGGAGATTGACGAAACAGTGACTTGCGCCGGTGCGGCGGCCGGTGGCGTAGGCCGTCCGAACTATGAGCGCGGCATTTCGGCAATGGCGCGCGCGAGCTGCGCACCGTTGTCATCCGCCAGCGCCGCTTCGCGCAGGGTGCGCAGGCGCGCCGCCGCCTGCGGGGCGTCGACGAGTTTAGGCGCCAGCGCGGAAATTTGGCTGAACGCGGCCCAACCGCGCTCGTGCGTATCGCCATATCCCTTCACCAGGGTCTGGCATTCGGCGAGCTCCACGGCCAAGTCATAGTCCTTGGGCGCGATGTCGGCGACTTGGCGGAGCCATGCCTCGATACGCTGATTCTCGACCTGGAAACGCAGGGTGCCGCGCCGCAGGCGGCGCACAGCGGCGAGGCTGCGAAGCAGCAGGAAACCGCCGATCGTCGAAGTCGGTATGCGGCGCCCGGCGGTGAATCGAGTCAAGATCCGGTGCGCGCGGGGCGAGGCCAGCAGCCGCTGCCCGAGGCCGGCAGGCAACGTGCCGCAGATCTCTTCGACCCGCGGCTTGACGAATTCGCGCACCTCCACCAGATCCTTGGGATCGGCCCGCACTTCGCGGCGAATGCGTTCGGCGCGCCCGCGCCGTGTTTTCACCTGCGCCACGCGCATCACATCCTCGAAGCTCATCCACAGCGCCAGTGCGCGCGCGGTCGCGGCGGTCAGCTTCGGATCACCGAGTCTGGCAGCGTCGAGTGCCAGGACGGGTTCGAGGCGATCCAGAAACAAAGCCGCATACGCGTCATCTTGATAGTCGGATAGCCGCGCAGCGCCCATACCCAGCAAATCGCGCAGTGCGCCGGGAAATCGATCCACGATGCGCGCGCGCAGCCGGGTTGGAACCGCCTCGAGCGTGTAGTCGGAGGAATCGATGGCGCCGTGATCCCCGGGCCATGCTGCCGCGGTCAAGGGCTTGGCCTGCGCGGCGATGACGGCTTGCCGGCCGGCTTCGAACGCCGCAAGACTCGCTTCCACGCCGACGCCGGATTCCTTGATCGCGCGATGGTATTCCTCGATGCCCCAAGGCAGCACACCGGCGCCGGCGATGCTGCCCAAGACAACGGCGCTAATCCTGCCTCCGGCGGCGTCGGCCACCTGCACCATGTCGAAGCCGATCAACTTCGCCGCGTTCGCCGATGCGATTTCAAACAATTCGCGCGAGCTGGCCCGCCCTTCGCCCAGAGCGATTTTCTCGCCGATCGTGTAATCACGATGAGTTGACGCGATGAGCGTCGTGCGTTCCTTGGTGACCAGCCCGCGATTGATCGCTCTGCCGGCCTCCATCCATTCCGAAGCGACCACGATGTCCACGTCGCCGGGATTCGGCATCAGCGCCATGACCGGTTCGCGGCCTTGGGGTGCGTCGGCGCGGCGAAAGAACTCCAGGTAATAGATGGTTGCGCCGGTGCGCTGCGCGACTCCCGGAACCGAGGTTGCTTGAACGAAGTAGCCGGCGCTTCGCGCCGCCATGACGAGCCAGTCGGTCACGACGCCGCCGCCTTGCCCGCCCAAAGCTGCAATCGTCAAGGTGATGGGACGTGATTGCCTCAAGCCAGCAGGCTGATGACGGCCGAACGCACCCGCGCTTTGAGCCGGTCCCAAGCGGTCGGGTTCACAATGACATCGGCGCGATAAAACGACGGGCAAAGAACCGCGGCGTGCGCAACTTCGCCGCACACGCCGCAGCCCACGCAGCTATTGTCCACATAGGCAACCGGATCCCGCCGCAGCGGGTCAGGATTGCTCTTGACGGTGAGCGAGGGACAGCCGGAAAGCCGGATACAGGAGTGATCGCCGGTACAGACGTCTGCATCGATGCCGAAGCGCTCGCGCACCACGCGTTTACCGTCGCTGACCATTTTCTTGATTGCCGGCGCAACGCGGCGCTGGCGATTCAACTGGCATTCGCCTTCCGCGATGACGATCTTGGGACCTGTGAATTTCGTGAGCAGAGCTTCCCGCAAAACCCCCATCGTCTGCTTCATGTCGTAGGTGCGAATCGTGCGCACCCATTCGACACCGACGCCGCGCACGGCGGTTTCGATGCGATTCCTCGCGCGGCGGCCTTTGATCTCGGCTGAAGAGGAGGGGATATATTGTCCGCCGGTGGCGGCCGAGTATCCGTTGTCGACAATAATGGTCACACCGTCATGGCGATTGAACACGGCATTGCCGATGCCGCTGGTCAGGCCGTTGTGCCAGAAGCCGCCGTCGCCCATCATCGATAGCGCGCGGCGCGGATTCGGCACGTTGAACGAAGCGCCGCCCGCTGCGCCCAAGCCATAGCCCATGATGGTGCCGCCGAGATCGAACGGCGGCAGGGTCGAGAATGAATGGCAGCCGATATCGGCGCTCACCTGCATCGGCCCCATTTCCCGCGCAAGCAGCTTCATGGACGCGAACAGCGGCCGCTCCGGGCAACCCGTACAGAGTCCCGACGGGCGCGTCGGCACGTTGCGCGCCAGCAGGGCTGCCGGCAGCAATGGGACATCCGCGACGGGCAATCGGCCGAACTCGGACAAAAATTTTCGGATGCCGGCAATGACGACGGCGCCGGTATATTCACCCGCCATCGGCAGCGGCCCTTTGCCGACGATGCGGGTCCGTACATCCGCCTGCCGAAAGAACAGGCTCGCCGCTTGTTCGATGAACTCGGGCTGGCCTTCTTCGATGATCAAAATGGCCTGCTTGCCCGCCGCAAAAGCGGTGAACTCTTCGGGCACGAGCGGATAGGTGACGTTCAGAACATACAGCGGAATCTTACATTCACCGAACACGTCGGCCAGGCGAAGGCGCTCGAGCGCGCGCAGCACGGTGTTGTACAAGCCGCCTTGCAGCACGATGCCCACATCGCAAGGATTCTCGGTGCCGAAGTACTCGTTGAGTTTGCGTTCACGAATGAATTTGACGGCCGCCGGCCAGCGCTGTTCGATTTTCGCGCGCTCCTGCGCGTACGTCGACGGCGGCAGAATGATCTTGTCGAACGTGCGGCTGGGATTGTCCATCGCTTGCTGCAGCGTAAATGGCGGACTGCGATTGTCTTTCGTCCGAAACCGGCCCACGACGTGGCAGGCGCGTATCCGCAGCATGAGCATGACCGGCGAGTTGCTGGCCTCGGACAGCTCGAAGCCCTGCTCAACGGCTTGTACGATGGACGGCAGGTTCGGCCGCGGATCGAGCAGCCACATTTGTGATTTCATGGCGAACGCGTGCGTGCGTTCCTGCATGATGCTGGCGCCTTCTCCATAGTCCTCGCCCAGCACGATCAGCGCGCCGCCGATCACTCCCGCGGAGGCTAAGTTGGATAATGCGTCGGAAGCGACGTTCGTGCCGACGGTGGATTTCCAAGTGACTGCCCCGCGAATCGGATAGTTGACCGAGGCGGCCAGCATCGCCGCCGCGGTCGCCTCGCTCGCCGAGGATTCGAAGCGCACGCCCAGTTCGCTCAAGATGACGCTGGCGTCGGCCAGCACATCCATCAAGTGAGAGATCGGCGCGCCCTGATAGCCGCCCACATAACCAACGCCCGACTGCAGCAGCGCCTTGGTGACGGCCAGGATCCCTTCGCCTTCGAACTCGGCGCCTTCAGTCAGGCGCAACGACTGCACCTCTTTTGCGAATGAACGTTCAGCCATGAAAGTCAGTATATTCCATCGTACTTTTATGGCTGCAATCGCGTTGCCGACCATCTGATCGCGCCGTTGCTGCGAGACTCGGGCAGCGACCGTGTCCAGCGCGCGCGATCGTGGATGCGATATTCCCCCTCGACCCACAACTCCACGGCGTCGACATTCAGGCGATATCCACCCCAATTGGGCGGCCGCGGCACCTCTGCGGAGACGTTGTCGGGCTCCGCCGAACCGGGACCGTCGTAAGGGATGCCAAAGCGGCGCGCCTCACGGGCCACGGCTGCGGCGAGTGCGGCCCGCGAGTCCACCGGTTCGCTCTGCTGGCTGGCCCAGGCCCCCACCTGCTTTTGCCAGGTGCGGGTCCGGAAATAGGCGTCGTTCTCAAGAGCCGACAGCGGCTCGACCCGCCCCTCGGCGCGCACCTGGCGGTGCAGGTGATCCCAGTGGAATACGACGGCGGCCCGGGGGTTGCCTTGCAGATCGTTGCCCTTGCGCGACCGATAGTTGGTATAGAAGAGTAGGTAGCCCTGTTGCGCTGCAATTTCCTTGCAGAGCACCACGCGTGCGGAGGGGTGCCCGCGGCTGTCGACGGTTGCCAACACCATGGAGTCGGGATTGGGCTGCGCGGCATCGCGCTGTGCCTGGGCCAACCACTGTGCGGCGATTTCCAGCGGATTCGCCGGCAGGGGATCCGGCAGGGTTTCGGTCCAAAATGTCTTTTTGTTGCTACTCATACGAGAATGTTAGCGGTGTCGATAGGAAACATGGGGCTTTCTTTTATATGAATTTGGATGAATTGCGTACGGCACTCACGACGCTCGATGGACAACTTCTTGAATTGGTTGCACACCGCCAGGCGCTGAGTGAGCAGGTGGCGGCCGTCAAACGCGCCACCGGGCGTGCAACCCGGGACTTCGGCCGGGAGCGGGAAGTGATATTGCGGGGCCGCACCACCGCCGAACGGTTGGGTATCTCCCCCGATCTGGCCGAGTCGCTGCTGCGGCAGCTGATCCAATCCTCATTGGCCACCCAGGAGCAGGCCCGCGTGGCCGCGCAAGCGCAGGGCAGCGGCAAGCGCGCCTTGGTCATTGGCGGTCACGGCAAAATGGGCGGCTGGTTCGCTGAATTCCTGGCCTCCCAGGGATTTCGTGTCGCCATTGCCGACCCGAAGGGCAGCCTGGCGGGCTTTGACGTCGTGGCGGACTGGGAGACCGATGCGTTGGACTTCGATCTGATCGTGCTCGCCACCCCGCTGTCCGCGACGGCCGACCTGCTTCAGGTTTTGGCGCGCCGGGCGCCGCGAGGGCTGATTTTCGACCTGGGTTCTCTTAAAACACCGCTGCGAGCCGGTTTGAGTGCCCTGGTCAAAGCCGGCTGCCGCGTGACCTCCGTGCATCCCATGTTCGGGCCGGACACCGAACTGTTGTCGGGCCGGCACGTGATCTTCATCGACCTCGGAAATAGCGACGCCCTGGCCGAGGCTCAGGAATTGTTCGCGCCCACCATGGCCGAGCGGGTCGTCATGGATCTTGATGAACATGATCGCCTGATCGCCTATGTGCTGGGGCTGTCGCATGCACTCAACATCGCTTTCTTCACGGCCCTGGCCGACAGCGGCGAAGCGGCGCCGCGGTTGGCGAAGCTCTCGAGCACGACCTTCGATTCGCAGCTGGAAGTGGCCAGCCGGGTCGCCGCGGAGAGCCCCGATCTGTATTTCGAAATCCAGAGCTCGAATACGTACGGCAACGAATCGCTGCTGGCTCTGCAGAAGGCAGTGGAGCGCTTGGTAACGACAGTGAAGACCAAGAATGCGACGGAGTTCACGGCCATCATGAATCGAGGCAGAGCCTACTTGGACGTGCGCGCGGCTGCGCGCGCGGGTTGAAGGTTGAAGGAAATGGAAATGCCTCAGGTGGACGACGTGGGCCGCGAAAACGACGAACTCAGGAAACGTGTCGCGGAGATGACGGCGGAAGCCTCGAACAACGAAACCATCATGAAGCGCACGCAGGCGCGCGAATTGACGTTGCTGCGCGCCGACACACTGTCGCAGCTGCTGCATGCCATGGTCGACGGATTGCGCGAGTCCTACTCGCTCGATGCGGTGAGTGTGGTGCTGCTCGACCCGCAGCACGAGGTTCGGCATTTGTTGGTTGCCGGCGGCGATCGGCCGGAGGAATTCAAGCAGATATTCTTTGTCGACTCGCTGGTCGGCTTGGCCCCGCAGCTCGCCGTGCTGCACAAACCCTGGCTCGGGCCCTTTGTCGGCGCGGATCACCACCTGCTCTTTCCGGGGATACCCAATCTCAAAAGCGCCGCCTTGGTACCGCTCCCGCGCAAGGACCGCGCCACCGGGGCCCTGTGTTTCGGCAGCCGCGACGCTTCGCGCTTTACCCGGCATCACGGTACGGATTTTCTTGCGCATTTAGGGGCGGTTGCCGCCGTGTGCATCGAAAACGCCGTCAATCGTGCGCGTCTGCTGCGTGCCGGCATCACCGATTTTCTGACCGGCTGGCACAATCGGCGCTACTTGCAGCAGCGCCTGAAGGAAGAACTGGCGCGCGCGCAGCGGCGCAGCGGCAGCATCGCGTGCCTCATGATCGACATCGATAAATTCAAGGGAATCAACGACGGATATGGGCACCTGGCCGGCGATAACGCGCTCAAAGAGGTCGCGCACCG
>Ga0193728_1001571_pt1 | contig 11688 bp, 19 predicted proteins | sample U1c1metaG_FD_143037 | JGI IMG/M metagenome (GOLD analysis project Ga0193728, IMG submission 143037) | Soil microbial communities from a riparian zone of the East river system, Colorado, United States - U1c1 | ecosystem: Environmental > Terrestrial > Soil > Riparian zone | place: USA: East River...
CGGCGGCCATGACCAGCATGCTCGCCAGCACCGGCCGCAAGCGGTTCGGCACCCCGGGCACGATCGACATGCTGCCCGCCGGGTCAACGAAACGCCGCGAGGCCGTCGTGCTGCTCCGCCGCCGGACCACTGACGAGTGGGACAGCATGGTCTCCCCGGCCGAGGCCCGCGACATGGCCCTGGGGTGGCTCGGAGCGGCGGAGGCCACCGAGTCCGACATGCTCCTCGCCCGGGCAATGCGGGACACCGGGGTCGGGCGCTCCGATCACATTGACGCGGTGTTCGCCCGCATGAAGGAACTGCGGGGCTAGATCACGCCGCAGAGTCGGCGCGGGCGAAGTGCTCAATGTAGTCCGCTGCTCGCCGGAGCAGGTCTGGCTCATCAAAGAAATTGCCGAGGCCGTTGTTACAGTCCTTGCACAGGAGCGCCCGGACGCGGCCGGTCACGTGGTCGTGATCGACATGCAGTACGGCCGCGCCTCCAACGTAGACGGGCTTCGGCGGCTTTTCGCACAGCGCGCACAGGCCGCGCTGGTCGGCCCACATCTGGGCGTGTCGCTCCTCCGTAAGGCCGTACTTGACGAGCATGGCGCTGCGCCAGCTATTACGAGCCTTCCGCTCTGGATTGGCTTCGGCCCAGGCCCGTGAGGATGCCCGGTGCTCCTCGGTGTGCTCCTGCCGATAGATCGTGGCGTACTCGCGCAGTTCTACCTGGTTTTCCTGGTAGTAGTTCCGGCTGTACTCCTGGCGCGTAGGAGACAGGAACCGGTGCTCCCGGCAGTAGCCGATCTTGTTGTCGACACTGAGTGTCCGGTCGCACCCGTCAGCCGCGCAGCTGCGCGCGTCAGCAGCCCAGATCAGCGCCCTGTGCTCGATGCAGCGACCGATTCGGTTGCTCGCGATCAGCTTTTTCTCGCACCCTCCCACGGCACACGTAGGCATGTCGCGAGGGAGATATGCGTGTTCGCGGCACCGGCCGGTGGAGTTGTCAGAGCGGAGCCGCTTCTGGCAGTCGTCCACCGAGCAGAACGGCCGTTCGTCAGGACGAAGGCCGGTCTGCTCGCGGAGCTTCGCGAAGTAGCTTGCCCTGGCCGCAAGGACCAGCGGCGACCGCTTCGCATGAGTGACGCAGAAGCCAGTACGGTTATCGGAACGGAGCCGGCCGCCGCAGTCGGCAAATGCGCAGGTACGGCCAGGAGCGAATACGCGGCCGCTAGCGACATGGCCGCTGCGGGCCGCAGTCGCGCTCGCTACTACCTCATCCTGGGACCTGGCACCCCCCAGGCAGCGAGTCTGTCTGCTGCCCGTAGGGGTGAAGGAGACGGGACAGTCTGCGCACTTGCGCGGCCTGTACATCCGGGGCTTCCTGCCTGCCGGGTTGTTATCCTGCATGGTGCTGCACCTCTAGCCGGGTGTGGCAACATCCCCGGGGCGGCTCTAATCCGCCTCGGGGACCTTTTTGCCAAATCTAGCAGGCTAACCCGTCTTTTCGGCTTGAAAGCCAGGTAACACTCCGGTTAAGAGTGCATCAAACCCCAGAGAGCACGACGACACTCAAGGGCTGGTCGAAACCGACCGCACTCGCCCGCTGAACATCTGCCCGGGAAACTTTCCGGGGCTCATCCCTATAAAGTGGACTGGCTTGGTAGGGAAGCTCGTCGGCGATGAACCCGCAGCGCTGCCGCTGCATGATGATGGCGTTGCCGGGCGGGAGCTGCCGGGAGACCATGACGTCCAGGTCGAAGATCTTGGACGGCAGGGTGCCGGTGTACTGGAGGTTCTCGGAGGCGATGTCACCGATGTAGGGGGCGGCGAACGAGCTGCTCTGCAGCAGCGTGTTCTTGGTCCCGTGGTTGATGATCATCGTGTCGGCTTCGAAGCCGAGGAACTGGGCGACGCCCAGCGGGCTGGTGATCTGCGCGTTCTCGACCAGGAACACGCCGTTGGCGATGTCACCGCGGATCGTCGCGTTCGACGACGCCCACGGGCTCGACACGGCCAGGGTCTGAATGGCGGAGTTCGCGACGATCGCGGAGAAAAACGCGGTGTTCCACGAGTACACCATCGTGTTCTTGACCTGCATGAGCTGCCGGGTGACCGGGTCGATGGACATGCGGCGCCGCATGGTGTCGGACACCATGATGGCCATCGCGCGCTCATGGGTGAGGACGACGCGGGGGATCCCGACGCTGGTCGGCACGACGGGGACCTCTCCGAACTCCGCCCGGATTTCCGGGGTGTCGTCGGCGTAGAGCGGCGTGGATTCCTCGTACCGCACGGCACCCGACGTGGCGAGGCCCGCGCTTCGCAGGACGGCGTCCACGATGAACTCGTTCTGGGACATGTCGAGGATGAGCGCGGGAATGGCGAGCGGGTCTTTCAGGAGCGCATCGACGGTGATCCGCGGGCCGTCGGTGGCGGCGTATGCCGGAGTGGGCACGGTTGGTTCCCCTCTTTCCTAGGTCCGGCGGGTCAGCCGTAGATCCGGGCGCGGGCGACGGTGGCGGCGCCGGCGACCCCGCCGGGCTGGGTGCAGCGGCCGACGATGGTGGCCGGGTTGGTGTCGACGCCGCTGACCCACGGGGTGACCTGGCCGAGCGCGGCGGCCTTGAGCAGGACGCCGAACGTGGCGGCGGCGGCGTAGGTGACGTGGATGTCGACGCCGTGCCACACCGACACGTAGTCGGGCAGCACCGAGATGTCGGTGAGGGGCTGCCCGTAGCCGGTGGTGTTGCCGGCCTGGGAGACGATGGGCGCGGCGTCGATCCCGGCGACGCCGAGGACGTTGATCGCGGCGGCACCCGCGACGGACACGGTGGCCGCCGGCCCGGCGTCAGGGATGACGAGCTGGCCGCCGAGCACCTGAGCGGAAACCTGGTAGGAGTCCGGGCCGTGGGTGTAATGGGGGAGTGCCCCAGCCATGGGGGTGTCCTTTCAGTGAGGCACACCCGTGCTGTGGGCAGGGTGAGCGGGCGCCGCGGCGGTGCGCCGGGCGCTGTTGGGGTCCTGGGCAGGTGGTGCTGCCCGCGGGGGGCGGCGGCCGCCCCGGGCGGAGGGGCGGTCACCGGCCGGGGCGGCGGGGGGTCAGACGCCGGTCAGGGTCCGGAAGTCCCGGACGAGCGTGGCGCGGTCCTCGACGGCCTGCCGGGCCGTCTCGGCCTCGGTGTCGGCGCCCTCGGCCGAGCCCTTCTCGGCGGACAGGTCCAGGAGGGTGACCATGCCGGCGAACTCCTTGAAGACCTCGCGGATGATCGCGCCGGCGTCGGCGGTCTTGCCGTTGGACAGGTCGACGGTGCGGCCCTCGCCTTCGAGGACGGGGCGGGCCAGGTCGAAGATCCGCGGGGGGATGCCGTAGGTCCGCGCGAACAGGTCGCGCTCCTTCTCGTAGGTGGCGGCGTCGAGCCTGGCCTGCATGCGGGCCAGGGCGCGGCCCTGCTCCTCGGCGCGGCCGTTGGCGAGGTCGATCATGGACTGGGCCTCGGCGGACAGCGCGGCACCCGCGCCCGCGAGTTCCTTCTCGCCCTCGGCCGGGGCCGTGGCGGCCGTCCCGGCTGCGGGCTCGGTCTTCGGCGCCTCGGCCTTCGGCGCCTCGGCCTTCGGCGGCTCGGCCTTCGCGTCCCCGGCGGCACCTTCCCCCGCCGCGCCCTCGCCTTCCTCGTCCAGGCCGGCGATGAGCTTCGCCAGTTCCTCGTCGGTCAGGTCGCCGGCCTCCGGGCCTGCGAGGAGCGCGCCGAACCGGTCCTCGGGAAGGTCCAGCAGCTTGCCCAGGCGGGCTTCCTGCGCGGCCGTGAGTGCCATTCCTGTCTCCTCTGCTGCGGGCTTGGCGTGAGCGGGCGCCGGGGGCGCCGGCCTGCCGGGCGGGTCGGTGTCGAACTGCAGGCCGGTGAGGTCGATGACCTCGTCGTCGTCGGCGTCGGAAAGGGACACGGCCTCCCACGGGCGCATCCCGGTGATGCGCGGGTCGAGGGTGCCCAGGACGTGGCGGATGGCGCGGCCGAACGTCTTGCCGTCGGCCCGCTCCAGCCCTTCCTTGATGCGGGCGGAGATCCCGAGGTTCGGGTTTTCCGCGAGCATCGCGGACCCCTCGTCGGTGGCGGACATGATGATGTCCAGGCCGTCGGGGGTGACTTCGAGTGCCTCGACCTCGCCGCGGAACCGCTCGGGCAGCTCGTTGTGCTCGTTGCCGGCGAGCGCCAGCTGGAACGGGACCTGGTCGTAGGCCCGGTCACCGAACGACTCCGCCAGTTCCCTCATGTAGGCGTCATCGAAGGTGATCTTGCGGCCCTCGTAGGTGATGGTCCCCTTCGGGAGCAGCTGCTTGCGCCACAGGTGACGCCCGGCGCGGGTCGCAGCACCCTTGTCTACTGGGGTGAGAAGGGCCGTCACGGAACCTCCCGGCTTGACGTGGGCTACTAGACTCGCTACATTGATCAGGCCGGGGGAGGGACCGCCGGCGGAAAGGAAAGCCGTGACCGCCGCCACGAAGACGCCCCGCCTCGCCGGGCTCGCCGAGTTCGCCGAGATGGGCGGCTGGTCCAAGTCGCTGGCGCACGCCTACATGAGCTACCCGGACGCCCCGCCCGGGCAGATGCTGCGCGGCGGCACGTCCAAGGTGTGCCTGGCGTCCGACGCCAGGAAGTACGCGGACGCGCTCAACGGGCCCCGCGGCACCGCCCGGGAGCCGAAGAACGGCTGGACCGCGAAGTGGCGGGAGATGCCCGAACTGGCCGACCTGGGATGGATCCGCACCGCCCTGGGCGTGAGCAAGCAGCGCGCCGGGCAGATCGTGGACCGGCGCCTGCACCCCGGCGCGCCCGAGCCGCAGCGCCTGGCCGACGGCCCGGCGTGGCTGCTGTCGGTCATCGAGGAGCACCTGCTGGCTTCCGGGCGGGAGCGCACGTGGTAACCCGCCGGGGCCGGCTGGCCCGGGCGCGGAAAGCCACCCCGGCGCAGTTCGGCTGGTTCATCGCCGGGATCGTCCTCGCCCCGGTGTGCGCGTTCGGCCTCGCGGCTAACATCGCCGTCGGCTACCTGGGCGGCTGCCTCGCGTGGGCCGCGGCGCTGTTACTCGCCGTCAGCTGGGTGCGGTCGATCGGCGCCGGGTACCGGCGCGACCCGCTGGAGCTTCGGGCCGAACTGGTGCGGGCTGCGGCCAGGCTCGGCCACGACGAGAGGTGGCTGGCCCGCGACGACCACGTGGTCCTGTCGGCCAGGCGGCGGCGCGGCAGGCTCGCCACCGTCGCGGTCTACGAGGAAGACGACCTGGCCGCGTTCCGGTGCGGCGAGCCCGGCGCGTTCGTCTCGGTGCTGTACATCACCGGCCGCACCGACACGGCCGTGCACAGGTGGGTCCACGGCGTCCGGACCGTCCCGGACCCCGCCGGCGGGGTCCGGGTCGCCGACGGCCGGCGGCGCGGCTGGCGGGAGCGCTGGGACCTGCTCAGGACCGGTTACCTGATCGGACGGCGGCAGAGTGACGCTTCGCCGGACGAACTGCGGGCCCTGATCCGCCAGATCCGCTGCGCCGAGCGGATTGACGGCTGAAGACGCGAGTTCAGGCCGCGGCGGTCTTTGACCCGGCGGCCCTGGCGTGCATGGCCGCCGCGCGGCGGGCCACGGCCAGCGCCGCCGCGGGCTTCATGCCCCGCTTGAGGAGCTTGCGGTACACCGCCGCGACCTCGGCGGTCATGGCCTGCTTCGCCGGGGCGGCCTGCGCGGGCGCGGCCCGCCCGGTGACCCGCGGCCCGTCGCCGGCGGACGCCGCGGGGGCCGAGTGGGGGAGGGCGCCGGCGAGGTCGATGCCGTCGCCGGGCGGGGTGGCGTAGGACTTCGCGACGGCCGGCGGGGTGGCCGCTGCCGCGCCGCGGGCCAGCTTGTTGTGCAGGGCCACGAGCCCGGCGACGGCGCCTGACACCATGCCCGACGCGGGTGCCTTCGCCCCTGTTGCGTGGGTGGCCTGCCAGCCGCCGCCCGCCCGGGTGATGGTGCCGATCTTGCGGCCGGTGGGCTTGTGCGTGCACGCGATCGTGTCCGGCCCGGACCTGGCCATGTTGATCTCGCTGGCGCTGTGCACGACGGGCATCCGGGCGGGCGGCTTCGGCTTCATGGCGAGATCGACTCCTTCGGCGGCGGGCGCGGACCCCTGGAATGCCCAGGTGCCCTTGACGCCGGCCGCGTTCTCGGCGTGCAGTTCCCTGGCCCGCTTGCGGATCAGGGCGGCCAGCGCCGGCCATTTCGCCGGGTCGACGCGGCCTTTCGCGCGGATCGCCTTCCGCAGGTAGGCCAGGTCCGGGAGGACCGGCGCGGTGCCGCCGGCCAGTGCCTGCCCTTTCGCGGCGAGCGCCCGCCGGCTTGCCGCGCGCTGCGGTCCGGGAGTCTTCAAGTGCCCTCCAGGTCTCATGCCAGGGCGGCGGGGTGGGGGACGGCGCCGAACGCGGCCAGGCAGGTGCAGCCGTCAGCCGGTCCCCAGGACGGGCACAGGTTGTCGTAGTCGCCGCGGTGGAAGCACGGCATCAGCAGGACCGGGCCGCCGGACAGGTCGCAGCCGCAGGCGTCGTCGTGGAACTCCTCGGCGCGCTTCCCGCACTGCTGGCAGGCGAGGAACGGGTTCGCCGGCGTGATCGTCAGGTGCGTCCGGGTGTGGGTGACCGCGAGCCTCACGCTGTCGCCCCAGCGGGGGCGAGCCGGTCACCGTCGCGCCACTCGAACCCGGGCGGAGGCAGCATCGTGGCCCGGCACAGCGCCCTGGCGGCCGGGTCGAGCCGGTTCGCGGCCACCGCGGTCTGCTCCGGGGTGGCGTGCCGGGCGAACCCGGCCGGGGCCTCGGCGAACTGGCCGCCCTCGGGCTTCCCGGCGGGCACCCGGGAGATAGTTTCCTTGCGAAACGACATTGGGGCACCTCCCGGAATGGGAAACTTCTGCTCATGTGCCTGGTGGATGACCTGATGGACCTGATGGACGACACTGCCGAATTGACCGCGTCGTGCGCGGCTGGCGACTGGCACGCTGAGGGCACCGGGGCGGCCGAGGTGCGGCGCATCACCCGGGAAACCTACGAGCATGCCCGCCTGGGCCGCGAGCACGCCGTGACGTCCGACATCGTCCTAGGCGGCGCGGCCGCTGACCCGCCGGACCTCCCACCCGCAAGTGCAGGCGCCCCGGCAGAACCAGAAGCCGGCGCGGACGCCGATGACGGCGCAGCCGGCCGGCCGGTCAGGCGGGGTTGAGCTCGCCGCGAAAACTGGTCCGCCGGTCAGTGCCGGTGGTCAGCACGGTCCGCAGATACGGGGACCAACCCGGCCCATGATTCGGGGCATAAGTGACTTGCCCGCCGATGCGGAAGTACTCCATCCGCTCGTGGAGTTCCACTTGCGTGATCTGCTCGAACAGCCAGTCCGTCCACGACTGCCGGTTGTACGCGGCGGGGGGGACGAGCATGTAGTGGTTGACGCTGATGGTCCGGTGCGGCGGGTAGGAGTTGGGCCCGGTGATGTTGATGATCAGGGTCAGGCCGGCGCTGCCCTGTCCCCGGTCGGTGTCGTCCAGACGGAACGCCCACGCGCGGCCGGGCGGGTTGTAGTCAAGGCCGGCCAGCAGGTCAGCGAGGATCTGGGGGTACGGGGCTTCCTGCCGCATGACGCCGGTCATGGCCCCCCGCTTCCCGGCCTCGCGGCCTAGTTCATGGTGCCCGGCGGCCAGATCACGGCCCGGGCCGCGATTGGGAGGATGCGCGGTGATCAGAGGCGCGCGGTCCGGGGCGCAGCGGCTGCGGACCTGAGCACCTTGGCGCCGGGGAACGCCGCCGACGGCCAGCACCGGCACTTCGCGTGGACGGTGCCCGGGTACCCGATGAGCGGCGGCCGGTCGGCGTAGAAGTTGGAACCGTTCGCCGCCCGGCAGTCCGGGGTGGTCCGCGAGTCGAGGACCGCGTTCCACCCGAGCAGGTTGCCGTGCATCTGCGCGGCGCCGTCCACCGCGGCGGCGGCGTCGGTCCGGTGCTGGGCGGCGGCGATGTGCTGGGCGAACCAGGTTTTCTCCGCGGCGAGCGCCCGGGCGAGTGCCTCGGCTTCCGGCTGCCCGGCGGCCCGCGCCGCGGCGAGCGCCCTGCTGATGCGCTCCGCGGCCGCGATGGCGTACGCGGCGCGGCGCAGGCAGTTCTGCCGCACCGCGTGCCGCGACGCCGGGCCGGTGCCCTCCAGCACGGGCGCGGGCGAGGACAGCAGCAGCGCCGCGACGGCGCGGAGCACCAGGAACGCCATCCCGAGGCCGGCGAGCGGGCCGGCCAGTGCCGCGGCGAGCGCCGCCGGGGTGGCAAACGCCCCTGCCAGGACCGCGGCGACGCGGGCCTGCCGCACCGACGCGGCATCAGCCGCGCTGACCTGGGAGGATTTCGCGGGTGTGGTCATCAGCGCCTCACCCTGCGGAATTAGGACCCGATCGCATCTCGCCCGCAGATGGCCGCAGCTATAGTCTTCTAGGCATAACCCCAGATCAGGAGGGCGGACCGCCTGTGGGTGCCAGGAACACAGCCAATCCGGACAGCCTGCATGATTACCGTGCGCAGTCGCGCCACTACCAGGACCCCCCGGCATTAAGCGGCCCGCCTCGCGGTGTCGTCACCGCGTCCGACGCGCCCCCCGACCCCGTCCAGTCCATCCAGGTCGGTGCCGCGCGCCCCAAGCGCGACGCGTGGGCGCTCGCGTTCCAACTCGCTGACCTGCTGCGCATGTACCGGCTCACCGGCATCGCCGCCGTCCGGGTGACCCAGATACCCGCCGACCCGGACTACGGCGTTCACCTCGTCGGGCCCGTCGCCGAGATCAGGTGGCGCCTGGAGCAGTTCCCGCGTGCCCTGGCCATCATCCGGACCATGGACCGCGAGGCGTGGTGGCAGCCGGGCGCAGGCGGCCGGTGAGCTACTTCGGCGCGCCGAGCGCCGCGGGCGGCGGCGTGAACGGGGTGTCGAGGCTCTCGGCCTGCGGGCGGCCCTTCGACTGGGCGATGGCCCGCTGCGCGAGCGCGGCGGCCGCCGCGGACCCGCCGGCGAGGCGCCCCAGGCCGGCGGCGGCCTCCTTCGGCATCCCGTCAGGTGCCATGGCCAGCGCCTGCGCCTCCCGGTCGCGGGCGCCCTGCTCCACGATCTCCGCCACCAGGTCCGGGTCGAGGTTCAGGACGCTGGCGAGGCGCTCGGTGATCAGGTCGAGGATGCCGTCGGGGACCCGCAGCGACGGCGCCACGGCGAGCGCCTGGAACAGGGTGACCAGCTGGTCCTGGGCGTCGTCGGTCAGCGGCCCGGACGTGAACGACGGGAACGCGGCGCCCGGCCCGAAGTTCAGGGCGATCAAGGGCGCGATGACCCCGTGGGTGAAGTCCTCGCACATTTCCAGGCTCACGGCCTGCCGGGACTTGAGGAAGAAACTTGACTGGTCCTGGCTCAGGGCCAGCGACCCGCGGCCCAGGCTGGCCAGAGCTGACAGGCCGGTGAACCCGGCGAGGACGCTGGACATCTGCCAGGTTTCCAGGAACGACAGGGCCTGGGAGAACTGCTCGGCGCCCTTGCCGTCAGACTCGATCAACTCGAATGTTTTCTCCCCGGCCGGGGGCCGCTGGAACCCGACGATGCCCGATGACCGCATGCTCGCAATGTCCTCGGCGTGCGCCGCGGCTTCCCGCGGCGACTGCCCGTACACCACGACCTTGGGCAGGGACTGGTTCCCCAGGAAGTTGAGCCACAGGTAGATGATCTTCATCTTGGTGCGCCAGCACCACAGCGAGAGCTCCAGTTCCGACGTCCCCGTCAGCGGCTCGCGGTGCTTGCCGTGAATGAAGACGTAACTGCGGACCTGCGGGATGTCGACGTACCCGGGGACCTTGCCGGGCACCGGCTTGATCTCCGCGCCGAACTGCCACACCCGCTGCCGGAACCCGTCGGCCTCACCCGACCGGGCGTTCCGCTTGAGCTCGCACGTCGCGGGCGGCCGGTACGCCATCTTGTCGTACACGACGCGGCCGTCGGAGGGCCGGATCGTGAAAACCTTCTCGAAGAACGACTTCTTGTAGATCTGCGCGTTCGTGATCTGCCCGATGATCACGCCGAGCGGGATTTTCATCCCGCCGCCCGTCGCCGGCTCCATCAGGACCGACCGGGCGAACTCGGCCTCGCCCCGGTCATCCGTGGACGGGGTGATCGCGTAACTGGCCTGCCGCAGCGGCAGCGTCAGCACCGACTCCAGCGCGGCCGCCTGCCCGTCTTTCTTCAGCATCGACGTGTAGTCACGGGCGGTGAAGTCGCCGTAGTCGAAAATGTCGCCGTCAGCGGAGTACCCGGCGTACAGCCGGTCGTAAATGTCGTACTGGCTGCCCTGCTCGCCCTGCATCAGCTGCGACCGGGTGGACGCCTTCAGGTCGGGGAACGCCGCGCCGGCCCGGGCAACCTGAGACTTGGCCACGGCGCATCTCCCCCCTGCGAGAGGAACAGGTTCATGACCGGTAAGGGCGTATTACGGTACGAGATCCTCCTGGGCGAAGGAGAGCCGGCTGCGGGCGCGTCGGCGGTGCTGACCGAGGCGGACGCGCCGGGCAGCATCAGCAACAACCCCGCCGGCCGCCGGGAGATGATCATTTTCCGGTGCTGCGGCCCGTACTCGCTGATCGAGCGGGCCGGCGGATCCGGCGACATCGACGCCGGGCCTGCCCGCCTGGTCAGGATCGACCCGCCGGGCACCGAGCTGATCGCCGCGCTGCACCCCGGCGATGTCAAGGAGATGACCATCCGCTCGGACGGCGGCCACGCGTACACCGCCCGGTGGACCCACCAGGAGACGCCATGATCAAGGCCCGCATGGTAACCGGCCGCGGCGAGCCAGTGCTGTTCCTCGGCCTGTCCGGCGAGAACGTCACCCGCCTCGTCGCAGGCGAGCCCGTCCACGTCACCGCCGACGCGCTGTCCGAGATGGGCCTGCCGCACCTGGCCGTGGTCATTCACTACGGCAAGACAGAGCAGGCCATCCTGGACGAGATCCAGTCGCACGGCGTGCCCATGCGCTTCACCACCCCGGAGGGATCATGAACCTGTCCGAGTTTTACGCCGCCCGCCCGGCCGAGCGCGAGGCCCTCGCGCGGGAGGCGCTGGGCGAGGGCGCCTGCCCCGACTGGAACCCGGCGTGACCGGCGGCTCGTGGTGGCTTGTCATCACCCTCGACCGGCCCTACGGCAACGTGGAGACGACACCGGGCGAGATTCGCATCCCGTTCGCCACCCGCGAGTCAGCCGAGCGCGCAGGGGAAGCCGCCACCATGCGGACCGAGCAGCGGCCCCCGGTCATCGACGGGCTCGTCGTGACCGAGGAGCAGCCCGGATGACCGCCGCAGGCGGAGCGGGCGCCATCGCCGGGTGTCCCTGCGGCCAGGTACACCACCTCGGCCAGGACCGGCTCGCCGTGCTGCACGGGGCCACCGGCGGTCTCCCGCCCGGGATCCGCGTGCAGACCCCTGCGGGCGCGTGGGTGGTCCCGCGGCTGTACATCGCCATGCACGGCCTGGCCGCCACTGACGTCCCGGCACTCGCCGCAAAGTACGGGTGGCACCGCGCCACCGGGTGACCATCAGGCCGCCGGGTGACCGGGGTCCCTAGTTCGACACTGCCACGTGCAGGCCCGGCGTCCCCGCCGTCAGGTCCGCAGGCGATGTA
>Ga0193728_1001572_pt1 | contig 11683 bp, 10 predicted proteins | sample U1c1metaG_FD_143037 | JGI IMG/M metagenome (GOLD analysis project Ga0193728, IMG submission 143037) | Soil microbial communities from a riparian zone of the East river system, Colorado, United States - U1c1 | ecosystem: Environmental > Terrestrial > Soil > Riparian zone | place: USA: East River...
AAGGGAGAGAACCCACCCCCACCAACCCACCACCATCACCACCACTCATGGTGGCCAACACACTGAACACCCAAAGCGGGCCCGAACGGCCGCCGCACGCTCCTCCCGGGTACCACGCATGGAAGGCGGGAGGCGCATAGCCGGCGGGTTTTCGCGCGCGCTTCACGCAGGGCCGGGGGCGATGACGCCCCCGGCCCTTGCCGCGCTGCGCCCGGGCAGGCACACTCTGCCGCGCGAGCGGGTCGCTGGCATCCAGCGCGCGCGGATTCTCGGCGCGATGGTGGAGGTCGCCGCTGAGCACGGGTTCCTCGGCGCGAGCGTCGGGCGGGTAGTTAAGCGCGCCGGGGTGTCGCGGCGCACGTTCTACGACCTGTTCGAGGGCCGCGAGGACTGCTTCCTGGCCGCGTTCGACTGGGGCGTCGAGCAGGCCTCCGCGCCGCTGGTCGAGGCGTACGCGCGCGAGTCCTCCTGGAGTGACGGGGTCCGCGCCGCGCTCGCCGCGCTGCTCGTGTTCCTCGACTCCGAGCCCCAGCTCGCGCGCGTCTGCGTGGTCGAGGCGTTGGGCGCGGGCCCGCTCGTGCTCGAGCGCCGCGCGCGGGTCATGCAACAGCTCGCCGACGCGCTCGACGCGGAGGCTCCGGCTGCGCGCGGGGCCGCGCCCCCGCGACTGCTCACGGCCGAGGCGGTGATCGGCGCGGCGTTCTCGGTGATCCACACCCGCCTGTCGCTCGGTGAGGACTCGCAACGGCGAGGAAGGAAACCCCTCACCGAGCTCTTGGGACAGCTGATGGCGCTGATCGCGCTTCCCTACCTCGGAGCGCGCGCCGCCGCGGAGGAGCTCACACGGCCCACGCCTGAGTTTCCCGCGCCTGCCGCGGCCGCGGACGCGCGCGAGGCCAACCGCCTCATCCTCGAGCGCTTGAACATGCGCCTCACCTACCGCACCGTCCGCTGCCTGGTGTTCGTCGCCGAACATCCCGGAGCGTCCAATCGCGCCGTGGCGCTCGGGGCGGAGATATCCGACGAGGGTCAGGCCTCGCGGCTGCTGATGCGTCTCGCCGGCCTGGACCTTCTCGTCAGGACGTGCCCTGGCCCGGGGAAGCCCAACTCGTGGCGGCTGACTTCTCACGGGGAGCGGGTGCTTCAGGCTTTGCAGTAGCGTTGAGTCATGACCACAGCCCCAGCCGAGACCACTCCGCAGCGCCTGTCCGCGATTCGTGAGCAGTTGAAGCTCCTCGCGGATTATCTTTGACCCGGCTGCGTTAGCGGAGCGCGTCTCCGCGCTCGAAGCCGAGATGGGGCAGGCCGGGTTCTGGGACGACTCCGAGCGCGCTGCCTCCGTGTCCTCCGAGCACTCGCGCGCCGCGCGGCGCCTGGAGGTCTTCACGACGCTCGCCGCCGAGGTCGAGGATCTCGACGGGCTGGTCGAGATGGCCGCCGAGGAACCCTCGCTGCAGGAGGAGGTCGATGACCACCTCGCCTCGGTCGAGACGCGCCTGGCCGCCCTGGAGGAGCAGCGCCTGTTCTCCGGCCGCTACGACTCCGGCGACGCGCTCGTCAGCGTCAACGCGGGCGCGGGTGGCACCGATGCGCAGGACTGGGCCGAGATGGTGCTGCGCATGCTGATGCGCTGGGCCGAATCGCGCGGCTTCGAGGTCGAGCTGCTGGAGGCGAGCGCGGGCGAGGAAGCCGGCATCAAGTCCGCCACGTTCCAGGCGCGGGGCGAGAACGCCTACGGCCTGTTCTCCGCCGAGCGGGGAGTGCACCGGCTCGTGCGTCTGTCCCCGTTCGACTCCGCCCACCGCCGCCAGACGAGCTTCGCCGGCGTCGAGGTCGCCCCCGTCGTGCCCGAGGCCTCAGGCGAGGTGCAGATCGACGAGGACGACCTGCAGGTGGACACCTACCGGGCCTCCGGCGCGGGCGGGCAGCACGTCAACAAGACCGACTCCGCCGTGCGCATCACCCACCGCCCCACCGGCATCGTCGTGCAGTGCCAGAACGAGCGCTCCCAGTCCTCCAACCGCGCCACCGCGATGGCGATGCTGCGCGCCAAGATCCTCGAGAAGCAGGAGCGCGAGCGCGCCGCGGAGATCGCACGCGAGAAGGGCGACGCCCAGGACGTGAACTTCGGCTCGCAGATCCGCTCATACGTCATGCACCCCTACTCGCTCGTCAAGGACCACCGCACGAACCATGAGATGGGCGACGTCCAGCGCGTGCTCGACGGCGCCTTGGACGGATTTGTGCGGGCGTACCTGCTCATGGCGGCGTCATCCACTCAGCGGACGTGACGTCGCTACCAGAGAGGGAGCCGCCGAAGAAGTGGGGCTCCGGCGGCGAGCCGCCGATACCATCGCGCGCGGAGCTGGAAGCGCTCGTGCGGCGCGCGCTCGAGGAGGACGTCGGTACCGGCGACGTTACGACCGACGCGATCGTCGCCCCCGACGCGCGCGCTCGCGGCCTGATCACACAGAAGGCGGACGGCTCGGTCTACGGGCTGGCGCTGGCCGAGCTTACGTTCCTCGCGCTCGACCCCGACGCGCGTTGTGAGCGGCTCGTCCGCGAGGGCTACTGGCGCGCGGAAGGGGGCCCCGTGCTCCAGGTCGAAGGGTTGGCGAGGGCGTTGCTCACGGCCGAGCGTACCGCGCTGAACTTCCTCGGGCATCTCTCCGGCGTGGCCTCGTTCGCGGCGCGGGCGGCCAGCGCGGCGAGCAACACCGGCGCCAAGGTGCTCGACACGCGCAAGACGACCCCGGGCATGCGCGCGCTGGAGAAGGCCGCCGTGGTGGCCGGCGGCGGGCGCAACCACCGGTTCGGACTGTATGACGCGATCCTCGTCAAGGACAATCACATCGCCCTCGCCGGCGGGATCACACAGGCGATCGAACGCGTGCGCGCGGCCGCCCCCGAGCTCGCCGACACGCTCGAGGTCGAGGTCCGCGACCTGGCCGAGATCGACGAGGCGATCGCCGCCGGCGCGCCCCGCCTGCTGCTCGACAACATGGACGTCTACGAACTGCGCGCCGCCGTCACCCGCGTGGCGGGTCGCGCCGCGATGGAGGCCAGCGGCAACGTCACGCTGGACACGCTCCGGGAACGCGCGGAGACGGGGGTAGACTGGATCTCGATGGGCGCGTTGACGCATTCGGCGCGCGCATTGGACCTGTCGATGACGCTGGAGATCTTGCCGCCATGAACCCTCTACCCATGGCACCGACACTGCCGATGGTTCCCGAGCAGGAACCCACGCTCGCGCTCGGCCCCAAGGAGATCGCCGCTCTCTCGGACGAGGTCCGAGCGCTCGCCGCCGAGCGCAACGCGACGATCCTCGCGCACAACTACCAGGTGCCCGAGATCCAGGACGTCGCCGATTACGTCGGGGATTCGCTAGGACTCTCCCGGCGCGCGGCCGCCGGCGAGGCCGACGTGATCGCGTTCTGCGGCGTGCACTTCATGGCCGAGACCGCCTCGATCCTGTGTCCCGAGAAGACCGTGCTGATTCCCGACCTCGACGCGGGATGCTCGCTTGCCGCGTCGATCGACGCCGAGCAGCTCGCGGCCTGGCGCGCGCAATACCCGAATGGGGTGGTCGTCATGTACGTGAACACCACCGCCGAGGTGAAGGCGCTGACCGACTACTGCTGCACGTCCGCCAACGCGGTCGACGTCGTGCGTCATATCTACGACACACATGGCCCTGACACCGAAGTTCTGTTCGGGCCGGACATGTGGCTTGGCGCGTTCGTGGAGAAGGAGCTCGGCCGCCCGATGCACGTCTGGGATGGCGAGTGCCATGTGCACGCGGGCATCCGTCCATCCGATATCGACGCCACCCGCGCCGCCCACCCGGACGCCGACTTCCTGATCCACCCCGAGTGCGGGTGCTCGACGAGCGTGATGGAGTACGTCGCCGCGGGCGACATCTCCGGCGAGGGCGTGCACATGCTTTCCACGGGCGGGATGCTGCGCTACGCCGAGGAGTTGGAGCGCGTCGCGGGCGGGGCCACCGAGCACGCGAACGCTCCCGCCGGCGGGAGGGCCGTCGCGGGAGACGTGGACGGCGTCGCGGGCGGCTCGTACGAGCACGCCGGTCAGGGTCCGCGCGAGGCCATCGTCGCGACCGAGACGGGGATGCTCTATCCGCTGGAACTGGCGGCGCCCGACGTGAACTTCATCCCCGCCAACCCGCGGGCGTCGTGCGTGTACATGAAGATGATCACCCTGCCGAAGCTGCGCGATGCCCTGCGGGACATGAAGTACGAGGTGCGCGTGCCCCCCGACATCGCCGCACGGGCGCGGGTACCGATCGACCGGATGGTCGCCCTGGGTTGAGGATTGGCGACCCTCGGATATTTGCGTCAAATCGCCGCTTACATGTATCGCCGGTCGCCGACCGGCCCGCGACTCCTTAAAGATCAATCCAGCACTGGCCTATCTCCGGCAAGCCCACAGACCGTATGTTGCCGTGCGAAGTAGCGGCGTAGCTGGATCACCGCTCGACCGGATGGTTGTTGGCGTCAGAATTCCTCGGCCGAGTGAGGTCCCACGCAGGCCACGGCCAGGTTGTCTGCGACGCCTGCCGCGACCGTGCGGACCTCGTCGAACGTGACCTGGTCCAGAGCGGCGATAGCGGCGTCGGGGTCGATGTCCTCGCCGAAGACGATCGAGCGGCCGGCGCCGTAGCGGGCGACGGCGTTGGTGTTCTCGAACGCGAGCACCATCCTGCCGGCGGCGTAGGCGCGAGCGCGGGCGACCTCGTCTTCGGTCGGGCCGTCGTCGCGGAGCTCGTCGACGATCTCGCGCATGCGGGTGTACGCCTCGACGCACTTCGCGGACTCAAGACCCGAACCGAGCTGCAGCACGGGCATGTCTGCGAACGCGTGGTCGGCGGCGTATACCGAGTAGCACAGTCCGCGCTTCTCGCGGATCTCCTCGAACAGCCTGGAGCCCATCGACCCTCCCAGCAGCGTCGCGTAGATCGACAGCGCCGCCCGTTCGCGCAGGCTCGACACCTCGATCTGGGGGATGTAGATCATGCGTAGATGCGACTGGTTGGTGTCGCGCTGCTCCACGAGCGTCTGGGGCTGGAACTCCGGCGCCGGGACGTACGGCTCGGGCTCGGGCAGGCTCGGGAAGCGACCGAACCGCTCGAGCAGCTCGGACTCGTCAGGCAGGCTCCCGACGTTGCCCGCCAGGAACGCTCCGCCGTGCGCGCCCGACCAGCGGCGCTCGCGGAACGCGACGATCGCCTCGCGGGTGAACGTGCGCAGGTTCTCCTCCGGGCCCAGCACGGTGCGCCCGAGCGGGTGCTCCCCGAACGCGGCCCGGTCGATCAGGTACTCGGCGACGGTCGAGGGCTGGTCATAGGAGCGGTTGATCTCCTGGATCACGACACCCCGCTCGCGGTCCAGCTCGTCAGAGTCCAGTCGCGGACGCCCCACGAAGTCGCTGAGCAGGTCGATCGCCTGTGGGGCGGACTCGGCGCGAACGGTGATGTGAAACGCCACCAGATCGTGGCTGGTGTAGGCGTTCAGCACGCCCCCCAGGCGCTCCGCGGTCTCGTTGACCGCCCGGTAGCTGTCGTACACCGCGCCGCCCTTGAACACGAGGTGCTCGAGGAAGTGGGCCATGCCGTTCTCCTCCGGGCGCTCGGTGCGGGCGCCGGCGTCGAACGCGACCAGGACGGTCAGCGCGCGGGTGCCGGGTATCGCGATGCTGTGGACCGGAAGGTTGTTGGTGGGGACGGTCGTCGTTTGGATCGCAGCCATGAGGCCGTCAGCCTAGAAGATCTGTGCAAATACGCTTGCATGCAAGCCATTTCCTTGGCGGAGGGCCAATGCCCGGCTACCCTCCCGGGCCATGTCACCGACCAGGACGATCGCCAATGGGCGGCTGAAGGTAACTCTGCCCGCGCACACCCCACAGCGTGTCGCCGCTCCCCGGCTCGCCCCCAAGCGGGCCACCCGTCCAGTGCGTGATGAGCGCGAGATGGTGGTGGAGCTGCGGGGCGTGTCGAAGCTGTATGGCGCCGGTGACACGGGGCTCGAGCGGGCGACGTTCGCGGTGCGCCGCCAGGAGATGGTGTTCCTGGTCGGTCCGACCGGCTCGGGCAAGTCCACGATCATGCGGCTGCTGATCAAGGAGCTCGACCCGAGCGAGGGCGTGGTTCGCGTCGCCGGGCGGGACCTGGCGGAGATCGGCCGCAAGAAGATCCCGTATTACCGGCGCAACGTGGGGGTCGTGTTCCAGGACTTCAAGCTGCTGCCGAACCGGACGGTGTACGAAAACATCGCGTATGCGCTGCAGGTCACGGGCACCTCGCGCAAGCAGATCCGCAACACGCTGCCGGACATCCTGCGGCTGACGGGGTTGAGTACGAAGCTTCACAACTATCCCCACCAGCTGTCCGGGGGCGAGCAGCAGCGGGTGGCGGTCGCGCGCGCGTTCGCCGGGCATCCACCGCTGCTGCTGGCGGACGAGCCCACGGGCAATCTCGATCCGGAGACCTCGATCGGGATCATGCAGCTGCTGTACCGTATCAACCGGGCCGGCACGACCGTGATCGTGGCTACGCACGACCGCGAGATGGTCGATCGTATGCGTCGCCGCGTGATCGAGCTGCGCCGCGGGCGGATCGTCCGTGACGAGGCGACTGGGCTGTATGCGCGCGAAGAGAACACGAACGAGCTGGGGGATAGGCTGCGCGCGGAAAGCGCAACGGTTGACGCCGCCCGCAGCGTGCTCGGACCCAAGCGGTCGAAGGGGACTGCCCTCTCATGAGGAAGCGATGAAGCCGGGGTTTTTCCTAAAAGAGAGCGTTCGCTCGATCCGGCGCAACGCCGTGCCAAGTTTCGCGGCGTTCGCGTCGGTGCTCGTGACCACGCTCGTGCTCGGAGTGTTCATCCCGGTCGTGCAGGCGACGAACGGCGCAGCCAACGATGTGCGCGGGCGGGTGCTCGTGGACGTGGATCTGAACACGACCGCCACGCCGGCGGAAGAGGCGCGAGTGCGTGCGGAGCTCGTGAAGGCGCCGCACGTCAAGAGCGTGCAGTTCGTGTCCAAGCAGGCCGGGTATGAACAGGAGCGCAAGCTCAACCCTCAGGCGTTCGCGCTGATCGGCTACAACCCGCTACCGGACATCTACCGTGTGACGCCGTCGAACCCGAACGACGCGGGCGCGGTGCGGGCCGAGCTCGACCAGGCGAGCCCCCTGGGTGCGCGCCTGGTCACCGATCCGGCGATCGCCGCCGTGCAGAATCGCCAGGCTGAGACGAACAAGATCCTGTCTGCCACGCGCGTGATCAAGCTGACGATGGCGCTGCTAGCCGCGCTGCTTGTGCTCGCGTCGGTGCTGCTGATATCGAACACGATCAGGCTGTCGCTGTTCTCGCGCAGGCGCGAGGTCGAGGTGATGAAGCTGGTCGGCGCTACCGATTGGTTCATCCGCTGGCCGTTCGTGATCGAGGGGCTGTTCCTCGGGGCGCTCGGCGGAGCGGCGGCGATCGGGCTGCTCGCGCTCGCGAAGGTCACGCTGGTCGATCCGCTGGCGAACACGGTCAAGCTGATATCCCAGCCGGACATGATCGCGTTCCCGCTGCTGATCGCGATCCTGATGGGCTGCGCCGTCGCGGTGTCGGCCGCTGGATCGGGATTGTCGTTGCGCCGCTTTTTGCGTGTCTAGCCCGTAGGGTTGGACCATGTCCTCGCGCCGACGAGTACGCCTGACGTATGTCCTGGGGGCGATGCTGCCGGTGCTGCTGATCGGCGGGATCTGGTGGGGCGGGCATCCCGAAGACCTGCCGGCTTTCATGCGGTCTAGGCTCGTGGCGCACGCCGACACGCGGGTGGTGGACGAAGCGATCGAACGGATAGCCAGCGATTACTACAGGCCGGTGGGAAGCGGTTCGCTCGCGAACGCATCCGTGGCCGGTGCGGTGGCGAGCCTGCACGATCGGTTTTCGCACTATCTGAGCCCGAAGGAATTTCAGGACTCCAATGAACCGCCGAGCTTCACCGGGATCGGCGTGGAGGTTCAACGGGCGAAGCGGGGCCTGGAGATCGCGCGCGTGTTCAATTCCTCGCCCGCGTCGCGAGCCGGGTTGAAGGCGCATGAATCGATCGTCGCGGTGAACGGCCGTTCGATCGCGGGCCTGTCGGCGAACCGGTCGCGCGCGCTGATCATCGGTCCGCCCGGGACGGATGTGAGGCTGTCGATCGAAGCGCATGCGGGGCACGGGGCTCGCACGGTGAAGCTCACTCGCGCGACGATCTCAGAGCCCGTCGTCGCCTCGGCTACGAGGACGGTGCACGGGGTCAAGCTGGGAGTGGTCGCACTGTCGACGTTCAGTCCGGGGTCGCACGGCGAAGTGCGGGAAGCGGTCGAGCGTGTGCGCCGCGAAGGCGCGAAGGGGATTGTGCTGGACTTGCGCGACAACGGCGGCGGTCTCGTGGAGGAGGCGCAGCTGATCGCGAGCATATTCGTCAAGCACGGCCCGATCGTGACGACGCGCGCGCGCTCGCTGCCGACGCAGACGCTGAGCGCGGTCGGCAACGCGATCGGAGCGTCCGTCCCGGTGGTGGTGCTCGTCGACGGCAACACCGCCTCGGCGTCGGAGATCGTCACGGCCGCGCTGCAGGACCACCATCGCGCGACGGTCGTGGGCGTCCACACGTTCGGCAAGGGGGTATTTCAGGAGGAGATGCCGCTGTCAAACGGCGGCGCGCTGGACATCACGGTCGGCGAGTATTACACCCCCAACGGGCGCAATCTCGGCGGCGGGGGCATCAAGCAGGGCGCGGGCGTCACACCCGAAGTGGTCGTGGCCCACGGGGTCGACACCCTGCATGGGCTGGAAGTCGCCCTGAATACGCTGGCAGAACACCTCAAGTGACCGACACCGTCGTAGCGGTGGTCGAGAAGCGGGGAAGGTTTTGGGCGGCGGAGCCGCATTTCCCTTCGCCCAGCTCCGGTGGCGACGGACGGCGGTCCCGCGGTGCTCGTCGCATCGTGCTCGCCTCCAACCGCGTGTACGGTCCGGGGGGAGGGACGGTGAGCGCGGGCGAGCTCGTGCTCGTGCAGCTGGGTCGTGGTGGTGGCGCCCGTGGGGGCGACGGCCGCGCGAGGATCGTGCGGAGGATCGGACGACCGGACGTGGCGCGGGACGCGATCGAGGCACTGATGCTCGACCGCGGTCTCGCGCGGGGGTTCGAGTCGGACGTGGGCGAGGCGGCGGAGCGCGCCCGAGACGCTGGGTTGGCCGCGGCGCTGCGCGAGATGGGGGAGGGTCGCAGGCGCGACCTGCGCGGGTTGGCGACGCTGACGATCGACCCGGCGACGGCGCAGGATTACGACGACGCGATCTCCGCCGAACGGCCGGATGGTGGGGGCATAGTGCGCGTGTGGGTGCACATCGCCGACGTCAGCGCGTATGTGGGGGAAGGATCGGTCGTGGACCGCGAGGCGCGCCGGCGAGGCACGAGCGTGTATGCGCCAGGCGCCGTCGAGCCGATGTTGCCCGAAGCGCTGTCCAATGACGCGTGCTCGTTGGTGCCGGGGGCCGAGCGCGCGGCGGTGACCGTCGAGTTGGATCTGCGGGGAGCGGAGGTCGTGCGGACGGCGCTGTACCGCTCGCTGATTCGTTCGGACATGCGGTTGGACTACGAGCGCGTGGATCGCCTGTTCGCCGGGAAAGAGCGTGCGGAGGACCCGTGGGCGCAGCCACTGGGTGCCGCGCGCGAGGCGAGCGCGGCGCTGGGAAGGGCGCGCGTGCAGGCGGGCGGACTGGTGATTGACTCCGAGGAGCCGGAGGTGGTGTTCGACCATGACGGGAACGTGCGAGAGGTGAGGACGCGCGCGCAGACCGAGTCGCATCGACTGATCGAGCATCTGATGATCGCCGCCAACGAAGCGGTGGCGCGGCATCTGTCAGAGCGGGGTGTGCCGTGCTTGTATCGCGTGCACGAGCGCCCCGAGCCCGCAAGGGTGGTGCGGTTGATCGAACAGCTCGCGTCGCTGGGGGTGCCCACGCCGGCGATGCCCGAAGCGATCTCCCCCTCGCAGGCGGCGGAGCTGGTGGGCGAGGTGAGTCAGAGCGTGGAGCGGCATGTGCGCGCTGCGCTGCGACGGGCCGGGTCAAGCCGTGAGGAGCGCGCACCGGGCGCCGCCAAGGCGAAGCCGGGGCGAGCCGGACGCGAGGCGGGGCCAGAAGGCGCGCGGGTCGGTCCGTGGGGCGGTCGGATCGCGCTGAGCTCGCTCGTGCTGCGGTCGTTGCGCCAGGCGTACTACTCGCCCAGGAACATCGGTCACGCTGGGCTGCACTCGGCCTGTTACTGCCACTTCACTTCGCCGATCAGGCGCTATCCCGACCTGGTGTGCCACCGCGCGCTCGTGTCGACGCTCGGCGGCGAGGAGCCGGCGCCGAAGGCGGGGGAGATGGGCGAGCTGGGCGAGTGGGCCTCCGAACGCGAGCGCGAGGCGATGAAGATCGAGCGGGCCGGTGACGACATCGCGCGGTGCTTCGCGCTCGAGCAGGCGTTGTACGAGGGCGGCTGGGAGCAGACGTTCGTCGGAGAGATCACGGGATTGATCTCGGCGGGCGCGTTCGTCGCGTTCGGCGCCGGCACGGAGCCCACCTACGAGGGGATGCTTCCGGTGCGGCGGATGCGCAGCGAGGACGGGCGCGACTGGTGGGAGCTGAACGAGCACGAGACGATCCTGCGCGGTGAGCGCAGTGGCGCGACGCTCAGGCTGGGCGATCCGATCGAGGTGAGGGTTATGCGCGTGGATACGGTCCGCGGCCGGGTCGATCTGGTCCCGGCCGAATGATCGGGCTCACCCGCCGGTCCCTGGTTTGCGCGACCGTCTAGGCTCGGCAAACAATGGCGAAAAGCAAGAAAGGCAAGCGCAAGATCGGGGCAGGCGACGTAGCGTCGAACCGGTACGCGTCGTATCGGTACGAGCTGATCGAGCGGGTCGAGTGCGGGATCGCGCTGGAGGGCACCGAGGTCAAGGCGCTGCGCGCGTCCGGGGCGCAGCTGAAGGACGGGTACGCCGCGATCAAGGACGGAGAGCTGTGGCTGCACTCGGTGCACATCCCCCCGTATGAGCCGGCCTCGCGCGAAAACCACGACCCCGAACGACCGCGCAAGCTGCTCGCGCATCGCCGCGAGCTCGACCGGCTGCAAGCGAAAGTGGCCGAGCGTGGATGGACGCTGGTGCCGACCCGCATCTACTTCGCGGGCTCACACGCCAAGGTCGAGATCGCGCTCGCGCGCGGTAAGGACGTGTACGACAAACGTCAGACGATCCGCGATCGGGAGTCGAAGCGGGACATGGAACGCGCCGTGCGCGAAGCCAGGCGGTAGACCGCGGGTCGAACGGCCGGGGCCAGATGGCGGCCCAGGGGCTCGGATCGCGGTCGGGCGGACGGACCGAGATTGGGACTAGAGCGAGCCGAAGGAATGGCCGCCCGAGGTGAGGATGTGCGATACGTCCATCCCCAGCACGAGCACCACGATCAGGCCGATGTAGACCGCGCCGACATACACGCGATGGCGGGGCGCGACGCGGTAGTAGGCCGCCTGCTCGAGCGAGCGGGTCTTGCGCTCCCGCCAGCGCCGCCGCGTCTCGAGGAACCCGAGCAGCAGGAAGATCAGCAGGAACGGGTTGCCGGTGAGCAGCAGC
>Ga0193728_1001573_pt1 | contig 11683 bp, 10 predicted proteins | sample U1c1metaG_FD_143037 | JGI IMG/M metagenome (GOLD analysis project Ga0193728, IMG submission 143037) | Soil microbial communities from a riparian zone of the East river system, Colorado, United States - U1c1 | ecosystem: Environmental > Terrestrial > Soil > Riparian zone | place: USA: East River...
TGGCCCGCGATCACGGGGTCAGCGTCAGCCCGGACGCCGTGCTGCCGGTGATCGGCACCAAGGAGCTGGTGGCCTGGCTGCCGACGCTGCTCGGCTGCGGCCCGGGCGACGCCGTGATCCACCCGGAGCTGGCTTACCCGACCTATGACGTCGGCGCGCGGCTGGCCGGCGCCCGGCCGGTCCGGGCCGGGGAGCCGGCCGGCGGCGAGGACGAGCACGTCCGGCTGGTCTGGCTGAACTCCCCGGCCAACCCGACCGGCGAGGTGCTGCCCGCCGGCGCCCTGCGCGACGCCGTCGCGGCGGCGCGCGAGCGGGGCGCCGTGCTGGCCTCGGACGAGTGCTACATCGGGCTGGGCTGGGACGCCGAGCCGCTGTCGGTGCTGCACCCGAGCGTCAGCGGCGCATCGCATGACGGCCTGCTGGCCGTGCACTCGCTGTCCAAGCGATCGAACCTGGCCGGCTATCGCGCGGGCTTCGTCACGGGCGACCCGGCGCTGGTCGCCGCCCTGCTGGAGACCCGCAAGCACGCGGGCATGATCGTTCCCGGCCCCGTTCAGGCGGCCATGGCGGTGGCCCTGAATGACGACGGTCACGCGCGGCAGCAGCGCGAGCGGTACGCCGCGCGGCGCGCCCGGCTGCGGCCCGCGCTGGAGGCGGCGGGCTGGCACGTCAGCCACTCGCAGGCCGGCCTGTACCTGTGGGCGCAGCATCCGGGCTACGACGGCTGGGGCAGCGTCGAGGTCCTGGCCGGGATCGGCATCCTGGTCGCGCCGGGCGACTTCTACGGCCCGTCCGGCACGGGGCACATCCGGGTGGCGCTGACCGCGACCGACGAGCGCATCGAGGCCGCCGCCAAGCGCCTGGCCGCACTGGCCTGAGCCCCGCCCCGCCCACCCGCCCCGCCCGCCCGCGCCGCCCCCGCGCCGTCAACGGGAAGCGCGTGCCGCGCCCGCGCGGCACGCCCCGACCGCCTAGGCTGGCCGGGTGATGCGGCTCTACGACCTCCACCGCGGCCAGGTCACCGACGTCGAGCCGGCCCGCCGGCGGCTGCTGCGGCTGCAGGTCGCCGCGCCCGCCGCGGGCGGCCGCGCCGACCTCGGCGACCTGCGGACCTTCGTGATCGGCGACCTGATCCGCCGGAACGCCGAGCGGCGCAAGCTGGTGGTGCAGGCCGGCCAGGAGGCCGGCGGCGCCGCGGACGGCGCGATCCTCGGCCTGCGGCCGGCCGAGGAGAGGCACCTGGACGGCGTGGCCGACGTCCAGGTCGGCGGGCCCGACCCGGCGGACCGCGCCCGGCACTGGACGGCGCCCGGCGCCGTGCGGTTCGACGCGCGCGGCGGCCCCGTCTTCCTGGACGACGTCACCGCGCGCGGGCTGGACCCGCTGGCCCTGCGGCTGGCGTTCCTGCAGCAGCCCTACCGCGACGACCTGGACCTGGACTGGCCGGCGCTGGACGGCGCCGACCAGGCCCTGCGGGCTTCGCGCCGGCTCGTCGCGGAGTGGGCCACCCATCCGAGCCGGCCGCTGTCAGGCCCGCACGCGGCGGAGGTGACCGGCGCGTTCGACAACGACCTGTTCACCCCGGGGGCCCTGGTGACGCTGCGCGCGCTGGCGGCCAGCGCGCAGATCCCGCCGGGCGCGAAGTTCGAGACGTTCGCCCACCTGGACCAGCTGCTCGGCCTCGACCTGGCCCGCGATGTCGGCCGCTGACCCGCGTATTTAACACACGTTTAACACCCGCAAACTATCCCGGCAACATACGCAACGAACCGATCACGCGAGCCAAAAATACGCAACAGATCGCTGAGTATCCGCATGAGGGACCGGCGCTGATTGCGGCTGTCCGCTTCTAGTCTTGACTCACCTAGATCGTCATGCTGACGAGTCCCGACAGGAGCCTGATGACCGCTACCAGGACCGCTGGCCGCACGGCGCGTTCCCGGACTTACCTCATGTGCCCGCCCGAGTACTTCGCGGTGGAGTACGCGATCAACCCCTGGATGCACCCGGAGAAGCCGGTGGATGCCGCGCTGGCCGTGGCCCAGTGGGAGGACCTGCGCGCGACGTACACCCGGCTGGGCCACACCGTGCACACGATCGCGCCCGAGCCCGGGCTGCCGGACATGGTGTTCGCGGCCAACGGGGCGTGCGTCATCGGCGGCCAGGTGCTGGGCGCCCGGTTCCGGTACCCGCAGCGGGCCGCCGAGGCGGCGGCCTACCGGGACTGGTTCGCCGGCCACGGCTACCCGGTCACGGCGGCGCAGGCGGTGAACGAGGGCGAGGGCGACCTGGTCTTCGCCGGCCCGGCCGTGCTGGCCGGGCACGGGTTCCGCAGCGACCCGGCCGCCGGGGATGAGCTGGCCCGGCTGTGCGGCCTGCCGGTGATCAGCCTGAAGCTGGTCGACCCGCGGTTCTATCACCTCGACACGGCCCTGGCGGTCCTGTCGCAGGACACCGCCGCGTACTACCCGGCCGCGTTCGACGCGGCGGGCCGGGCCGCGCTGGCGTCGTGCTTCGCGGAGCTGATCGAGGCGGACGACGAGGACGCCGCGGTCCTCGGGCTGAACGCGGTCAGCGACGGCCGCCACGTCGTGCTGCCCGAGCAGGCAGCCGGCCTGGCCGGCCAGCTGGCGGCGGCCGGCTTCGAGCCGGTCCCCGTGGACCTGTCGGAACTGCTCAAGGCCGGCGGCGGACCGAAGTGCTGCACCCTGGAGCTGCGCAGCGAAGGTAACGGAGGAGAGCGTCATGGCCGGGACTAGTGCACAGCTGCGCGCTCAGGCGGCGGCCCACAGCGCGCACAACTATCACCCGCTCCCGGTGGTCATCGCCGAAGCCGAGGGCGCCTGGGTCACCGACGTCGAGGGGCGGCGGTACCTGGACATGCTGGCCGCCTACTCGGCCATCAACTTCGGGCACCGCCACCCGCGCCTGGTGCGCGCCGCCCAGCGCCAGCTGGAGCGGGTCACGCTGGTCAGCCGCGCGTTCGAGCACGACCAGTTCGGCCCGTTCTGTGCCGAGCTGGCGGCGCTGGCCGGCCTGGACATGGTGCTGCCGATGAACACCGGCGCCGAGGCCGTCGAGACGGCCATCAAGACGGCCCGCAAGTGGGGCTACGAGGTCAAGGGCGTGCCCGACGGCGAGGCGGTCATCGTCGTGTTCGACGGGAACTTCCACGGCCGCACGACCACGATCATCAGCTTCTCCACCGACCCCGACGCCCGCGCCTCCTACGGGCCGTACACGCCCGGCTTCCGGGTCGTCCCCTACGGGGACCTGGACGCGCTGCGCGCCGCCATGGACCCCAACGTGGTGGCCGTGCTGGTCGAGCCGATCCAGGGCGAGGCGGGCGTCATCGTGCCGCCGCCGGCCTTCCTGCCCGGCGTCCGCGAGATCTGCACGGCCAGCGGCGCCCTGATGATCGCCGACGAGATCCAGTCCGGGCTGGGCCGGACGGGCGCCACGTTCGCCTGCGAGCACGACGACGTGCGCCCCGACATGTACCTCCTGGGCAAGGCGCTCGGCGGCGGCATCGTGCCGGTCTCGGCCGTGGTCGCCGACAGCGCGGTGCTCGGCGTGTTCAAGCCGGGCCAGCACGGCTCGACCTTCGGCGGCAACCCGCTGGCCTGCGCCGTGGCCCGCGAGGTCATCGCCATGCTGGGTACCGGGGAGTTCCAGGAGCGCTCGGCCAAGCTCGGCGCCCACATGCTCGACCGGCTGGCCGCGCTGCCGCCCGCCGCGGTGGCCAGCGTCCGCGGCCGCGGCCTGTGGGCCGGCGTCGAGTTCGCGGGGCTGTCCGGGCGCGAGGCGTGCGAGCGCCTGGCCGAGCGCGGCGTGCTGGCCAAGGACACCCACGGCAACGTCATCCGGCTCGCGCCGCCGCTGGTCATCAGTGAGGAGGACCTGGACTGGGCGCTAGACCAGGTCGAGGCGGTCGCCCGCTAGACCGCCCCCGCGCCGGCCCCGTTACTCCGGGGCCAGGCTGCGGTACTGGCCCTGGTGGTGGATCAGCGGTCCCCGGTCATCGGCGGGGTTGGCGACCCCGACCACCTCGCCGACGATGATGCTGTGATCGCCTCCGTCATAAACCGAGACGGTCCGGCATTCCAGCGCGGAGAGGGCGGCGTCCAGCACCGGGGCGCCGGTTACCGGGCCGGCGTGGTGGTCGATCCCGTCCAGCTGGCCGTCCAGCGGCCGGCCCCGGGTGGCGAGCCAGCGCGCCGTCTTCTCGGAGTCCTCGCCGAGCACGTTGACCGACCAGAACCCGGCGGCCAGGACAGTGTCGTGAAACCGCGCGATCTTCTCCGCGCAGAACAGCACCAGCAGCGGAGCCAGCGAGACCGAGCTGAACGCGCTGACGGTCATCGCGTGATCGGCGCCGTCCAGGGTCGTGCCGACGACCAGGATGCCGGTCGGCATCCGGCCCGCGGCCTGCCGGTACTCGAGGGGGTCGACGGGCATCAGCGGCCCGCCTGACCGGAGGACCAGCCGTCGCGCGCGCTCCGGGTGGACTTGGACCAGCCCAGGTAGGCCGCCAGGCAGCCGCCGGCGGCGCAGGCCGCGCCGCCGAACAGGAACCACTCCCCGGCCGTCGTGTTGGTAATCAGGACGCTGCCTCCCTGAGTTCCCGTGGCCAGCGCAAATGACGTCACCAGCCATCCCGCACCCGGCATAAGCCCGCCGAGGGCCGTCTGCATTCCCCAGCCGGCCAGTAGGCAGGTGACCAGAATGCCCAGCGCGAAGCAGATGGCGGCCAGCGGAACCGGGCCGCGGCTGTACTGGAAGCAGCCGATCAGCGCCTCCGCCGCGCCGAGCAGGAACAATACGACATACGCCGATACCGCGATCAGCCGGTCAGGGCGCTGCCGGGAACGCGGCGCGGGCTCGTTGGTCACGCACGCAGGCTAGCCAATGCCGGCGAACAGGTCGTCCTCCCTGGACTGGCCCGCCGGCGGGCTGGGCGACAGCAGCGTGTAGTACTCCGTGCCGAGCGCCCGCAGCCCGATCCCGTCCGACAGGGCGAAAAACGGCCCCTCGACCGAGATCTGCGTCGCATGCTCCCGCATCGCGGCCAGCTTGGCGTCGAGGTAGCCGCGGCCGTCGATGGCCGTCGTCACCTCATCATCGGGGGTACCGAACGGCAGCGTGGCCGGGGACTCGACCTTGGTGAAGCTGGTGCCCTCCACGGCGATGGCCTCGGCCAGCGCCGACAGCGGCAGCGCCGTGGCGTAGAACTTGCTGACTATCTCGCGGGCCTGGGAGAACGCGCGCGAGGCGACCCGGTGGGCCTGGATGTGGTCCGGGTGGCCGTAGAAGCCGTGCTGGTCATAGCTGATCATGACCTGCGGCCGGACCTCGGCGATGATGCGCAGCAGCAGGGCCGCCGCCGCGTCCGGGTCGGCCCGCCAGAAGCTGTCCGGCGCGTCGTTGCTGGGCAGGCCCATCATCCCGGAGTCGCGGAACCGCCCGGCGCCGCCCAGGAACCGGTGGTCGGTCACGCCCAGGGCCGCGCAGGCCGCGTCCAGCTCGCCGATGCGGTACCCGCCGAGGCCGCCCCCGGCCTCGGCCGACAGGTGGGCCAGGCCGGGCGGGATGATCTCGCCCAGCTCGCCCAGCGTGCAGGTGACCAGCGTGACGTGCGCGCCCTGCGCCGCATACCGGGCCATCGTGGCCCCGGTCTCGATTGTCTCGTCGTCCGGATGGGCATGCACCAGCAGGAGCCGCTTGCTGGCAAGATCGTGCATCATGACGGACTCATTCCCCCGGCAGCAGGCCCGGACCCGTAACTTCTCGCTCGGCGCGCCCCGGTCGTTCCAGGTCTCCCCCGACGGCGGCATGGTCGCGTTCCTGCGCTCGCCGGGCGGGACCGACCCGGTGACCGGCCTGTGGGCGCTCGACGTGGCCAGCGGCACCGAGCGGCTGGTCGCCGACCCGGCCCAGCTGGCCGGCTTCGGGGGCGAGGACGACGAGCTGGAGAAGGCCCGCCGGGAGCGGGCCCGCGAGCGCGCCGCGGGCATCGTCGGCTTCGCCACCGACGACGGCTTCACCGTGGCCGCGTTCACGCTGGCCGGGCGGGTGTACCTGGCCGCGCTGGGCGGCGAGGGCGCCGCCGCGGCGCTGCCGACCCGGACTCCCGCCGCCGACCCCCGGCCCGACCCGTCCGGGCGGCTGGTCGCCTACACCTGCGCGGGCGCGCTGCGCGTGGTGAACACCGGGACCGGCGAGGACCGGGCCGTGGTCGACCCGGATGGCGCGGCGGGCATCTCGTTCGGGTCGGCCGAGTTCCTGGCCGCCGAGGAGATGGACCGCACCCGCGGTTACTGGTGGGCGCCGGACGGCGGCGCCCTGCTGGTCGCGCGGGTGGACGAGAACCCGGTGCCGCGCTGGCACATCGCCGACCCGGCCCACCCGCAGGCCCCGGCCCGCGAGATCCGGTACCCGGCGGCCGGCACCCAGAACGCGGAGGTCACGGCGTTCATCGCGAGCGTGCGCGGCCGGCTGACCCGGGTCGTGTGGGACGGGCAGGCGTTCCCCTATCTCGTCAGCGCCTCCTGGTCAGCGCCCGGTCCGCTGCTGGTGGTGCAGAGCCGGGACCAGAAGGAGCTGCGGCTGCTCAGCGTGGACCCGGCCACGGGGCAGACCGCGGTGCTGCGGGCCGACACCGATCCGGTCTGGACCGACATCGTGCCGGGCGTCCCGGCCTGGACCGCGGCCGGCGCGATCGCCTGGACCGCCGACCTGCGCGGCACCCGGCGGCTGGTGGTGGCCGCGCCGGGCGAGCTGGCCGGCGCCGAGCCGGTGACCCCCGACGGCCTCCAGGTCCGCCAGGTCCTCGACGTGGACGGGGACACCGTGCTGTTCACCGCGTCGGCCGGGGACCCGACGCAGGTCGGCCTGTGGCGGGCCGGCCCGGCCGGGCTCACCGAGCTGCCCCTCGGCGAGGGCGTGCACAGCGGCCGGCAGGCCGGCGGCACGACCGTGGCCGTCAGCCGCCGGCTCAGCCACGCCGGCGCCGAGGTGACCGTGCTGCGCCACGGCCCGGCGGCCGGCTCGGCCGGCACCCCGGCCGGCACCCCGGCGGGCCTCGGCATCGCCTCCCGGGCGGAGCGTCCCCAGCTGCCCGGCCCGCAGCCCGTCCTGCTGGCGGGCGGCCCGCGGGGCATCCGGACCGCCCTGCTGCTGCCGTCCTGGCACGAGCCCGGCACCGGGCCGCTGCCGGTCCTGTGCGACCCGTACGGCGGCCCGCACGCCCAGCGCGTGCTCGCCACCCGCGACGCGTACTGGACCTCCCAGTGGCTGGCCGAGCAGGGCTTCGCGGTGGTGATCGCCGACGGCCGCGGCACCCCGGGCCGGGGACCGGACTTCGAGCGGGCGGTGGCGGGTGACCTGGCCGGGCCGGTGCTGGCCGACCAGATCGACGCCCTGCACGCCGCGGCGGAGCACTGCGGCGACCTGGACCTGACCCGGGTCGGGATCCGCGGCTGGTCGTTCGGCGGCTACCTGGCCGCGCTGGCCGTGCTGCGCGCGCCCGAGGTGTTCCACGCCGCGGTGGCGGGCGCCCCGGTGACTGACTGGCAGCTGTATGACACCCACTACACCGAGCGCTACCTCGGCCTGCCTGCCGACAGCCCGGCGACCTACGAGCAGAGCTCGCTGATCAACGAGGCCGGGAAGCTGACCCGGCCGCTCATGCTCATTCACGGGCTGGCCGACGACAACGTGGTGGTGGCCCACTCGCTGCGGCTGTCCTCGGCGCTGCTGGCCGCCGGGCGGCCGCACACGGTCCTCCCGCTGACCGGGGTGACCCACATGGCCTCCCAGGAGGAGGTCGCCGAGAACCTGCTGCTGCTCCAGGTCGACTTCCTGAAGGCCGCCCTGCGCGCCCCGGCCCCGCCCACCGCCGGGGGCGCAGCATTGTAACGGCAGTGTTGCGAGAGTCACACCCCGTGCGGCTCCTGGCGCGCCCGTCAAGTGATATCCAAGGGGATTAGGAACAGTCCTTCCAGGGCGGAGCCGTCTGACAATGACGCAGGCATCGGTAGCGCCGGGCAAGACCCGCGCGCAGATAACAGAGAAGACGCTGCGGAAGGACCCGTGGTGGCGGGCGCCCGCCATCACCGCCACGCTGCTTACCCTCTGGGTGGCCTACGCCACCACGCACGTGTTCATCGGCAAGTGGTACTGGGTGCCGCAGTACCACTACCTGACCCCGTTCTACTCGCCGTGCATCAGCGGGGAGTGCACGCCGGGGTCGGCGGTCCTGGGTACCTGGTTCGGCAAGGTTCCGCCGATCATTCCGTACGCGCTGGTGTCGCTGCCCTTCGTCCTGGGCTTCCGGCTGACCTGCTACTACTACCGGCGGGCGTACTACCGGGCGTTCTGGCGGGCGCCGGCCGCGTGCGCGGTCCGCGAGCCGCACGCCACCTACTCCGGCGAGACCCGGTTCCCGCTGATCATGCAGAACCTGCACCGGTACTTCTTCTACGCCGTGCTGCTCATCTCGCTGCTGAACACCTGGGATCTGATCGAGGCCTTCCGCGGCCCGAACGGCAGCTTCGGGCTCGGCCTGGGCACCCTGATCATGCTGGTCAACGTGATCCTGCTGTGGGGGTACTCGCTGTCGTGCCACTCCTGCCGGCACATCACCGGGGGCCGGCTGAAGAACTTCTCCAAGCATCCGGTCCGGTACTGGATCTGGACGCAGGTCTCCAAGCTGAACGCCAGGCACATGCAGCTGGCCTGGACCACGCTCGGCACGCTGGCGCTGACCGACCTGTACATCTGGCTGCTGGCCGCGAACGTCTTCAATGACCCGCGGATCTTCAACTGAGGCGCGATATGACTGACAGCGGTATGACGGACATCGAGCGGCTTCCCTACGACGTCGTCGTCGTCGGCGCGGGCGGCTCGGGCCTGCGCGCGGCGATCGAGGCCCGGCTGGCCGGCAAGAAAACCGCGATCATCTCCAAGTCGCTGTTCGGCAAGGCCCACACGGTCATGGCCGAGGGCGGCTGCGCGGCGGCCATGGGCAACGTGAACCCGCGCGACAACTGGATGGTGCACTTCCGCGACACCATGCGCGGCGGCAAGTTCCTGAACAACTGGCGGATGGCCGAGCTGCACGCGAAGGAGGCCCCCGACCGGGTCTGGGAGCTCGAGGCGTGGGGCGCGGTCTTTGACCGGACCAAGGACGGCAAGATCAGCCAGCGGAACTTCGGCGGGCACGAGTACCCGCGGCTGGCCCATGTCGGCGACCGCACCGGCCTGGAGATGATCCGCACCCTCCAGCAGAAGGTCGTCGCGCTCCAGCAAGAAGATGCAGTCGTCCACGGCGATCCCGAGGCGATGATCAAAGTCTACGCCGAGACCACCATCACCCGGCTGGTCAAGGACAGCTCGGGCCGGATCGCCGGCGCGTTCGGCTACATCCGGGAGACCGGCCAGTTCGTGGTCTTCGAGGCGCCCGCGGTGGTCCTGGCCACCGGGGGCATCGGGAAGACCTTCAAGATCACTTCCAACTCGTGGGAGTACACCGGCGACGGGCACGCCCTCGCGCTGCTGGCCGGGGCCAAGCTGCTGAACATGGAGTTCGTCCAGTTCCACCCGACGCACATGGTGTGGCCGCTGTCCGTGGCGGGCCTGCTGGTCACCGAGTCGGTCCGCGGTGACGGCGGCGTGCTGCGCAACTCCGAGGGCAAGCGGTTCATGTTCAACTACGTTCCCGACGTGTTCCGCGCCCAGTACGCGGAGACCGAGGAGGAGGCGGACCGCTGGTACACCGACCCGGATCACAACCGCCGCCCGCCGGAGCTGCTGCCCCGCGACGAGGTGGCCCGGGCCAACAACTCCGAGGTGAAGGCGGGCCGGGGCTCGCCGCACGGCGGCGTGTTCCTGGACATCGCCTCCCGGCGGCCGGCCGAGGAGATCCTGCGGCGGCTGCCGTCGATGTATCACCAGTTCAAGGAACTGGCCGACGTGGACATCACCAAGCAGCCGATGGAGGTCGGCCCGGCCCAGCACTACGTGATGGGCGGCGTCGAGGTGGACGCCGACACCGGCGAGTCCTCCGTGCCGGGCCTGTTCGCGGCCGGCGAGGTATCCGGCGGCATGCACGGCTCCAACCGGCTCGGCGGCAACTCCCTGTCGGACCTGCTGGTCTTCGGCCGCCGCGCGGGAATGGGCGCGGCGGCGTACCTGGCCGCGCTGAGCGGCGGGCGGCCCGTGCCGAGCGAGGCCGAGGTGACCGCGGCCCAGGCCGAGGCGCTGGCCCCGCTGGACCGGGCGGGCGGGGAGAATCCGTACGCCGTACACGCCGACATCCAGCAGACGATGAGCAGCCTGGTCGGCATCATCCGGACCGAGACCGAGATCAAGACGGCGCTGGCCGAGCTGGACAAGCTGGCCGCGCGGGCGGCCGCCGTGTCGGCCCAGGGCGGCAGCGCGTACAACCCGGGCTGGCACCTGGCCCTGGACATCCGCAACATCATGCTGATGGCCCGGTGCGTCGCCCAGGCGGCGCTGGAACGGCAGGAAAGCCGGGGCGGGCACACCCGCGACGACTACCCGGGCATGCGGCCCGAGTGGCGCAAGGTGAACCTGATCTGTGCCCTGGAGGGCGACACGATCACGCTGACCCGCCAGCCGCTGGCGCCGATGCGCGAGGACCTGATCACCTTGTTCGACAAGGACGAGCTGAAGAAGTACCTGACCGAGGAGGAGCTGGCGGGCATCCCGGACGCCGCCCCGGCCGCGACCGCCACCGCCGGGCACGAGGAGAACTGATGAGCTACACGGCAGCGCTGAAGGTCTGGCGCGGCGACCGCGGCCAGGGCGAGCTCGCCGACTACTCGGTCCACGTCAACGACGGCGAGGTCGTCCTGGACGTGCTGCACCGGCTGCAGGCGACCCAGGCGGGCGACCTGGCCATCCGGTGGAACTGCAAGGCGGGCAAGTGCGGCTCGTGCTCGATGGAGATCAACGGGCGCCCGCGGCTGGCCTGCATGACCCGGATGAACATCTTCACCGAGGACGAGACGCTGACGATCACGCCGCTGCGTACCTTCCCGGTGATCCGGGACCTGGTCACCGACGTGGCGTTCAACTACGCCAAGGCCCGCGAGATCCCCTCGTTCACCCCGGACCCGTCGATCGGGCTGGGCGAGTTCCGGATGCAGCAGGTCGACGTCAACCGGTCGCAGGAGTTCCGCAAGTGCATTGAGTGCTACCTGTGCCAGAACACCTGCCACGTCATCCGCGACCACCCCGAGAACGAGCGGCCGTTCGCCGGGCCGCGGTTCCTCATGCGGATCGCGGAGCTGGAGATGCACCCCGCGGACGAGGCTGACCGGCGCGAGATCGCCCAGGACGACTTCGGCCTCGGCCTGTGCAACATCACCAAGTGCTGCACCGAGGTCTGCCCCGAGGGCATCAAGATCACCGACAACGCGCTGATCCCGATGAAGGAGCGGGTCGCGGGGCGCAGGTACGACCCGCTGGTCTGGCTCGGCTCCAAGATCGGCCGCCGGCCGCACCACGACACCCCGAAGGTGCCGAACTCCTAGCCGCCGGCCGGGGCGGGCCAGGCGCCCGGCCGCGCAGCGTCGCGAGACCAAGCGGCTCGCCACCAATCTCCCGCATCCAGCTTGCCAGTGATCGCCCAGCCCGTCAGCCGGTCAGGCCGGTGCCG
>Ga0193728_1001574_pt1 | contig 11682 bp, 9 predicted proteins | sample U1c1metaG_FD_143037 | JGI IMG/M metagenome (GOLD analysis project Ga0193728, IMG submission 143037) | Soil microbial communities from a riparian zone of the East river system, Colorado, United States - U1c1 | ecosystem: Environmental > Terrestrial > Soil > Riparian zone | place: USA: East River...
CCGCTCCGATGGACTCGATCGTCCGCCTCGTCGACGCAGCGCTGGCCGCCGGGCTCGGCTCGGGCGCCGCGGTCTCCGTCGGCGACGCCGGCCACGAGGTGTTTCGGCTCGTCCGCGGCCACACCCACAGGCTCCCCGCGGTCGGCGCACCGATCACCGACACCACGCCGTGGGATCTCGCATCGCTCACGAAGCCGATGTGCACGGTCGCGTGCGCGATGGTGCTCGCCGGCGACGGTACGCTCGACCTCGCGGCACCGATCCGGCGCTGGCTGCCCGCCTCGACGAGCCCTGCCTCGGTGCGCGCGCTCCTCGGTCACGCCGCCGGCTGCATCGCCCACGTCGAATTCTTCCGTTGGTTGCGCGGCGCCCGCCCGGCCGATCCGCGCGCGGCGCTCGTCGACCGCGCTCAGCGCGTACCGGTCCAGTTCACCGCCGCTCCGGTCTACAGCGACCTCGGCTTCATCCAGCTCGGCCGCATCATCGAGCTCGCAGCCGAACGTCCGCTCGAACAAGCGTTCGCCGACTTCGTCGCCGGTCCGCTCGATCTCGCCGCCCGCTTCGCGCCCGAGCCGATCACCAACGCGGTCGCGACCGAGCTCGACGAGCGCGGCGTCGTCACCGGCCTCGTCCACGACGAGAACTGCTTCTTCGGCGGCCGGATCTGCGGCCACGCCGGCCTGTTCGGCTCGATCGACGACGTCGCCAAGTTCGCCGCCGCGATGGTCGCGGTCGCCGCCGGCTCGGCGCTCGCGCGCTTCGATCCTGCCATCGTCCAGCGCTTCTTCACCGACGCGCCGTCGCCGGGCCACACCTGGCGGCTCGGTTGGGATACGCCATCGCCGACGACACCAAACGTCTCGCAGGCCGGCGATCGCTGGCCGCGCACCGGCTCGGTCGGCCACACCGGTTTCACCGGCACGTCGATCTGGTTGGATGTTCCGAGGAAGCGTTGGTTCGTCGTGCTGACCAATCGCGTGCACCCGACGCGCTTCGGCGACTCGGCGGCGCAGATCAAAGCGCTACGCCGAGCGATCGGCGACAGCGTCGTCGCTGAGCTGGGCTAACGCACGCGGTTTCCTTATCTGAACGCAGGCGTTTCATCGGCGATGCGGAAGTCGCGAGCAGACCCGGTTCGTGGCTTCGCCACGTGCCCGCGTTGCTCGCGATCCCTGCGTTGCCCATGTCTTGCTCAGGGACCAAATGTCGTCGAGGAGGTCTACGAGCTGCCCTCGACGCTGCCCGACGTGCACGCGGTTGCGGGCCGCGGCATGCCACGCTGATCGGTCGCCGGGCACATCACGCCGGCGCCGATCGCGGGGCTGCCGGCTGCCGGAAGCACCGTCTGCGATGCGCCGCCGTGATCGCCGAGCGCGCCGAGCTGAGGATCGACGAACGTCGCGGTCGGCGTGCACTTCGCGTCGGCCGCGCCGCCGTTCACGTGCGTCGCGGGCCACTGCAGGTCGCCGTCGCCGGTGCCCATCACGTGGCACTGCATCGGTGCGCCGGTGTTCTGCGCGGTGTTGTTGTCGAACAGATCGCTGACCAGCATCAGCGTCGGGTTGCCGCCGATCGCGGCGCCGAAGTACGGGTCGCCGCCGTCGGCGTGATTGGTCGCGAACGTCGTGAACGCGATCGTGCCGCCGCCGCCGAAGAGCGAGATGGCGCCGCCGAGGCCGGCCATCGCGGAGTTGTTCGCGAACGTGTCGTTGGTGAGCTGGAGCTGCGTGCCGTCGGCTTGGAGCGCGCCGCTGCCCTTCGTCGCGGTGTTGTTCGCGAACGTCGACGCGATGACTTGTAGGGTGCTGTTGTGGAAGTAGCCGGCGGCGGCGCTCTCGCCGGTGTTGCTCTCGAACGTGCAGCGATCGATCACGGTGGTCTGCATCGCGCGGTCGGGCGTGCGCGCGATCGCGCCGCCGAGTGCGCCGAGGCCGCTGTGGTTGTTCGTGAACGTGAGGCCGCAGAACGTGTGCGTCGTGTCGTCGCCGCCGTCGATGCCGATCGCGCCGGCGTTGCCGCCGGAGCCGACCTGATGCTGGTTGGTATCGGCGACGACCGAGCACATCGAGGCGTCGTCGCTGTTCGCGCCGTTGCCCTCCGCGGTGTTCGCGTCGAACACCGAGTCGTAGACGTCGAGCTGCGCGTTGAGGCTCGTGATCGCGCCGCCGTTCGAGCCCTTGTTCGCGTGGAACGTGCTGGTCGCGACGATCGCTCGTAGCGAGCCGAGCAGCGAGATCGCGCCACCGCCGACATCGGGACCGAGCGACTCGGCCTGGTTGCTCTCGAAGATCGAGTCGATCACGACGAGCTCACCGTCGCGCATGTAGAGCGCGCCGCCGTAGCCGTCGTAGTAGCCCTGCGAGCACGGCGCGGGAGCCGGCGCGTATTGCTTGGTGCCGTGCGCGTGGCCGTGCGCGAGCGTGATGTGCTGGAGCGTCAGCGTCGTCGTGTTGACGCGGTAGTTATTGTGGTCGAACGACAGGATCCGGACCGAGTCGGCGCCGTCGAGCGTGATCTTGTTGCCGCCGTCGAGCGTGGTGTCGACGTCGGTGCGCAGGTCCAGGGTCGCGCTCAGCGGGATCATCCACGTGGTCGGGCCGCACGAGAACGTGATCTTGCCGCCCATCGCGATCGCGTCGGCGAGCGCGGTCTCGGTGCACGACTGCGGCGTGCCATCGCCGACGACGTGGTCGGGCGCCGAGGTATCGACCGGCATCACCGGCGAGCCGCACGTAGTGCCCGGCGGGGTCACGACGTTGGCGTCGGGCGTGCCGCTGCCGTCGTCGTCGCCGCCGCCGCCGTTACCCTGACCACAGGCGCACAGCACGGCCAGCGCGAACATCCCGATCCGCATGCGCCGATCGTACACGCACCGAGGGCGCCGCTCGGCGAATTGTCGCCCGTCACGCCGCGCACGCAGGTTCACCTACTCGAGCTGTGCCGCAACTCGCCGTCGCGCTTCAGTGACGCTTGCCGTTGACCTTGGCGTGGGTGCGGCCGGTCGCGCGCGCGCGCCGCTTGCGCCCACCCGCAGACGTCACCGCACCGGGCGCGCCGAACATCGGATCGACGCCGGTCGCGGCGCACGCCCACAGCGAGATCACGATCGCGAGGTCGGCGAGCGCGCGCCGGCTCATCGACGCGGGGATCACGAGGCCGTACGTCTCCGACACGAACCGCAGATCCTTCAGCACGCGCGCGACCTCGTCGCGGTTGACGTCGCCGTGCCAGTACACGACGCGCGTCATCAGCAGCTCGGCGTGCCGGCGCAGGAACTCGCCCATCGACAGCGGCTCCGCGATCCGCAGCGATGGCGGCTTGCAGATCTCGAGCAGATCCTCGAGATACTCGTTCCAGTGCCCGGCGAGCCGGCGGTTCTCGGGACGGCGCAGAAACTTCACCCGCTCGACCGAGAAGTCGGCCTTGACGGTCGTGCGGAACCGCGGCTTGACCGCCATCAGGTCGTAGAGGATCGGCGGCTCGGTCTTGGAGTAATCGGTATCGCGGTAGCGCCACCAGTTGCGGAGCTGCGGCCACGTCCGGATCGCGAGCACCGGATCGCTGTTCGAGTCGACGATCACGAACCGATCGCCCTCGGCGCGCAACACCGTGATCCAGTGCGTCCACTCGTCCACGCACAGGAGCACAGGCGTCTGCTCCTTGAGGTACTTCACGAGCAGCTTGCGCGCCTGTTCCGGATCGCTGCGGCGCTCGAGGATCAGGTCGCTCTCGAACTCGCGAGCCGCGCGCGCCAGCTGGATCTCGTCCGTGCCGGACCACCAGTGGGTCTTCGCGGTCTGCGCGACATGGGTGACATCGACCATCCGGCCGAGCGCCAGCAGCGCGTGCTTGAGCGCGAACGGGCCGCACGTCCACTCATTCGGTTGCGGGTAGAAACCCGGTCCGGCGAGCGCCTCGGCCACGGAGGGACTCTAGCCTAAAGGCTCGGCCATAGCCCCACCCATCTCAAGCATTAAAGCGCTGTAAGATCAGTTAGTTGAAGACCAATTCCAGCGTCTTCCGACCTGGACAGAGTCGCGCGGATGAGCCTCGATCAGTCGCCGCCAGCGGTCGAAGGCGACGCCGTGCTCGGACGCTTCGGCCGCACGGACGATCGCCGCGAGCAAGAACGCGCGCTGCGCTTCGAAGTGATCCGGGGTCCAAGCGATCTCGCCGACATCGAGCGTCGCGAGCCCGAGGTTATCGGCGGCGCGGCGTTCGAGCCAGTGCACGAGCTCGTGCTCCCAGCGCGCGGCCGCGACCGGGCGGGCATATGCCGCGGTGGTGCGCAGCATCTCGAGCGCGACGTCATCCGAAACGAGGAGCTCGGCGCTCGCACCGAGCCGCTGATTCGAAAACACGACCACGGCTGCACCCTAGACGACGGGTGTGACAACCCCGAGGCGGGTTCGCGTCAGCGGATCGCCGGTGACGTGTCATGTTGCCGGACCACTTCGAGCCCGACCCCGAGGTTGGCGAGCAGGCGTGCGCACGTCACGCACGGTTCGACGGGTGCGTCGGGCGCGAACAACGGGCCTTCATTCGCGATCTGGATCGCGCCCGGCCCGAGGAGCGCGAGCACCTCCGCGAGCGCGTCGCCGGTCAACCTGCCGGGCTCGACGCCGAGCCGCTGCTCGTGCATCGCGAGGTAGCCGGCGAGCGCGGCGGCGAGCGCGCACTTCCCCGGCGGCACGAAGCCCTCGGGCCAGCGCGCGGTCGCGAGCCGATCGATCCAATCGATCACGTACGCGGTGAAGCTGCCGTACATCGGCGCGACGACGCCAAGCGCACGCGCGTCGATCCACACTTGATCGCGCGCGTCGCCGTCGAGCGGGATCACGGCGGCGTAGCCGCAGCCGAGGTGCGCGATCGGCAGTGCGCGCGTGAACGCGCTGACCCCGGGGACCGCCAAGATCGGCCGCACGTCTGCGAGCGGCAGAAGGCCGTAATACGGGCCGACGCAACCCCCGGCGATCTGCGTCGCGTAGGCGCGGAGCTCGTCGGGCAAGTGCGCCGCGGTGGCCGGATCGAGCACCGGCAGGAGCTCGTAGCGATGCCGCGCCGCCCCGAATCGCCGCAGCTCGGGGTCCGCCGCCGCGAGCGCCGCGAGGGTCTCGTGGAGGGTGGTGAGGAGCTCACTCACCGATGATCGTCACCGAGATCTTGCGCCGGTGGGGCGCGGTCCGATGTTCCCATAAGTACAGGCCTTGCCAGGTGCCGAGCTCGAGCGCGCCGTCGACGATCGGGATGCCGATCGAGGTCTGCGTGAGCACCGTGCGGACGTGTGCCGGCATGTCGTCGGGGCCTTCGGCGTCGTGTTCGAACAGCGCGTCACCGTCGGGGACGAGCCGCGCCGCGAACCGCTCGAGGTCCTCGCGCACCGACGGATCGGCGTTCTCGCAGATGATGAGAGACGCGCTCGTGTGATGGATGAAGACGGTCGCGAGGCCGATTCGCGCAGAACTTGCGCCGACGATGTCGCCGACCTGCCGCGTGATGTCGTACGTGCCCCGCGCACGCGTCGCAACGGTTAGCTCTCCTCGATGGAACATGCAGCTGCGTTATACTCCGCGGCGTGATTCGACGGTCGCTCCGCTACGCGGAGGAGCTTTCGGAGGCGCTCCAGCGCCAGCTCGCGACCGCGTATCGCTCGAAGGACTTGCTCGCGTGGGGGCTGCGCCAGCGGCTGCGCGAGGGCTACACGGTCAAGGACTTCCGTGCGGATCTACTGTCGGCACTCGTTGTCGGCGTCGTCGCGCTGCCGTTGTCGATGGCTCTCGCGATCGCGTCGGGCGTCGAACCGCAGCGCGGCCTCTACACGGCGATCGTCGCCGGCATCACGGTGTCGCTGCTCGGCGGCACGCGCTATCAGGTCACGGGGCCGACCGCGGCGTTCGTCGTGATCCTCGTGCCGATCGTGACGAAGTTCGGCGTCGCAGGCCTACTCGTCGCCGGCTTCATCGCTGGTGTGATCCTCGTGATCATGGGGCTCGCGCGGTTCGGCAAGCTGATGCAGTTCGTGCCGCATCCAGTGACGACCGGCTTCACGATGGGCATCGCCGTCGTGATCGGCCTCCTGCAGCTCAAGGACGCGTTGGGCGTGTCGGTCGGCTTTCCCAAGACGGAAGGCACGTTCGAGTACCTCGGCGCGTTGTGGGACCTGCGCGGCTCGATCAACTACTGGGAGGTCGGCATCGCGGTGTTCACGATCGCGGGCCTCGTGCTGTTGCCGCGCGTGCTGCGCGCCGTACCGGCACCGCTGGTGGCGTTGACCGGCGCGGCGCTGCTCGTCGTGCTGCTCTACCAGGTCGCGCCCGACAGCTGGCACTTCCACGTGATGACGATCGGCGATCGGTTCAGCTACCCGCTCGGCGGCGGTCAGATGGGCCACGGCATCCCGCCGCTGCCGCCGATGCCGGTGCTGCCGTGGCACGAGACGAGCACGCTGCACGAGGTGCCGTTCACGCTCGACTTCCACACGATCCGCGAGCTGTTGCCGGCGGGGTTCGCGATCGCGATGCTCGGTGCGATCGAGTCGTTGATGGCGGCCGTCGTCGCCGACGGCATGTCGGGAACGCGCCACGAGCCGAACTCCGAGCTGATCGCGCTCGGCATCGCGAACATCCTGTGCCCGTTCTTTGGCGGCATCGCGGCGACCGGTGCGCTCGCCCGCACCGCGACGAACATCCGCGCCGGGGCGCGCTCGCCGTTCTCGGCGACGATGCATTCGGTGTTCGTGCTCGCGTGCACGATCGCGCTCGCACCGCTGGTCTCGTACCTGCCGATGGCGGCGCTCGCCGGGTTGTTGATCGTCGTCGCGCGCAACATGTCCGAGGCGCGCCACTTCGTGCGCCTGCTGCGGATCGCGCCGCGCCACGACGTGATGGTGATGTTGACCTGCTTCGTGCTCACCGTCGTGTTCGACATGGTGATCGCGGTGACGGTCGGCGTCGTGCTCGCGGCGCTGTTGTTCATGCGCCGGATGTCGGTGCTGACGAACGTCGAGCTCGAGACCGAGAGTAGTCTCAAGGTCGAGGTCCCGGCCGGCGTGCGGGTCTACGAGCTCGCGGGGCCGCTGTTTTTCGGCGCCGCGAAGTCGGCAATGGAAGCGATCCACACCGTCGGCGACAAGAAGGACCACACCTACATCCTCGACATGCAGCACGTGCCGACGATGGATGCGACCGGCCTGGTCGCGCTCGAGTCCGTGCTCGATCGGCTACGGCGCTCGAAGATCAAGGTGATCTTCAGCGGCCTGCGGCCCGAGGTCGGTGAGATGTTCGAGCGCGCGGGGATCAAGCGCGAGCCCGGCAAGGTCGCGTACGCGCCCGATGTCGAGACCGCGATCTCGATGGCGATCGTGCACGCCGCGCGCGAGCTGTCGTCGCCGGTCCAAGCGCCTCACGCGTAGAGCCCGATCCCGACGACCGCGGCCGCGGCGATCAGCACCGCGATCAGGATCACCACGAGCGGGAAGTGCTTCGAGGGCGGTGCGCCGAGTGGGTGCTCGAGATACTCGGTGCGCTGGTCACCGCCCGCGTGGCGTGGGCCGTGCGCGAGCACGTGGATATCGCCGACCGGCGGCAGCGAGATCCGCTCGAGCGCGGCGAGCGCGTACGCCGCCGACGGCATCCGATCGTCGCGCGACTTGACGAGCAGCTTCGCGATCAAGCCGTCGAGCTCGCCGGCGACGTGCGGCGCGTAGTTGACGACGCGCGGCGGAGGCTCGTCGAGGTGCATGCGCACGATCGCGACGCCGGTCTCCGCGAGGAACGGCGGCCGCCCGGTGAGCAACTCGAACAGGATGCAGCCGAGCGCGTAGAGATCCGCGCGCGCGTCGACATCGGTCATGCTGCGGCACTGCTCCGGCGCCATGTACGCCGGCGTGCCGAGGATCGTGCCGCCCTTGGTCTCCATCTTCGCGCCGAACCGATCGGAGCCGAGCTTCGCGATGCCGAAGTCGAGGATCTTGACGCGCACCGCACCCGGCGCGCTTGGATCGCGGACGATCACGATGTTGTCGGGCTTGAGATCGCGGTGGATCACGCCGGTGACGTGCGCGGCGTCGAGCGCGCCGAGCAGCTGCGCACCGATGATCTGCGCGACCGCCGGATCGAGCCGGCCACCGGAGCGCGCGAGCAGCTGCGACAGGTTCTCGCCGGGCAAGTACTCCATCGCGATCCACGCCTGATCGTTCGGCAGCCGGCCGAAGTCGAACACGTCGACGATGCCGACATGATGGATCGCGCTCGCTGCCTTGGCCTCGTGGAAGAACCGATCGACGACCACCTCGTCCTGCGTCCACATCGGCAGCAGCACCTTGACCGCGGCGGGACTGCCGAGCACCGTGTGCTCCGCGCGATAGACCGTGCCCATTCCGCCTTCGCCGATCTTGTCGAGCAGCTTGTACTTGCCGACGACCTGACCGATCACGGGGCAATTCTACCTCGCGGGAGGCCCGGCTTCGAGGATCGCGGAGCCAGCTTGATCCGATGCGACGAGGACCGCGAACCGCTCGACCCGGTCGAGGTCGTTGGTCGACAGCGTCGCGTAGTCGAACCAGCCGCGCAGGTCGGTGTACCCGTCCTTGTAAAATCCGACCGTGCCGTCGTGTCGGCGCGCATACACTTTGACGTAGCTCGCCGGCAGCGGCGCGCGGTCGGAGGCGCGCTGGACGCGGATCTGGCCGTATTGATGGGCGACGTTCGTCGCGAGGTCATTTGCATAGTGGATCCGAGCCTTGCGCAGGCCGGCGCCGACCCCCTCGACGACGACGTTCTTGCCGCGTAGCTCCGCGGGCCACGGCACGCGGTGCTCGGGCGCCGGATTCGAGATTTGTGTCCGGTGGCCGGGCTCGATGAACGAGAACCGCGACACGTCGCTCTGCACGAACGGCTGGCGCGAGAACAAGAGCTCGACGTCCATCTCGAAGTAGCGCAACTCGAGCGCGGCGACGTGCTGCTGCTGGATCACGACGCCGTCCTTGTCGACCGCGAGCTCGAACGCCGGTTGCCGCGACGCGAGCTCGCCCTGTTGCTGATCGCGGCTGCGCGGATCTGTGACCTGCGCGCTCGCACCTGTGAGCTCGTCGAGCATCGCCGCGAGCGCCGAGAGCTTCGTGCGCCAGCGATCGACTGGGTAATCGCGCCAGCGCAACACGAGCTCTCTCGCACGGGCGGGCTCGCCGGTCAGGCATGCCGCGTACGCCGCGAGGTAGTCGAGCTGCATGCGCTCGGTGATCGAGGCCGGCGCCACGCGGGACAGCGTGTAGAGTGCGGCCTCGGCGCGATCTTGCGCCGCGAAGTAGCTCGCCGCCGCGAGCAAGTCTTCGCCGGTCGGCGCCGGCCGATGCGCGACGAGCTCGAGGAAGCGGCGGTATTGCTGTGCGAAGCCGTCGTTGAGGATGCGCAGCTTCGGGCCGAGCTTGTGTGCGCGCGCGTTGACGAGCGGCGCGTACTCGAGGTGCTCGTAGAGGCCAGTGTGCTCGGCATCGCGGCCGATCATCTCGAGGACCGGGCCGGCGTCGCCGAGCCGAGCGGGTTCGGCGCGCAGCCACGCGCGGATCCGCGGCGTGTCGCGGTGGAGCAGGGCATAGCCCCAGACGTCGCTGTCGTAGACCCGGCGCTGGTCGAGCGCGGCGACGATCTGCGCATACGCCGCGCGATCGCGGAGCCGCCACAGCACCTTCGCGAGCTCGGTCGCCGCGAGGTTTGCGGTGGCGAGGTACGCGACGACCTCGGCGAGCGCGCCGTGTTGCGACAGGTACGCCCACGACGTCGGATCGGCGACCTCGCCGCCCGCAGTGACCTCGATGACGTGCGGCGGCGCCGCGGCGATGATCTGATCGAGCCGGCTGACGTGGACCGGGAAGTGTGCGAACCGGCCCGGCACCGGGAAGTAGAACGAGTACTCGTGGCCGTGCGTGCCGTACGGTGCGAGCGCGATCTCGATCGTCTGGGTCGCGCGCGTGCCACCGACCGCGATGCTGCCGCGCGGGATCTGGACGAGCGCCGCGATCCGCTGGCGCGAGCTCGTCGGGTTCGCGAGCACGACGAGGCACGTGTAGACCACGCCCGCCGCGAACGGCCCGGTGACGTACTTGTCGACCTGTTCGCCGTCGGAAAATTGACGATCGGCGGCCGGGCGGGGGCCAACGGTCCATCGACGAGCTGAGAGGTGCCGGCGAGCGCGTTACCAGCCGCGGTGATCGTCAGTGCCGGACCGTCGGCCTTCATCACGTGGGGCTTCGCGACGAACGGCAGATCGATCACCGCGAGCGCGCACATCGCTTCGGCGAAGCTCGCGGTCGCGAGCCCGAACCACGGTGACAAGAACTCGCCGGACTCGTGCTGCGCGTAGTCGCGCCACAACCGGTTCGCGACGATCATGTCGGCGCCGCTCTGCGCGGGCGTGCGGTGGTGCCAGTTGTGCTCCGCCCACTCCTGGGTCTTGTCGGCGGGGCGGAACATCGGCGCCTCGGCCTGGCGGCGCGCGACGTCCGCCTTCAGCGAATCGCCGCCGCGCGCGACGTCGGCGAAATCGTCGTCGTCGTCGTCGTGCACCGCCTTCTTCATCTTGCCGGCCACCGCCGCGCGTGCGCGCATCGGTGCAGGCGCCGCCGCGCTCGGGGGTGGCGGCGGTGCGCTCCGGTCGGCGGCGGCGGTCGCGGCGCCGAACGCTTCGGCCTGGAGCTCGGCGAGCTCGTTCGCGCCTTCGAGCGCCGAGGCGCCGAGCAGCGCGTCGACGAGCTTGGTGTCGGTCGCCGGATCGGGCGGGAGGATCGAGATCCGATCGGCGAGGATGCGCACGAGCGCCGGCTCGGCGCGCAACCGGCGGCCGAGCAACGCGAGCTCGAACGCGTTTAGCTGGATCAACTGCCCGGGCTCGAGGTACGGCGCGAGATCGGCGTCGAGCAGCCAGTGATCGACGAACGTCTTGGTCCGCTTGTGCGCGAGGTGCGGGCGGACCACCGCGTCGAAGAAGGCGCGGTCCTTGAAGGACAAGAACAAGTGGAGCTCGTGGCACGCATGCTTCGAGTACAGCTCGCGGCGCTCGGTGTCGGCGAGGACGTGCCAGCGCGTGATCCACGCGAAGTCGCGCAGCGCACTATCCTCGCGGAGCGCGAGCAAGTACGCGTGCGCGCGCTCGAGCGAGTCGAGCAGGTGGATCTTCGCGGTCGCGAGATCGCGGATCTCGAGCACGCCGCCCGCGCGCAGCGGAGCGATCGACTTGACCTGCAGCGCGTGGCGATCCGGATCGAGCGCGACGCGCAGGCGAAGATCGCGCGGCTCGAGCGCCGGCTCGGCGAGCCAGGCGTAGCGCCCGACCAGGCCGGCCGGATCGTCGACGATGATCGTCACCGCGGTCGCGCGGCCGAGCTCGGGGAGCGGGATGGCGATCCGGCCTTCGCGCGGCACCAGATTCGCGAGCACGACCGGCGGCTCGGCAAGGAAGTCATAGCCGACGTAGGCCTCCGCGTTGCCGGCCGCTTCTCGCCGCACGGACGCGGGCTGCGCTGCGTAACCGCCCGGCATTTGAGGTGGCGCCGCGCGGAAGCTGCCTCCACCGCGCGCGTCGGCGACCGCGGTCGAGGTCGTGCGGCGCGACCACGGGTTGAGCAACAGGCTCGGCTTGTCGAGCAGCACGCCGGGATAACGGCGCGCGGTCCGGCGATCGAGCACG
>Ga0193728_1001575_pt1 | contig 11682 bp, 11 predicted proteins | sample U1c1metaG_FD_143037 | JGI IMG/M metagenome (GOLD analysis project Ga0193728, IMG submission 143037) | Soil microbial communities from a riparian zone of the East river system, Colorado, United States - U1c1 | ecosystem: Environmental > Terrestrial > Soil > Riparian zone | place: USA: East River...
CCCTTCCAAATACTGGCGGTCGCTTTTCATTTCCTCCGATTCGGCCAGTTTCAACTGGTTGAAATTGCGCGCCACCCACCCATCGGCCACATGCACCAGCAGCAACTCTGAGTGCAGCAGTGACGCGAGTTTCTCGATCTGCGGCACCAGGCTGTCATCGGCCTTGGTATTTTCCAGCGCGACTAAAATCTTCTTAAACATGCGGGTGCCCGGTTATTGTCTGCCAAGCCATTGCGTCACGCCAAAGAAATCGCACAACAACTTCAGGTTCAATAGCAGAATAATCCCCGCGCTCGTCCAGGCCAGCGCCGACAGCCACCGCGGATTCACAAACTCTCCCATCTTGAGTTTGCTGCCGGTAAAAATGACCAGCGGAATCACGGCAAAGGACAATTGCAGGCTTAGAATTACCTGGCTCCAGATCAGCAGCTTCGCCGTGCCGCTTTCCCCGTAAAGCGCGGTGACGATCACCGCCGGCACGATCGCCACAAGGCGCGTAATGAGCCGACGCAACCAGGGGCGCAGCCGCAGGCTCAGGAAGCCTTCCATTACAATCTGGCCGGCGAGCGTCCCAGTCAGCGTCGAGTTCTGTCCGGAGGCGAGCAACGCCACGGCAAATAAAGTGCTGGCCACACCCACCCCCAGCATGGGCGAAAGGAGCTTGTATGCATCCTGAATCTCGGCCACTTGCGTTTTGCCCGCCCAGTGAAACACCGCCGCCGCTACGACCAAAATCGCCCCATTGATGAACAGCGCACCCATCAGGGCAATGGTCGAATCGAGCGTCGCATAACGGATGGCCTCGCGTTTGCCTTCCGGCGTGCGCTCGTAATTGCGCGTCTGCACAATCGCCGAATGCAGGTAAAGATTATGCGGCATCACCGTCGCGCCCATGATCCCAATGGCCACGAACAGCATTTCCCGATTAGTGAGGATTTCCATTTTGGGCACAAAACCGCTCAGCATGCCTCGCGTTTCCGGATGCGAAAAAATCATTTCCAGCAAAAAGCACAACGCAATCGTGGCAATGAGAACGATGACAAAAGCCTCCAGCAAACGAAACCCTTTGTGCTGAAGATAAATCACCGCCAGCACATCCAGCGCCGTCAGGCACACACCCCACACCAGCGGAAGCCCGAACAGCAAATTGAGCGCAATCGCCGAGCCGATGACCTCCGCCAGATCGCATGCCGCAATCGCGATCTCGCAGGCCAGCCAGAGCATAAATGAGATCGGTTTGGAGTAATGGTCCCGGCAGGCCTGCGCCAGGTCCCGCTCGGCGGCCACGCCAAGCTTCAGGGCCAGCGACTGAAGCAGGATCGCCATGAAGTTTGAGAGGAAAATGACTGACAACAGCGTGTACCCAAATGCTGAGCCGCCCGCCAGGCTGGTCGCCCAATTGCCAGGGTCCATGTAGCCGACCGCCACCAGATACCCTGGCCCCGAAAACGCCAGGAACTTGCGCCACCTGCTCCCGCTGCGCTCAGGGACTTTGACCGTTCGGAAAACCTCCATCAACGAGGGCTGCCCACCCTCCTTCCGCCAACCGCGCTCGGCCGGCGAATCGGGGTCGGCACTCCCCTGGCCACGATCGCTCAACCGCGCGTCGTCTGGATCATTCTTCATCAAAGCTCTGATTGCCGTCTCATTCGGGTCGATCAAAGAATAACCTCTGTATTTTGTCAAATATAATGTTTTACGCTCAATACAAATATTGTGGTTTCACCCACTGTTCTCCTGCGGAAATACTCGCCACGCCTCCCGCGCTCTGTTAGAAAAGACTTGTGTCCGCCACAAAACGAAAGCCGAAGCCCGCCGCCCTGGACCGTTCCGAGTCCACCGAGGACCATCTCGAGCGGATCCAGGAATTAGTCGAGCACAAGGGCTATGCCCGCGTCGCCGATCTCGCCGCGTCGCTCCGTCTCAGCCGTTCGGCCGTCTCGAACATGGTGCGCCGCCTCGCCCGGCGCGGCTTCGTCAACTACGAACGCTATCGCGGGTTCACCCTCACCACGGCCGGCCGCCAGGTGGCGCGGCACGTCAAAACCCGCCACGAAATCCTCACGGAATTGCTCGAACTCCTTGGCCTGGATCCGGAGACCGTGAGCCACGAAGTCGAGGATATGGAGCACCATCTCCGGCCCCAAACGCTGGCCGTCTTCTCAAAACTCGTGCGCTTCTGGCACGAGCATCCCGGCCAACTCCCGGCCTTCCTGCGAAAGCGGCTCAAGCGAAGTGGCAAATGAAACCTTCCAGTTCAATCGGGCTTGGCCGCTAGAAGCTGCGACAGCGCACTACTCCATTTCAGAAGTAGTGGATCAACAAAGTTAGAATTCCGATCGCGCCCAACCCGGCGGTGAACGCCGCCAGGACCAGCGCCTTGTGGTGCTGGAAGATTTCGCCGCGAACGGCGTGGATCGCGAGGAATAAAAAGCCGCCGCCAACGTGAGCGACTACCGCATCCAGCCAAAAAGCGGAAATGTGCTTCAGCACCAGCATGCCCAGCAAACCTCCCAGGAGCGTCGTCGCTTCGACGGCGGCGACCCACAACACCGCCTTTGCGCGGCCAAAACCCGCCCCCAGCAACAATGCCCCGAGGGCCAGGCCCTCAGGAACCTTGTGAACGCACACCGCCAGGATGAGAGAAAAGTCGAGCGCCCGGCCCCCGGAAACATGAGCGGCATGAGCCTCGTGGCCGGCCGCCAGCGCGATGCCGTCCGCGGTGCAATGAATAGCCAGCGCGATCATCATGGACGTGGCGATTTCGCTGAAGTGATGGCTCGCCGCCTCATCGAAATGGCTGGCGGCGCATGCGGGACAGACGTGATACACATATTTCGTGATCAGCAAAAAGACGGCGTACCCCGAAGCCATGGCGACAAGCAGCCCTCCCCAGCGGAGTGTTTCCAAGGCCTCCGGCGCGATCGCGAATAGAGTCACCCCCAGCAGTGTGCCAGCGCCAAGGCTGATTAGGACACAGAGGCGGCGATGCGAACGGGCCAGCGAAGCGCCCAGCGCGCCACCGCCGACCGCGAGCGCAAACGCTAGCACGACATACCCGAATGAGATGCCTTCGCTCATGTGTCCGCTTTCAATTGAGGTTGCGTTTATGCGCCAGCAGAAACTCGCCTGGTTCTGGTTTCGTCAATTCGGTCCTCTGCCAATTGCCCAAAGCCGGCCACAATTTACGCGCGCGTGCCGGGGTCAGGCTGGCGTTTCTTCAAGACTTTAGCCAGCGCGGCCACCAGGAGCAGAGCGGCGCCTAGAACGCAAACGATGGCCGCGCCGGTCGGAAAATCGAATTTATAGGCGGTGTACAAACCGATGACGCTGGCCAGCGTGGCGGTAACCCAGCCGATCAACAGCATCGTGGAAATTTTTCGGGCCAGAAAATTCGCGCAGACAGCCGGAACAATGAGGTACGAGAAAACGAGCAGCACGCCTCCAATTTGTACAAAGCTGGTAACGACCAGCCCGAACAGAGCGTAAAAGAGAAAGTCCCACCAGCCGGTTGCAATCTTATCGGCGTCAGTCCGATCCGGTTCGAACGACAAAGCAAAGAACTTACGGCGAAAGATAAAGTGCACCACGCCAATAACGACGTACAACGCAAAGGTCTTCCAGACTTGCTTCGGATCCACCAGCAGAACGTCGCCGATCAGCGTGCGGCGCAGCTCTTCGTTGCCTTCAGCGCTGCGGCTGAGCAGAACAATTCCCAACGCGGCTGCCATCACATAAACGATCCCGATCAGCGCCTCCTGCGGCACCTGATGATGCCGCATGTTGCGCGTTAACGTGAAGATGATCGCGCCGATGAAGGTAAATCCCACGGACATCGCGTAGGCCTGAGCGGAGTTGGGCTCGTAATGCATGAGGATGGCGACGCAAGTGCCTAGCGCGGCGACCTGGGCCAGGGCCAAATCCACGAAAATGATTTCCCGCCGCACGATGTGCAGTCCCAGGTACACCAGGATGCCAGGGAGCAGCAGGCAGGCCACGAGCGGCCACTTCATGACGGACAGGATTTCGGGCATTTTTTCTAAGGGTTAATCCGCTAAAAGCATGAGCCCTGGCCTATTTTGCCGCCAGGGCTTTGGAAATGGCATTCACCAGGTAATCCATCATTGGAATGTATCCGCCCTCGGTCCCTTTGACCCCGCCAGGAAACTGCGTCACATCCACCACCTGCGCCCCCGTATTGCGCGCAACGGTCTCGGCGGTTTTGCGGTTCAGGTAGGGGTCCACCAGGATCACGTTGACGTGGTCGCTTTTCATTTTCGTTATCACCTCAGCAAGATGGGTGGGCGTGGGGGGAATGCCAGGCTTGGGTTCGAGAAAGAGATCGATTCTCAAACCGAAACGTTCCCCGAAATAGGGCCAGGAATTGTGGTACGCGACAATTTGTTGTCCTTTGAAGGGCGCCATCACGCGCTGCCACTCGGCTAGTTTGGCATCGATCGCGTCAGTGAACTTCTTCAGATTCGCGCGATATGCGCTCGCGGATTTCTCGTCCACCGCGCAAAACGCGTCCGCAATGTGCTGGGCCGCGATCTTCGCATTGACCGGGTCCACCAGGTAATGCGGGTTGCCAGCCGCATGGATGTCCCCTTTGGATCGATCGAGCGTGGACGGCACTTCGAGCAGTTGCACGCCCTGAACGCAACTGACGTGGCCGGGAGCGCCGGCGGCGAGTTTCGGATTGCGCGATTGATCCAATAACGCTGGCAGCCAGCCAATCTCCAATTCCGCGCCGCCTTCGACCAGCACGTCGGCGTGGTTCAGTTTCACGATGAAGCTCGGTTTGGCATCCACGAAATGCGGGTCCTCGGTTGGCTTGGCCAGCGTGGTGAGCGCGATGTGTTCGCCCCCAACTTCGTTGGCGATCGACCCCAGCTCGGGCGTCGTTGCGACTACATTCAATTTAGCTAAGGCCGATTCGCACAAAGCGCAGGCGATCAGCCCGGCCGTTAGGAAAGTGAAAAAATGTTTCATAGATTTTCGGAAATTAGACAGCGGCATTATTGCCATTCGTTACCTCGTTAGACGCCATAATTGAGCTGACTCAGTTGAAATTCGTTAAAATTTGTGCGCCCCGTGCGCGCCTAGCAGGAATTCGACCTGCAGCCAGATGGAATGTTCCTCGCCGAAAAGGTGGCCGTGATCGTAATTATATTGAAGGCGGATTTTTGAAAACTCGCTCGGGTAGAAAGTAAGCGCCGGCGACACCCGCGTCCGTTCGCCGCGGAAGACATCGTTCGCATCGTCCGCGCCATTGTTCCCGGTGGCGTATTCGCCGCGCAGACCGGCCACCCAGCGTGGTTTGAATCCCCAGAGGACCTGCGAATAAAAGCCGTAGTCCGTTAGCGTTTCGGCCGGAAGGCCAGCCAGCACGTCCTCCCCCGCCTCGTACCGTTGATACAGCCCTTCGGTCTGCCACGAGACAAACGGAAACCCGGCATCGGCATGGGCCGCTTTCCATTTCCAATAAATGTCCGCCCCATAAATCTGGGTGTGCCGGTCGCTTCCAGTTTCATTTGGGCCAAACGCGGCCGACGTGCCCAAAACCAGCGTCTGGGAATCGCTCAGCTCGAATGAGGAAGCCAGGCGCGGCACAAACAGCAGATCCCCTGGCCCGCGCAAGCTTCGGTCGAACGTCGCCCGGCCGTGAAACCGGTTGATTCCTGTGCCATCGTTCTCCCCCGGATTGCGGAAACTGAAGGCGGTCCCGCCCTGGCTGTCGAAGATGCCCAGGGTCGCCTCCGTGAAAAACGGCGTTGGCGCCAGCCACGAAAGCTGCCCGCCAATGTTCCGCAGCCCATCGGGCCCGAAAGCGCGCGTCAAAATGATCGGCGCATCCACGAACGCCCACTGATGCGGGTGCTGTGGATTCGAGCGGCCGAAGTTGGCGAAGAACTGGCCGCCCTTGACCTGCAAATTCCCCGGCAACGAGGTGGTTTGCAGATACGTTTCCTCCAGTTCGATCTCCGTTCCGTTATTCTGATCGAGTTTGAGCACGATATTGCCGAACCCTTTGAAGTACGGGTCCACCGCGCCATCGAGCGCGATCTCGGCGTTGCGCAGTGAAAAGCCCCGCTTGATCGGGTCGTGATCGCCGAGCTCCAGAAAACGGGACGGATCGGTGGCGCTGGAGAAGCCCACATCCATCAGCGCATCGAAGCTAAGGTTCATATAGGCCGAGCCGGCGCGAGCCAGCGTCATGGGCTGGGCCGGCGACCAGGCCGCACCTGCCGCTGCTGATGCCGCGGCCGTTGACGAGGCCCCCGGCGCCGGCTGATTCTTTTGAAGCTCGGCGGCCTTTTCTTTGGTCAGGTCGTCCAGCTTTTTGGTGAGCGCCTCTATTTGCTGGCGCTGCTCGCGCTGGACACGCTCGAAATTTTGCTGCAACTGCTGCAACTGTTGTTTCAACTGCTGCATTTCATTGGTCTCCTGGGCCAGGGCGGGAAAGACACCGGGGCAAACGCCAACCATCAGGGCGATTTGTGCGCAAATCGAAACGCAGCTTCGTGGTTTCGAAAGGCGAATCGGTTTTCTATCCGATCTGTAAAAACAGGCGCTACCTCGGCCGCGGTCACCTGCCCTTTGCTGAGCGAACAGATCAGGCAAACATGACTGGCACCCGCGGCGGCCGGATGGAGCGACTGGTGAGCGACGTGGTTTACGGAGAGTAACGCGGCAGCCAACAGCAAAACCGCCAGCGAAGAACCGAGGGCAGATTTGGCGAGCTTATTCCCGCCGGGCCATCCAGATCCAGGTTTGAGTTGCACGCGCGCTGAAATCAAACACGCCGCCGAGTCGCCGCGCAAGTCTTAACTGATTGGCGCACCGCGGGGAGGCGGCAAACTACCCGTCCAGACAACTGGAAGCCTGGAAATGGTATGAAGGATACGCGCGCAGCGTCCCGCCCGCCACGGCGAAAAAGAGGTTGAAACGTGCTCGGAAGACGGCCTCGGCGCAGACAGGCTCAGACCTCCGAAAACGGGCGGGAGCGCTCAGGGAGCACTCCGCGCTGGAACCATAATTCTGAGAAAGGGAGCGCCATTCAGGTTTTCAAGTGGGAAGTACGCTTTGTGGGTCTTTGAGTCAACGGCGACGGTGTGGGAGTTCGGGCCAACATCCGCGTCCCCCAGTTTTTTTAGCTTGCCGTTATCAGCCTTGAAGATGGCCACGCCGCCAGATTCGCACGCGACATAGAGGAGATTGAGTTCACTGTCGAAAGCCAAAACGTCAGGGCCTCCGCCGACGGGAAAAACGTCTTCCTCCTCGTGGGAACCAAGGTTGAAAAGGACCAGCTTGTCGTCCCCCTGGCAGGAGATGTAGGCGCGGTTGCGAGGAGCATCAATGTAGAACCCGTGAGGATGCTTGCCCTTTTTCAGGTCGTATCGTGCGACGATTTTGTCGGTATGCGGGTCAATGGCGACAAGCTGGTTTTTGGTTTGGACGGCAACGTAAATGAGACGGGAGGTGGGATCATATTGAGTGTTGCCGGCTTCGCCGCCGAGGGAAATGGAATGGAGCTTCAGGTTGGTGGCCGTGTCGATCACGGTGTCAACGCCTCCAGCTTCGTCGGAGACGTAGAGTTTTTTGGTCTCGGGCGAGAAGGCGAGGCCGTCCGGGAACTTGCCGTCCGGAATCCGGGCGAGGACCGCGAGGGTGTCGGTATCCACGACGGCAACTTCCTGATTTTTCGTGACGGAGCCGTAAACGCGTTTGAGGGAAGGGACAACGAGAACGCCCGTCATAGTTGGAAAACCGGGCAGATTCGTCACGAGTTTTTCCGCGCGAGTGTCAAACACGATGAGTTTGCCGTCGCCCATGTGTGAGAAGTAAAGACGGCCTGCAGCGGCATCGAGGCTGGCGTAGTCGAAACGGGTCGCGCCTCCCGGCAGAGGGATGTCGGCCACTTTCTTGAGGAGTTCCGCGGAAAGGCCGTGGAAGGCGGCCAGGCTGGCGGCGAGCGCCAGAGAAAATGAGGTCAGCAGTTTCATGAGTCAGAGGTCGGTTGCTGTGGCTCCAAAATGGAAATCGTCAAAGAGGGTGACGCTGTCGGCCTTGGTCCAGAGACCGACTTTTCCGGCGTCCTTGAAAGTGTCGTCCTGCCATTCCAGAGCTTTCTTTCCGTCAAAGCTGACGGTGAAATGACTGCCGTGAAAGTCCACGCGCAGGGTGTGCCACTCATTGGAGGAGACCTTCATGCCGGCTCGTTTCTTTTCGGTGCGCTTACCTTTGACGGTGTGATAGATGGTGACGTTGTCTTCCAGCGCGTTGGCGCGGGCGATGTAGTAGTTTTCGGCATCCTGGCAACGCCAGATGACGCCGCCGGCCTGGTCTTCCTTGCCGGAGAGGGGTTTGAATTTCACTTCGACAAACCCGTTCTTCACGCTGGTGTCGTCCTTGATGCAAACCGGGTAGGTGGCTTCACCGGATTGTTTGAGGACGTTGGGTTTGCTAGGGGCGGAGTCGTCGGCAACGACTTGCCATTTGGGATCGCCTTTGCCGGTTTTGGTGGCGGTCCACCCTGGCGGCGGAGCGCCGGTTTTGAGGTCGTCGAAATTGACGGTGCCGGCCGATGAGATGCTAACTGCAAGGGTGCTCATAAGCGCGATGGTGTGGATTGATTTGATATTAGGGTTGCTCGTTATCCTGTCGTGTCCGCTTTGACCCTCGGGATTTGTTGTCGTCGAGGATCGTGCAGCGTCGCGGCGAGTGTTTTCAAGTGATTACGGGCCGCGTTGAGTACCACGCGACCCTTCGCGGTCAGAGAATAATCAGTGGGGGTGCCCAGGGCAGGCTTTTTGGACGCCAGCCAGCCATTGCGAACCATGCGGAGGAGAACTCGTTCCAGCGTTGCGAGGCTGACTGAGCACCCGTGACTCTGGAGCTTTTGAGTGAGCGAAAGCCGGCTGACGGGGCCTGAGGCCGCGTCGTGCAGGATGCGCACCTTGTTGAAATCAAGCAGGAGCGCAGCGGTTTGTTTCGCGCGATTGGCGGGGTGCTTGAGTAGTGGCCTTTTCATCGCCGACTTTGGATGTTAGCGCGCGCCTGGCTGGCAAATCGCGCGCGCTGCCCGGCGGTAATTCTATGCCCTGGTTTTGGTTAGCTTCAGAGCGTCTTTAACGGCGTTTGCCAAATCTTTCGCGGATCCGCGTCCCCAGTAGTGGAAGAAGATCATGCGCGGCTCCTCGCCGATCATGTGATGATGGATGGCGACGATGTTGATGCCGGACTTGCGGAGTGATTTGAGGGCAGCTTGCAATTCCTCGCCAAGCACAACGAAATCACCGTCAACGACGGCGTTGTCGTCGGCGCCAGCGAAAGCGGCCCAGGTGTTGACGCCCATTTCTTTGCCGACTTCACAACCACAGGGCATTTTGACGGTGCGGCCGAAGACGGCTTTGAACATGCCGTCTTTGGTTTCGCCTTTCGTGCCCAGAACGTCCTGGAGAGGCTCGACGGTGAGGGAGCTTTTGGCGGGGATGCCAGAGGAACTGAAGCTTTGACCGGGTTCCGAGTTGGCGGCCCGGATTTTCTTCACGGTATCGAGGGCAGCGCGGACGCCTTTGGCTAGCTTAGCGGTATCGCCTTCGCCGCCGAGGTGCATGAAATAAACCTTGGGTTCATCGAAAAAGAAATGGTTGTGCAGCGCGGTGACCTGAAGGCCGTTTTCGAACAGGGCGCTCATGACGGGGTTGACTTCATCCTGCATGAGGACGAGGTCACCCATGACCATGGCGCCATCTTTCATGTCGGGCATAAAGGCAGCCCAGGAGGTCAGGCCCATGAACGGCGGCATTTCCCATTTATCCACAGAGATTTTGAGGCCGGCGCGGGGTGCGCTTACCTTGTACACGCCTTCCTCCTCATTAAGTTTGCCTTTAACGCCGGTGAGTTCGTCAATTTGAGCGGTGTCCAGTTTTTTTGATTGAGCGGCATTTAAAGAGCTCGTGAAGGCGGCGAGAAGCAACGCAAAAGCGATTTTTGACAATTTCTGTTTCATAATTCAATCTTTCTTTGAGTGTTAAGTTGAAATACCTATTACACTAAGATAACTTCATTGCAAATGGAAAAGTTGACCTGGCTTTTGTTGCTGTATGGGCTGCCGGCAAAGGGCAACACCGCCCGCGTAAGCCTCTGGCGCAAGCTGAAGAAGTACGGGGCGATTCAATTGAAGACGTCCGCTTATGTTTTGCCTGATCAACCGGAGCACTACGAGCGGTTCCAATGGCTGGCAACGGAGATCAAGGACTCCGGCGGCGAGGCCACTCTGATCCGAGTTGCGCAGATTGAGGGCGTGGCAGACCAGCAAATCATCCAAATGTTCAATCAGGCCCGGGCCGCAGACTACAAGGAAGTGAGCCAAGCCTGCCAGGCATTGCTGGGAGGCCGAAAGAAAAGGAAGGACGGGGAGCTGGCGACGGAGTTTGGAAGGCAGCAGCGGCGCTTTCAAGAAATTAAGGAAGTGGACTATTTCAAGTCGCCAGCGGCGGACGACGCACAAATGATTTTGCGGCGGCTGGAAAAGATCCTGACGCCCAAGGGCAGAGCGGCGAGCCAGCCCAAACTCGCCGCCAAAGATTTTCAGGGGAGAACATGGTTGACGCGCTCGCGGCCGGGAATTGACCGCGCTGGATCGGCCTGGCTGGTCCGGCGGTTCATTGATGGAAGGGCGAAGTTTGTTTTTGGAACGGAGCCGTTGAAGCATCCCAGGGCACTGCCGTTCGACATGGCCGACGTAGAGTTCTCGCACCATGGGGATGATTGCACATTCGAGACGCTGGTGAAGCGGTTCGGGATTGCAGACAAGACGGTGTTGCGGATAGCGGAGATGGTGCATGATGCCGATTTGGAGGACGGAAAATTTCAAAGAACGGAATGTATTGGGATCAATTCCGTGTTGAGCGGCTGGGGGAGGACGAAGATGAGCGACGGTGAGCTTTTGGCCAAGGGGATGGAGTGTTTCGAAGGTCTTTACCAACAATTGCAAAAATGAACACTGCACCTGCGAGCAAACCGGATGAGCAGATTGCCGCGCCAGCCAGTGGGAAGCCGATCGCGCCGACCTTCCGCAACGCATTTCTTTTTTGGCTGAAACTGGGGTTCATCAGTTTTGGAGGCCCGACGGGGCAAATCGCGATCATGCACCAGGAGCTAGTGGAGAAGCGCAAGTGGATCAGCAACGGGCGTTTCCTGCACGCATTGAACTACTGCATGCTGCTCCCGGGGCCCGAGGCGCAGCAACTGGCCACATACGTGGGATGGCTTCTGCATCGGACAGTTGGCGGAGTGGTGGCGGGAAGCCTGTTCGTGCTGCCATCGGTGTTCATTCTGTGGGGACTGAGCTTTGTGTATGTGGTTTACGGGAAGGTCCCGTGGATCGCGGCGGTGTTCTACGGATTGAAGCCGGCGGTGGTGGCGATTGTGGCGGCGGCGGTGATGCGCATCGGAAGCAAGGCGCTGAAAAACGAAGTCATGTGGACGCTGGCCGCGCTGGCGTTTGTGGGGATTTTCTTTTTCAAGACGCCATTCCCGGTAATCATCATTTGCGCGGGGCTGATCGGGCTGGCTGGGGGAAGATGGTGGCCGAAAAAGTTTCAGGTGTTCAAAGGCCACGGGGGAAAAGCGGACACTCAGACGATAATCAGCGACGAGGGCCCGGCGGCGGAG
>Ga0193728_1001577_pt1 | contig 11677 bp, 10 predicted proteins | sample U1c1metaG_FD_143037 | JGI IMG/M metagenome (GOLD analysis project Ga0193728, IMG submission 143037) | Soil microbial communities from a riparian zone of the East river system, Colorado, United States - U1c1 | ecosystem: Environmental > Terrestrial > Soil > Riparian zone | place: USA: East River...
AGCGATGGATCGAGGAAGGGATAGGGGAAGAAGGCTTTGCCGTTCGCCGTGTCGTTCACGGTGAAGGGTGCGCGGATCATCGTGTAGGCCACCCAGACCAGCGGAAAGATGATGATCGCCCGAAGAGAGCGCCAGTTCAGTGGAATTCGCCCGGGCGCGATAAACCAGTCGAGCACGACGTAGGCGCAGGCCACGACGTGTAATACCTCGTTCGACCACTCGACGGTCGTGCCCTGTGGCAGCTCGACGCCGCGCAAAAGGAGGTTGTAGACGATGCCGGTTACGGCCATGTAGGTGACCACAATGGCGCGGAAGACGGTGTACCAGTGCGGGTCATCCTTTTTCGCAAAGACGAAGATCGCGCCGAGGAGCAGAACGACGATGGTGCCGACGTTGGCATCGATCGTGAAGAAGCTGAAGAAGTTAGTCACGCCGAACGCGACGCTCAGTCCGGTCTTGTGCCAGTTGTCGATACTGCGGTCGAGCTGCGCCACGATGGCTGCAACCCCCAGTGCAGCGAACAGGACTCGAACAACGGCGATTGCATACTTGTAGCCCGTGCTCTTCACGAATCGATTCCCCTCGTTGGCTGACTGGTAGCCATCGTATCTTCGGCGGAGCCCCTCGAGTCGAGTAGGCGCGGAGTGCGAGTTGCCCGTGGGGGTCTCGATAACGCCGCCTTCGACGGCTACTCGACCCGAGGAATTACGACCGTCGGCCCTCGCCCTAACCTCGAGTCGAGTAGGCGCGGCGCAGCCCGCCGTCATCGAGACCGGCCAGCGCTACAGGGCGCGCTCGCGAACGAAGTCGTCTTCGTAGGTTTCGCCGAGGCGAAACTTCTTCGTCCCCACGCGAACGAAGCCGTTCTTCTCGTAGAAACGGTTTGCCCGCGAGTTCTGCTCGTTCACGCCCAGCCACATCCCGGCGCTTCCGACCTGGCGAGCGGCATCCACGGCGGCATTCACGAGCGCCACCGAAATCCCCGCACCGTGATGCCCGGCTCGAACGTACAGCTTGCTCAATTCCGCGGCCGGATGAAGCGTTATCGCCGCGGCGACGTCCGGGTCGGTCGGCTCGGCGAGAACGAGCATCGCGTATCCGATTGCCGCGCCATCCTCAATCGCGAGAAAGAGCCTTCGCGCCGGATCGGAAAGGTAACCCTCAAAGTTGGTTAGCGCAAGGTTTTTGCCGATGAAGTCTGCAATTGCTTCCTGGGTCGCGGTCGGCGGGCACGCCAGAGGGAACGTTGTCGCGGCAACTTCTGCGAGCATCGCGGCATCCGCGGGCACTGCAATTCGAATCTCGATGACGTTCCTCCCGGGTGTGAAAAGGGGCCCGCTGCCTGCGCCAGGCACAGTGCGGACCCCTCTTCGATGAACTACTTAGAGGACGTTGACGTCCAGCGGGATGCCAGGACCGAAGGTGGTCGAGACGGTTCCCTTGGTGATGTAGCGGCCCTTCGAGCTCGACGGCTTTGCACGTACGACCTCGTCAAGTGCGGCCTTGATGTTCTCGGCGAGCTGCTCCTGCGTGAAGGCCGCCTTGCCAACGACAAAGTGAACGTTGGAGTGCTTGTCGACGCGGAACTCGATCTTGCCGCCCTTGATGTCGGAGACGGCCTTGGCGACATCCGTCGTCACCGTTCCGGTCTTCGGGTTCGGCATCAGACCTCTCGGTCCCAGCACCTTGCCCAGTCGACCGACCTGGCCCATGAGCTCAGGAGTCGACACGGCGGAGTCGAACGCGGTGTAACCGGCGGCGACCTTCTCGATGAGCTCGGCGCCACCGACCTCGTCGGCACCAGCGGCAATTGCCGCCTCGGCAGCAGCGCCGATCGCGAACACGAGAACGCGAGCGGTCTTGCCGGTGCCGTGGGGCAGGATGACCGTGCCGCGAACCATCTGGTCGGCCTTACGCGGGTCTACACCAAGCTTCAGTGCGACCTCGACGGTGGAGTTGAACTTCTTCGAGCCGGTCTCGCGAGCGACCTCGACGGCCTCCGAAGGGCTGTAGAACTTGCCCTCTTCGATTTTGTCCACCGCAGCGCGGTAGGCCTTTGATTTCGTAGGCATTATGCGTCCACCGTGATTCCCATGGAGCGAGCGGTGCCCGCGATGATCTTCATGGCCGCCTCGATGTCGTTCGCATTGAGGTCGACCTGCTTCTGTTCCGCAATAGCGCGGACCTGGTCTTTGGTGAGGCGAGCGACCTTGACCGTGTGAGGAGTCGATGACCCCTTCTGGACGCCCGCTGCCTTCTTGATGAGCTCCGCGGCCGGCGGCGTCTTCAGGATGAACGTGAACGAGCGGTCCTCGTAGACGGTGATCTCAACCGGAATGACGTTCCCGCGCTGCGACTCGGTCGCGGCGTTGTAGGCCTTGCAGAACTCCATGATGTTGACGCCGTGCTGACCGAGCGCCGGGCCGATTGGCGGGGCTGGGTTGGCGGCGCCGGCCTGGATCTGAAGCTTGATCAGACCCGTGACCTTCTTTTTCGATGCCACTTTTTTCTCTTTTCATTTCGTGCCGCCCGAAGACGACGCTCCCGACATCCGACTTGGATGCGGTGATTTTGCAACAAACCTCAGTAGCCTAGCGAATTTCTGTGGCTGGCTCCAAGACGTGCTGGTTTGGTTCCGATGCGCAAGCGCATCGAAATTAAAGCTTGGTTACCTGTTCGAACGACAGCTCAACCGGTGTCTCGCGCTCGAAGAGTGAAACCAGAACGGTGAGCTTGCCGCTCTCCGGCTTGATCTCGCTGATCGAACCGGGGAGGCCCGCAAACGATCCCTCTTTGATGGTGATGGTCTCGCCGATCTCGAAGTCGACCTCGGCGGGGATGATGCGTGCCGCAGTCTTGCCCTTGCCGCCCGCCGTCTTGCTGGCGGGTGCTTCGACGATCTGTACGAGGCTCTTCAGCATGTTGAAGGCCTCCTCGAAACGCAGCGGAGTCGGGTTGTGCGAGTTGCCGACGAATCCGGTCACGCCAGGGGTGTGGCGTACCACCGACCAGCTATCCTCGTTGAGATCCATGTTCACAAGGACGTAGCCCGGGATACGAACCCGGTTGACCAGCTTGCGCTGTCCGTTCTTGATCTCGACAACATCCTCCATCGGCACCTCGACCTGGAAGACGTAATCCTCCATGGCCATGGATACCCGACGGTTTTCGATGTTCTGCTTGACCCGCTTCTCGAAGCCCGCGTACGAGTGGATGACGTACCACTTGCCCGGCTTCGCACGCAGCTCGTCGCGGAACGCCTCGTACGGGTCGGCCTCGGGAGCCTCGCTGTCATCGTCGGAATTGGCGTCGGCGAGTTCCGCAGAGGTTGGCTCGTCGTCGGTGAGTTCCGGGCCGTCATACGGTGTGACGTCAGGCACTTCGGCCGCCTCGGCTTCTTCCTCGAGTTCCTCTTCGTCTTCCGTCGCCTCGAAGGCAGCCTCGGCGTCATCCGCGGTTTCGACGTCGAGTGCCTCGTCGACCGCGGCATCCGCCTCGGGGTCCATGGCGGCATCCAGTGCTTCGAGAAGTCCGGCCAGATCGCCGTTCTCATCATCGCCATCCTCGTCCTCAACGTGGAGGGCTACCTGCTCGGCAGGGTCGTCCGAACGGTCATCCAGTTCGAGAATGCTGCCCTCCTGGGCCTCATCTTCTTCGGAGGACTGCTCAGCGGCCGTACCGAGTTCGATATCCCGGCGGTCAGACTCAGACACTTAATTCTTCTCTCTGTTGAAACTACGAAGGTAGGGATCCGGAAAACGGATCGCGCCGAAAACCGGCGACTAGGTGGTTGGGGCGCCGAACAACCAGTTCACGAGGACCGCGAACCCCTCGTCCAGCCCGTAGACCAGCGCCATCATGATGCAGACGAAAACGAGTACGACGCCGGTGTAGCCGAACAACTCGCGACGGGTCGGCGTGACAACCTTCCGCAGCTCGATGAAGACCTGGCTGATGAACAGCGAGACACGCGCAAACGGACTACGCCTCTCGGCGCGCTCCTTTCGCGCGTTGGCGACGATGTCCTCACTGGGTTCGTCGATCACTTTGCGTGCCACACTCACAACCTTTCAATACATCTACTCCTAATAAGAAGTAGCACTGCAGGGCGGACAGGACTTGAACCTGCAACCTGCGGTTTTGGAGACCGCTGCTCTACCAATTGAGCCACCGCCCTATGTACGAAATCGTCAGGCCCTGACCCGCCTGTTTTGATTCCGGGCACGCAAAAGCTTGGCAGATTTCAACTACCGGTATCAGTGTACGGCATGGTTTGGGCCGTCAAAAGAATCGGCTGATCGCGCGTCATAGTTTGCGGGGCGCCCCGTCTCTTCCTATGAGCAGAGGGCCAACCACCCGATGCAAGTAACCACAGAACTAACCACAAGCTCCACACATATGGCGTAGCGAAGCGAAAGATCAGGCTGAGTCGCTCGTCTCAATGTCGTTTAGTTGAGGGGTCGACGCCGACCTGTCCCACAGCTTCCTCGTCCACAAGGATCAGGAAGGTAAGTGTCATGTCCAATCATCTCGGACAGCCCGTACGGCACCAGCGCGTCGTGACGAGTAAGGCTGTCCTCATAACTGCCACAGCAATTGCCACGGCTTCTCTCGTCGCGGTCGCATATACGTTTGCGGCTCCGCCTCAGGGACCTGCCAAGCCGGCGTCATTCGTCACAGCGAGTTCGTCGTCTGGCCCCGTTCGCCTCACCGCAGCTGGCCTTGACTCGCTGCTGAACGCCCGGTTCTCCCCCGTGCACGCCGCAATCACGGGACAGGGCAACTCGGCAGCCCAGCAGGTGGCCGCATTGCTCGGCGCTGGCTCCGGGCAGCTTTCGGATGATGGCAACACACTGACCCTCAATGTTCCCGCCATCGGGAACATGAATGGCTCTGTTGCGACCGCGCTGGGCCCGATCGGCGCCCAGATGGGCGACCTCAGCGGCTCAAACGGTGAGGTCGCCAACTCGGTGAACAGCAATGTGGTTGGCATTAGCCCACTGCTCAACCTGACCGGTCCCCATGCGACTGTCTCGGCGAACGTTCCCATCAATCTGGATGCCGCGGTTGCGCCTGAGCTCTCGAGCACGACTAACCAGGGAGTAGTTTCCATCAGTCCGCAAGCCGGAACGGTCACTATCGACCTTTCGAAGCTGCTCGCAAACAGCGGGGACGGCAGTCAGACCCTGTCGCCTGCTGCGATCGTGGAAATTCAGACCGACATCAACGCCGCGTCGGCGAACCTCGGCGACAACCTTGTGAACGCTGCGACCAATTCGGTGGAAAGCACCCCGGTCAACGTCAACGCGAACGTCAATTTGGTGAGCGTGCCGACCTCGACAGGTTCGAGCACATGTGACGGCAGTAGTACCACCAGCGGCGCGACCACCACCACCGGTGGCGGCCTGCTGGGCGGCGCGCTCGGTGACACGGTCAATAACCTTCTGGGCGGCGCGCTCGGAGGCACAGTCAGCAACACCGTGGACGGGCTGCTCTGCTCACTCCCGACAAACCTGCTGCCCGGGCTCCTTACGAGCCTCGGACTCAACCTCGACGGGAATGTCGGACAGATCATCGAAGGCACAGCGCCTCCGGCAACGGGATCCGTGACGGTCCTCGGCTCGCAAAAGCCGTTCAGCGGCAGCGCGATCACGGGTGGCGTCGCTAACACCCTCGTCAAGAACTTCGGCGGCTCTTCCGCAACCAGCGGAACCGGCGGATCCGGGACCAGCGGCAGCTCGACGAATTCCGGCTCCGGCCTCAGCGTGACCATCGGTGCCAACCTTGGCGATGGCGGTCTGGGTCTCGGCGGTCTGGGTCTCGGTGGTCTGGGTCTCGGTGGTCTGGGTCTCGGCGGTTCTGGAACTGGCGGCCTCGACCTCGGCGGCCTGAACCTCGGTGGCATCCTGGGTTCGAACGGCACCACGGGCATCACGCCTGGGCTCCTGCAGTCGCTGCTCAGCAACGTCGGTTCGAACAACCTGCCCGGAATCTCCGCATCAGTTGGTAACGGATCGACGTCCGGGTCGGCCAGCACGGGTGCCTCGTCAGGCTCCTGCCTGCTGTGCATCAATGGGTCAGCTAGTGGCCTGAACGGGTCCGTCAAGGTCAGCAGTCCCGCACCGGCCACCAGTTCGGGCGGTAGCACGACCGGCTCAACGGGCTCCGGCTCCACAGGCTCCGGCTTGCTCGGCCTGCTCCACATCGGGACGCCCACGACGGGGGGAACGACCACCGGCAGCGGCATCCTCAACCTGGGATTCTGACCGTCTTGAGGTCCACAATCCTCGCACTGCTGGCAGCGGGTGCCTATCTGGTGCGGGAGGGTTACCGGCGGAACAGTCGACGCCAGATCCCATAAACGACTGACGCACCGGTAACGCGGCGGCCGGCTCGATCCACCCCAGAGGGATCGACCCGGCCGCCGTTCTCTCTGCCCTCGTCTGGTCAACGATCGAAATCCTTGCCCTGCGCAGTGCGACTGCATAGTCTCGCGTCATGGAGCCGATCAGTTTCTGCGAGGTCCCGGAGCAGGGGGCCGACCTGCCGGAGTCCGCGCTGCTCGCCCGCATCAGGGAGAGCGTCATCGGCGACGATCGGCTGATGCAGGGCCCGTTCGGCCCAAAGCCGGTTACCTATGCCGACTACACCGCGAGCGGACGTGCGCTGAGCTTCATCGAGGACTTCATCCGAGACGAGGTTTTGCCGCGATACGCAAACACCCATTCGGAGAGCAGCGGCACCGGGCTACAGACGACGCGGCTTCGCGAGGACGCGCGGAGCATCATCCGCACTGCCGTCAATGGCGACGATGACACGAAGGTGATCTTCGTCGGCAGCGGGTCGACGGGCGCAATCGACAAGCTGGTAGGGATCCTGGGTCTCCGCCTACCCAGGGAACTCGACGTCAGGTACGGGCTGACCAAGCAGATTCCGGCCGAGGAGCGCCCCGTCGTGTTCATCGGGCCGTTCGAACACCACAGCAATGAGCTGCCGTGGCGCGAATCGATCGCCGATGTCGTGACCATTCACGAGGATGCCGACGGCCACATCGACCTCGCTCAACTGGCTGGCGAACTGCGCCTCTATGTCGATCGTCCACTCAAGATTGGCTCGTTCAGCGCGGGCAGCAACGTCACCGGCATCATCACCGACACGAAGGCCATTACTCGCCTGCTACACGAGTATGGAGCCCTCGCGTTGTGGGACTTCGCCGCTGCCGCGCCGTATGTGGACATCCAGATGAATCCGCGTTCGAGCGACGGCCAGCCCGGCGATCCATCCGAGCGGAAGGACGCTGTCTTTCTCTCCCCGCACAAGTTCATCGGCGGCCCCGGCACCCCGGGCGTGCTCGTCGTCAGCAGCGCACTACTTACCAACGCCGTTCCGGATGTCGTGGGCGGTGGCTCCGTCAGCTATGTCGGCCCGGATGATCACCAGTATCTGGTCAATCTGGAACACCGCGAAGAGGCTGGCACACCTGCGATCATCGAGTCGATTCGTGCCGGGCTCGTTTTTGCCTTAAAGGATGCGGTCGGGCTGGACACGATCCTTGCCCACGAGCACGACTTTCTGCAGCGGGCGATCACCGCCTGGAACGGTCATCCCGCCATCAAGGTGCTGGGCAATCCTCACGCGCAGCGGCTTTCGATCGTCTCCTTCATGGTCAAGCGCCCGGGCGGACGCTACCTGCACCACAACGCCGTCGTCGCGATCCTGAACGACCTGTTCGGCATCCAGAGCAGGGGCGGATGCTCGTGTGCCGGCCCGTACGGACACCGGCTGCTCGGCATCGACAGCGCGCAATCCCACGAATTCGAGAAGGAAGTTCTGGTCGGCTGTGAGGGCATCAAGCCAGGCTGGGTGCGAGTCAACTTCAACTACTTCATCAGCGAAGAGGCGTTTCGCTATGTGGTGCAGGCCGTCGCGATGGTGGCCGAGCACGGCTGGAAGCTCCTGCCCGAATACCGATTCGAGACCGCGACCGGCCTCTGGCGGCATCGCAACGGTCCGGTCGAACCACCGCTGCGGCTGAGCCAGCTCCGGTATGACGACGACGGAATGCTTCGTTTCCCGGTGAGCGATGATCGAGCGCCCGATAACGCGCGAGCCGATGCCCTCGCCGCAGCCGCCGCGATTTTTGCGAGCGCCCCGGACGTCGATCCCGGCACAGCGAGCCTCGTCGAAGAGCTGGGTTCCGAGTTCGAAGACCTCCGCTGGTTCGATCTGCCGGCGGCCTGCCTGGCCTGAGTGCGGGCGCGCATCCCTTTTCCTCACGGAAATTGGATGGGGCGTGGGCCGAGTTGGGCGCACGGGCGGAGGCATCCACTGGTCGGTTGATGCCCCCGTCGGTGGGACGGACGCTGGCGCGGCGCCGCGGATGCCCGCACCATAGGGACATGACAGATTCCGACGCGGTCGTCCAAGTTCGAGACCTGCGCAAGACCTACGGTTCGTTCGTGGCACTCGATGGCGTCAGCTTCGACATCCAGAGAGGCGAGACCTTCGCACTCCTCGGGCCGAACGGTGCCGGCAAGAGCACCACCATCGAAATCCTTGAGGGATATCGTGATCGCAGCGGCGGTGAGGCCACCGTTCTCGGGATCGACCCACACCACGGCGGCGTCGCCTGGAAGGCTCGGCTCGGCATCGTCCTCCAGGAAACGGGCGAGCAGGGCAACGTCACGGTTCGCGAGCAGCTCAGCGAGTTCGCCCGGTACTACGCGAACCCGCGCAGCGTCGACGAGGTGATTGCATCCGTCGGGCTCGAGGGTAAGGCGACGACGATGATTCGCAAGCTCTCCGGCGGCCAGCGCCGGCGAGTGGATGTCGCCCTCGGCATGATCGGACGCCCGGAACTGCTGTTCCTGGACGAGCCGACGATGGGCTTCGACCCGGAGGCCCGGCGCAACTTCTGGGATCTGGTTCGCCAGCTCAAGTCGGAGGGCACGACCATCCTGCTGACCACCCACTATCTCGACGAGGCAGCGCAGCTCAGTGACCGGGCCGGAATCATCGCGGGTGGCAAGCTCATCGAGATGGGCAGGATCGACGAGATCGGGGGCGCGGACGCCCGCGTCCCGATCGTTCGCTGGACGGACTCAAGTGGCCCTCAGGAGCGAAAAACGAACGAACCCGGGGCCGTCGTAGCCGACCTCATGAAATCCGGTGCCGAGCCGAAGAATCTCGAAATAGTGCGCCCCAGCCTCGAGGATGTCTACCTCGCGCTGGTAGGCGCCTACGAGATCTCGACGGGCTCGACCCGAGATTCGAACTCGACCAACGCGAAGATGGAGCCAGTCCGATGACCGCAACCATGAGCACACCCGCGCTTCCCGCGGGCCGCACGATCAGGCTGGGCCTCAGCCGGATACGGTACGAGATCAAGGGCTATTTCCGCCAGGGCGACTCGGTCTTCTTCACCTTCCTGTTTCCGCTCGTGTTCCTCACCATCTTCTCGGTCGCGTTCACCAACGTGAACTTCGGCAGGGACTCGAGCGGTCATGCGATCACCGCGGCCGAGTACTACCTGCCCGCCATGCTCGCGGCGGGTCTGTTGCTCAGCGGCCTGCAGAACATGGCGATCGACATCGCCGGCGAGAAGAGCGACGGAACTCTCAAGCGGCTCGGCGGTTCGCCGCTTCCCGTCTTCAGTTACTTCATCGGCAAGATCGGGCAGGTGCTCGTCACCGGCCTCGCGCAGGCGGCGCTGCTCATCCTGGTTGCCGCGGTCGCATTTGGAGTAAAGCTCCCGACCGATCCGGCCAGGTGGTGGACGTTCGCCTGGGTGTTTCTGCTCGGCGTCACCACCTGCGCGATTCTCGGTATCGCGCTGAGCGCGCTGCCACGAACGGGCAAGAGCGCGACGGCCGTCATCATCCCGATCACGCTCATCCTCCAGTTCATCTCCGGTGTCTACCTGCAGTTCTCGGCGCTACCGGGATGGTTGCAGAACTTCGCGGGCATCTTCCCGCTGAAGTGGCTGGCCCAGGGCATGCGCTCGGTGTTCCTGCCGGACTCGTTCAAGGTGGTCGAGCAGGGACACGAGTGGAACCTCACCGGCGTGCTCATCGCGACCGCAATCTGGCTCGTCGTCGGCTTAATCCTGTGCCGCGTCACCTTCCGCTGGATTCGCAAGGATAGTTAGACCATGACGGAGTCGCGCTGGTGGTCGTTCGCGGTTGTGGCGACCGGCATCGTGCTGTCGGCGCTCGTGCTCCTTGAGCACCCGTCCGTCCCGCGGATGGTCGGCGCGATCGGCGCTACGGCGGTCCTCGTGGCGGTGTGGCTTGTGCTCGGGAAGCGCGCCATCGTCGATCGCCGGGCCGGGCTGATCGTCGCGATTGCGTTTATCATCCTCGCGAGCGTGAGCGTGGGCTTCGCTTCATCGATGGCGACCATTCAGTGCGTCGTCTACCCCGTCATCTGGACGGTGCTCGACCGTACTCGCACGGCGATCATCGCGAACGTCGCGCTCGCCCTTGCGATTGGCACAGGATTCTTCCTCGGCCTCGGGTCAACTCCCAGCGCCCTCATCCTCGCCGCAACCATCGAGGGTCTCTCGCTCGCCTTCAGCCTCGCACTCGGACTGTGGATCACGAGCATCGCCGAAAAGAGTGCAGAACGAAAACTGCTCATCGATCAACTCGAGGCCGCACAGGAGCAGCTCGCTTCCCTCAATCGGGATGCCGGCGCAGCGAGTGAGCGCGAGCGCCTGGCCCGAGAGATCCACGACACCATCGCGCAGGATCTGACGGGACTGGTGCTGACGGCCCAGCGCGGACTGCGCGAACTGAGGTCGGGGAACTCCGCCGCGGCGGAGAAGCAGCTCGACCTGCTCGAGGAGAATGCCCGCAACGCCCTGACGGAGACCCGCGCGCTCGTCGCATCCGGTGCCGCGGTCGGGGTGGAGGGCGGCGGGCTCGTGACCGCTCTTCGTCGGCTCGCGGAACGGTTCGAGCGCGAAACCGGAATCTCGATCAGCGTCAGGGCCGACGATGGGGCAACGCTCGATCGTGATCGCGAGGTCGTGCTGCTTCGGTGCGCCCAGGAGGCGCTCGCGAATGTCCGAAAACACTCGAGCGCGGACGCGGCGGCGCTCACGCTTGTCGTGCGCGACGACGAGGTCTGCCTGAGCATTACGGACGACGGATCAGGATTCGACCCCGGCGCGCCGTCGAGCGGATTCGGTCTGGACGGTCTCCGTAGGCGCCTGAACCTTGTGCGCGGAAGCCTTGCCATCACGGCGTCGCCGGGCAGCGGCACCATCCTCGTCGCCACTCTGCCCGTCGGAGAGGCCTCCGCATGATCCACGTTCTGGTCGCCGACGATCACCCAATTGTTCGCAGCGGCATCGTTGCCCTCCTGCAGACGGCTGAGGATGTCGACGTCGTCGGCGAAGCGGCAACCGGTGAGGAGGCGGTCGATCGCGCTCTCGAGCTGGGGCCGGACATCGTCCTGATGGACCTTCGGATGCCCGGCCTCGACGGGGATGAGGCGACCGCCCGCATCCTCAGCGTGCGGCCGGAGATTCGGGTCCTGATCCTGACGACCTATGAGTCCGACGACAGCATCCTGACCGCGATCGAGGCAGGCGCGAGCGGCTACCTGCTCAAGGCCGCGCCGCAGGACGAGATTCTCGCTGGCGTCCGTGCGGTAGCGCGCGGAGCGTTCGCGC
>Ga0193728_1001578_pt1 | contig 11676 bp, 1 predicted proteins | sample U1c1metaG_FD_143037 | JGI IMG/M metagenome (GOLD analysis project Ga0193728, IMG submission 143037) | Soil microbial communities from a riparian zone of the East river system, Colorado, United States - U1c1 | ecosystem: Environmental > Terrestrial > Soil > Riparian zone | place: USA: East River...
CTTTTAGGGAGCTAGTATAGAGGAGATTAATAGAGCTAAGACCGGCATCTTTAATATATATACTAAACGGCGATATTATTCGACTAATATATATATAGGGGTAGTGTATACCTTCTAACTTCTGGGCTATTTATATTAAGCGGTTATTATATTAAAGTAGTATTAGAGGTAAGCTAATTAAGGCTCGTATCTCTAGGTCTTTTATATTAAGTATATAGTAGTCTATATTAATAGGCAATCCTCTAATTAATTTGGTTAGCTAATCTCCCTAAGACTAAGCGGTCGGTAATAAAGGTAGATCTTTATATAGAGTAGGCGCCTTTATATCTAGTATAAGAGGATTTTTATAGGCCTACCTTAGCCTACCTAACAGACTAAAGAGTTTAGAGACTTTTTTAAGAGGTTATTATAGTAAAGCTAAAATATAGTGCTTTTGAAATCCACTGACGGGAATCTTTTATACGCTCTATTAAAGTCAAATGGTTCTATAGGCACTTTAATCCAAATAAATCTATCCTTATAAACCTCCTCTATAAGAATAGAGCAAAAGGTATAAGAAAGGTTTTATAACTCTTTAATAGTAAGTTAGTTACAGTTGCTAGTAGAAAGTTTAATTAAGTCTAGATATTAAACCCTCTAAATACCTAAATAGGTAGATGCTAAACCTAATATTCTTTTACCACATCTTTTACGCGGCTTAGGATTTTCTATATACTTATTAAAATATATAGAAATATTCTCTAAGCCCTTCTAAACCTTATCCTATTTAACCTATATATTAATTAGAATATCCTTATTTTTATAAATATAAGGAAGATTATTAGTATAGAATATTTTTACCTATTCCTAAATCTGGTTAGATATAGCTAAAGCTATATATCTTTAACGTACTAGGAGGTCTTTAGTAGCCCTCTTAATTTTACTAAATTCTTAGTCAATAATAGAGCTTCGCGCCATATCTAGTATTATATATCTTTTTTATTATTCCACTCCTTACTAATTATAGCTGTCTATTTATTAGTATATTACTAGCTTTAAAATTTATTTCTAGACTATAGAATATATTATATTTAACGCGTCGTACACTTCTTAACCGCGCTGTATAGTAAGAACCTATTATTAGAAAGAATAACCTACTATAAACGTTCGGTTATTAGAAAACTATAGTAGCATAATAGGTTTACTTATACGAACTTAAGCCTATAATAGGGTATATTATATAGCCAAATCTAGATTTTAATACGCTATATATAGCTAATATTTAAGAACCTAATTAGTATCCACTATAAAACGCTAGGTTATTAGTTAACTATAAATATAGCAGTTAGCTTAATTTAATAACAAGAGAAGATAATATAATTATTACCGGTAGCTCCGTATTTTAGAACTTAGAGTATTCCCTAGTTGCAGTTAGTGTAACCTTAGCGTTTCTATATACTAATTAACGCTTCAACCTCCTAGTAGGATAGAAATAGTTTACCTACGCTATAATAGAACCTACACTAACGGTTCTAGTGGCGTTAAGATCGCTAGAGTAGGATATAGATAGCTAGGCTTTAAATTAAGCGGTCTCTAGGGATCTATATAAATATTACCCTATTAACTAAACTTAAAATAACCTATTTTTAAACTATATTGGCATTTCCCGTTAGCATTACTAAACTTAGAGCGTATCTTAAGGCCTATACTAAAGGATCTTCTGCAATTCTTACCTTATAACTTTATTATTAGTTTGGCTAAGGATCTAAGGTTCGTATTAATAAGTTATTACTTAAGCTAGTAGGAATAATTAAAGAAGAGTTTCTGCTCCCCTAGTAAGAGGTATCCTATTCTAAGTAGGATAAAGTAGTAAAATACTAGGAAGGCCAATGCAGTCGGGCGGACTATATACGCTTATTAGGCCTAAAAACATAAAGACCATTTATAACCGATTAGTCCTACTAGTATTACCTTAATTATAACTTATTACTTAATTATAAACAGTCTTATAAGTCCTAGATAGAAAGGTTTACTAAAAGTCTACCTATTAAGTCTATAGATAACTAGTTAACCCTAGTAGGATATAAAAAAGTATAAGATACAATAACTAGAGCCGGCAATCGCTAAACAGTGGCAGATACTTAAGTCCGATTTTAGTCTTAAGACTATTATCTTTTACTATAACGTAAACTCTAAAATAGGTAAACTCTTAGGCTATTTAGATTAGCAGATAAGCTTTCTAAAGACAACTCTTAGCTACCTTATCCTCCTATTACACCTTAGCGTAGTTAGGCGGTTCTTAATATATAGATACTCTATAATATCCGACTCCAATAAATTACAATTCGGCTAAGCTATACGTATCCTTAAACTTATATCCTCTATTTAGATTTTATAACTATTATACCTTATTAGGTAGTACACTCTAATAACCTATAATATTAAGAGTAAGATAGATACTCTAGTATTATTAAAAGAGCAGGATATAAAGGGTTCCTTTAACCTTTTAACTAATATACTTATATTTCCTCCTAATCTTAAGCTATAATAACTAAGATATAGAGATAGCCTACTTAAACTGGCTGAGACTTATAATATTCTTATTTTTTTATAATTTAGTAGTATTCCTAGGAGATAGTAGCGTTAAGAAAAATATCCCCTTTACAATGGCTTAGTTTAAGTTAAATCTTATATATATAAAATAGCCTTATAAGAGCACTATCTAGAGAGTTTGCTTATTAAGATAGAATAGTATAAGTCTTAAGGGAATAACTCTCTATTAACAATACTATCCTCTCTTAATAAGTAAGAAATAAATATTAACCTAAACTTAGTAGTAGGTACTTTTTAATTTTTCTTAAATAGAATGCTCTAAACGGCAAGAATTTAGATACAGCCTAATACTTATATATTATATCACCTAGATTACGCAGCTCTAAAGCTAAAATCTACTAATTCCTATTATATTATATAATAGAGTTATTATTTATACCTAATAATTTCCACTTTCTAAGCTAAATCGGAGAGTAGTTCTCTAGATAACCATTTATAGAGTTTATATAGAGTAAGATTATTTATTTACCATTTTAATAAGATAAGTATATTGCCTATTCTAAACCTAAAAGCCCTTTACTTATTTAACTAGCTATAGTCTATCCTACTTAAAGTAGTATCTCTACGTCTAATATAATCCTAGACTTTAACTATAGTTAGTAAATAGTTATAAATAGAGTGTATAGAGTTAAGTATTCTAAGTATAAATAGTAGAGGTTTAACTTTAGAAATGCACGGAGTACTTATATAGCTTATATTTTATTATAGAGAAATAGAGATCTTACTTAAAGAAAATCTCTTACTAACGCTTAGCGCTTTTCCTATAAGGGACCATTTATTAAAAGAAAATCGGTAGTTAAATATTTGTTACGGAAGTAAGTATAAGCTAGAATATAATATACTAAACAGGGTAGTAATTAAAGAAGGCTACGTACGCGTAACTATATATAGTTAATATAAAGACATTGGATAAAGAAATAGAATAGGTTAGGTTAACGTGGTTAAATAAATAGGGGTAGTAGGGGAACGTGCGTAGGTGTCACGGGACAAACGTGCGTAGGTGTCTCGGGATAACGTAGTTGTCCGGGACGAACGTACGCGGGTAACTCCCGTGACAGTACCCCCCCCTTACTTCCGAGCTCCTGTAAGGCGTGTCGTGTCGTATATACCAAAAAACCCATTTTTATAGGTAAAAAAAAATTTTATTAGCCCTTCTCCACCCTTCTACGTCCTCCGCTATATAGGCTCCGCTAGTTCGGTCCTTCTATATTTTATTATTAGTCCACTAACTTATTAGGCCCGAAGCATAGCCCAGCTTCTATCGCTAGCTATACTCCTATCCTTGCCGCTTAGAGACGCTTTGCTAAAGCTTGTATAGTTCCCTTCCTTGCTTCTAGTAGCTCTACAGCCTTCCCTTATTGTCCTACTCTAGGTCCCCCTAAAAAATAGCCCTGATTTTTAGTATAAAATAGGCGATTTTAGTCTAAAATAGGCGGTTTAGGTGGTATTTATAGCTTATTTGGCAGTATAATACGGTCGGTATAGTGGTTGTAGTTATATTATAGGTCTTCTTAGTAGGTTCTTATCGGTTAGTGTAGTATTTATAATTATAGGTAGGTACTTATTGGTGGCAGTATAGTACTAGCGCAGGTTCCGTAGGCATATTAGCACGGGATCTTATTAGATTCGGGTAGTAGTACGGTACCAGCAGTAGGTTTAGGTTCCGTAGGCGAATTGGCACGGAGCTTATCGGTTTGTGTAGTAGTACGATGTAAGGCTTATTAGTTTAGGTAGCAGTACGGCTTAAAGCTTATCGTAGGGTCGGTAGTAGTACGGTGCCAGCGACGGGGTTATAGGTGTATTGGCGCGATGGGTTATTAGGGTTATTTTATAGGCATATCAGCGCAAGCAAGTTATTAGGTTATCTCGTAGGCGTAACGGCATGAGGCTTATTGGTTTGGGTAGTAGTATAATACAAGCAACAGGGTCGGTCTAGAGAGCTATGCTCTATCTGGTAGGTAAACCTAGGGAGCAAAGCTCTACCTAGTCGTATTTGGGTTATAGGTATATCAGCATAATAGGTTATTAGGGTCGTAGGCGTATCGGCACAAGGCTTGTTGGGTTGTAGGGTATATCAGTTGCAACAGTTATTAGGTTCGTAGGCGTAGCGGCACGAGACTTATCGGTTTGCAAGGCATATCGGTGCAAGGCTTGTCGGTCCGTAGGCGTATCAGCACAGAGCTTATCGGTACGTAGGGCAGTAAGGTGCGAGCTTCGGTAGGACAGCAGTAAGGTGCCAGCTTTCAGGTTCAGGTTCGTGTTCGGGTTCAGGTCAAACCGAAGGGCAGTAACGTGCCTATTCGTAATCGGTGTCGCAGGCGTATCAGTACAAGGACTTGTCGGGTTCGTGGACAGTATCGGCAGGAGGCTTGTCGGTTCATAGGCGTATCTGTACGAGGCTTGTCGGCTCAGGTGGCAGTACGGTGCCAGCGCAGGGTCGAGGTCCGTATGCAAATCGGCGCGGAGTCTTGTCGTAATTCCACAGGCGTATCGGCGTGGCGTCTTGTCGTACCAGTTCAGAACCCTAGCGTCCTAGTCTACCTGCAGCCAGCAGCTCTGTTCCTACACCGTATGCGTAGAAAGGCATGCTCCGCAGTAGCCCTAGGCCCGCCAGGTACGTGAAAAGGGATCCAATGTAGTGTCACGGAAGTGGGCACGAGCTGGAATACAATGTACTAAACAGGGTAGTAATTGAAGAAGGCTACGTACGCGTAACTATGCGTGGTTGATACAAAGACATTGGCTAAAGAAACAGAACAGGTCAGGTCAACGTGGTCAAATAAATAGGGGTGGTAGGGGAACGTGCGTAGGTGTCACGGGACGAACGTACGCGGGTGACTCCCGTGACAATATTATTATAAGCTCTTCTAAGAGATATTTTTCTTTAAAGTTAGATTTTCTCCTTAGTGCGATTAGGACTTTCTTAATCATAGATACGGTAATAGCGGCAACTCCTACTATAGCAGCTTCGAGCCTTATATCTCTATCCTTAGTAATAAAAACGGTAGGCTTTACTCCTAGATGGTCCCCTAAACGGCTCCCTTAAGCCTTTTAGTTAAGATTACTTGCTCTACAAGTCACTCCAATAATAGCTTTAACTAAATCCCTTCCTCCTTCCGTTATATAATCGCCTATCTACTTAGCTATAAACCACTAAGTAATATCACTCTCTATAGCGGTAGCAATTCGCACTTTCTTCTCTTCTATAATAGTAGCCCTAGTGCTACTAAGAGTATTTTATATAGCTATACCTATTAAATCTTTATTCCTTAATAGTATAAGGAGCTTAGCGATAACTAGACATTTTAGTTAGATACGCTTATAAATTAACATTATATACGGCTACGCGCCATAATCTAAAACTATAACGCTCTAATCGCCCTCCTTAAGTAGCATCTAAAATATATCTTATTAATTAAGTAGTAGATTAGTGTTATAAACTATAACCTAGTTTATAGGACTATTAATAGAGCACTAAAAGAAGACACGTAGTATTATCTTACGGTATAATTCCTAAGCAAAATCCTATTAGCCGCCTTTATAGAAACAGGCGTATAGCAGCTCTAAGTTATAGTATGGTTTAAGAAATAAGAACCCTCTTTATTAGTTTTGTGCCCTTACTAGACTTATATAAATATAGAGGATATAGACTACATATTAGATATCCGGTTATAATATATCTAGCGTTTATACTAAGATAAAGTTAGGCGAAAAGTCCTTAATTATAGCCTTTAATCTTATAAATACGATTTATTAACTAAGGCGTAGAATACGCTCCGTTCTTAATTTAATTATTAAGGTAAGTTTAGGAAAGCACTCCTCTTTATTATATTTACTACTAAACTACTATTCTAGAAAATAGTACTAACTCTAAACTTACCTATATATAAGGTAATCTTCTAGTAATAGACGGCTGTTATTTTAATCTTAATTAGGGAATAGATTGCTTATAATAAGCGGCTTATATCTTTTAGACTTTAATAACGTATTAAGGAAAGCAATAATTTCTAACTAGAGGGCGATATTATATAGCGATATACTAATATATAAGATTAAAACAGTAGTAGAAAGGAATATAAATAAAACCCTAAATATAAGGAAGAATATTTTTATCCCTAATACGCCAAAGAATAAGAGCTAATGTTAAAAATATTAAATAATAAGCACGGGAGAATACGAAATTAGAGGACAATTTAAGGAGCTAAGCCGATAGCTCTTTATTAGAAAAGTGTTTTAGTTTTAGAGAAACTAGAGATAGTAAACAACTTAAATTATTATCTAAGGGAGTTAATAGTCGTTTAGTGTAAGAGCTGCGAAGCAATTTTTTAGCGTATAACTAGAAGATATACCTAAGTATTAAGTCCTATAAGCCCTAATTAAAAAGTCTAGTAATATTAGTAATGGTAATATAGACATCTTCTAGAATATAAGAATGTTTATATTAATATAAGAGACCGCTTTAGTCGGACACTACTATTATAGGCTGTTGATTATAAGTATAATATAGTAGTATAACTTCTAGTTAAGTATAGGGGTATTAATATTAACTTAAAGGACTCCTTAGGCAGAACGCTATTATCTATAGCTAAAGCATATAGGGATACTATAATAGTCTAACTGCTTCTAGAGTGCGAAAGTAACGGTCTAAAATATATAGACTAGTGTAGTATAAGTAGTCCTTTAATCTATTAAAGGATAGGCAAAGATTAACCTAGAGGCAGTCTAACTCTAGTATATAGATTAATTAGTAGGTCCATAGTTCTTAATATATTAAATTCCTATCCCGCCTTAAATGCTATAAACTAATAGGACCCTAGTCCCCGTAAATAATTAGAAGCTTATATAGAAACTCGCTAAGCCTATACCTTTGCGCCTTCTAGGCTCGCAATATGCCAAAGCCGCAACTACTTTATAATTATAGTGCTAAGAAAAGGGGCTAATAACGGGAAATTATAAGATATTATAGAAAATGCGCTATAAATAGATATAGCTAGAAATAGAGTATATAGCTAGAAAGAAGGGCCCTACTATTATTACCGTCTCTTCTACCTAGTAGGCTAGCCCCTTCTCTTCTACATAGTAGGCTAGGCCTTTAATTTCGAATAATAGTACGCCTATAGTAATCTAAGACTTCTCTTTAAAAAGTAGTTTTTAATCTATTCCTATAAAAGATTATATTTCTCCTTTAATTTAATAAGTAGCGCGTCTTCCTCTTTAGCAAATTTTACTCTAGACTTTAGCTCTTAGGGCTTTAGCTCCTAAAGCTACTTAACTAGGTTAGGAGGTAAAGGGAATTATTAAGGAAGGATATCTAGTATATATAACCCGTTTTCCTAGCGCCTAAGAGCTACTTAGATTAACTATTCTTCTAAATTAGTATTTAAGACAGCTCCTAGTATTACTTTACTAGAGTTAGAGTTAAAGGCTATATTTAATAGCGGCTTTTAGGTATAAAGGCGATTATATATAGGGGATCTAGCCCGCCTATAATAATTACTGCTAAGTATAGTGCTCTAGTTGGATGTATATATAGATAGAATTAGGGGGGAAAGGTAAGACCGCTAAAGACAATACTTTACAGTACGCTTTAGTTTTAATTCACCACTAATAGGCGCTAGTAATCCTCGCTGCCCTATATACCTATAGGCCTTATTACCCTCGTTACTATCGCTACTATTACTATCCCTAGCGCTATTATTATCCATATCGCCGCTATTATTGCTTCCGTAGTTATAGTTCTTAGCATTACCTTTATCCACAACCCTACTATCCTTAGTATTATTACTATAATTATATTCTTTAGCTAAGCTATTAATAAGATTGTTAAGAATTTAATTATAATTATTATTAACCTTATCTTACGGTAATCTAATATTATAAGAATACAAAGATTGCTAAAGGGAAGGGCTAGCAGACCGCGTAGCGAAGGCTGCTTGCTCCTTAATACGTTTATTACTATTAAGGCTAAGGGTAGGAGGGCTAAAAGGTAAGATCTTCTAGGAAGCTAGTAAGCCTTATTACTTCCTAGGTTATAGGCTTTTACTACTCTTATTAATAGAAGTATTAGAGATATAATTAATATTATCTAGTTACTTAATATAATTAAACCTCTGCTTCTTTAACTTTTAGGCTCCTAAAGACCCTTAACTAGTAGCAACTAATATCCTAAGCTCCTACCTAAATTATAGAACGGTTTTAATACAACGCCCCTCTACTAAATTATCCGTTTAGTTGCCGTCTAGCGTTAAGGGTATAGTATAATTATGTATAGGTATATATATCTCCTCTTCTAGCGCTTCTAATAAAGGCAGCTCCTTATTATCTTTATTGTCCTTATTACTACTATTATTCCTATTATCTACTAGTTATTAGATAAGGCCGTTATAAATTAAAAGGGGAAGTGTATACCTAATCTATAAGGTATTAGTCGATTATTAGCTTTACCAGCTCTATTAGCTTTATTATTAGTATTACTAGCTTTATTACCCTTAGCTTCTAAGTCTAGATTAGCTATATTATCTTTAATAACTATTAGATTTACTACTAATTATTAAAACTATATATTTAGAACTGCTAGGGAAAGAGAGAGAGTAGTAGGGTAATTGTTAGGATAATTACCTTAACTACTTCCACTAGCGACTTAACTATTATTTCTATCCCTATAGAAATCTTCCTTATTATCCTTATTATCCTTACTATCTTTATAATACTTTCTATAAGCTTTCTTATAATTATATATAGGGTCTATAGGCGCTTTATTAGAGGGAATCTCTAAATTAAGGCCCTAGGTAGAATAATATACTATTAAGTGCCTAAGCTTCTAATACTTCTTGACTTTTTAGGGGGAAAAGAGGTACTCCCCTATTTCTCCTTTTAGGTTTACTACTCGCGCTTTTCTTAGGGGCTATAATTATATAGTACTAAGATAAAGCCATTAATCTCCTAGGGGGACTAGTATAGAAATTATTCTTATTAAGCAAAATTTTATAAGGGATATAAAATAAAGATTAAGATATTACTAATATTGTTACTAGAGTTATAGTTGCTTTATAGCTTTTAGAAGCTTTAAAGGGGGATTAATAGCCTTTTTAAGTGCACGCCAGCCCCTCCTCTACCGCTAGCACTAGCCTATTACCCCTCGCCCCTTACCTTTTACCCCTTACTTAGGTTTTTTATTAAATTAAAGTATTTAATATATACGCTTCTAATATAGACTAGAGTTAATTACTATTTATAGGGTAAGGTTTATAAGGGCTTAAATTCCGGCGCCTAATTAATACCCTTAGCAAATTACGGTTAAACTATATCCGCCCGTCTAAGCTAGCGTATTTAACTCTAATATAGCCGTCGCATCTAGCCCCTTATTAGGAGGTTAATAGTATAAATTCTCTACCCTTATTCCTTAGTAAAGGGCAGCGCTAATATATTTATTTACTTTCTAACAATACCGACCTAGTTAATCTTCTACGCCGCTTATATTAGTAGGTAAAGCCCTACTTATATATACGCGTTATAAGCTCTCTATAATAGAAGGAGGTAGTATTCTTATTAGTAGTAAATAGGGCTCTCTAATACTAACCGCCTAGTAATAAATACGCCTATTACTTATATAGTAATTATATATATATCTATAAATATACTAGGTAAAAGACTATATAAGATACTATATAATACTCGCCCTCCTAATATAGCTAGCTAGTGTTAGAGATTCCTTTATAGTTATACTACTAAACTATTATACGCCTAAAAGCTATAACCTTCTAATTTTAATCTAGGCGGTTCTTACTATAGCCCTATAGCTTAGAAGCCCAGATTATTAATCCTTTACTACTTTACTACTAAATAATTAGGTAAAGCTAATAGCCCCTTAGCCCTAAACTAGCAGATTAAATAGCATCTCTAAAACATCTATAGCAATATAACTATACTACTAGGTAGGCATATATAGCCACCTAGGCAATACTCCGTATAATATCTATTTAAATAATACCTAATATAGCCCCCTATAGCTATTTATAGCTATACTAGTAGGGATTAAGTTATAAATTCTATAACTTAAGGTAACTTAGGGCTAATAGCATACAGCCTATTTTAGGGAGAGAATATCTATATAATTAAGTAGGGTTACTAGCTAAAATATAATAAGATATAAGGTCTATCTAGTAATATAAGTAAGCTTACAGTAGTAAGGGACTAGGTGCTATTACTCTGGGAAGGAGACTCCTAGAAAAATAAAGTAGGTAGTATTACTAGCGTAGTAATTCCTATAGATCCCATTAATTAGCAGCTGCGGGTAGTAGCTCCCTAGAGGTAAAGGAATAACCTAAATAGGAGAGGGGAAAGCTTTAAATATCGTAAATACCTATACGCGTAAGTAGGATAAGTCTCTTAAGGTTAGGCTATAAAAAGGATAAATAGTAATTACTACTTTAGTAACAAGAATAGAAAGAGCTATTTTATCTATTACTATAAAGAGAGTATAAGGGAGGAAGTCGTTATTAGAGAGTATAAGAGGCGCTATACTACTATTAGTCTAAGATACGGAGATTAAGGAAGTAAAATAGCTTAGGGGCGGAGTAAGGAGGTTTAACTAAGGCGATAATATCCAATAAGAGGGATACGCGGCGCTAGGGAGGAAGAGAAGATGGAGGAGGGAAAGTAAAACGGCGAGAGGTAGACGCTTTTATGTAATAAGGTCGAAGCACGGGCTAGGATAAAGCGGCGGGCTAATAAGCGAGGGCGCGTTGCCCGTAAAGGAAGCATCCATTTCCTAATATAGATTTACTCTTACAGATATACCTACTAGTATTTATTCTTTTTATAGTCTCTTTTAAACCTATTTAATATATTCTTTATACTCTTTCTTACTTATTAAGTAGATAATAATATTATTAAGGTATACTATAACAAACTTATCTAGGTATTCTCCTAATACGCTATTAATTTATTTCTAGAACGTTGCTAGTGCATTTATAAGTCCAAATTACATAACTAATAGTTTATATAGTCCTTCCTTTAACCTAAAGGCTGCCTTCTATTCGTCGCCTTCCTTAATCCTAACCTAGTAGTATACCTATCTTAGAT
>Ga0193728_1001579_pt1 | contig 11675 bp, 10 predicted proteins | sample U1c1metaG_FD_143037 | JGI IMG/M metagenome (GOLD analysis project Ga0193728, IMG submission 143037) | Soil microbial communities from a riparian zone of the East river system, Colorado, United States - U1c1 | ecosystem: Environmental > Terrestrial > Soil > Riparian zone | place: USA: East River...
CTTACCATACGCTAACTCCCGAACGTGTAATGGAGATCGAAGCCGAATTGGGCGCGGATATTATTTTGCCCCTCGATATTTGTGCGCCGTATCCTTGCCCCCCTGAGGAGGCTAAGAAGGCTATGGAGTGGACCCACCGCTGGGAGGAACGTGCACTGATTGCCAAAGAGCAGTATCGTCCAGAGCAGGCTCTTTTCGGTATCGTACAGGGAGCATTTGAGCCCGAATTACGTAAGGAGAGCGCTCGCGTGATCGGGAATATGCCATTTCCGGGTCTCTCAATTGGTGGGCTATCCGTTGGCGAGCCTAAGGCAAAGATGTGGGAAATGCTAAAGTATGTTACGCCCGAATTGCCATACAATAAGCCTCGCCACTTTCTAGGAGTGGGTTCGCCAGAGGACCTAGTCATCGGCGTTGGGCTGGGTATGGACATGTTCGATTGCGTTTTGCCAACACGAGTTGCTCGTCATGGAGGTCTCTTCACTAGTACCGGGCGGATCAGCATCAAAACTTCACGTTTCCGCAGTGCTCAAGGGCCAATTGAGGAAGGTTGCGATTGCTACACATGTCAGCACTATAGCACAGCCTATGTCCATCACCTTGCACGCGCTGAGGAGCAGCTCTATTATCGCCTGGGCTCCATTCATAACATGCGGTTTATGCTGCACCTTGCCAGCCAGCTACGCGAATCAATCATTACAGGTACCTATCCCACCTTCCGCGACGAATTCCTTGCCCGCTACGTTCCCGCCTCCGAAAAGGTGCGTGAAGAGCAACGCGAGAAGTGGAAGCAAGCTGCGAGAGCGCAACAGAGGCAATAAACATTGTCGTATAACAACTCAGGTACCAATCGAACTGCTCAACGCGATTTATCGCCTTCGGTAGGGGCCCGATTTATCGCGCCCGCCCCACCCCCGCAAATAGCAGCCTATCGCTTTATTAATACCGGCATCCTGGATGCCGCACTGAATATGGCTATCGACGAGGCTATTCTGATCCACCATCTCAAAGGAGAAGCTCCCCCAACTTTGCGTGTCTTCCGCTGGTCACAGCCATCGATTTCTCTGGGACGCTTCCAGAGCGTTGAGCGGGAGATCGAGTTGGATATTTGCCAACAGCGAGGTGTTGCGCTGGTACGCCGTCCAACAGGTGGGCGTGCAGTCTATCATCGAGATGAGTTCACCTATAGCATTGTTATTAGCAAACGGTATGGTGTGCCTTCAGGAATTATTGCCGCCTATACCTACCTTGCACAGGGATTACTCGCTGCACTCCGCTTACTTGAGGTCCAAGCTGAAATCAGCGATGAGCGCGTCAACAAACATCCCTCCGCTGCTTGTTTTGCTTCCTCAACGCAGGCAGATCTAACCAGCGGAGGCTTTAAACTGGTGGGGAGTGCCCAGATGTGGAAAGAGGATGCATTGCTACAACAGGGCTCGTTACCACTTGACAACCGAGCTGCCGAGTTCTTCGACATGCTACGCTATCCTAATACCGCTGCTCGCCAGGAGGCACTAAGACTCTATTGTCAAAAGATGACGCCATTGCATACGCTTAAGCCTACAGCATCATGGGATGATGTAGCTCAAGCTTTTCAGAGCGGCTTCAGCAGCTTCTTCGAAAGAACATTTGAGCCGGGTGAACTGAGTTCCTCAGAGTGGGAACTTGCGTATCAACTGGCGAGGGAGAAGTATTCTAACAATCCCTAATTTGTGGGTTGCATACGGGTAAGGGTATTAAACCGCCCTCACTTCGGTTAATAGTTCAGGGTGCCGTTCTAATAATTTAAGCAGTTTTACAAGCGCAAGAGGCGGCTTAGTTTTTCCAGTTTCATACCTTGAGAAAGCATTAACGCCTCCTCCGAAAATCTCGGCAGCTTCGCGCTGATCAAGAGCAAGCTTTTTACGTACACTTGTAATGAATCCTGGATCAACAATAGAAGCATTCACTTGCTTGTTAAAATCCAACATCAATTCACTGGTACGCACGGATTCGTCAATTCCAAGAACTATTTCATCACAAGCTGGGCAGAAATCACCAGTTACTAGAGGAATAACTGTTAATTCACCTTTATAGGTGTAGGGCATATCACGGGTGTCATGCACCAGTTCAGCCTCTCCACAGGTTGGACATCTCATATTTGTAGCTCCTTGAAGGACACGATGAGTACATCATCAACAACCGTCAGTTTCAAGTATACATCTCCAGCTCTCGTAGTAGGACGATACACATCTTGCCAAACCTTATGATCAGCGTATGTCGTCATGCTTTTGTAAAAGTCATTCAAGGTGAGTGACATGACAACATCAACGATCTCGCGGAAATTAAATCCTAATGCTGCTCCACCAGCAAGTGCTGATCTGGTTGCATGCACCTTTTCCGCTTTGATCATACTCTTGATAATCGACAGCTGGCAATGAGGCGTACCTTTTTCCATGCTTCTATATTAACCCAATTGGTTAAATTTAGCAAGTAGGTTATTTTGGTGATCTAAGTCGCATAACTCTGATATAATGAGCCCATCCAACCTACCAAGGGGTACATTCGTACATATACAGACCGTACCAGGATATTTAGGCTATATAATAAAGAAATACAGCATCGAGTAAGGAGAACTGCTGGGCGTGAGCATATCGATTGACTTGGCACGCAAAATAGCGGAAGCGTGCAAACACCGTGCCCGAGACTTGAGAAGCCCTGTGAGCATTGCTATCGTTGATGCAGGAGGACACTTAGTCCTATTTGAACGTATGATGGCTCCCTATGGTTGGGCCACTGGCGATATCAGCATCGCCAAGGCCTATACATCTGTTATGTTCAATCAATCGACCGACTCCGTGGCACAATGGGCTTCGGCAATTCCAGGTTTTGCTGCCAGTTTGGCAACAATGACCGCTGGGAAATTTGTGATGGCTGCCGGGGGCTGGCCAATTCGTGTTAATGGGATCACGATAGGTGGTCTCGGCATCAGTGGCGGCAACGCCGCCGGTAGGGATGACGATATTGCAGGCGCGGGACTCGCGGTCCTGGAGGCTATAGCTCAACCAGCTTTCCAGACCCAACCAGTTCAGCCCCAGCCGGTTCAATATCCCCCACCATGGACACAGCAGCCAATCCCAGCACCACAGCCAATCCCGTATCAGGGCGTAGTATCCCAAGCAGTTCCTCCACAACAAACAGGAGAGGACCCTGTGCCAAATGCCAATGGAGTAGCAGTCTCTTCAGATGTAGCAGTAGCTACTAATGAAGCTCCACAAGCACAGCAGACAACCCACACGATGCATTTACCAGACAATGATCCCTATGAAGCATTTAGTAATACAACCTCATCAGCGCCAAATACAGGCCATTCAGGAGGTCAAGCATGAGCGACGAACACGACTCTTTAACAACAACAACCACTATCAGGAAACAGCGACGAACACGCCAGCGTCGCAACCAGCCGATACTGGTTACAGACACTGAGATTGAGAACACGTTGCCACCAACAGATGAACTGACTACAGATGCAGATAGCGAACAAGAGGCAAAAGCCACCAATACGGACGAATCTGCTCCAGAAAGGAAGGCTCAGCCTCTATCGCGTCTCCCCAAGTTTTTCTCCAGAGTGGATAAGAGTGAACAAAAAGAGGATGAAGTCGTCAAAGCACGCCTTGCCCGCGCCAATCATGACAAAGTTAACCGGGGGGATAGCAAAGCATCAATCGTCAAGGCAAATACGAAGAACGATGCAAAACTGCAGAGTAAGACACCAGAGCGTAAGGAACCTCTCTTTAAGATACGCCACTTTGTCGGCATGACCATCTATCTCTTTGGGGCACAGCTTGTCTTGCCTTACGAGTTCGCTATAGCACGTCAGCTAGGACTCGACCATCCTTACCCAGTTACAGCTTTCAACTTTACGATACCGCTTAGCTCTGGACTTTTTTTGAACATTGCCACGCTGATTCTCTTCCTCTACATCCTGGTGAAGTTGGATCTACTGCCAAACACGGCGAGTGCGAAAATTAGAGCAGAGCAGAAAGCAAAGGAACAGCAAAGCAAGAATGGCCAGAATGCTGCCCCAGTGGTGAAGAATGTTCCCCCACCAATGAAATTGGGCGTCAAAGGTGAGGATGATGATTTGTACAAGGCGTATCGCGCTAATCAGCGCCGGGAGAAGAAACGCTAGCGCTTCTCTCAAAGATGCTGGCTAGCTAGGCTTGGAACAATCTCTATTGTACGATAGTGGCTATGGTTTGTATCATTAACGTTGATTGAAAATCCAGCGAAGCTCTGATTATTCTTGACAAATCCTTGGTCCGTAACCATAACACCCCACTTGACAAGCTTGTGCCAACCCTTTAAACTAAGAGCAGAGGAAAGTGAGGCAGCTGAAGGTGTATAGTTGTCTTAAATAGAAAGTAGTGACGCAATTATGGAAACCATGCTCAGCCATCACCCCCCTTCGGGATTGAAATTTTACTATTGGTTTAGCCCTCCAGCATGATGGTGGGCCTTTTGGGCTGAGCGAAATTTGACCACCAGCATGCTGGAACAGCAGAGGAAAAAAAACCTCTGCTTTTTTGTTTCTCTAAAGCTGGTAGGAGCGTAACGAAAGGACAAATGTCATGATTATTACCATTCATAACCAAGCAACGAGCGAAGAACGCGCACACCTAATGGCCCTTCTCTGCCGTATTACCGGCAGTCAGCATCCGATTACCACAACCACGATGGGTGGTTGCGAGGTTATCGCCCTTGATGGACAACAAATTGACACCGCCGCCTCCACCGCCCTCGAGCAGCAGAGCGCCGTTGCTCGCCTCATCCCTCTCAAAGCCCCCTACCAGCTTGTGAGCCGTGCATTTCAGACAGAAAGTACTAGCATTCTGATTGGAGAAACTCACGGAGCCACTCTCGTCACCATTGGAGGCGAAGCAGACCCAGTTATCATGGCTGGCCCTTGCGCCGTCGAAAACCATGAGCAGTTACTTTTAACCGCACGAGCAGTCAAGAAAGCAGGGGCCACAGTATTACGAGGAGGAGCATTCAAACCTCGTACTTCACCATACCAGTTCCAGGGACTCGGCATTGAAGGATTACACTTGCTAGCAGAGGCACGCGAAGAAACTGGCCTACCCATCATCACCGAAGTAATGGAACCAGCAATGGTAGAAGAGGTTGCCCAGCATGCGGACATCCTACAAATTGGAGCACGCAACATGCAGAACTACGCGCTTTTGCGCACTGCGGGGCAACACAGTAAGAAACTGCCAGTGCTACTCAAACGAGGGTTGTCGGCTACCATCGACGAATGGCTACTAGCTGCCGAATACATCGTTGCAGCAGGCAACCCCAACGTCATCCTCTGTGAACGCGGCATCCGTAGCTACGACTCCCACACACGTAACGTCCTCGACCTAACCTGCATCCCCCTCCTCCGCAACCTGACCCACCTACCCGTCATTGTCGATCCCAGCCATGCAACCGGACTCCGCGAACTCGTACCAATCATGTCACGCGCAGGTATCGCAGCAGAGGCAGACGGACTGATTATCGAAACCCACCTAGATCCCGATAACGCTCTCTGCGACGGGCGACAATCTATTACACCAGAACAATTAGAAAAGATCGTATACGAGACAAAAGCCCTGGCATCAATTGTGAAGAGAGAGTTGCAGGCATTGAATGTATGAGAATATATGGCAAAATGCGTAAAAAAGATGAAGGTGTGAAACACTCTGTTCAGCATATATTGTTCTGCTTATGAGGCAATTTTCGGAAAAGTCGTTGCAAGGGGCAATTCTTGACAGAATTGCCCCCTTTTACCAGATGGATTACGTGCGCTACTTTTGTGCACCGAGAAGGATCTGACGAACCTCCTGCTCACTTTTTGCAAGCAGAACCTTTTGAAAAAGATCTTGCAACTCTTCAAGCGTCTGAATGGCATCGCAGACGTTTTGAGCGAGTTGGACAAGAGCCGGAAAGTGTGTCTGAATAAAGCTAGGACTTTCCACTCTGCAATTTAAATGATATACTCTTAGGTAGGAAGAGTATATCTCTAATAGTCAGGGACCCGATCCCCTTTCTGGGGGGATGGGCATGCAGAGATGAGGTGGCATCTGCCCGTCCTCTCTGCATACTTCACCTGACCAGACCCAGCCACCAGTCTGCTTCGGAAGGCTGACGGGGCTACGTTATCAGGAAGTGCTCAAGTTCCTACCTGCGCGTGCGTTTGCCAGCGTGCTGCTCTAGAACCAGTGGGTTAAACAGGTTTACGAGGGTTAGTGCCAGTGCTCACTGGATAGGCCGCCTGATACCTTTGTCGAGGCCAACATTACCCGGGAAACCGGAGGGGTTTAGCCGTTCCGACACAAAACGGCTCCCCGCAAGGGGATCAACCTTGAACCACCTAAAGGTGGCACGGCAGATCCTGCCTGCGGGCAGTTTCTTTCCTCCCATCCCCTCAAGGAGATGGGTCCCCTGAAGGACGTTGTATGGTTGAGACAACGCCAAAGGCTTTGAGGAGGCGCTATGCCAACACGAATCATTATTGCAGACGACGAAGCTATTCAGCGCATGGATCTTCGCGATGTGCTGACTAAGCAGGGCTACTTGGTAATCGGAGAAGCAGGAGATGGGCAGAGCGCCATCAATCTGGCACGGGAGCTGCGACCAGACCTAGTAATCATGGATATCCGTATGCCCGACATGGATGGCATCACTGCCGCCGAAACTCTCACACAAGAAAAAATCGCACCAGTGCTGCTGCTCACAGCCTTTGGAGATCAGCAATTAGTTGAGAGAGCCAAAGAAGCTGGTGTGGTCAACTATATTGTCAAGCCCTTGCGCGAAAGCGAGGTCGCTCCGGCAATCGAAGTCACATTGGCACGCTACAGCGAGTTCCGTGCCCTTGAAGAAGAGACGAAGTCGCTCAGCGAGAAACTTGAGACCCGCAAGGTGGTCGAACGAGCCAAAGGGCTCCTGATGGAAAAGCAAGGGCTTTCCGAGCAAGAAGCCTTTCGTAAGATCCAGAAGGCTAGCATGAACAATCGCAAATCAATGCGTGAAGTAGCTGAGGCAATCTTACTCACGAACGAGATGACCCACAGGGCCAGACTTTCACGAATGGCCAGTATGCTATTGTAGAAACGGCACGCGGAGTCGAGGCAGGGCGTGTCGTGATTGCTTCAAAAAAGGTTGCAGAGAGTGATCTCAGCGATCCGCTTAAACCTGTGCTGCATCTGGCCACAGAGGATGAACTGCGCACAATGCTCTCGTTTAAAAGTAAAGAAAAGGAAGCATTGACACGCTGCCATGAGCGTGTCCTGCAGCATAATCTTCCCATGAAGCTGGTAGAGGCCGAATATAACTTTGATGGCAGTCGGCTCACCTTCTACTTTACTGCCGATGAACGCGTCGATTTCCGGGCACTGGTACGTGATCTGGCAGCGACCTTCCGCACGCGTATTGAACTGCGGCAGATAGGAGCACGCGATCAGGCCAAGCTACAAGGAGGGATCGGTCCATGTGGCAAAACTCTCTGCTGTAGTTCGTGGATTACCGACTTCGGTATCGTTTCAATTAAAATGGCAAAAGAGCAGGGTCTTCCGCTTAATCCCACAAAAATCTCCGGCGTCTGTGGTCGCCTGATGTGCTGCCTCTCTTACGAAAATGATAACTACATTCAAGCGAAACAGCAGATGCCCCAGATCGGCACCATGTTTGACACCCCCAGCGGTACTGGCAAAGTCGTCGGAGTCAATGTCCCGCAAGACTCAGTCGAAGTCATGCTGGAGAGCGGTGTAACCATTCATGTGCCTCTCAATACACAGGAGCAGCAGAGCAGCGGAGGCTCTTGCTGTAGCACCAAGAAAGGTGGAGGCGGTTGTGGATCTTGCGGTATCAAGAAAAAACGGTAAAGTAAACGACGACGCGGACGCGCTAAAGCTGGTCCGTACGCTCTCAGGCGCTAAAGCGCTAGATACAGAACCCGATTTATCGGGCGAAAAGGTAGGGACCCGATTTATCGCGTCCATGGGTAGGCAGGAAGGTATGTGATATATGTCGCCAGATAGGAAAGACCCACAAGAAAGATGGCAAAATCCCACAAACACCGACTCATCCGATCAACAAGAGATGGAATTCTTTCCCGGCGCTTTTACTGCTGGCGAGCAAGCAAACAGTGAAGGAAACACCAACGATTCTGTCGAATCTGATGATCTCCGCAACGAACTCTGGCACCTTATCAAGCTCATCATCATCCCATTGCTCTTTGCTGGCATCACGTGTTTGCTGGTGCTTCCACCTATTGCCACCGGGGAGGGCCATTTCCCAGCAGAAACCCTCTGGCCCATTGGTCTTATTATCATCATCATTGCTGTCCTGCAGGGAATAGCTGTCCACTACAGTAAGCCATTCCCTAGCATGTGGATACTATGCACAACAGGCGGCTTTGTTCTCTTCTTGTCGATTAGTATTTTTGCGCTCTTTGGGCCTGTCCCAGGCGTTATTTTAGTGCTGGTACTGCTCGCCCTCACTGGTTACATGTTGCAACGCACTATCCACCCGGTGCCTGAGGGAGTGGTTGATGTTGTGCTCTCTTTTGGCAAATACAGCCGCACACTTTACATTGGCCTTAACCTGCTCTTTCCCTGGGAGAAGGTTACCCATCAAGTGAATGTAGAAGAGACACATTGGAACTGTCCACCACAAAAAATCCAACTGTCGCGGGACGACGACGTTATTCTGCGTGCATTGATCTCATACCAGATTATACCCCAAGCAGCTCATCTAGCAGTAACCCAGGTCAAAAACTGGGAAGAGAGTCTGCGAGACACGTTCATTGCCACATTGCAGACTATCGCCACCGTCTTTACTCCAGACGATTTCCTGAATTGGCCGCAAAGCTTACATGCATATCAACAGCAACCTCATCATCCTGTCTCCAGCTCACCAGCAGATGACTTTAGCGAGAGTGCGGAACGCCGTGAGAGTATCAACGATTATTTGTGCCAGTATATGCGTGCGAGGGCAGCACTCTGGGGCGTACAGATCAATTGGGTCAGCATTCGTGATATTGAATTGGCACCACATGACCTTGCTATGATAAACATTAACCCTATTAATCAAGCGCCCAATGAGCAGCCGACCACGCAGGAAAGTGCTCCGCTACCAGAACAAACTCCACAGGTAGCCCAGGCACTCGTCCAGAACAATGCAACCACTGAACTTAAACCGCAAGCAGTATCAGCCCTGGTCAGCCAAGTTGAGCCAGCCAGACCAATACAGATACCCAAGGAAGAGATACTGATCAAGGCCTATAAAGAAGTGCAGAACGGCAAGATCACCGATCCTGAATCGATCCGCAGCATCGCAGCGACATTTGAGGCGGTGGCACGAGATTCTCAGACCAGCCAGTCGGTCAGCTTCGACGCAGTACGTGCTGCCAAAAATTTGTACAAACAAGCTCACAAATACGAAGAACTCTACACAAGCAGTAGCATGAGCCAGCCATCTGAGTAGTTACCTTTTGGGGGATAAAAGTGGAAACCTCTTGCAAAATGCGCTACAATGCCAGTAGAGAAGGCATAGACGAGTTCTGACCTTCCCCCGCAAGGGGAACCTATTCACAAGAAAGTCCTGCCTGCGGGCAGCCTTTCTTTCCTCCTATCCCCTCAATGGGACGGGTCCCTAGAAAGGATTTTTTATGGCAGGCGATTGTTCCTTCGATATAGTATCACAGTTTGATGAACAAGAACTGGTCAATGCGCTTGATCAGACACGGCGCGAAGTACAGACACGTTATGATTTAAAGAATACAAAAACAGAAATTGAGCATGTTAAGGATACTATTACGATTGTTACTGATAGCACGCTTACATTGAAAAGTGTACGCGATGTCCTTGAGAGCAAGGCAGTACGTCGCAATCTATCGCTCAAGATCTTCAAGCCAGGTAAAGAAGAGAATGCAGCTGGAAGCCGGATTCGTCAGATCATCCAATTGCAACAGGGCATCTCACAAGAGCTAGGTAAGGAGATCGGCAAGTTCATTCGCGAAAGCCATCCTAAGGTGCGCACCCAGATTCAAGGCGATGGTCTGCGTGTGCTGGCAAAAAGCCGAGATGAGCTGCAAGCCGTCATTGCCAGCGTCAAAGAAAAGGATTACCCAGTACCACTCCAGTTTATCAACTACCGTAGCTGATAGAGTATCAAAAGAGCCAAGAGAGTACCTTAGTACCAAAGTAAGTATCCATCTAAGGGATTTATAGTACCCTTAATTTTGACCGAGCCTACGCAACCGATAACGACGCAATCACGCATTCGTGCCATCGCGTTGTTCTAGTGTGTGCGTACTCAAGAAAGTGAACCTTTCATGCCCGGGAACAAAGAAGTCTTTAGTGCAGCAATGAATGCAGCCGACCGTCACCTTTGGGATAGCCACTGGATGGAGGCTCTGCAAGAATACGAGCAAGCACTCGCCGAGTTCCCAGAAGATATAACAGCTCGCAGCAGTCTCGGGTTCTGTTACATGCAGACCAAGCAATGGCCAAAAGCGCTCGAGGAGTATGTATATGTCCTCAAGAGCGAACCTAGCAATATCATTGCATTAAGCAAAACTGCCGAGTTGTATGGCATTTTGAATAAACGCGAGGACGCCTATCACGCGTACCTCCATCTGGCGGATCTCTACTCGCAAGCGGGTCAGGGAACACGCGCTGAGGTAGCCTGGCAGAAAGCAGTTCAGCTGTCCCCTGGCAACCCTGAGCCCCATGAACGGCTCGCAAGTTATTATTTCGAGAAAAAAGACATTACCCAGATGCTTCAGCAACGTCTGGCAGCCGCGCAGGACTACCTTCTGCGCAATGACTTCACGTCGGCACGGGAGCAATGTGAAGAAATGCTACGTGCAGATGGGACAAACGCGCAAGCACAACAGATGCTCATGCACATCCAAAATAACGGCAACGGGATATCCGGTCCATTAGCACTGATAGCAGGAGTATCATCAGTTTATCCAGAAAGTAATGCAGGCGACTCTGTGAATAGGGCATCAGCAGCTCAAACTGATCTAGACTCATCCAGGGACAAGCCTGCAAAAGAAACCTTTATATCGGGAAACATAAGCGGAGGGAATACTGGCATCATGAATAATATGGGTAGCGCAGGCAATTATGGCGGTGTTGGCAATTTAGGACCAGCTTCGACCATGACCGGGAATGGTGGAGGCATGAATTCTGCTCCTCAGCAGAGGATTACTGCCAACCAAGTCACAGAAGCATTGCAGCAGGCGCAAGTATATCAAGACCAGGGCCGTTTCAATGATGCTATCGACCTCTGTGAGCAGATCCTGGCAAGTGGCTTTGACCGACCGGACGCACGATACTTTCTGGGTTGGCTCTATCAAGAACAACAGCGCTGGGACGAAGCCATTCAACAGTTCCAAGCTTTACTAAACGACCCTGACTACGCACTCTCTTGCTACTACTCATTAGGGCAATGCTACCGAGCACGCGGTGATTTACGCTCCGCAACTGTGCATTTCGACGAAGCCGTCGATCGCGTCAATCTGGACGCATTGACGGTGGAGGAGTCTGATCAACTCGTCCAACTCTGTCAGGAGGCAGCTGAGGCTCATCGGTTATTAGGCGAACAAGAACAGGCATTCACGGTCTATAATGCTTTACTTGGTT
>Ga0193728_1001580_pt1 | contig 11673 bp, 1 predicted proteins | sample U1c1metaG_FD_143037 | JGI IMG/M metagenome (GOLD analysis project Ga0193728, IMG submission 143037) | Soil microbial communities from a riparian zone of the East river system, Colorado, United States - U1c1 | ecosystem: Environmental > Terrestrial > Soil > Riparian zone | place: USA: East River...
AGATAATTTTAGGTAGATAGGTTCTAGTAGATAATTTTTAGTAGATAGTTTCTAGTAGATAGTTTCTAGTAGATAATTTTTAGTAGATAATTTTTAGTAGATGGTTTAACCGAAATTCTTTGGTTTACTGCTTTGGGTTATATACTAAATAGAGTTTTCCGCTACGGCAACGGATTAAATATGGTGCTATATAATAACTAAAACTAAATCGAATTCTATTAATATAATATATAATTAATACCTTAATAAAACCCAGCTCTAATTTTTCCTCTAGCTATTTTAATTAAGACTACTTTTTTATAACTGCAAAGGGAGTGCGTTTAGGGAAGTATTTAGAGCTTTTTTTAGAGTCTGCTCCCTTTAAGGAAAGGTAACAAGTTTAGCTAGCTTAAAATTATCCTACTTTATTATAGTTGCAATAAACAAGGCGTAATTAAATGTAGAGTTATAACAAAACGTCTGCCTAGCAAAGATGACTGTTTGTATCAATTTAATGATACAAGTAAGTCATATCCAGGGGCACGAAATACGTATAGTATCGTATGCTCTTTTGGATAATGGTGACTTGTTTCTTCTCATCGTATATGAAGAGGTAGAATTTAAGGGGTTTCCTGAGCTCGCTTAGCTCACGTGATTGCGTCCATAAATTCCTGTTCGAACTCGTTTAGACAATGATAAATATTAATATTCTCGTTACTATACCTTATCCTATATAGCTAGTGGGTAGCCTATAAAAGCTATACAGCCTTATAATTAGCTTTCTTATAAAGCGCGGGATCGCAAAAAAGGATTAGGCACGATTAGCCGAGCACTAATAAGCGCTTAGCACGGCTATCTAATAAATAACACCTAAGTAGAGCTAGAGCTAGTAATTATTATATAAAACAACTATATAATAAAAGTCCCTATTATTTCTTGTGCCAGTTTCTAAATATCCTTCTATTTTTTATATATTAACACTATAGCAAAATAGGAGAAAGACAAGACACCAGCCAAAATTTCTAATCTCCTTAAAAACTCTATAGGCAAGACTAGGACTATAGAAAGTATACGGGCTAAATATAAGGTGCTAAAGTTGCCTTATAAATAGAAAAAAACCACTAAAAAAAGGAGATATAGTTAATAATAACGCCTTAATGGTGTTGGATATATATTAAAACGAGCTAGAAATACTAGCTTTTACTTCTATAATATCTACGGACCTTAGTAGATATATAAGTTATGGCATAAAGATATAAACTATATAGTTCCTAATATTAATTCCTAGGTATATACTAATATACCTCTAAATAAACTATAATAGAATTTGTTTTGCATAGACAACGACTAGTTAACTACTATATTATCCTATAACGCAAAAGGGTGCTAATATTATCCTAATAGTTATTACTCTACTATCTTTTATTAGTAGTTTAACCTAGTAAAATCTAAATTATATTACCTTAACACGAAATCCTTATAAGCCCTCCTATATATAATAGTTAATTTATAGAGTATATAAATTATTAATAAAAACGGCTTATATATTAAGAATAATCGTACTAATAACCTTTACTCGCTTAAAATTTAAATTAGATAGATTTATATTAAAATAGAGCCTATATATCTATAGGCAAAGCTTAGAAGGAGGTGTTAAGAGTATAGTAGGGATTATCCTTAAGGTGTAGTAAGTAAATTACTTTATAGTAAGAAAAAAACGGATATTGTTTAATTTTATAGTCGCTAAAGGCGCGGGACTAGACCTCTAAAAACCCCTAAAACTTTCCTTAGTATTACTTCTTATAAATATCCGCCGTAGTACTAGTTTATTATTACTTATATTAGACACTTATATTTTCTAAAAATATAAATAGAGATACCTATACTAAGGATATAGCGTAGTATAAGATTAAATAACCCTAAAAAAGAATTATAAAACTAATTTTAGATAGGGAGGAAATGTCGCCAGTTTTTGCAGTTAAGAAAATACTAAGATTTTAGAAGATTGGGAGTATATCCTATTAAGTTTAATAGAAGGAGAGTATAATTATTAGAGCAAGATTGCTTAAACCTTTACTAGACGGGTGTCTGGCTTAAGAAGTATATAAACTCCAGCTATACTCTTCCCTAAGATTAAATCCCTATATTACGTTTGCGGATCTTTATACCTAGTTTTAAGTTGGTATATTTTATAAAGTACTATAGAAAGATTTATAGGTTCTAGAGTTATTTTTTAAAGTAGACGGATTGTTATTATATAAATTTTAGACTTAGAAGTATTTAAGCCGAGACCTATACGTCTATTAAAGTATAATAGTTATTTAAGTATTTTAACCGGTCTTTAGTATTAAAGTTAATAGTAGTAGATATAAGAGAGGGATATAGAGAGCGCCTTTGGCGAGAAATTTTATAGATTAGATAGCTAAAGCATTATAGAGACTAAACTTTCCTCTAAGAATAATTTAACAGGTATTAATTTTTTAATACGTCTTTCTTTTAGGTATAGGAAAGATTAAGCTAATTACTAGTAGAACTTTTAGGGTAAGCCGACTTACTATAGCTAGAGTTATACTAGATATAATATAAGGGCTAACCCTAGTAAGAGAAGCGGGTAGTGGTTAAGATCTGCATTCCTAGTATTAATTAATAGTCTAGTATAATTTATCCTAAATAATCCGCTATCTTACTAAATATATCTAATCTTATAATTCCCTAAAATAATCTCTACCTAAATTTAGAACTACTAAGCCACTAAGTTTTACCGTCTATTAAAGCCCCTAAGATATAAATCCGACTATTAGGTTATGCCCCTCCTATATTTTCTATAAAAACTATAACCTACTTAAAGAAACCTAAGCGGGTAGATACGAAGCCTATTACCTATAGACTCTCAAAATATAGCCTTTTAAAATACTTAGGTAAAGGAGAGCTATCCTTTCTAAACTATTACTGTCTAACTCCGCTAGGTATATGCTAACGCGATATAGAAGGACGAGATTTGTCCTTAGCACTATCCTATTAATCTAAGAGGTCTTAATAAAAAACTGTACTATATATATATAAGACTATTAAAGGGTTTTAGAAAGAGTTAACTTAGTTCTAGACTTTAAATATAGCTATAAAAGGGGAATACGAATAAATACTTAATAAGGAGCGGCGAAAGTATTTAGGGTGCTATTAAGCCTATATAAATCTCTATAAGTAGCATAGTAAAGCACTTACTAACCTTTAGTCTATAGCCTATAAATAGCTCTACTTATATTAGGAACTTAATAAGGTAAAGAAGTAATTATAAATATATAAGATAGAAGTGGACAATTATAAGCGTTCTAAGGACGATAAGCCTTCCTTAGGCAATAATAAGAATAGTAAAGTTAATTAGGTAAACTAGGAGGTGGTAGAGCAAGGACTTAAAAATGCCGCTAATTAAAAGGTTAGGGAGTTAAAGTCTTGCGAATTAGCTCTAAGCTAGATAACCTCTCTAGAACGGACCCTAACTCTAAATAGTAGAAAGCAAGAGGGATTTAGAGAGGACTTCTAGAATATAGGGCTGCTATATTAAGCTACTAAGACTTAAAAATATAGGAAGGGAATAGCGGTCTTAGAGCTAATTAGGCGTTAAGGGAGCAATATTATTATCTAGTTTTTATTAATTGGTTTTCTAGAATATTTAGTAATAAGATATTTAAGGCGCATAATTTCTTCTTATCCCAGTATAAGGAAGTAACTTTTTTTTAAGTATACTATTGGTTTTCTACTAAAGGGTGCTAGTTAGCAGGCCTCCCTCTTTTTTAATAATTAGCTCTATAATATAATATAGGGTTAAGTTGTACTACTTAAGGGTATTAAGAATATGCTCTTTCTTGTGCTCTTTCTTAAGCTCTATATTCTCTTAGATCGCCTAGCTATTTATAACTAAGAGCTAGCATTTCTTAAGCTACTATAGACGACATATTATTATAGGCTACCTTTTATTAACGGCTAGGGGAGTTTAACACGAGTATAAGGAGTGGGTATTAACTGGTATACTTCTGCGGGAGCTAAACGGGCATCTTTATAGCACCATACCAGAAAATCACCGCACTATTGGCCTATTTAAGACACTATATAACCTATAGATTTTACTAAGTTCTAAACTCTATCTAAAGTTAAGTACAAAAAAGATAGCTAAGTATAAAATATTAAAACTTTAAAATAAAAACGTGCAAGGCCTATCCCTACGCATATCTATAAATTAGACGCTAGAAAATATACCTATACTTTTAAGCCTTCTTAACTAGCCTAACCTATTATCTATTTATATCGCTTTTATAATTTTTCTATTTTTTTTCTAGTGTATAGAGAATAGATATATCCTAGGGGTGCTACTGGGTCTATAGATGCCAATTCTTAAGGCTTCTTAAGCTTATTAATCTTTCGCTCCGTAGTACTAATACGATTAGCAGCGTTAATTAATACATTTTTATACTCTCGTATTATCTCTAACTTTTTACTCTTAAGCTCTATAATCCTAGCTTCTAATTAGTCTATCTTAGCTATTCTTTGCTCTATTATATCCTAATCCTTACTATCCCTATTAACTAGAAGTTTCTTATATTCCTTAATTATTAACTTATAGGCGTAGATTTCGTCTTAGGTTTCTTTTAGTTCCTAGTATTAGGATAAATACTTTTTAGATATATTATTAAGGTTATTAGCTATTATCTAGTATTAATTATAGATGTTTTTATATACCTTAAAGCATTCTAGGCGATGCTGCTACTCTTACTTATACCCACGTTTATAAGCCGCTAACGTAGCTTAGTGTTTATATAACGCTTTCTAAGAGGCTTATATTATTCTAGAAGCCTTAGAAAGCTTTTTATTAATAGTAATAAGTTATTCTTTTATAGGAGGAGACTAAGGATAAGCATCATTACAAGGGCTAAGCCCTTTATTTTTTAAGTTAACGCGAGTATCCTAGTAAGTTAAATATAGCGGACTATAAGATAGATTTAATTCCTTACCTTAATTATAGTTTGTTTTTCGATATTCTATAGAAGCTGCTAAGATACTATTTTTAGTTGCGTATTAAAGGGCTATACTACAGTTAGTATCTTCTAGAATCCTTTATATTTAAGGCAGAAACGAGCTATATAGTAGTTTGGCGGGCTTATTAAGTTAAATAGTCTATAAAGATTCCTATTTATAGCTCTTAGGAATTTAGACCTTAAAATAGGGTATACGTGTCCTTTAAGGCTAGAGACCTTTTTTTAGGAAAAGGGCGCAGAGGAGTATATTATAGTGCTTCTAAATTTAAACTGCTTCGCGAATATCTTGCTAAATAACTATTAACCTATATCTTATTAGTTTATATAAAGTTAGTTTTTGGTCTAGATAGACCCCTTTTTTAGGGCCTTTATTACCTATCCTTATATCCTTCTTATAAGGAACGTCGTTAAGTAATATACTAACTACGGTCCAAAATACTCTTACCAAGCTTTATAGGTTTATAGTAAAACGCTAGTAATAAATTATTAAAGATTTAGAGGATAATAGGCTATAGAAGACGCGGAATCTAGCTTAATATTAGGTAGTGCGAATATATAAGGATATTTAAAGACAGAATTACTATACTTCTCTATACGGAATTTATATAGAAATTAACGAGGTGTAATTAGGGACCTAAGTTACTAAAGCTTAGTAATATAACGATTAGATCTAAAACCTAGGGCTTTAAGGTAAGGGTTAGTCTAAGCGAGAAAATAGGTCTAAGCCACCTAGCGTATTGCGTTACTATTAATTCTTTATTTAGTAGATACTTAAGAGTTCAATTAGTACTAGAAATCGCAAGATATAAGAATTTTCTATAACGGTGATAATGTTTAGTAAGAGTATATAGTAAGCTATATAGTTAGGCACCAGCCAAGATATAACTAAGGCGTTGCAGTAAGACTTCCCCTACTTAGTATACTATAGACCGTACAATCTTCTACTATACTTGCCCGACTAGTAGGGCACTTAATTACCTATAAACTCCATATATAATTCTAGTGGCGTAGCCGCCCTTCCTAATTAGGAGATTTCCGAATAAACAATCTACTAAATTTCCTATTAATCTTAAATAGTTCGTTCCTATAGATGCAGCAAGCTATTAAAGACTAAGATATTTTAGTCTAGCCTTTAAGCGAGGAACATAAACTTAAGTAAATAGTCTTAGGTCTTTAATATAGAACGGAGAAGCTTAAAGAACTATTTAGGAATTTTTAGAATAAGTAGGTTACTATCTAAGTAGGAGATTTCTAAATATAGCTAATATATACTAGGTTAGAAGAAGAGAAGATAAGGTAATAGAACTTAATTACTACTAATAGTTCCATTTCTAAGCTAGAATAGGTTTTATTTAGAGATTAACGCTTCTATTAAGAAGTTAAAGGTATAGATACTTAAACTTAAGCATATTACCGAATATATAGTAGAGAAGTAGAAAGATACTGCTAAGTAATCGATTTTAATAAAGTACTTCCCACTATTGCTGGTCGGCAGCTTATTGTAATATTAAGCGTTAGAATAATCTGTTTTAAAAACATTTACTATACTTAGCTAAACTTATATAGCGTATTCTTATATAGTTCCTAAATAACCCTACTACTAAGTGTTTAGTTTTATTTTAATTAGTGATATTCCTTAAAAGAAAAATCAAAGCCTAGCGTTAAAAACGTCAAGCACTACTGCTATATCTGTAAGAAGCAGGTAAAATTAGCTTCCGCCAATCTAATTAATAGATTTAGCAAGATATGTAGTACATATACTCTTTATCTATATAGTTTATATACTATAAAAAATGCTCTAACTTAATAAATTAAGTTCTAACCCTCTACTACGACTCCATCTAGCTCCTAAGTATAACTCCAATTCCAGCTAGTTGCTAGTAAGACGTCTTTACGCTGTAATCCTTTTTATCCTTTTTTATTATTATTTTAAGTAGCGCCCTTCTAAGCATATTTAAAAAGCAATACATTTTATAAGAAATAGGAAACTGGTAGCTAAATATACTTTAAGTGTATAGGATATAGTAGAATAATTGTGATATAAATTAGAGGTGGTTTATTATTTAGGTCTCTCTTACTTATATAGAGTTTAGAGCTAATTTAATAAATAGGGCTTGGTTTCTTATTTTAAAATTAAGTAGTCCTAAAAATAGGATTATTAAAGGCTTAAACTATAGTTCCTATACCTAACGGTAAGTATAGATACTAGATACTACGGGCTATAAAGATATAGAAGGCTAAAATTGGGTTAAGTTTAGGTATTACTAAATATAGATTTTTAAACTGGTGGGACCAGTTTCTAGTCCCCTATTTTTAGGTATTAAGAGATAAGAATAGTGTAGCAAGATATAATACATTATTATTTAACTAGTCTCTTTAGTCTTGGCCCTATCTTTACAAGTTTACTTATAGGATATTTTAGCCTCTTAAAGTATTTAAATATATAAAGCTATGTTCTAAATCTTAGAGTAAGTCGAGTCCTATAATATAGATGTGTATACTAATAAGAAAATAGATATAATATTCTTAAAAGAGGATAAAAATTCTCTAAATAGCGTCCTTCCAAAGCTCTAAGCGGCGGGCGAGTTGCGGGTATAGTAATTGGCATTATCGTATTTATTGTTATACTGCTTGCTCTTTATATATATTTACGTCGCCGAAAACGCGCTATACGCGTTAGAAAACTTAAAATTAGTCCCGGTATAGCTTTATAGCAGGGCTAGAAAGGGATAGATTATCTATAGTAGGATTAGTTTAGTAGTAAAATAAATCTATATTAATTCCTACCTGCTATAGTATAGCTGCCTATAAATTTTAGATGAAATTATTAAGCGCTAACTGCATATCTCTCTTATACTCTATATTAGAATGCCTTGTCTACTATTCCTTTATAGTGACTAGCTTAACCGCCTAGATCTATCCCACCACTTCCTATTATTGCTCTCGTAATCTCTACTTTATATAGATAGGGCCTAGCTAGATGCTACTGACGTTAAGGTTATAGTAGGGCAGTAAACTTGCCTATAGTAGATTATTAAACGAATAAAGATACAAATTTCGACTAGGTTACGCTAAAGGGTGTAGATTTAAGCAAAGAGTTAAGGATCTAAGCCGCCTAGCTAGATAGTCCTATAATAGGTAAGGAAGTATTATTTCTTCCTAAAAATCTTAATTATTTATGCCCCTTGTAGAGTATTGCAGATAGGTAAGTAGAAAGAGTTAAATTTAATATACACCTATAAGGCCTAAGAATTTTACTACCTTATAGTTTAAAGCATTAAAATATTAGGTAAAAAAATTAAAGAAACCCTCCTAAGAAAAACACTAAGGTAAACTTCGCATAATAAAATTATATAACCCTACTACTACTCTCTAAACTCTCTAGGATAGTAGTATAATAACCGGCCCTGCTATTGTTATAAGAGCCAGATTATTAATATTATTAGGCTGCTATACTATTACTATAGTAAAAGCCACTCCGTTTATTTCTTATAGGATATATACAGTCCCCCTCCCCTTAGCGGTAATATTTAGAGGTATATATACCGGTATATTAAGCTAGTTAACCTATCTAATTAGTAATTGCTTTCCTGCTTTAGCGATAAATAGTATTTATATTAGGTCCTATATAAACTCTTATTACGCTTTTCTTTTAGTGCTGTTATAAATACTCTAACTGCTAATTATATAATAGTTAGTCCCGGAAGGATAGGTAGTAGAACTTTAACTAGATAAGACCTAGGAACAATAAATAAAAGACCGAGATTATACGCCTATATATTACTAATCCCAGTATTAAATAGAGCCGGATTAGGTACTTTGCCCTAGATATAATGGAAGAATGTATTATAGCGGGATTTAATAGTAAGTATTAATAATACCGATCTCGCGAGTAGAGGGTTAGTAACTGTAAGATATTTAGTAAGTCTGATTGTGGCTCTAATACCTACTAAGGTTATAAGATAGGCAAGTTTAAAGAACCTCTAAGTTAAATTTATAGGGAAGGAGTAATTATAAGGAGAAATTAATGTAGTATTATAGGCCTTAAGAACATTAGCAAGGCTTTTAAGGTGGACTTCTTCTTACTATAAGGATATTAGGTAATATGCCAGGCTTTAGGGTGATAGTATACTTACGGCAGCGATTTTAGTAATAATCTTAATAGTATTATTATAGTATTCGCTTATACCCTACTTTATAACGTCTATTAAACCAGTATTAAAAAATAAAACCTCTAAATTTTCGAGAAAGTATGCTAATTAAAGTTCTTTAATCGCACCCGCGGATATTATAGTCGGTATTCTACTATTTGGCGGACTACCACTAGCTATATCTATAGTCTTGGAATAAAGGGGCGCCGCGGTAGTAAAGCTTCCTAGAGTAATAGAAAAAATATAAAGAAGAGTATTAATATCCGTAAAGAGGTATATAGTTGCGGTTCTATAGAGTATAACTTGCAATTCTAAAATATACTAAATTTACAGTATATATAGTAGGAGATCCCCTTAATATATCTAAATATATTACCCACTATGTTTTAATTTTAGGTCACCTAAGTAGTTATTTATAGTAGTGGCCCCATTTATAGGACCCTTAAACTACGTTAAGCGGCTTAGTAAGTGTATTACCTTAATATACTAGTTTAGTTTCATTTATCTATTAGTTACTAACATTATATAAGCACCTCGTTAGCCCTCTCATATCTACCTATTACTATTTTAAACCAACGCTATAATAACTAGCAAATACTATCTATAGGATATTTTTAATCTATAATTCTATAATTAGGTTAGGTAGAATTTAGTTATCTAGATCGCGCTAATATTATTACTAAACTCTTAAAGCTTCTAAATCGAACTCCTATTATAATACTATAAAGTCCTAATAGGCTTTTATTTATAAATAGGGTTAACTAGTAAATAGGGTTGTTAATTAGGCTTAGTTAATTAGGCTAACTATTAATACTAAATAGGGTTAACTAGTAAATAGGCTAACTAGTTATTAGGTTTGACTAGTAAATAGGCGGACTAGTTATTAGGTTTGACTGGTAAATAGGCGGACTAGTTATTAGGTTTAAGTAGTAATAGGTTTAACTGGTAAATATACTAACTAGTTATTAGGGTTAACTAGTAAATAGGCTAATTATTTATTGGGTTTAACTAGTAAATAGGCTAACTAGTAGTTAATAGGTTTAACCAGTAAATAGGCTAACTAGTTATTGGGGTTAACTAGTAAATGGGCTAACTAGTTATTAGGGTTAACTAGTAAACGGGCTAAGTAGTTATTGGGTTTAACTGGTAAATGGGCTAACTAGTTATTAGGTTTAACCCGGTAAATAGGCTAAGTATTTATTAGGGTTAATTAGTAAATAGGCTAACTAGTTATTAGAGTTAACTAGTAAATAGGCTAAGTAGTTATTAGGTTTGACCAGTAAATAGGCTAACTAGTTAATAGGTTTAACTAATAAATGGGCTAACTAGTATAGTAGAATTTCCTAAAATATATTAGTTAGTAAATCTATATAACTAAAGCAATCCTAGAATATAATATAAATATATTATTTTTTAAGAAGAGTTACAAACTCTTATAAAGTCTAATATAGAAGATAGGGGTAGAATATCTATAATGCTCCTTCTCTAATAGGTTCCATAAAACTCTAAATATTTCTTAAAGTATAAATAGTAAACTATATAAGATCTAATACTTTGGCTTGCTTAAGAAACGGATAGAATATAAGTTCCTTAGGTCTAGCATCCGTTGTTATAGATAAGAACCTTATAGCTTCCTTAGACTAGCAGCTTAGGTCTTATATACTAAGGTTTCTGCTTAGCTTATATCTTTTCCCTATAAGACTTATTAAGATACCGCCTAGCGCTATAATATTAGCTTTTCCTACTACCTCTTTATTACTTAATCGGCACTATTAAAGTTTAGCTATATCTTAATAGTTAATAATAAGTTAATATTGATATAAGGTTACTTACCAATTTTTATAGTTCCCTTAAAAGATATTAATATATTACGATATTTAAACTCTATATAGGTTAAGCCCTAAGAAGTAAGGTATAATATACCGTTAAGGCACTATACTAGTTATTCTATAATCTATATAGTAGGTTTCTATGCCACTTACCTAACCGGCAATAGCCGCTAGCTATGCCTTACTTAGAGGCATATTATAACTAATGCAGTAATTAAGAGATATAGTAGTGTGCTCGGAAATCGTATAAAACGCACGTTCGAATTTAAAAACTTCGGAAATATAGACTAAGTTTTTGTAATTTAGCCTAGATATAAGCTCTATCTAATCTTTGGTTATAGAGAAGCTCCCTATAGTAAATTAATCTATTATATTCTATTTATATACGACGGTAATAGAGCTACCTAGTTTGGCTTAGTAAACTTTCTTATAAGTTAGCTATAGAGACCCGTCTAGAATTTATATATACTTTTTATTATTGCCCTTTAAGGTATTTTATTTTAGTAGAAGGCGAAAATCTAAAAGTCCTAACTCTGTACTGCCTTTTCTTATTATACGCGTATATTTTGCACTTTTATCTACCGCCTAAGGTCCTTATAGAGAGCTAGGGTAATAGGGCCTCTTTAAGTTTAAAGGTACACGGTGTCTATTACTGCCTAGAAAGATTATATTATACTTTAATAT
>Ga0193728_1001581_pt1 | contig 11664 bp, 11 predicted proteins | sample U1c1metaG_FD_143037 | JGI IMG/M metagenome (GOLD analysis project Ga0193728, IMG submission 143037) | Soil microbial communities from a riparian zone of the East river system, Colorado, United States - U1c1 | ecosystem: Environmental > Terrestrial > Soil > Riparian zone | place: USA: East River...
CCGCTCTGCAGGACGACGCCATTGGCCAGTTCGTGGCCGAAGCGGACCGTATGCGAGCCGTAGGTGGACCCGGAGTGGCGGAACTCGACCCAGGAGATCAGCGCGACCGCGCCGCCGCCGACGCCGTTGAACAGCGCGACCATCTGCGGCATCGCCGTCATCTTCACCTGGCGCGCCGCGGGCACGCCGACCGCCACGCCGAGCGCGATGCCGAGCGCGATCAAACCCCAGTTGCCCTCGCCGGGGTTCAGCAGCGTCGCGATCACGGCGATCGCCATGCCGACCGCCGCGATGCGGTTGCCACGCACGGCGGTCGTCGGCCCCGCCAGCCCGCGCAGCCCCTGGATGAACAGGGCGAAGGCGATGATGTACAGGACGTAGATGAAGTCTTCGCTCTGCAGTACCGAGGTGGCGAGCGGCGTGACGTCGATCACGACGACGAACCTCCCCCCTGCTCACCGCGACCGTCGCCGGCGGTGTTAACCCCAGCTCCATCGCCGTCCGGCTTGGGCGACTTGGGCTTGGACTTGAACATCTCGAGCATGCGATCGGTCACGAGAAATCCGCCGATGACGTTGATCGTGCCGAACGCGACGGCGATCACGAGCAGCGCCTTGCTGAACGCATCCAGCCCGGCGAGACCGAACAGCAGCAGGCCGCCGAGCAGCACGATCCCGTGGATCGCGTTCGTGCCCGACATCAGCGGCGTGTGCAGCGTGTTCGGGACCTTCGAGATGACAACGAACCCGATGAAGCCCGCGAGCACGAGGATCGCGAGGTTGGTCGTGAGCGTGCTGGCGATGATCATGCCGCCAGGGCCTCCACCGCCGCCTTGGCTCCCGGATGAACGACCTCGCCGTCGCGCACGATACACGCGCCGCTGACGATCTCATCGTCGAAGTCCAGCTGCAGCTTGCCCTCCTCGTCGACGAACAGCTCGAGCAGCGCCTGCACGTTGCGCGCGAACAGCTGCGAGGAGTGCTCGGCCATGCCGGACGGGAGGTTGAGCGGCGAGACGATCTTGACGTTGTGCTTGACGACAGTCTGCCCGGGCTCGGTCAGCTCGCAGTTGCCGCCCGCCTCGCCCGCCATGTCGACGATCACCGAGCCCGGCTTCATGCCTTCGACGGCCTCCGCCGTGACGAGCCGCGGTGCGGGGCGCCCGGGAACCAGCGCGGTAGTGATGACCACGTCGAAGCCCTTGATCGCGTCGGTCAGCGCCTGCTGCTGCCGGGCGCGCTCCGCGTCGGTCAGCTCGCGGGCGTAGCCGCCCTCGCCGCTGGCCTCCAGACCCAGGTCAAGCCATTGAGCGCCGAGCGATTCGACCTGCTCCGCGACCTCCGGCCTGACGTCGTAGCCGGTCGTGCGCGCCCCGAGGCGCTTCGCGGTCGCGAGCGCCTGCAGGCCCGCGACGCCGACGCCGAGCACAAGCACCTTGGCCGGCGGAATCGTCCCGGCGGCGGTCATCAGCATCGGATAGAAGCGCCCCATCTCCTCGGCGCCGAGGAGTGCGGCGCGATAGCCGGCGACGTTGCTCTGCGAGGAGAGCGCATCCATCGCCTGGGCGCGTGAGATCCGCGGGATCGCCTCCATCGCGAACGCGGTCGCATGCGCGTCGGACAGCGCGCGCGTCGTCCGCGGGCTGCTCAGCGGCGCGAGGAAACCGACGAGGATCGAGCCCGAGCCCAGGCCGCGTACTTCCTCGGGGTCGGGCGGCGCGATCTTGACCACCACGTCGCAGCCCCACACCGCGGCGGCGTCGCCGGTGAGCTCGGCTCCGGCCTCAGCGAAGGCTGAGTCGGGCAGCAGGGCATCGGCACCCGCGCCGTTCTGCACGACGACGTCGAGGCCCTGGGCCTTGAGCTTGGCGACCACCTCCGGCACGAGCGCGACACGGTGCTCGCCGGCGGCGGTCTCAGTCGGAACTCCGATCCGCATGTGAGGTCCGAGAACGTATCCGATCGTCCCGACGGCGGGCAGTCAGGCCAGGGACGCTCGTCTCAAACGAAGGGCACATACTCGCTACCGGAATAGCCGAAGGCCCGGTGCGGGCCACCAGGAGAACGCCCTATACCATCAAAGGGCGGGCCGGAGGCCGGCGAGCTATGACCATCAACCTGACGCGCATCTACACGAAGCTCGGCGATGGTGGGGAGACGCACCTCGGCGACATGAGCCGTGTCTCCAAGTTGCATCCCCGCGTCGAGGCATACGGCACCATCGACGAGTTGAACGCGACGCTCGGCGTGGCGCTGCTGCAGCCCGGCCTACCGGACAAGGTGATCGTGTGGCTGCAGCGCGTGCAGAACGACCTGCTCGACCTCGGCGCGGACCTGTCGGTGCCCGGCGGCCCCGACGCGGATGACGGACAGGCGGGCAAGGACCGTCCTCGATTGCGCGTAACCGCCCAGTACACCGAATGGCTGGAGGGCGCTTGCGATGAGGTCAACGCGACGCTTGCGCCGCTGCGCTCGTTCGTGATCCCCGGCGGAACCCCGGCCAGCGCACAGTTGCACGTCTGCCGCACGGTCTGCCGCCGGGCCGAGCGGCGCGCGATCGCCGTCGAGGACGAGGGCGCCAACCCCGAGGTCGTGCGCTACCTGAACAGGCTGTCGGATCTGCTGTTCATCCTTGCTCGCGCCACGAACGAGGGCGCGGAGCCACTATGGGACCCCGGTGCCCACGGCTCTGACTCGCCCTCGGAGCCTGCGTGACTCCAAGCGCGCATCGGCGGCGCGCAGGCAGGCGACGGCCAGAGCCACCCACAGCGTGCCGACCAGATAACCGCCCAGGACGTCGCTCGGCAAATGCCAGGCGAGGATCAGCAGCGAGAACCCAACGCCCGCCACGAACATCGCGCCCAGCGTAGCGACGGTCGGACGCAGGCGCGGATGTGCCAGCAACGGCTTGAGCATCTCTGCGGTCAGGGGCGCAAGACCCAGGACGAGCGCCACGGCCAGCGCAAGCCGTGGGCGCCGACGTCTTAGTGCGACGGCCACGAGCATGAGGCCCCAGAGCGTGTAGAGCACTGGATCGAGCAGCTGCAGCAGGGCATTCGCCACCTCATCCAGCCGCGGACCCCCAAGCAGGGTGAAGTCGTACAGCGCCACCGCGTCTTTTACGTGGGTCGGCGGCACCAGCGCCGCCACCACCCAGGTGAGAGCCAGGGCGGCCACGCACAGCCCCGCAACGCACAAAGGCGCCGCAGCGCCGGGCCGAAACGCGCCACGACTACGCCGGTTCGGCGCGTGGGCACCTGACAGATATACCGTCGACATCCTCATCACAGGGTAGGCGAACCGGTAAAGACCGGATGAACGGCCTGCGTCAACCGACGGGGAACGTCCTGCCGGCAAGCGCAATCAGCGCCTGGGCGGTGACCCATACGGGCGTCTGGGCGCCGGTGCGGGAGTAGCGGACGCTGCCGTCGGGGGCACGCAGGCTTTCCAGGTAGCCGATCGGGGTGCGACTGCCGCGGCGACGTATCGCGCCGGGGTCATAGCCGGCGGCGATCAGGCCCTGGATCGCCCAGGCCGTGGACTGAGCGTTGGACTGGGCACCGTACTGCTGGGGAAAGCCGCCGTCAGGGCTCTGGGAGCGAATCAGGTAGCCAGCCGCGGTGGCGAGGGCGTGCGCGTTGTGAGCGCCCGCATCGGCGAGCGCCTGGAGCGCCGCGCCGGTGTCATCGACGTCGCTGCGCGAGCCGTGCACACCGAATGAGAAGCCACCGTCGGAGTTCTGCTGGCGCTCGATCCAACCCGCCGCCTGATGGATCGGTGCAAAGCCGGGGGAATGGCCGACCGCGCGCAACGCGAAGATCGCGAACGCCGTGAGGTTGACCTGGTGATTGAAGGAGCGATCGCTCGCGCGTGAGCGCAGTACTTCGGCGACGAGGTTACGACCCGCAAACGAGTAGGCGGAGGCGCCGCACGCGCGCGCGGCGAGGATCGTGCGCTCGGCGTCGCCGGGGCCCTGCAGAGTGGAGACCTGCGCGCGCAGCGAGTCGAGCACCGAGCGCCCCGAGCGGCGGAGGCTCGCCGGATTGCGTCCGGCGGCTGCGAGACCCATCGCCGTCCAGGCGGTATACAGCTCGCTGGAGCCCTGCCCGCGCGCGCCGCCGAAGCCGCCGTCGGCGTTCTGGGATGAGGTCAGGAACGAGAGCTCCGGGGCAAGCGACACAGCGGCATGCGCATCAACGGTGAAAGCACCGACCGCTGACGCATGCGCCACTGGCCCACTGAAGCCGAGCGATGCGACGACGAGCGCGAGGATCGCCGATGCGATCGTGACGTCCCTGCCCCCGGCCGCCCCGGGTTTGGGCGCCACGGCAGGCGCCACCGGCGGAGCCGACTCCCAGCTGACGGTCATACGCTCGCGCGTGCGGGCCAGCAGGCGTGCGAGCTCGGGACCGAAGGCGAGCGCGAACAGCAGCGTGGCGAACATGTCGGTGAGGTCGAACGGCAGCGCCGTGCCGGCGATGGCCAGGAACGCCGCGGGCGTGTGGGCGCCGGCAAGGGTGTAGGTGTAGAGGTTCATGATCTCCTTGGCCATGAGTGCGGCCACAGCGCAGGCCAGCGCGAGCGGGACGCGGCCAAGACGCCTGTGGGTGAGTCGCCCGAGCGCTGCGCCGGCGAGGCCGACGAGCCCCCACGCGGCCATCTGCCAAGGGGTGTAGGGGCCCTGGCCGAGCATTATGTTGGACGCGAGCATGCCGATGGCGCCCACGGTGAAGCCGGGCAGCGGCCCGAGCGCATAACCGACGACGAACGCGATCGCCGTGACCGGCTTGACGTCCGGCAGCGCGACGAACGCGTCGCGGCCGAGCGCCGCTACGGCGGCGAGCGTGGCCACGACCGCGACCATGCGCGCAGAGGGAGTTCGCCGCTCGTAGGCGATCCAGCCGGCGGCGAGGACCAGCCCGACGATCAGCGTGCAGGCGAGCAGCCAGCTCATCGTGTGAGCCCCGGGACGATCGTGCCCGCATCGACCTCGCGTAAGTCGGCATTCCGCGGGATGGCGAGCGGCGCGTCCTGCCTGGATGCAACGGTTGCGGCGGCGAGCGAGGCCAATAGCTCAGCGCCCTGCTCGGGCAGCAGCGCCCCGCCCGCGCCACCGAGGATGCGCGCGGTCTCAGTGGCGAAGTACCACCCGCCGGCGAGCAGTTCGCTCGCCGGCCCGTCGGCGATCGCCCGCCCGTCGGCCAGCAGAATCGCGCGCTCAGCGCAGGACGCGGCAAACTCGGGGTCGTGCGTCGCCACGATCACCGCCTGGCCCTGCTCGGCGCGGCGGCGCAGCTCCAGCGCGAGCTCGGCCTTGGACTCGCGATCCATCCCGCGCGTGGGCTCGTCCAGCGCCAGCACGGCCGGAGGGTCTCCGTCGCCCGTGACGATCGCCAGCGCGAGACGCTGACGCTCGCCTCCGGACAGGTCGCGAGGGTTGCGCTCGGTCATGTCCGCCAGCCCGGCCGCTTGAAGGGCATCCGCGGAGGCCTCCTCGGCGACGTGCTCGTGCACGAAGTAGTCGCCCGGGTTCTGCAACAGCAGCGCGACTCGCCCGGCCCGCTCGATCTTGCCGCGCGTCGGCGTGAGCAACCCGGCGGCGTGGCGCAGGAGCGTCGACTTGCCCGCGCCGTTGCGACCCATCAGCGCGACCGTGTCACCCGGATGCAACGTCAGATCAAGTCCTCGCAGGATCGCAGGACCGTCGCGCAACTCGTGCCAGACGCCGCGCAGCCGCAACGCGGCGACGGGCTTGGGCGAACGACGCCCCATGCGCGGCTGAGATGCGACAGCGGGTGACTCGGCGCGATCGCCCTCGGGCAGCAGACCGTGATCGCGCAGCGACCCCCGCGCCTGACGCACGCCGACCGGCAGCGGGCGCAGGCCGGCGAGCGTGAACAGCTTCGCGCCGGGCGTCTGCAGGGCGGGGGACTCGCGCGCGGCCCACGCCAGGAACGATGCGGGATCGCCGTCGTGGGCGATGCGGCCGCGACGCAGAGCGATTACACGATCGGCCGCCGACAGGCAGCGCTCGAGTCGGTGCTCGGCCAGCAGGATCGTCGTCTCCCACTCTTGATTCAGGCGACGCAGCAGCCCGATCAGCTCATCGCCGGCGACGGGGTCGAGTTGCGAGGTCGGCTCGTCGAGCAGTATCACCGGCGGGCGGCCCGCGAGCGCCGCGCCGAGCGCGACGCGCTGCTGCTCGCCGCCGGACAGCTCGTGCACCGAGCGATCGAGTAGCCCGTCGATCCCCAGCGCGAGCGCGACCTCCTCCACCCCGCGCGCCACGGCGCCCGCGCCGTGGCCACGACTTTCCAGCGACAGGGCCAGCTCCGCGCGCACAGAGCTCGTCACGAGCTGGGTCTCGGGGTCCTGAAACAGGGCGCCCGCGATGGTGCCGAGCTGGGCGGGTCCGTGCCCACGGGTATCCATGCCGGCGAGCCTCACCGTGCCGGCGAAGCGTCCGCCGTGAAAGTGCGGCACCAGGCCACAGGCAGCGCGCAGCAGCGTCGACTTGCCTTGGCCGGACAGCCCCGCGAGCAGGCACAGCTCTCCGGGCTCGACCTCGAGGCTGACATCGTCGAGCGCAGGCGTATCGGCGTCCGGATAGTGGTAGGTGACGCGGTCGAAGGAAAGGATCGGATTCATGGGTCAATCCCTCGGCGGTCAGTGAACGGGAGCAGGATCGCCGCGATCAGCGCGATACATAGTGCGCCGGTTGCGACCGTCACCGGCATATGTACGAGCGGATAGGCATCGAACGACGCCCCGCCGCCGAGCCGTCCGAGGATGCTGAGCGCAAGGACGGCGACGGCCGAGCACGCGAACGCAACGTCATGGCGCGAGGGGGGGCGCGCCCTCAGCGGGCGGCGTGGCGGACGACGAGCCGCGGCGAAGCCGCGCAACTCGAGTGTGGCGGCGACATCCATCGCGCGATCGAGCGAGCCTCCGACGACGGCCCCGAGCAGCGCGACGCGAGCTCGAGGGCCGGTCAGAGCGCCCGTGGGGCGAGTGCGCTGGGCCTCAGCGAGACGCTCGGAGTCGGCGGCCAGCAGCGGAATCATGCGCGTCGAGAGCGAGGCTGTGAGCGCGGAGCGAAACGACATCCGACGGAATGCGCGCAGCAGTTCGTCCGGATCGACCGCGAGGCTCGCAAGCGTCGTGACGAGAATCAGCAGCGTGACCTTCAACCCGATCACCGCTCCATATACGGCCGCCTCGACCGTGAGTTTGCCCTGACCGAACGGGCCGAGGTCGCCGAGCCGCGCGAACACGGTCAGACCATCGCGGGAGACGAGGATGTTGATCGCGACGATCGGCACGACGACGATCGCGGCGGTGCGCAGGGTTCGCGCAAGCCGGCGGCCCACACCGGCACCGTACCCCGCGCCAAGCACGGCCAGCGTCAGCGCGAGCAGGACCAGCGGATGGAACAGCATCAGCGCGGCCGCGGTCAGCGCGAGCGCCCACGTCGCGCCTACGCCCGCGCGCGCGGCATGAAGCGGGCTGGAGAGACGACGGTAAAAGTACGACCGCGAGCGGGCGAACACGGCCCATCAGCCTCCAGCCGAGATCGGAGCGGGCGCAGGCAGCACGACGCCGCCGGGCGCCAGCACCAGCGCAAAGCGATGTGCCAGCGTGGCCGCGTCGAGCGCGTGCGCTGCCAGATCGACTCCGGCTGAGTCGGTGCCGGTGATGCACCACGCGGGCGCCTCCTCGCCGTAGCGCGTGGCCGCCACGAGCCCCGCGCCGGCGGTGAGGGTGCGCGCGACAGCGCCCTGTTCGTTCAGCAGCGCGAGCTTCGTGCCGGTCGCGGCGAAGCGAGCGTAGACGCCGCTCGATCGGGGGCCCAGCTCGATCTGCTGCGCGGCCGGATCGCCACGGAGTGCGGTCCAAGGCCCGACCAGAACCCGCAACGAGGCGGGCTCGTCGCCCGGTCCGATCGCGGCGAGCGCGGCGGGCACGCCGAGCGCGCGCAGGCGCGAGCTGACCATGCGGCAGGGGGCGCTGGAGACGGCGGCGCATTCGACGCGGACGGGTAGACGCTTGCCGTCGATCCCATTCAGGAATGGCTCGGGAAACGACCCGACGACCGCGGGCACATTGTCGGTCTGACTCCAGTCGTGCAGGTCCCACCAGATGTGATCGCCGGGGTGAACGTTCGTCGCCGCCGCGCCCTGGGGCGCCTGCACGCCGTTGACGTAGTAAAACCAGTCGCGCGACTGTCCACCCGTGATGGATCCCGAGGAGCCGTTGACGCTTTGCACGAACCCGCCGCCGTAGCGGGTGGTGACGGTCGCGTTGCGCATCAGCAGACTCATCACGGTCTCCTGACCGTGCACCTTCGGTGGGCTCACTGAGCCCACCGGTTGGGCGCCGAAGTTGCTGGTGACGGTGAGCGTGATCGCGCTGGGCGCATGCCCGGCGCCGAGGCCACAGCCGGCGAGCGCGACGGCCACCAGCGCCGTCGCGCTCACACCGAGAGCTCTCGGTGTCCTACCGGACATGTCGTCGAGGTCTAGCGCACATAGAACACGATCCTGGATGTCCCCCGCGCCAGCGCGGTGTGGTTGCCGGCGGCGTCGCTCGCCTGGATGTCGAGCACATACCGACCGGGTGGCAGCGCGAACGGCAGCAGGTAGGAGAAGAGGCCGTTGTCAGACACCTTGAACGGCTTGCCCGTGCCGCAGCGAGCGCGCACGAACCGAGTGGAGACACCGTCGAAGGCGTAGCAGTGGTGTCGGTAGGAGCGGCGCAGCGTCAGCTCGACAGAGGAGACGCTCGTGTGCGCAAGCATGCTTCCCGCAAGCACCCGCGGCGCGTGGCCATGCTTGTAGACGTGTCCCTCGATCAGGCCCGTCAGGTGTGGCACGAGCGCATACGGGCCTTTGTAAGGGACGCCGGCAGGCGTCCCTGCGGCGGACGCCTGAGAGCCCGCCGAGCCCGGCGTGGCCTGGGTGCCACAGGTGCCGTCGTTGCCACTGTGGACGCACAGGGTGGTCTCTGTGCGAACCGATCCGGTGGCGCTTGCCTGCAAAGTGAAGGTTCCTGGGCCGGAGAAGATGACGGTGGCATGCCCACTGGAGTTGGTCGTCGCGTTCACTCCTCCCCCTGCCACGGCGACCCCCACCGCGGGTGAGGGCGCACCTGTGGCATTCGCGTATGACGTGACCGTGACCGTTACCGGCGAGCCGACTTCAGCGACAGCCGGGGCCTGGATGCCCAGCGGATTGGGCGCCGGCGGGCAGACCCCGCTGGTTTCACTGAAACATTCTGGGAAAAACAAGATGCTGTCACCAGCATTCAGCTCTGCTTCGCATATGCCTGTCGTAGCCGATTTGGAGTCGAGCCAGAAGCTCCAGTAATAGGGTTGCGTGAACGGAAAGCTCTGGCCCTCGACCGTTTCGACCGAGTAACCGAGACCGCTGAACCATTCCCCGCTCCAGTTACCCCCGGTCGCCAGCTGCAGCGCGCCGGCGGCGCTCGTGCCGGTACAGGAGTGGGCCGGGTTGCCGTCCTTGACGACAGACGCCGTGGTGGTGGTCACCTGGGTCGGTGCAACGAGCGTCTGGGTGGGACCCTCCACTCTGACGGTGACCGTGGCGGGTCCGGCGGCCACGGCACTCGCGGCCAGCGAGAGCGATACGAACAGTGCGAGAACAAGCGATACGCAGGCTGCGGGCATGCGTGCGGCGAGCGCCGGGCGCATGCGATGAAACGAGGAGATCATGGTTGAGCCACCCCTTTCCACGAGGGCTTGTGGGCTTGAGGTCGGAGGCAGGTCTCCTGGCTTCCGGGCCTACTCTTCCGCGCCTTCCCGACCGCCGGAGGCGAGTCAGTGGCCGCACGCCTGTAGGCGTGCCGCGGTGAGCATCCCCGGTCACAGTGGCGGGTCCGCGCCGGATTTACACCGGCTTCCCTTCACCACCGACCGTTATGGACTCGGCAATCCTACTCCACAGCGCGGAGATCGCGGAGGTCGGCTACTTCACCGCGCCGAGGTCGGCGTCGAGATCGCCGAGCCTCGCTCGCGCCGATACGTCCAGCGCCGGCTTCTCCGCGAGCAGGCGGCGGGCGTGATCGAGGTCGTCCGAGCGCCCGAACGTGAGCGCGGCCACAACGCGGCCGTCTTGCAGATACCAGTTGGTGAAGCTGCTGTCTTCGATCGAGCCCCGCAGGATCTCCTCGTCCCATGAGGAGGCGGGCCCGACGTACTCGAGCTCGCCGAGGCCGGCCAGGACCGAGAAAAAGTACGGCACCTCCGTGTGGGGCACGTCGCGGCCGAGCATGTTCAGCGCGGCGGTGCGGCCGTGGTTGAAGGCGACATCCCAGTGCTCGATCCGCATCGGGCCGCCGTGCAACGGCGAGTCGTACTCGCACACGTCCCCGGCGGCGAACACCCCCGGCGTGGAGGTCTGCAGACGCGAGGAGCAGGCGATCCCGCCGCGCTCGCCGAGCGTCAGGCCCGCGCGCTGGGCGAGTTGGGTGTCGGGCGATACGCCGGCGCCGATCACGACCGCGTCCGCCTGCAGCTCCAGGCCGGCGCGCGTGATCACCTTGGCGACGCGCCCGTCACCCTCGAAGCGCTCGAGCTCGTCCTCGCCGTGCACGGTCACGCCGACGCCCTCCAGCAGACCCTGGATGTAACCCCCGACGCGCTCGCCGAACCCCCGTTCGAGCGTGGCGCGCTCCTGCATCACGATCGTGCAGCGCTTGCCGATCGCGGTCAGCGACGCGGCGACCTCGCAGCCGATGTAGGAGCCGCCGATCAGCACGACGTGCTCGGCGTCGGCCACGCCCTCCCGGATCGCGTCGGCGTTTGAGAGCGTGCGCAGATAGTGGATCTGCTCGAGCTCGCACCCGGGCACATTCAGCCGCCTGACGTTCGCGCCGGTGGCGATCAGCGCCTGGTCGAAGGAGACCTCTTCCTTGGTAGAGAGCTTGGCCGTGCGTGCCTCCAGATCCAGCCCGGTCACGCTCGTGCGCGTCAACAGCTCGATGTCCTGCTCAGACCACCACTCGCCCGGGCGAAACAGTGGCTCCTCGCGAGTCTCCTCCCCGCGCAGATATCCCTTCGAGCAGTCCGGGCGGTTGTACGGCGGGTCGGGCTCGCGCCCCACCAGCAGCACCGTCCCCTCGGCCCCTTCCTCGCGCAGCCAGCGCGCGCAGTTCGCGCTCGCCAAGCCTCCGCCGATCAGAAGGTAGTCGACCTCGCGGTCAGGCATCCAGGTCGTCTCGGCTGGACTCATCGTCGTGGTACAAGAGCCACGCCTCGCGTAGCGCCTCGTCCAATTCCTCGCGCGTAGCGCCGGACGCGAACAACCCGGGACAGCTGGGAACCTCCGCCCAGAAGGATCCTTCCTCTTCGTGCACAACCACTCTTATGCCAGTTGTCTTCACCATGCCCATCATAGCCCCGGCGGATGGCGCACCGACCAGTGCGCCCAGGTCGGGATGTGGTCGAGGGTGCGCCAGCGCGGGCCGTCTTCGCCGCGGTTGGGACCGACGTCGGTGCCGTTGTGACTGGTGTCCAATCGCAGGCCGGCGATGACGACGAAGACGTGATCGGCCGGGGAGGTGGTCGCGTAGATCGTCACCCAGCGTCCTGGACCGGGTGCACCCCAATGAACATAGCCTTGGGCAAGTGGATTGTCGGCGACGATTT
>Ga0193728_1001582_pt1 | contig 11663 bp, 9 predicted proteins | sample U1c1metaG_FD_143037 | JGI IMG/M metagenome (GOLD analysis project Ga0193728, IMG submission 143037) | Soil microbial communities from a riparian zone of the East river system, Colorado, United States - U1c1 | ecosystem: Environmental > Terrestrial > Soil > Riparian zone | place: USA: East River...
CTCGAGGATGCGACGCAGGAACCGGTGACGCGGGCGGTGCCACCGTGGAGGGTTCCGGCGTGGGCATTGACGCTCGAATCGACCGCGCTGATTCCGCTCGTTTCGTTGAATCGGTAGTAGAAGAGCGGCGAGTTCGTCGGGGTTACGGACAGGCAGTCGAACGCCGCCGCCGCGGCGAAGGACTGAGCGGGGTTCGTTGTCGAGCGGGAGAACGCGGCGTGTGACGCGGGGGTGATCGTGGCGGCGACGAGTCCGCCGACAATAACGACAGCGACGGTGGCAACGATCGCCGGGGCAAAACGACCGAGCTTCGCGCGGCGCTCTCCCGCCAGGGCCAGCGTGCGCTCCCCCGCGCCGAGGCGGCGGACAAGTCCTCGGTCCAGGCCGCTCAGGGCGAGCAGTCCGCTCGCCCCGGCCGCAAGCGCGGCCAGTGCAAGGAAGTTTCCCTCGCGAGCCCAGAAGCCGGGGAGGCCGACGAACGGCACCTTGAGGAATGCGACGCCCTGGACGGCCGCGCGCGCCACGGGCGTCGAGTCGTCAGTCGGGTTGGCGTCGCCTTTGGTGATCAGTTCGCCGGCCTCGTTCAGACCGACCATGCGGTGCAGCCGGAGCTGGCCCACGTGGTCGGGGCTTTCGACCAGGAGTACCTGGCCAGCCTTGACAGTGCTCGCATCGACAGGAATCGAGATGACGACGTCGCCAGTTCGGATTCCCGGTGCCATCGAGTCACTTGAAACGGTGGTGGGGGTCCATCCCCAGAGTGCCGGCACCGCTGCCCAAAAGAGCAGGCACATGGCGGCAATCAGAGTGATTCGTGCAGAGGTGGCAAGAACCAGCGCTGCCCAGGCGCGGGATGGACTGATGTTGCTGGGCGGGAGTTCCGCCGACCTCGAGGAGGGCCCGGGGGAAGCGCTCTTCGGCAGTCGGCGGAACATTTTGGATGACCTTTCGTGTCTCTTATGCCGGTCAGACGTTCTGGTCTTCCCAGGTGAAGCCAATGGCGGCGGTGCCGCCCTGGCTCGTGTTTGGAGTCGCCGCGTCAACGGTGTAAACGAACTCGTAGGTTCGGGTTTCCGGGGCGGTGCCCGTCGGTGCCCAGGTGCCGAGGCCGGTGGCGTAGTTCGTCGACGTCATCGCGAAGCTCGCGAGCGTTCCGTTGTACAACGAGGAACCAGTCGCGAGCGGCGTGAAGCCGGTGCAGGACCCTGAGGTTCCACCCGTGCCTTGGACGATGGTCAGGTGGATGTAGGTGCTGAGCGCGTTCGTGGTGGCCGACGACGTGCCGTACAGGTTCACATCGGACGCCAGCGAACCGGATGACGTGACCGCGATGCACTTGGTCCCCGTGGATCCGGGCTTCAGGCCCGTCGCGGTGAACATGGCGGTGTTCGAGTCATCGTCGCTAAGTGCAACGGTGCCCGCCGACCAATTGTTGGTCGGGTTGGCAGTTGTCGAGCTGAAGGCCGAATAGGAGGCCTGGCCGACGACGATCCCGCTGATCAGTAGGGCTGCCGGGATGGCGCCCCACTTGACGAGGCGAGCTGTGCGTCGGGTCGGGTTGGATGCGTGCATGGTGTGGCTCCTTATGTCTTTTCGTGTCAGACGCCCCCTGTGAGCCGCCCCGGCGAGTTATTCAATCGCTGTGCATAATCTACATCAAGTATCTTGATTGTCAAGTTTTATTATTATTGGGTTTCTTGCCATTGTTGCTTCTTGATAAATGGTCTTCTCGATACACGTTCTTCTTGATCTGTGTTCTTCTTGATTTTTGTTATTCTCATGTATAGTGATGCTTGAGAGAACAGATACTTCCCCACTGTGCCAATCTTGGAGGCAGCCCCTAATGACAAAGGACACATCCGCGAGCACGACCCTGTCGCAGCAGAGAACGGAAGAGCCGATGGATCTTCCTGCCGCCGCGATCACCCTCCTGCGGGGCATCGAGTTCCTCCGTGCCGAGATTGCATCCACGGAGAGAATAGGAACCACAGAGTTGCGAGCACTCGCTCGAATCTCCGAGGGCCACACCCTCACGCCCAAGCAGCTTGCCGCCGCGCTCGGACTCACTACCGGCGCCGTGACCTCCCTCACCGACCGACTCGTCGACTCGGGTCTTCTCCTGCGGGCGCCGCACCCCACCGACCGACGGAGCCTCACCCTCCAGCTCACCCCCGCAGGCGACACCGTCATGCAGCGCATCAACGTCAACTTTCGAGCGGCGATCATGGAGGCCGCCGAAGGCGCGACAAAGGCCCAGATCGACGAGATGGCAGGTCTGCTCCAGGCGACCGCTACGCGAATGCTCGAATCGGCGCAGGCAGAACGATGAGCGCGTGAGCAGGTTGGCGACCAACGCCGTTGACAGGCGACCGCTCCCCCGATGAACTGGTGAGGGAGGGCGGTCAATGGATCAGCACGATCTGGAAAACGAACTAAATCAGGATGGTGCGCGCGAACTTCTGGAGAAGGGGTCTCTGCTGCGTCTTGCCTACAACGGCCACGATGGTCTGCCGAGGGTCATTCCCATCGGATTCCTGTGGAACGGCACGGAAGTCGTCGTTTGCACGGTGGTGTCGTCCCCGAAGGTGCGCGCCCTGAAGTCCCGCCCGGACGTGGCCATCACAATCGATGACGGCGCCACGCCCGCTGATGCCAAATCCCTGCTGTTACGGGGAGTGGCGAAGATAGAAATAGTCGACGGAGTTCCCGCCGAATACCTCGCTGCCGCGAAGAAGTCTCTGGACCACCAACAGGCCGCGGAATTCGAAGCCGAGGTCACGAAAATGTACGACGAAATGGCGCGTATCTCGATCGTTCCCGCCTGGGCTCGCTTCTACGACTTTGGCGCCGGCCGCCTGCCGTCCTTTCTCCAGGAACTGGTCGACCAGAAGCAGTAGTCAACCGCTCCCGAGGTCAGCCCTTGTCGGGAGTTCAGCGCCGCTGCGCGACACCGTGAATGCTGCAGCGCGAGCGGCTTGCTCTCCGAACATCCTGAGCTCTGAGGGCCGCGGACTCCACGCACCGCTCTCGACAACTGCGGAGATCAAGGCCGCCATGAAACTGTCCCCAGCCCCGACCGTGTCCACAATTGATGTGGGCTCCGCGGAAACCTCAACGAGCGCGTCGCGGGCGGCGAGGAGCGCGCCTTTGGCTCCTCTTGTCAGTGCCACAATCGACGGGCCGGACCCCAGAAGCCTGGCCAACAGCGTCTCTGGAGGGACTCCCGGATACAGGGCCGCGGCGTCCTCGTCGCTGAGTTTGACCAGGTCAGCGAGCTCGAAGAAGGGCTCGAGACGCGCAGCGGCTTCCGCGGTCGGCAGGAAGGCCGAACGGATGTTGGGATCGACGGTCACGCGAACACCCGCTGGCCGTTCCCGCAGCAATGTCAGGAGGTGCTCAGCACCAGGGCCGAGGGCGATCGCGACGGACCCGACGTGCACGAGAGTTATGCCCGTCCAGTCGATGGTTGTGGGCACATCCCATTCGATCGAGAACTCATACTCCGCATCGCCAGCGGCGTTGATCGATACGTTTGCCACCGATGACGCGGGTGCGACCAGCGCACCGGGGAATTCGCGAACGCCGGCCGCACGCAGATGATCCCGCAGTAGCTGGCCGTTGCTGTCGTTCCCGAGGTAGGTCAGTTCGAAGACGGGATGCCCGAGCCTGGCGAGCCCGACGGCAACATTGGTGGGGCTTCCGCCCGGGCGACGCACCACCTCGGAACCCCATTGGAAGACGTCGACGATGGCCTCGCCGACCACAAGAATTGCCACAGGGTCAAGCCGAAACTACGTCGAGAGTGTTCAGAGCGACGCCCTCGCCCTGGTCGAGAGCAAAGGACTCCTCGATCCGAACGCACGCGGCCTTTCGGCCGGGCGCGAACTCGACCAGATCGGGAGTGGCAGCCACGCAGCGAGCCTGTGCCAACGGGCACCGCGGTGCGAACGGACACCCAACTCCATCGATCGGTGCGAACTCGGTACGTGTAGTGGCGGCAGCTCGTGCGGTGCGGCGCGCCCGCTGCGCTGGCACATCGGGAACCGGCACGGCGGCCAGCAACGAGCGAGTGTAGGGGTGAGCCGGCCGGTCGGCGACATCCTCTGCAGGACCCTCCTCCATCACCCGTCCCCGGTAGAGCACGACGATTCGATCGGAGATGTGGCGCACGACCGCCATGTTGTGCGAGATAAAGACATAGCTCGTCGAGGCCTCCTCCTGGAGTTCATCGAGCAGATTGAGTACCTGCGCCTGCACCGAGACATCGAGCGCACTCACTGCTTCATCGCACACGACCAGCGCCGGCTTCCGAACGAGGGCCCGCGCGATAGAGATGCGTTGCCGCTGTCCTCCGGAGAACGCGGACGGATAACGGGAGGCCAATGTCGGGTCGACGCCGACCCGCCGAAGCACCTCGTCGACGCGCTCGCGCACATCAATAGGGGAGAGCCCCTTTTCGGCCCGCAGCGGTTCGGAAACGGAATCTCGAATGGTCCGCGCTGGGTCCAGCGAACTGTACGGATCCTGGAAGACCGCTTGGAGGCGGGCGCTCACTCCCCGACGTCCACGCCCGGTAACCCCGGCGATCTCTTCGCCATTCAGTCGGATCGATCCACTGTCAATATGGTTCAGCCCGAGGATCGCGGAGCCGATGGTCGACTTGCCTGAGCCCGACTCGCCAACGATGGACAGAGTCTCACCTGGTGCGACGCTCAGATTCACGCCCTGTACGGCCTTGAGCCGTGGTCGGCCGATTCCCTGCGAGTAACTCACCGAGAGGTCTGAAATCTCGAGCACGTTCCCGACCTTCGGGGCAGCGCTATCTGCATTGGCCATCACACAACTGCCTTCTTCTTGGAGCTCAACACATCGTCGACGCGGATACAGCGGGACTGATGGACCGCGGATTTGCCGACAGCGGCGAGCGGAATTGCCGACGACGAGCACGCCTCTACCGCGAACGAGCAACGGTCGGCAAAATGGCAACCCGTGGGCCAGGTGCCTGGTCGTGGAACCGTACCGGCGATGGCCAGAAGCGGCTTGCCCCGCTTGCTTGCGATCGGATTGGCCGCTAGCAATGCGCGAGTGTAGGGGTGAGCCGGAAGCGCGAACAGGGATTCGGCGTCCGCCTGCTCCACGACCTCTCCCGCATACATTACGACGACCCGGTCGGCCAGATCCGCGATGACGCCGAGGTCATGGGTGATGATGACAATGGCCATTCCGGTCTCATCGCGCAGCCTTCGGAGCAGGTCGAGGACCTCGCCCTGGATCGTCACGTCGAGCGCCGTTGTCGGCTCGTCCGCGATCAGAACCCTGGGGTTGCCTGCCAGGGCGCAGGCGATGGACACGCGCTGCGCCATGCCGCCAGACAGCTGATGCGCGTACCGCCGAGCTGTACCGGCCGGGTCGGGAAGCCCCACCTGACTCAGAAGCTCAAGTACTCGCTTGTGCCGACTCGCGCCCCGCAATCCGTGATGTCTGGTGACCAATTCTCCGAGCTGGCTTGCGACCGTGAAACTCGGGTCGAGGGCGACCATTGGGTCCTGGGATATGTATGCGATTCCGGAGCCACGCGTAGCGCGTCGGACGCTGCGCGGAGCTCGCAGCAACTCGACACCCTCGAACCAGACTGCGCCAGTGACTTCTGCACCGTCATCGAGGCTGTCGAGGATCGCTGAGGCGGTGACCGTCTTTCCCGAGCCCGACTCGCCAACGATTCCTACGGTCTCGCCCGCGGAAACTGCGAAGTGTACGTCCTGGACGACTCGCACCCCATTGAACGCAACGCGCAACCCGTCGACCGCGAGGATTACGCCCTTCGGCGGCCGCGCGACTGGTCTGCTTTCGTCCATCGCGGCCCTGATCGGTCGGGCGGTGGGTGTATCCGACCGGCTGTCCGTCGCATCCCGCAGCGCATCGGCGATGAGGAGGAACGCGACGATCACGAGGGCGATGGTGAGCCCGCTGGGCACGATGATCCACGGCTGTTGCAGCAAGGACGATTGCGCCTCCGAGACCATTCCACCCCAGCTTGGCGCCGGAGGATTGACGCCGAGGGAAAGGTAATTCAGACCGCTTTGAATGCCGAGCGTTACCGCGGCAAGTACCGAGGCGTTCACGATGATCGGTCCCCACACGTTCGGCAGGACGTGACGAACCATGATTGCGATTTTGCCGACACCAACAACGCGTGACGCGTCGATAAAGATCTCACCGCGAACGACGGTCGCCGCTCCCCGAGTCACTCGGAAAATGGTCGGCACCGAGAGCACTCCGAGTACCAGCATGCCGGCGTTCGCGTTGTTGTTGGTGAGGGCATAGGTCATGAGGAGAAGCACGATCCCAGGGATCGCCATCACCAGTTCGGTCAGCCGCGACAGTACCGTGTCGAGGACCCCGCCAAGATAGCCCGCCAGCAGCCCCAGGATGATGCCGACCACAAGGGCAACCACCACCGCCTCGAGAATTCCAACCAGCGTTACCTGGCCGCCGTAGAGGAGTCTGCTGAGGACATCCCGTCCGAGTTGGTCGGTGCCAAGCGGGTGGGCGCCGGTGGGCGTGATGAGAACCGCCGAGTAATCCTGAGCGAGCGGGTTATATGGCGCGACAACCTTTGCGAGTGCTACGGCAGCGATCACGATCACGAGGAAGACAGCGGAAACAACGCCGAGCGGGCGCCTGAGGAATTGGCGCAGTACGCGGAATCGACGGATCATGATGCACGCGCTTTCGGGTTGAGGATCGTGTTGACGATGTCGATCACGACGTTGACGACGACCACGATGATCGTGAAATAGACCGCGATGCCCTGGATGACGGGAAGGTCACGCTGGGTTGTGGACTGCACGGCCTGCGATCCGAGGCCGGGCAGGACGAAGATGTTCTCAACAACCACGGATCCACTCAACGCGCCGACGAAGATCAGGCCGATCACGGTGATGATCGGGCCGGATGCGTTCCGCAATGCGTGCCGGAACAACAGCGACGACTCACTTGCCCCGTTTGCCCGTAGTGATCTCGCGTAGGGACTCGCCAGGGAGACGAGCATCTGGTCCCGTGTCTGTTTGGCCACACCGGTGATTCCCGCGAAGGAGAGCGCAATGACGGGAAGGACGAGGGACGCTATCCATCCGGAGGCGCTTTGGTCAGGTGGCACGTAGCCGGTAGCAGGAAGCACGTTCAGCTGCACGGCGAAGACTCCAATGAGGAGGACGCCCAGCCAGAAGTTCGGGATGGCGATCCCCGCGGTCGAGATGATGTCGATCACGCGGCCGAACACACGGCCACCGGTGCTGGACAGAATGCCGAGACCGACGCCGACGATGGTGAAGACGATGAGTGCGCCAATGATGAGTGAAAGGCTCACCCCGAGTCGGCCGCCGAGCGTGCCCGTTACGGAGTCACCGGTGATGTACGACTTGCCGAGATCACCGTGAAAAAAGCCGCCGAGCCAGGTGAGGTAACGCTGCCAGACCGGCTGGTCGAGTCCGAGTTGATGGTTCAGGGTATTGATCGCGCTCTTACTTGCTCCGATGCCGAGAATTTGCTGCGCAACGTTGCCGGGCGTGATCGCCTGGAGCCAAAAGGTCACTGTCGGCACGACGATGAGCAGCACGAGTGAGGCCAGCAGCCGGAGGCCGAGCGTTTTGATCATGGTGTCTTTCAGGAAGAGGTGGTGGGCCGGCCACGGTGGTGGCCGGCCCGATTTGTTACTGTTCGCGAACCCTCAGTTCGCGGGCTTGAAGGTGGTGAGATCCGGGATTGGGAAGGCCGACGTAAAGTCGACTCCCGTAATCTTCTTGCTCGACGCCATCACAGTATCCGTGCTGGAAATCGGCACGGCCAGTGCGTTGTCGACCATGTAGGTCTCCGACGTTTCGGCCGCCTTTTTCCCTGCGGCCGAGGTGATGTCATATTTGCGCTGCTCGGTCGCCAGCGTGTTGGCCTCTGGCAGGTCGAAGTTGAACGCGTTGTAGAGCGCGGGTTTTGTGAACAGCTGCTGAAGGTCGGTCAACTGGGCCGAATAGTAGAAGTTCAGCGACGTAGCCGCGTACTGACCAGTTTCCAATGCCGTCACATAATCCGGGAATGCCGTGGGGGCCGTGAGCTGCACGGTGACCCCGATCTGCGCCCAGTTCTGGATGACGGCCTGGGACAGCAGGTTCTGGCTCGATGCCCCGGGCTGGACCACCATCTTGAAGCTGAATCCGTTCGGGTAGCCGGCGTCTGCCAGGAGTTTCTTGGCCTTCGCCGTGTCGAATGGATACTTCTTCTCGAGGCCCGCAACATACCCCGGCATACCTTCAGGTACGTATTGGGTGGTCGGCACACCGTTGTTGAGATAGAGAGTCTTGGTGATGCCCTTCCGATCGACGGCCATGTTGAGGGCCTGCCGCACCTTCAGGTTTGCCAGCGGCGACGAGCTATCCCCCAGCGTGAAGAAGTAGATCCCGGCCATAGCCGCCTTGGCTGCGGTGACCTGTAGCCCGGCCGACTTCGCCGAAGCGACATTCTTGGGCGAGATTGCCGCGGCGTCGACCTGTCCGGAACGCAGAGCCGCCAGCGTCGAGTTCTCATCCGCGATGACCTTGATGATCACCTTTTTATAGTGGACGTCCTTCTTGTCCCAATAGTTGGGGTTGGCGGTGTAGACGTACTGCGAGTTGGCGATCGTCGCGCTCGTGTCGAGCACGTATGGGCCCGCGCCGTGCGTTTCCTTGCCGAGCACCGCGGGATCTTTCAGGCCATCGGGTGAGACGATGTCGCCCGCTTCACCCTCCTGATCGATGGCGATCGGCAGGAGGGGGTCCGGCGTCGAGAGAGTCAGGGTCACCTGCAAGGCGCCGCTCGCCGCAATGCCGGAGACATTCTGCATCCACTGGAACGACGTGTGCGCCTTGTAATACTGAAGCCAGGCAACGACCGAGGCCGCAGTTAGGGGTGTTCCATCACTGAACTTCACGCCCTTCCGCAGGGTGATGATGAACGAGAGTCGGTCGGCACTGTATTTCCAACTGGTCGCGAGACCCGGCATGGCGCTGCCATCCGCGGCCCGCTTAATGAGCGGCTCGTAAGCCAGCTGCGTGTACCAGATGAGCGGTGTGCCATTGCCGTTCAGCGCCGGATCGAGACTGTTGGGTCCGTTGGGGGCCGCAATCGTGAGGGTTGTCGGTGCCTTTGGGCTCGAACTGGCGCTCGAGCAGCCGGCAAGTGCGATCGAAGTCGCAACGACGCCGATAACCGCGCCTATGCGGATCAGGTATCGCTTGGTGTTCATGGAACACCATCCTTTCTCTGTGTGTGAATTGGGTGCTACAGGGTTTGGTGCTTTGTGGTGAAACGGAGGTCGCTCACCCACCAAGGAGGGCGGACAGCGTGCTGCCCGGATCATCGGAGGAGGAGAGCGATCGATAGCTCTCGATGAATTCGGTGGCAAAGCCGTCGTCATTGGCGAGGTCACCGAACCATTCGGGGTTACGGAGGAAACCGACGGGATCCGTTCGCTGGCGTTCAACCGCGGCGCGGACCGCGGCTTCCTGACGATCGATAAAGGGGAGCGATGCGCCATCCACATACAGCTCCGCGTAACGGGCCCAGCTGGCGACGACGGCCGCACTCAATGGAGCGAACGCCCCGGATGTCCGCAGGGCACGCGCCACCGGCACCAGGAATTTCGGGATGCGGTCCGAGGCATCCGTTGCGAGCCTGCCGAGAGTGTCGCGCACGTATGGATTCGCAAAACGCTCAATGAGCTCCCGCTTATAGCCGACAAGATCGACGCCAGGGACAGGCTCCAGGGTCGGGGTTGCCTCGTCGTCCATGTACCTCTGCACGAACGCGACGATCTGCTCGTCACTGGCTGCTTCGTGCGCAAACTGGTATCCGCGCAGCATGCCAAAGTAGGCCAACGCCTGGTGGCTCGCGTTGAGCAGTCTCAGCTTCATCAGCTCATACGGCCGCACATCGCGGACGATCTGCACCCCAGCGTTTTCGTATGCCGGCCGGCCGAGCGAGAAGTTGTCCTCGAGTACCCACTGCACGAAGTCCTCGCAAAGCACGGGCCACGCATCGTCGATTCCGAAACGCTCCAGTACCCAGCTCCGGTCTTCGTCAGTCGTCACCGGCGTGATGCGGTCGACCATACTGTTCGGGAAATGCACCTCGCGCTCAATCCAGTCGGCGAGGTCCGGATCGATCAACCTGCTGAATGCGCTGAAGCTCCCCCTGGCCACGTGGCCGTTGCCCTCGACGTTGTCGCAGGACATGACCGTGAACGGGGCGACCCCGCGGCTGCGACGCAATTGAAGACCGGCAACAATGATGCCGAATACTGTTGACGGTGTCGCTCCGGGAGTCGTGTCCGCGACGATGGCGGGATTTGTCACATCGAATTTCCCGGTGGTGTCACTGATGTTGTAGCCACCCTCAGTGATCGTGAGGGAGACGATCCGAGTGGCTGGGTCTGCCAGACGCTCGAGAACCGCATCCAGTTCGTCCGGCGCGTAAAGGTACTCGATGATCGACCCGATGCGCGTCGCCGGCGTCGAACCGTCGGGGTGACGCTCGACAAGCGTGTACTCGAGATCCTGGCTGCGCAACGCATCGCGCATCCGGGAGTCAGACGGTAGCACTCCGACTCCGCAGATGCCCCAGTCCTTCGCGTCACCGGCACGGAGCAGCCGGTCCAGATACATCGCCTGGTGGGAGCGATGGAAATTGCCGACGCCGAAGTGAACGATTCCGACAGTCATCGCGGCGCGGTCGTAATCCACGCGCACCACGGGTTCGAGGGTTGGCAGTGGCATCAGTCGACCGCCACACTCGACAGCGCGGGAACGAGATTGCGTGCTGACCAGAAGTCGAGTCGGTTCGCCTTGTGGTCGCGATCGACCGTCGAATCCAAATCGATCACGAGCGTTTCGCGATCGGCCGACGTAAATGCCGGCCACGATCCGAGCGGGCCGCCATCGGGCGAACCGGTCCGCACAAACTGAGCGATGGTCCCGCTCATGTCCTTTGCGAGCTTCTGGAGCGCCGGATCGGTGTTCACCTCTTCGCCAAGCAGCTCGGACACTCCGGGAGCGTCCGAGTTGCCCCAGAAAACGGGCAGATCCGATAGGTGCGCGGCCCCGACTCGACCGCCCAGTGCAGGGCTGCGCCGCGCGTATTCGTAGTGGAAGACCCTGCTGCCCGCTCCGGAGTGGGCAATCGCGAATTCTCGCGCCGGTGCCGCCCAACCATGATCCGTGTTGACCAGGTATTGGTGGTCGCGGTCGGTACCCGGCAGTTCTCGGTAGAGAGCCGCCGCTTCGTCCAACTCCTCGGCACCCGCTCCCGGCAGCAGCCCCGCAATGATCGACTCGGTCGTCGCGGTCTCGTCCGACCAGCCGGTGACGGTGAACAGGCGGTCCTCCTCGGCGGTGGTTCCGATCATCAGGTCGACCCCGGCTGCGCTCCCGTCGCGAATTGCACCGAGCAGGTCCGTCGGCAGTACAACATCGTCGGCAACAGTCGGGAATGCGCGGATGCCTATTCCGAATTCCCGCTGGACCTGCAGGATCCGCAGGCTCGACGTGGCGCGCAGCTGCGCAAGGACGTCGCCAGCAGGGTCGATCGACAGTTCGCGGAGAATCCTCTCCCTGGTCTTCACGGTGTCGTCG
>Ga0193728_1001584_pt1 | contig 11658 bp, 10 predicted proteins | sample U1c1metaG_FD_143037 | JGI IMG/M metagenome (GOLD analysis project Ga0193728, IMG submission 143037) | Soil microbial communities from a riparian zone of the East river system, Colorado, United States - U1c1 | ecosystem: Environmental > Terrestrial > Soil > Riparian zone | place: USA: East River...
CTTGTCTGCGCGCTGCTCAGGCCCACGGTTGAGCTGGCTGATCGCGATAACGGGTACGCCGATCTCTTTCGCGAGCAGCTTGAGCGCCCGGGAGAACTCGCTGACCTCCTGCTGGCGCGACTCAACCTTTTTGCCGCTCGTCATCAGCTGCAGGTAGTCGATGACAACCATCTTCAGGCCGACCTTCTGCTTCAGCCGACGACACTTCGCGCGGATCTCGACGAGGGTCATGTTTGGGCTGTCGTCAATGTACAGGGGCGCATCCGCAATCTGGCCCCGGACACTCGCGAGCTTGGTCCAGTCCTGCATGTGAACTGTGCCCTTGCGCATCGACTGGAGCGGAACGGATGCCTCTGCCGACAGCAGCCGCATCGCAATCTCGCTTCGGCCCATCTCGAGAGAAAACACGATCGTGGGCATGTCATGGTGAATGGCAGCGGCGCGCGCAAAGTCGAGCGCGAGCGTCGACTTACCGATCGCGGGTCGCGCGGCGAGAATGATCAACTGGCCGGGGTGCAGTCCGTTGGTCAGCGCGTCCAATTCTGCGAAGCCGGTCGGAACACCAACCATTGCACCGTCTCTGCCCGCCGCGGCTTCGATTTCGTCGGTGGCGGCCGTGATTGCCTCGATGAGCGGAATGTAGTCCTCGCTCTCGACCCCGCCCGTAACTCCGTAGATCTCGGCCTGGGCGTTGTTGACGAGGTCGACGACCTCACCTTCGCTGGCGTATCCCATCTGCACGATGCGCGTACCGGCCTCGACCAGTCGACGCAGCACCGCCTTCTCGGCGACGATGGTCGAGTAGAAGCCCGCGTTGGCTGCAGTCGGTACCAAACCCGTGAGCGTGTGCAGGTACTCTGCCCCGCCCGCGCGGGTGATCTCGCCGGACTTGGTCAGTTCGTCGGTGACGGCAATGACATCGGTGGGCTCGCCATGCGAGTACAGCCCGAGAATCGCGTCGAAGATGATTTCGTGCTTGGGGATGTAGAAATCGACCCCACGAACATTCTCAATGACGTCGGCAACCGCGTCTTTGCTCAGCAGCATGCCGCCGATCGCGCTCTGCTCGGCGAGCAGATCGTGCGGTGGGATGCGATCGCCCCGCGAGTCACTGCCCCGCGAATCGCCGGAGCCCCTGGAGTCTCCGCCGCGCGAGTCGCTCGCTAGGCCAAGGTGAGCAATGGACAAAGTAACCCTCCGTAGTTCTGTCTAGTCGCGAAAAAGCTATCCGCGACCAATGACACGCACGATTGCCCGGCCGCTGCCCGGAGGGCCGACGATTTGCTCTGTCGCCAACAGTAAGAAGAAGCGCGTGACACTACAAACAGGCCTGTGTATGGGCGTGTGCACAACTAGCGAGAAACGCCGCGCTCGATGTGGGCAACCTGTGGATACAGCTGTGCACTACTCACCAATATTCTTCCCTATAGTCCTTCTGACCTGCGGTTTTGCCATCCACACCATGTGTGTAGAAACAGGCTTAGAGTGCCGCTTGAGAGTTAGCTATTGACAAACGCGCCTGTGTACAAACGTTGCTGCGGCGAAACAAAAAACGACGGCCCGGGAATGCCCCGAGCCGCCGTTTCTTGAACGAACTGGCACTACTTCGCTGCAACCACCTTGATGGTGATCGTGGCCACGATGTCATCCCGAAGACGCACCGTTGCCTCGTGCTCACCGGTCGCCTTAATCGGCGCGGTGATCTCGATCTTGCGCTTGTCGACCGCGCCGAGGCCAGCAGCGGCAACTGCGTCGGCGACATCCGCGGTCTTCACGGAACCGAACAGCCGTCCGCCGTCGCCTGCCTTGACGGTCAGCGTCACGGTCGTCGCCTGCAGCCGGGCCTTGAGGTCCTGGGCTTCCTCGAGCGTTGCGTGCTCGCGCGCGGCACGAGCGGCCTTGATCGAATCGATCTGCTTTTCGCCACCACGGGTCCACGCAACGGCAAAGCCCTGCGGGATGAGGTAGTTGCGGGCAAAACCGTTCTTGACGTCAACGACGTCTCCGGGAGCACCGAGGCCGGTGACCTCGTGTGTGAGAATCAGTTTGGACATGATCTGTCTCCTTAGCGGCCGGAGCCGGCGTAGGGGAGCAGTGCCATCTCGCGCGCGTTCTTGACGGCACGTGCAATGAGACGCTGCTCCTGGACGGAGACACCAGTGATACGGCGAGCGCGAATCTTTCCGCGCTCCGAGATGAACTTGCGAAGGGTCGCAACGTCCTTGTAGTCGATGACACCGACTCTGATCGCTTTCGCCGGGGCGGCGTTCTTGCCGCCCTTGGCGTTGCGGAGCGGCTTGCGGCGATCGCCGCTGCTTTTTCCAGCCATGGTTAGTTTTCCTTAAAGTCTTTTAGAAGGGTGTTTCGTCTGAGTAGTTGCCTGGGGTGTTCCACACGTCGCCACCGGCGGCGTCTGGAGCAGTCGCGGCCCACGGCTCGTCGGCACCGCTCGGTGCACCACCGCGTCCGCCGCCTGCGCCAACCGCTCCGCCTTCGCGGGATGAGGATGTGCGCGTGACCTGGGCGGTTGCGTAGCGAAGGCTTGGGCCGATTTCGTCGACCTCGAGCTCGATACTGGTGCGCTTCTCGCCTTCCTTCGTTTCGTACGACCGCTGCTTGAGTCTGCCGGTAGCAATGACGCGCGAACCCTTGGTCAGGGATCCCGCGACGTGCTCGGCAAACTCACGCCAGACGCTGGCACGAAGGAAGAGGGCGTCGCCGTCCTTCCAGTCGTTGCTTGCGCGGTCGAAGGAGCGGGGAGTGGATGCGATGGTGAAGTTGGCAACCGCAAGCCCGTTCTGCGTGTATCGCAGTTCTGGATCGCTCGTGAGGTTTCCCACGACCGTGATGACGGTTTCTCCGGCCATGGCTACGCTTCCACCTCTTCGGTCGCGTCGGCCTGCTCGGTCGCGTCGGCATCAGCCGCTGGTGCGGCCTTTGCCTTGGCGGCGGGTGCCGGCTTCTCCTCGATGGCCGCCGCTGCCGGAGCAGCTGCGGATGTAGCGGCAGGCGCTGCGGCGGCAGGCTTGGTGGGATTGGCCGCCTTGCGGGCTGCCTTCTCTTCTGCAACCTTCGCGGCCTCGGCGACCTGAGCGATCGCTTCTTCCGCGCGGAGCACCTTCGTGCGCATGACTGCCTCGCTGAGCTTCAGCTGGCGGTCGAGCTCCACGGTGGCGGATGCATTGGCGGTCAATTGGACGACGGCGTAGATGCCTTCTGTCTTCTTGTTGATCTCGTAAGCCAGGCGACGACGTCCCCAGATGTCAACGCTGTCGATGGTCCCACCATCGTTGCGAATGACATTCAGGAATTTGTCTAGGCTGGGAGCGACGGTGCGCTCATCGATCTCTGGATCGAGGATCACCATTAACTCGTACTGATGCGTCACAAACCCACCTCCTTCGGACTAGAACGGCTACAGACGATCTGTAGCAGGAGGGTGTTGACGTGTTGTTAATGACCACACGGGCCAAGACAACCTGTCTAGCTTAGACGGATTTTCGTCGGCCCATCAAGGAGCACTGCACCAATGACCCTTAGGGTTGCCATCGCCGGAGTCGGTAACTGCGCCAACGCACTTGTCCAGGGAGTTACTTTCTATGCGGAGGTGGATGACGAGGCAATAGTCCCGGGGCTCATGCACTCGCGCTTCGGCCCCTATCGCATCCGCGACATCGAGTTCGTGGCCGCCTTCGATGTGGATGCGACCAAGGTTGGCGCCGATCTGTCCGACGCCATCTGGGCAAGCCAGAACGACACGCTGCATTTCGCCGAGGTTCCGGCGAGCGGCGTGATGGTCCAGCGCGGTCCGACACTCGATGGGCTCGGTGAGTACTATCGCGAGCTGGTTACAGAATCCGATGCTCCCGTCGTGGACGTCGCGGCGGCGCTCCGGGCATCCGGGTCCCAGGTGCTGGTCTGCTATGTGCCGGTGGGCTCTGAGGATGCGGCCCGCTTTTACGCGCAGGCGGCGCTGGATGCCGGTGTCGCCTTCGTCAACGCCCTCCCCGTTTTCATTGCCAGCGATCCGGTGTGGGCGGAGAAGTTCCGCGCGGCGGGCGTTCCGATTGTCGGCGACGACATCAAGAGCCAGCTCGGCGCGACGATCACCCACCGTGTGCTCGCGCGCCTGTTCGAGGAGCGCGGCCTTGTGCTCGACCGCACGTACCAGCTCAATGTCGGCGGCAACATGGACTTCAAGAACATGCTGGAGCGTAAGAGGCTGTTGTCGAAAAAGGTGTCGAAGACCCAGGCCGTTACCAGCAATCTCGACGCCACCATCGACGCCGACAACGTGCACATCGGTCCCAGCGATCACGTGCCGTGGCTGCAGGACAAGAAGATCGCCTACGTCCGACTGGAGGGACATGGCTTCGGAAACGCGCCGACGAGTCTCGAGTACAAGCTCGAGGTCTGGGACTCACCCAATAGCGCCGGAGTCGTGATCGATGCCATTCGTGCCGCGGGCGTGGCGCTTCAGGCAGGCCTCGGCGGACCGCTCGAGGCGGCATCCGCCTACTTCATGAAGTCGCCCGCGGTGCAGTACCCCGATCCCGTCGCGCGCGAGCTGCTCGAACACTTCATCGCCGACCACAGTGTCGCCGACCACTCCTAGCTGGCCTGAAGGCGACTGATCCCTAGCTCGCGGCGATGGCCGTGGCGAAAGCTGAGAGTGCCGCGATGTTCTTCGCAGTACCGAGATCATTCATCGAGATCTCGACCGCCGTCGTGCCCACGGCAAGATAGGCCTCGCAGGCACCCCCGCCGGAGCCCATCAACGCGGAACTCGCCCCCGGAACTGTCACCGGGGCATATGAATCGACAACCGCATCGCTCGCCGGTGTTGGTTCCCAGCCCGGGAAGACCCAGGAGCCGCCGGCGAGCAGGTCGAACCCGATGTAGCCCTCCGCGGGATCAGTCCACATGCAACCGACGTCGCGCCTTTCCGAAGCAATCGTGGTTGCGTCGAACGACCGCTTTGCACTCGGAAACACGACAAGGCCTGGGGCATCCATTATCGTTCGGACTTCTGCGGTGCGGCCCGGATCGGTACAGAATCCGGGCGGAGTGCTGGCTGGAGCGACCCAGGCAGTGGTTTTCGGGAGGCCCACCGCATGCAGCTGCGCCACCACCCTCGTGAGGACCTTCTGGGTGCTGACGCTCGCGGTCACTGCCGTAGCCGGAGCGACCGCGGACAAGTCGACAGTCACCCAGTACGAACCGACCAGCATTTGCGCGGTGCAGAGCGGCGTCTCGTCACTTCGACCCTGCGCCGCACACCGGTAGCCCGACTTGTCCCCTGCGGTGTTTTCGACAGGTGAGCCAGCGTTGGCCGGGGATTCCGCGAGATCGCTCGAGTAGTTCGCCTGGAACCCGGCGCCCGAATCGGGAGCAATGTACACGGTCACATCGGCGAAGTAACCGGCTTCGGATCCCTCATCGCCTGCCCACTCGCAGCCAAGGACTCCCAACTCCGCGTTGGCAACGTCATACAAATAGCCCGGCGGGGTCGTTTCGTCCCGAAACACCTGCACTGGTGCACCAACCAACACCGCGACGGATGAGGGCGTGAACAGGTCTGAACACTTCAGCGGAACCCGAGAGCCCGGCGCCGACGCAGCAGTTGCCCTCGGCGGGGGAGTCGGTGTCGCCGAATGAGAAGTGGATGGAGGGGTTGCCGTCGCACATCCGGCCAGCAGGGCGACGACCGCGATGATGGGAGCGAAGCGCAAAACACCGACCCCGTGAGTCATGTCCTCAACCTAGCGACGTGCGACAGGTGCGTCTACTCTTCTACCGATTTGGTCACGCGCGCTCAGCGACCCGGCTAAGTGGCCGCGACGGCCGTGACCAGCTTGATGAGTGCCGCATCGAATATGTCATTACTTGCGTAGTCAAGCGAAACGTGAATCAGAACCGATCCGTCCGCCACCAGGGCGTCGCAGCTACCTGAGTCACCGGTGCAACTCACAGCCGCGGTGCCCGCGCCCGATATATCGACCGTCCTAAATGGTCCTCGTTCGAGGCTATCGACACCAAGGTCGCCCAGAAGCGGCGGCATCACCCACGCGCCGCCCTTCAACATTGCGACAAACACGTCGTTGAAGGTGCCCGCGCCGAGAGTCGTCCAGTCGCATTCGGCGTAGTCGCCGACGTCGCGCGGATAACCGCTCGCAGTTTCTGGAGCCGCTTCCGAGTCCTCGAAGAAAAAGCCCGTTCCGTCAACCGCCGCGTCGACTGCAACGGCGCTCGTGGCATGCGCATCGTCAGCACAGAACGTGGGAAGGCTCGCGCCGGGCGGATTCCACACTGCACCCGCAGTCGCGGTCGCAGTCGAAAGGCGGCTGGCAATGGTCGTCAGTGCGCTGCGCATCCGGGAAGTGCCCACGGCCGCCGTCGCGTTCGAGCCACCAGCATTCAACTGGACAGCGACCCAATAGTCACCAACCAGCATGTTGGAACTGCACTGGAGCCCACCATTAATAAAACATTCGAGCTCGGACTGGTCGCCAGCGACGTTTTTGAGGGTCGGGGGATCCTGTTCCTGGACGTCCGCGATGTTCCCGTTGAAGGCGGCCGCGGCATCTGGCACGATCGTCACGCCGAAGTATTCCGCGTACCCCCCATCCGGTCTGTCCGGTCCGGCCCAGGCACAGTCGAGCGACCCGTACTGCCGCTCTGCGGCGAATCGGATGTCCTTGGGAAGAGTCGTTTCGTTGATATGAAACTGCACGGTGCTGTCAATCATCGACGCGGCCGTGACATCTGAGAATAGGTCAGCACATCGGACCGGGACTCGGATGCTAGGCGCCGCGGCGTGAGCCGCGGTGGGAGTCGGCTTCGGAGTCGAGATGGCGGACGTATGAGTCGGGGTCGGTGCCGCGCATCCGGCCAGCAGGGCAACGAGGGCAACGAGGGCAACGATCGGAATGGCACGGATGAGGCGGCTCTTGCTGATCACGCGCTGAGCCCAACAACGCATGAGAACAGTTCGTCTACCGGTTTGATAACGGCTTCCCTAACGCGCTGACCACCATGCCTGCAGGCGCTTTTCCGCCTCGTCGGCACCGAGCGGTCCCTCATCCAGGCGCAGCTCGAGCAGGAAACGGTACGCTTCGCCGACTTCACGGCCGGGTTTCAGGTCGAGGATGCGCATGATCTCCTCGCCGTCGAGATCGGGTCGAACTGCCGCGATCCCCTCCGCTGCTGCGATCTCCGCGATTCGCGCCTCGAGATCGTCATAGGCGAAGCCCAACTGATCGGCTTTGCGACGATTCCGGGTCGTCACGTCTGCCCTGGTCAGGATGTGGAGTCGCTCGAGCAGGGGTCCCGCGTCGCGCACATAGCGACGCACGGCCGAGTCGGTCCACGCGCCCTCGGTGTATCCGAAGAACCGCAGGTGCAGCTCGATCAACTTCGCCACGGCGACGATCGTGTCCTTGTCGAACCGAAGTGCGGTCAGTCGTTTTGCTGCGAGCTTTGACCCGACAACATCGTGATGGTGAAAGCTCACCACTCCTCGACCCTCGACCCGTTTGGTCGCCGGTTTTCCGATGTCGTGCAGGAGCGCTGCCAGTCGCAGCACAAGGTCCGGCGAGTGCCCGCGAGCCTTTTCGTAGCCGATCGCCTGTTCCAGCACCGTCAGGCTGTGCTGGTAGACGTCCTTGTGGTGGGCATGCTCGTCGATTTCGAGGCGAAGCGCCGGCACTTCTGGCAGAAACAGTTGGGCCAGACCGCTATCGACCAGGAGCTGGATGCCCGCGCGGGGCGAGTCCGTCAGAAGCAGCTTCGACAACTCCGCGTTTATCCGCTCGACACTGACGATCTCGAGACGGGGCGCCATTGCCGTCATTGCCTGAGCGGTCTCGTCGGTGACGGTGAAACCGAGCTGGCTGGTGAACCTGGCCGCGCGCAGCATCCGGAGCGGATCATCCCCGAACGACACCTCGGGTCGCGCCTGGCGAGGTCGCCCTCGAGGCTGTCGCCGAATTCGACCAGTGGCTTGCGGGTCTCCCCGTCGTAGGCGTCCGCGCGGTACGTCGTAATCTCGACCGGCTCTCCGAGAATCAGCGCGCCGATAGTTCCGAAGTCGCGACCCATGTCCCACTGGGTCTCTGAGATCGGAGTCACGGTAGCGAGAATCTCGTCGGGCCGTGCGCTTGTGGTGAAGTCGAGGTCATTCACCGCCCGACCGAGGAACGCATCGCGAACCGGACCTCCCACGACTGCCAGCTCATGGCCTGCCGCGGAAAATGCGTCCGAGAGCCGGCGAACGACGGGAGAAGTCGCGAGGGCATCCAGTCGTTGCACTGCGGATGCCACGCTGTCCATAGTGCTTTAGCTTGCCACAGGCGGTCGAAGCCTCTCGCTCCAGGGCTCAGAGGCGACACATAGGCCGCCCCATAGACTTGGGACCATGCCGGCCGAACGATTTCACCTCCGCCGGCCGGTCAAACTGCTCTCCGGCGTGCTCTGCGCAGTCCTCCTTCTCGCGATAGCCGGGTTCGGCATACCGGCGAGCGCGGCAACGCCCGCGAAGGTGACGGTGTCGCTGACCACCGCTGGTTCCGGAGACCTCGCCGCGGGACAGGATTTGCGAGTCTTCGTGACCGTCTCGAACGCGACCATCGCTGCGACGGCGGCGGCAACCGCAACGGTGTCGGTCGCGCGCACCCCGATTACGTCACGTGCGACGCTCGACGACTGGTTCTCGGGTGCCACCAAGTCCAACCTGGCCGGAGAATCGGTTGGAACCGCGGCCGTGCCAGCGGTCACCGCCGGGTTGAGCACCAGTGTCCAGGTCAGCGTTCCCGCGGCGTCGCTTCCATTCGGTACGGCGGGCGTCTATCCCATCTCCGTCAGTGTTGCCAGCGGGACAAAGGTGCTCGGGACGACCCGCTCGGCAGTGGCATGGAACGTGACCTCGTCCGCGGCAGTTCCCGTCGCGATCGCTGTTCCGCTCACCGTGCCTGCCGGCGAATCCGAGTTCCTGACAGCAGCACAGCTCACCCAATACACCGCGCCGGGGGGAGTGCTCACCCGGGAACTCGGGGATGTCGAAAACCTGCCGGTAGCAGTGGGGATCGACCCTCGGATAATCGCGTCAATCCGCATCCTGGGAACCTCCGCTCCGCAGACCGCACGCGACTGGCTGGACCAACTCGCCACCCTGCCCAACCAGACCTTCCCCCTGGCCTGGGCCGACGCGGATCTGACTGCCCCGATCCACGCGGGCCAGAAATCGGTACTCGAGACCAAGTCGCTCGTCTATGCAATGAACCCGAGCCTGTTTCCGGTGACGGGCAACCAGTCCACTCCAACGCCAACGCCAACGCCGAACCCCAACGACACCGCACCGGGCATCCCGACTTCCGCCTCGCTGGTCAGCTGGGGCTACACCATGCCGCTTCTTGCCTGGCCTTCGGAAAACAGTGTCGAAACCTCCGACCTCGCCGTTCTCAATCAGGCCGGAATCACGTCGGTCATCCTCGCGAGCACAAACGTCGACCTGGACGACAGCAGCGGACTCTCCGGCGGCTCCGCAAAGGCGGGCAATACCGGCATCGCCGTGTCGGATACGGTTCTTTCTGGCTACCTGCGAACGGCCATCCAGTCGAACACCCGCAGCACGTCGACCGAGGCCATGACGGAGCTGACGACCTCACTGGCACTCATGAGCCTTGAGTCCGGTGCCGCACCGCGACCCGTCGTTCTGACTCTCGGTCGCAACTGGGCCGATGCAGACACAAACTTCGAGCGCAGCGTCAACGAGATCAGCTCACGCTCCTGGACCTCGAGTGTTCTGTTGTCGAGTATCTTTGCTGACCATCCCAGCGAGGTGAAACTGATCAAGAAGGCGGAACCGGCAGCCAGGATCGCACTCGTGGCTTCCCTGCTTGCCGGCGAGCAGAGCGTCGTGGGATTTGCCCCGATTGCGGCGAACCCAGACGCCCTCACCTCCGCCATGCGGTTGAAGCTGCTCTCAGTGCTTTCCAACGAGTGGACGACTCGCACCTGGACGCCAGCCGCCCAGACCTTCCTTACCCAAATGAACAAGGTCGTCGACTCTGTGCAGGTCGACCCCAGCACACCCGCCATCGCGTTCGCGGACCAGACAACGCTCCCCGTGAAGGTCAGCAACGATCTCGATCAGGATGTCACCATCCAGCTCGCTGTTCAGTCCACAACAACGCTCGTCTCCATTGACAAGAAGTACCGCCTCCAGTCGGTGACGGTCGACGCGGGTTCCCAGAGCCGCGTGCAGGTGCCGATTCAGGCGCTGTCCAACGGGAAGGCGCAGATCGTTGCAACCCTCTACTCAAGTACCGGAGTTCAGGTCGGCCGGAGTGTAACGATCAAGGTCGATGTTCAGGCGGGCTGGGAGACCGTAGGAACCCTCATCTTTGCTGCGCTGATCGTCGGCCTGTTCGCCTTTGGAATCATCCGGAACATCCGCAAGCGCCGGAAGGCTCGGGCCATTGAGTAGTGCCCAGTTTCCGGATGCTCCCGTGCCCGACCCGCAGGCGGATGTCGCACGGCCAGCCGGTTTCGCCAGGGCGAGCGCACTGCTCGCGGCAGGCACGCTCGTCTCGCGGGCACTCGGATTCGTCAGCGTCGTCTTGTTGGCCAATACACTCGGCACCGAGTCGACGGCCTCCAACACCTTCACCATCGCAAACCAGCTGCCCAACAACGTCTATGCGATCATTGCGGGCGGCCTTCTGAGCGCCGTCCTCGTCCCACAAATTGTGCGAGCACGTACGGACCCCGATGGTGGCGAGAAGTTCATCAACCGCGTGATCACGCTCGGGGTGGTGGTGTTCCTGGCGATCGCCCTCATCGCCACGCTCTGTGCCCCGCTCCTCGTGCATCTTTACGCATCTCAACAGACCGGCGGGTCCGGCCGAGGCTTGTCGGCGTCCGACTTCGCCCTCGCAACGGCCTTCGCGTACTGGTGTCTGCCCCAGATCTTCTTCTATGCGATGTACAGCCTTCTCGGTGAGGTGCTCAACGCGAGAAATGTGTACGGCCCGTTCGCGTGGGCGCCGGTGATCAACAACGTGATTGTCGTCGCCGGGCTGGTGGTATTCAACGTTTTGTTCGGGACCGTCTACAGCAACGCTGCCCTCGGCAATGCGGCCGCGTGGACTCCGCCGACGATCACCGTGCTCGCCGGTATCGCCACCCTGGGAGTCGCAGGCCAGGGGCTGTTTCTGCTGCTGTTCTGGCGCAGGGTCGGGGTGCGATATCGCCCCGAGTTCCGCTGGCGCGGAGTCGGCCTCGGCAAGGTCGGCAAGGCTGCCGGCTGGACTTTTTCGATGATCCTGATCACGCAGCTCGCTGGCATCGTCCAGTCGGCGGTTGCCAGCCTCGCGGGAAGCCACAATCCGTCCAACACCGTTCTGAAGAACGCGTGGCTCATCATGATGCTCCCGCACGGCCTCATCACCCTGCCGATCATGACGCCATACTTCACACGCATGAGCGGTCACGCGCACCGTGGCGACCTCGTCTCGCTGCGCCGCGACCTCACGACGTCGATGCGCACCGTGGGCGTGCTGGTGAGCCTGGCCGGCGTCGGCCTCATCGTGATGGCCTACCCCTTCTCCGCAATCTTCTCGCACACGTTCGCGGAAACCACCGGCATGGCCACCGTCC
>Ga0193728_1001585_pt1 | contig 11652 bp, 13 predicted proteins | sample U1c1metaG_FD_143037 | JGI IMG/M metagenome (GOLD analysis project Ga0193728, IMG submission 143037) | Soil microbial communities from a riparian zone of the East river system, Colorado, United States - U1c1 | ecosystem: Environmental > Terrestrial > Soil > Riparian zone | place: USA: East River...
ACGCGAGCACCGGCGTCGCGAGCACGGCGGCGTAGGAGCAGACGATGGAGGCAGCCAGCATCTCAGCCCACGCCGCCGGTCACGGCGAGCACGATCATCACGGCCCGCCGGCGGCCAACCGCAGCTCCCGCGTGGAGCCCCAGTTCCTGGGCATGCTGCTGTTCATCATCTCCGAGGTGATGGTGTTCGGGGCGTTCTTCACCGCCTACTTCTTCATCCGCATCGCCCAGGGCGACCCATGGCCCGCGGTGGGCACGCAACTGCCGGTCGAAGTCGCGGGTGTGAACACGGCGATCCTCGTGTCCTCCTCGCTAACCCTGCACTGGGCCGAGCGGGCGCTCAAGAACGGTAACCGCTGGGGCCTGAAGGCGGGCATCCTGACGACGTTCCTGCTCGGGTGCACGTTCCTGTTCATCCAGATCAACGAGTACGCCAACATCGGCTTCGCCCCCCAGGACGCCGCCCAACAGACGATCTTCTACTCGCTCACCGGCCTGCACGGCGCGCACGTGTTCATCGGCCTGATGCTGCTCCTGTTCGTGACGATCCGCTCCTTCCGCGGCCACTACTCCCCCGAGTCCCACCGTGGCGTCGAGGTGCCCGGCATCTACTGGCACTTCGTCGACATCATGTGGATCGTGGTGTATTTCACGGTTTACATCCTCTAGGCCGGCCCGGGCGACGGGCCGCTGAGGGACGAACGATCGTGCTCAACCCACTGCGCAGCGAGGAGGAGGCGTTCCGCGTACTGCTCTACGTGGTCGCGGTGTTCGTGGTGCTGATCGCCGTGGTGCTGATCGCCCGGGCGGTGTTCTGAGCCTCGCGGCGACTACTTGACCGTCAAAGTCCCATACATCCCTGCCGCCCGGTGCCCAGGCGCCTGGCAGTAGAAGGTGTAGGCGCCGGGCTTGAGCGTGACGGTGACCGAGGCGGCGCTCTTGGTCGTGAACGGGCTTGCACCGAGCGTTGCCCCCGTCCCCGTCGCCCCGCCCGCGCCCGATTCGACGGCGATGTTGTGGGAGACGCCAGACACATTCGGCATTTCGATCTTGACGGCTCCGGCAGTGGCGGTCGCCTTGTTGGTCGTGTAGGCGAGCTGGCCTTCAGGGTTGGCGGGGATCTGCAGCTTGCCGGTCTTCTCTTCGGCGGGCTTGCCGGATCCGGGCGCTTTGACCGCGCTGGCAAGCAGGCCGGTGTCTTTGCCCGGATTGGCGGCGGTCGCGGCGACGTAAGCGGCGACATCGGTGACGGTCTGTCCGTTCACCAGATCCTTGGGCATCACGCCGAACGGGTTGGGGTAGCGGATCTGGTATTCGACGACGCCGCGGATCGTGGGGCGCCCGCGGGCTTCATTGACGGCGTAGCGGAAAGATTCGTCGAGGTCGGGGCCGACCGTGCCTTTCGTACCGGCCCGCGCAAGCGCGTGGCAGGAGCCGCACTTGGCGACGAACTGCTGCTTACCGACGATCACGTTGGCGTTCTCGCCCTGCTTGGCCGAGCAGCCGGCAGCGGTGAGGATCAGAGCAAGCAGCAGACAGCCTGTCCCGGCTGTCCGGGCGACGTTGCGCAGGCACCCGTGCGTACGGCCGCGAGAGCTCCTCGTGAGGTTGACCCCAAGCATGAGCGCGGGAACTCTATCCGAACGCCCGGCCGTCAGGGCTCTGCAAGGCATCCAGTTCACCACGCGCCGCGGCGATGACACCCCGGGCGACGCCCTCCCATGACCACCGCTCGCTTACGGTCCTTACGAGACCGGAGCGAGTCTGCTTGCGCAGGTCCTCATCCACCGTCAGCCAGGCGACGATCCTCTCGGCGAGAGCGTCCACCGAGGAGTCGTCCACCGGGAAGGACAGCCAGGGGGCGACAGCATCAGGCACGGCGCGGGCGAGCGCATCACTGACCTCGGCAAGACCGGAGTGGGCGGCGCTGATCGGCAGCGCGCCGCAGGCGGCGGCCTCGGCGGCGACCATACCGAACGCCTCGGGGAACGTGCTCGGGACGACGAGCGCCTCGCAGGCGGGCAACAGGTCGATCAGCTCGCCGTGGTCGAGGCGACCGGTGAACACCACGCGCTCGGGTAGGGCACGCGCGGCCTCCAGGTAGCGGAAACGCGCATCTCCGTCCAAACCGCGCAGAAAGGCCAGGAGGTGCGGGAGCGCCATGCCTTCGGCCGCGTCCAGGTCACCCATCTCCAGAACGCCCAGTAGACGCTCGAACAGTGCACGGTCGGCACCGAACCCGACGACGACGAGCCTGGCATTTGGTGTGCCCTGGAGCACCAGCGGCCATGCCGCGAGCAGCAGATCGACGCCCTTATTGACGATCAGCTTGCCCACGAACACCACCAGTCGCTCACGGGCGGGTTCCAGGCGCTCCAGCGCCTCGGCGGCAGCGAGCTCATCGCGCGCGAACGCGCTCGCCGCAGCCTCCCGCTCGGTGCCTCTGGAGGAGGCTGAGCGTAGGCGGGCTATCAGCTCTCGCAGCCCGGCAGCAGCGCGTTGCGGATCGCGCGGCTCAAACCGCGCCACGTCCACGCCCGGCGGGCCGAGTCGCGTGCGATCCGGCAACGCCGGATCATCGAGCGCCGCCCACAAGCTGGCGGCCGTGTGGTGAGAGCCGACGAGCACTGCACGCGCGCCGGCGAGACCCTCGCGGGCGAAGTCGAGAAAGCGCTCGGGGTGCGGCTTGACCGTGTACTCGAGCGCGCTGCCATGCACCTTGACGGCATACGGGACCTCGCCCGCCAATGCGCGTGCGAGGATGACGGGACCCATCACCAGGTGGTTAGCCAGGGCGATGTCAGGGCTCACGCGAACTGCGAGCTCGCGCACGGCCACGACGTTGGCATCGATGTAGGAGGCGACCTCGGCGCTAGAGCAATCGGCGAACGTGCGCGCCTCGATGCCCTCGTAGCGGTCGGCGACGTAGACCGGCAGCAGCGAGCCGATGTTCGGCCGGTAGACGGTGCAGCGCACCTCTTCGCGCAATACACGTATGCCCAGCTCCCCGCTGTCCCAGTCGCCGATTGCGTCCGCGAACGGCTGCTGCTGCGGATGACGGTCCTGGCAAAGCAGGTGCACTTCGTGCCCGAGCGCGACGAGCGCCGATGCGAGCCGCGCGTTGTAGACGTTGGACCCGGTCCCGCTCAGCAGGTAGCCGTGAAAGATGAGGATGCGCATGATCGCCTGCGAGCCTATCGGCATGGCTCCCGCGTCCAGTCGCTCCGATAAAGTCCCGCTTATGAGCACACAACAGCGCTACCGCCTGCGCAACCCCGCGAGCGGACGGGAGGTCCTGATCGAGGCCGAGCCCAACGAGATCTACAGAGACCGCGATACCGGCGAGGAGCTCGAGATCGTCGGCAAGCTGCTGCCGCTGGCACCCTCCAGTTCGAAGCTGCCGTGGGCGGTCGAGAATTTGCGGTTCTGCCCGTGGTGTGACCAGCTCGCTCAGAAGGACCTGAACGACTGTCCTACATGCGGGCGGCGCATGGGCCCGCTAGGAGCGCCCCTGTCGGGGTGAGCGCGTGAGCGCAAGCGACACCCTCAGCGACGCTCGAAGCCCTCGTACCCGTCGCACCCTGATGACGGCGGCGGTGTTGCTGGTGCTGGGGTGCGGCATAGGGCTGAGCGCGTGCGGCGGTTCGAGCAACGTCTCGGACGCAACGCCGAAGACCACTCCGGAAATCACGCCGCCGACGGATACGAGCGCCGAAAAGGCATCGGCGCAGACGACGGCGACTTCGACGACCGCAACGGCGAAAACAAAAACGGGCAGCGAAAGCGAATCGAGTTCCTCCGAAAGCGAATCGAGCTCGGAATCGACCGGCGGTAGCGGCTCTGAAGAAACAGGCGAAGGCGAATCGGCCGGCGGCACTTCCGCGGGCGGGACGAAAGAAGAAACGCCCAAAACCGAAAGCAAAGGCGGGGGCGAAGTCGGCGGAACCGGCGCGCCCTAGATTCTCGCTACGGAGTTGATATCTCGGTCGCGCTGTAGGTCAGGCGCGCGGTGCGATACAGACAGACGTACTGAACGTTCGTGCCGACCGTCGTGTGGGTGGTCTGCGCCGAGGTGCTGGCGCAACTCGCCTTGGGGCGAGATGCCCGCCAGGAGGTCGTGTTGGCGAAGCCGAGCGCGAGCGCCGGCGCCCATGAAGGCACGGTTAGGGCGATCACATCGCCCTTCTTGACCTGAAGGGTCGTTTCGAGCGGGAACTGGGCGGTCTTGCCGAAGTACGGTTCGAGTTTGACGAGCGGGCTCTGGGAGATCAGCTTGTAAGTCAGGTTGGGTTTCTTCTGCGGGCGCAGGACGGCGATGCCTGCTGCGGAGGGTCCGCCCTCGTTGGTGTTGAAGAACTTGATCTGCGTAGCGTTGGGCTTGCCGAGGGTGATCGTCCAGGCGACGATCGTGCCCGAGCGAGGCGCCGACAGGACGTTGATCGCAGAACCGACCTTGACCTGGAAGCCCGTCGTGCGACTCACGGCCAGGCATGGGCTGGCGGGACAACTGGGCACCGTCGCGGGGGTGGTCGCGCCGATGACTCCGACTTCGCTGAGGGTGGCCGGGGCGATGGCGGGCAACGCCAGCAGCGCCAGCGCGGTTCCCCCAAGGATTGCCGTGATTGTGCGTCGCATATGCGTCATGAACACGCCCGCCTCGGAAATGGTGCGGTCCGTTTTAGTTTCGTTGCGCACCGGTGAGTTCCTGCGCGGCGGCCGCGATCTCCCGCGGATCTCCGGGTGCGGGCACCCAGGGCAGCCGCAGCGGGTCCTCGGCGTAGCGCGGGACGACGTGGACGTGGAAGTGAAACACGGTCTGCCAGGCGACGGCGCCGCAGGAGTTGACGAGGTTGACGCCGTCGGCCGACAGACGCTCGCGCATGCGTGCGGCGAGGCGTTGCGAGGCGAGCATGGTGGCGCCCAGGTCCTCGCGATCGACGGACAGAAGGTCGGCGCTGTGTGCCCGCGGGATCACGAGCGCGTGCCCGCGCGTTGCGGGATTGATGTCCATGAATGCAATCGTGCGCTCGTCTTCATCCACGATCGTGGCCCGCATCTCACCGGCGACGATCTTGCAGAAGATGCAGTTCGGGTCGGTCATCCTCCGCGAAGAGTAGACGAGGCGGCGAGAAAGTCGCGCGCGTGGGCAAGCGCCTGCTCGCGGGTCGAGATCTCGCCCGCGTACTGCGCGGCGGCGAGCTCCCGCAGGATCTCGCCGAGCCGCGGACCGGTCCGAACAGCCAGCTCAGCGGCCAGCTCGTCGCCTCGCCACAGCGGTGGAGACGGTCCATCGGCACGCCAGCGCAACGCATCGGCGAGCATCTGTCGCGACAGACGCATATGCGCGTCGATCGACTCCGCGGCGCGACCGCCGCGACCGATCGAAGATAGGCCAGCGAGGCGATCGGCGACGGACAGGAGCGTGACGTCGACCTCGACCGGGGCCGTGACTTGCAGGTAGTCGAACACCGTACGCCGTGCGAGCGGTTGGGGCTCGTGGACGAGAAAGCCAAGCCGCAGGTGGTGGCGCACGAGCCCGGCCACGTGAGCGCGCAGGCGCTCGCTGGCGCGCAGGCGCTCCAGCACGGTGCGCGCGAGCTCGGCACCGCGAGCATCGTGTTCGAGGAACGTGACAGCACCGTCGGGACGTACGGCGCCGGTGAGCGGCTTGGCGGCCGAAGCCGGGAGACACGCGCCTTCGGCGCGCATCCCCGTTTCGCCCAGCAGGAGTGCTCCCCAGCGCAGGGCCTCGCCACGGGTGAGCTCGTCCGCGAGCGGCTCGCACAGCAGTTCGGCGATGGGGTCGGCGAGCTCGGCCGAGCCGAGCGTCGCGGCGGGATCTGCCTGCAGGGCGATCGTGTGCTCGAGCACCTCGAGCGTGTGGCCGTGGACGTCGCGGTGGTGGTAGCGGCTCTGCTGCACGTCGCGCAGGGCATCCAGCTCGGGCAGCACGGCCGCGACGATCCCGAGCGAGTCCATCAGTGCCATGCCGTCCAGCGCGCGCGGCGAGGCGAGGATGCGACGTAGCTCCATGAACACACGCTCGCCGGAGACGCTCCGCAGCCGCGGGGCCGCGAGCGACGCTGCACGCGTGGTGTCAGCGTCGGGGTCGAGGCCGAGGTCGAGGGCGAGCCGCACGAGGCGCAGAACGCGCAGGGGATCGTCCGCGAACGCATGCGAGGAGGCCATGCGCAGACGATGGGCGGCGAGGTCGGCGGCTCCCCCCAGGGGGTCGATCGGCTCGCCGCCGGCGATCGGCTCGGCGATCGCGTTGACGGTGAAGTCGCGCAGCGCGAGATCGGCTGACAGCGAGCCACCGCGCATCGGCTGGACATCGACCTGCCAGGAGCGGTCGCGAGCGAGCACCCGCCAGCTGGAGAAGTCCTCGGATAGCTCAAAGCAGGCGGCGGCGCCCGCGGCCCGGGCGATCGCGCGAGCCGCCGTCTCGGCGGGAGTGTCGACGACGATGTCCAGATCGAACGTGTCGCGACCGAGCGCTCGATCGCGCGGAGCCCCGCCGACCAGCCATGCGGCGGTATCGGCCAGAGCGGCGCGGACCGCGCGCAGCGCCTCTCCGGTTACCGTCTCGCTCACGGCGCCGGCGAGGAGGAGGAACAGTATGTGCGCCGCACCCGCGCTGACAGCCCGCAGGTGATCTCGTAGTTGATCGTGTTCATGCGCCCCGCGAGCTCCTCCGCGGTGATTCGCTCGGGACCGCTCGAGCCGATCAGGACCGCCTCGGCGCCGCACAACTCCAGCGCGGCGGGATCGGGGCCGAGGTCCACGGCGACGTTGTCCATGCTGACGGTCCCGACCAGCGGCAGCCGGGAGCCGGCGATGAGGACGTCAGCGGCACCGGACAGCGCGCGTCTAAAGCCGTCGCCGTAGCCGATCGGGAGCACGCCCAGATGGGTGTCATGGTCGGCCACGTAGCGTCGGCCATAGCCGGTGCTCTCGCCTGCGCGGCAGGGCTTGACCTCCGCGACATACGAGCTGAGCGTGAGCGCTGGGTTGAGATCGTGCGCGAGCGAGTCCTGGTTGAACGGATCCAGGCCGTAGACGGCGATGCCGCAGCGGGCCATGCCAAACCGCGCGCGCCGCGGCTCGCGCAGGACAGCGGCGCTGTTGGCCGCGTGGACGAGGATGTCGGGATGCTCGGCCCGGACCGCGCCGGACCAGATGGTGAACGCGGCGAGCTGGTGCTCGAAGAAGCCCTCGTCCTCGGGTATGTCGGCCGTGGCGAAGTGGGTCATGACGCCGGCGAGCCGCACGCCGGGCGCGGCCTCGGCGGCTGCAACGACACGGGAAGCCTCCGCGACGTCGCGCGTGCCGAGACGGCCCATCCCGGTGTCGAGCTTGACGTGCACGCGCGCGACACCGGACAGGAGCGCGGCGGCCTCCGAGGCGAGTACGATCGAGCGCTCGCGCCACACCACGATGTCTGCCTGCAACTCGATCGCCCGCTCGATCTCAGAGCGCTCTGAGAGCGCGCCCATGATCAGGACCGGCGCTTCGACGCCGGCGTCGTGCAGCTCGGAGGCCTCCTCGATCGTGGCCACCGCCAGCCACGAAGCGCCCGCATCCACAGCGGTTGTGGCGCACTCGACAGCGCCATGGCCGTAACCGTCGGCCTTGACGACCGCGCACAGCGCAGCCCCGTCAAGCACGTCGAGCAGACGCGCGCAGTTGTGCGCGATCGCGTCCCGATCGACGCATGCGCGGGCCCGTGCGACGTTCATGTGACTGCTCCCCGCACGGCCGGAAGCGCGGCGATCACGTCGGTCGCGATCACGCCCTCGGCGGCACCTTGCACACGCGCCGCCATCCGGCCGGCCTGGACGTGCAGCAGCACACCGGCCGCTGCTGCCGCGAACGGCTCAAGGCCCTGGGAGAGCAGCGCGGCGATCACACCGCAGAGCACGTCCCCGCTACCGGCACTCGCCAGCGCGGGACTGTCGCCGGGGCTGACTGCCACCAGGCCGGCGGGGTCCGCGATGAGCGTGTCGTCGCCCTTGAGCACGACCACGGCGCCGGCTCGAGCCGCAGCCAGGCGAACATGCGCCAGGCGCTCGCGCGCGATGTGCTCAGTGTCGGTGTCGAGCAGCCGCGCCAGCTCGCCCGGATGCGGTGTGAGCACCGTCGCCGCCGTGCGCGTCGCGAGGTCGTCGAGATGGCCATGGCCGCCATGGGCGCCGGAGTTGCCGGCATGCGCGTTCAGACCGTCGGCATCGAGCACGAGCGGAACCTCGGCGCGACGGGCCAGCGCGCGCGCGAAAGCGACCGCGTGATCGCTCCGCCCAAGCCCCGGCCCGAGCGCGAGGGCTCCGCCGCGCCGCGCCGTCTCGAGCACGACTTCGACACCCGCAGGCGTCAACGCCCCGTCGGAATCGGGCAGACCTCGGGTCATCAGCTCAGGCGGACCACCGCTCGCCACGATCGCCTGCTGTGAGGCGGGAACGCACGCGGTGACATATCCGGCGCCCGCGCGCATGGCGCCGAGCGCGGTCATGCGCGGTGCGCCGGTGAGCCCACGCGAACCGCCCGCGACGAGCACATGACCCGAGGAGAACTTGGTCGAGACGGCGCTTCGGCGGGGAAGCAGGCACAGGACCGCCGGCGCGATCAGACCGATGTCCGTGTCGTGCGGCGCTGGCCGATCGGAGATCCCGGCGATCTCCGATCGGTGGGGGATACCGATGTCGAGCACTTCGACCTCCCCCGCATGAGCCTTGCCCGGATGAATCCATAGGCCGGGCTTGGGCGCGTGGAACGTGACGGTCTTCACAGCACGCACGGCAGCGCCTGATACGACGCCCGTAGAGGCATCCACCCCGGAGGGCACGTCGACGCTGACGACCGGCGCCGAACAGCCTCCAATCGCCACGATCCCCTCACCGACCTCGCCGTGAGGCTCACCGGCGAAGCCTGTCCCGAGCAGAGCGTCGACGACAACGCTCGCCCCAGCGAGCGCATTCGCGCCTCGAGCGAGCTCCAGCGGTGCGCCCCCGGGCAGGCGCTCGAGATTCACTCGCGCATCTCCTGTCAGCTTCGCCTGCGAGCCCGCGCACACGACCGTCACCTCCCGGCCGGCATCCCGCAGCAGGCGCGCAACGACGAGCCCATCGCCGCCGTTGTTGCCCGTGCCGCACACCACGACCGCGGGTCCGTCGGGAACGAGCCGCTCCACGGCGCGGGTGACGCCGGCGCCGGCGCGCTCCATCAGGTCGAGCGAGGGCACCCCACGATCCTCGATCGCCCAGCGGTCAATCGCCCGCATGTGCTCAGCGTCGGGCAGGGGTGTCAACCAGTCGGGCAGCGCATCCACGACCAGCGATGCTAATGGGCGTCGGCGCTAGAGCCTTTTCAGGCTCTTACTCGACAGTGACGGTCTTGGCCAGGTTGCGCGGCTGATCGACGTTCAATCCCCGCCTGCGCGCGATCTCGTACGCGAGCAGCTGTAGCGGAATCACGGCGAGGATAGGCTGCAACATCCAGTCGACCGCCGGTACGTAGATGACGGAGTCGGCGTGCTGTGCGATCTGCTCGTTGCCTGCCGTTGCGATCGCGATCACGTGCGCGCCGCGGGCGCGCACCTCCTGCATGTTCGAGGCGATCTTCTCCAGCACCGGCGAGTCGGTGGCGACGCTCACGACCGGCGTCTGCTCGTCCAGCAGCGCGATCGGGCCGTGCTTCATCTCCCCCGCGGCGTAGGCGTCGGTGGCGATGTAGGAGATCTCCTTCAGCTTCAGCGCTCCCTCCAGCGCGACCGGCAGGCCGACGTGACGGCCGATGTACAGGAAGAACTCGCTGCGCCAGTGCGCGTCGGCCACCGCCCGTACTTGGGCTTCGACGCCCTCGCCGTCGGCCGCGCGCGCCTCGCCGGTCAGTTCGGCGATGCAGTGCGGCAACCGCTTCAGCTCGGAGACCAGCTCGGTGACACGCTCAGGTGGGAGCGTTCCGCGCAACTGGGCGAAGCGCAAGCCGAGCAGATACATGACCGCGACCTGGCATAGAAACGTCTTCGTCGCCGCCACCCCAATCTCCAGACCGGCGCGGGTGAACAGTACGCCGTCGGCGTCGCGCGTGGCCTGCGAGCCCATCACGTTCGTGATCGCCAACACCTTGGCGCCGCCCTCGCGGGTTGCGATAGCGGAACTCCGAGGCGATGTCCATCTCGACGGGCAACCGCGCCCACTCCTCGATCGCGTAGCGGCCGATCAGACCGGCGTGGTAGGAGGTACCGCAGGCGACGACCACGATCCGGCGCACGTCCGCGAGCAGCGCCTCGTCCAGGGCCCCCTGCTCGTCCAGATCCACACCGTCCCCTGCCGCGGTGCGCTCGGAGATCGTGTCGGCGACGGCGTCGGCCTGTTCGTGGATCTCCTTGAGCATGAACGTCTCATACCCGCCCTTCTCGGCGGTGTCCTCGTCCCAGTCGACCGTCTCCACGGACCGCTGCAGCTCCACGCCTGAGGGCGTCGTGATCGTGACACCCTCGGGGCGCAACACCACGATCTCGTCGTTGTCGAGCCATTGCACCCGCCTGGTCTGCGCCAAGAACGCGGGCACGGCCGAGGCGACGAACTGCTCCCCCTCCCCCCGACCGACGATCAGGGGGCACTCGCGACGAGCGCCGACGAGCACCTCGGGCTCGTCCAGGCTCATCGCCACGAACGCGTAGTGGCCTTGCAGTTCGGCGTAGGCGGCACGCACCGCGTCGGGCAGATCGCCGTCGTAGTGGGAGGCGATCAGGTGCGCGATCGTCTCGGCGTCGGTCTCGGAGGTGAACACGCAGCCCTGGGCCGCGAGGCGTTCCTTCAGCGCGATGTAGTTCTCGACAATCCCGTTCACGACCACGTGCACGCGATCCTGAGAGTCGCAGTGGGGATGGGCGTTCTCCTCGCTCACGCGCCCGTGGGTCGCCCAGCGCGTATGACCGATGCCGGTCGTGGCCGGCCTCGCGGCGACCGCTACAGCTCCCCCGGCATGCGCGTCAGCGGCTTCGCCCTCGAGCTTGAGCCGCAACGCGCCGAGGTTGCCGACAGCCCGAACCGACTCGATGCGACCATCCTCGATCGTGGAGATCCCGGCCGAGTCATATCCACGGTACTCCAGCCGTGTCAGCCCGCCGAGCAGCAGCTCACGGGCAGGGCGTCCACCAACATAGCCGACGATCCCGCACATCGCTCGAAGATATCAGCGAGTCGGTGGCGCGCCTGCACGATTGGACGCATTGGCAGGCAAGCCCACCCGCGTGCAAGCCGCCTTCTCGCGAAGACCGGCAGGCGCACAACCGAGACGCGGCACACAGAGTCTGGGTGGACCTACGCCAGCTCGCGCTCGACCAAGTCGACCAACCTGTCGCAGACCTCCTGTGCCTCCGCGTCGGTCGGGGCCTCAACCATCACGCGTACCAGGGGCTCGGTCCCACTCGCTCGCACGAGCACACGCCCACGTCCGCTGAGCGCCTCGTCCTCCGCGTCAACGGCGGCGCTTACCGCCTCTGAGCCGTGCAGCGCCTCACGATCGCGAACCCGCACGTTCACCAGTCGCTGGGGCAGCTTGGCCATCGCATGACGCTCGCGCAGGTCCGCCCCGGCGAGCGCCTCGAGCGTCAGCAGCGCGCCGGCGATCCCGTCGCCCGTACGGTTGA
>Ga0193728_1001586_pt1 | contig 11651 bp, 11 predicted proteins | sample U1c1metaG_FD_143037 | JGI IMG/M metagenome (GOLD analysis project Ga0193728, IMG submission 143037) | Soil microbial communities from a riparian zone of the East river system, Colorado, United States - U1c1 | ecosystem: Environmental > Terrestrial > Soil > Riparian zone | place: USA: East River...
TTCTTAGCTGACGCTCCCCACCTGGATAGCCGTGATCGCGGCATCGAGATAGTCGCCGCTGGTGGAGCTGACTTCGCACTGCAGGGTCGCCGTCCCTGGACCGCTGAGCGTACCGACACCCGAGTCCACGACCGTCGCCCGGTCGGCTCCTTTGCCTTCTTCGGTCATACGGACCGTGCCGCCTTCGTCGATCACCGTGCCACCGAGTTCCAGTTGGCATTCGGCTTCCGCGATCGAGCCGGCATTGTTGTTTACGATCACCTTGCCGAGCACCGAGTAGCTCCCGGCCGGGAGGCTGCGCGAGGCAACCGTGATCAGTTCGTTCGCTTTGCCCGGGAATATAACGAATTCCGGTTTCGCGTCGAACGCGTTGCTGGGCCCCCGTTCACCGTTTGCTCCGGCTTTTCCTTCTTTCCCCGCGGCCCCTTCTTTCCCGGCGGCCCCTTCTTTCCCGGTGGCCCCCGTTTTGCCCGCATTGCCCTTGAGCTTCTTGAGCACCTTCGGGTTGATCTGCTTCGTCGAATTGATCAGGTAGTGCTTCGCCGCCAGCGCGCCGCCGCTCATCGCGAACACGAGCGCGAAAGTGGCCACCACATTGGCGTAGTTGAGATGCCTCCTAGGTATGTGCATCCACAGACCCTATGCACAGAGGCGGCGGATAAACCAATGCTCTGGACGGAAGGACGATCCGCCTATAAGGCCGGCGATGGCGAGCTCGGAGGGAGCGGTCGGACAGCCAATCCGCTACAAACAACATTGAGCGCGCCGGGCGCGGCGTGCGACCGCACAATCCCGACGGAGGAGCCCATCGCCATGCCCACCTACATCATGCTCTCCACGCTCACCCCCGAGGGCGTGCAGACGGTCAAGAACAACCCGCAGCGGATCAGGGAGGTCAACAAAGAGGTCGAGCAGCTCGGCGCGAGCGTCAAGGCGCAGTGGGCGACGCTCGGTCACGTCGACTTCATCTCGGTCGTCGAGGCGCCCGATGAGGCGACGATGGCACGCGTCTCGCTGGAGCTCGGGTCGCGCGGCACCGGCCGCTATGAGACTCTGGCGGCGATACCGGTGGACGACTTCATCGCGTCGCTCTGACCCGGATGAAGCCGACGGCTCTATGCGCGTGAGGAAGATCGCTTGAAGGTCCTGGTAGTGGGCGGCGGGGGGCGCGAGCATGCGCTCGTGCGCGCGCTCGCGCGCTCGCGAGGAGCGATCGAGTTGCTGTGCGCGCCCGGCAATGCGGGTATCGCCCAGGACGCTCGTCTGCTCGACGTCGCCGCCGAGGACGTGGATGGGATCGTGGCTGCCGTCGAGCGCGAGGGCGTTCACTTCACCATCGTCGGCCCCGAGGCACCGCTCGTGGCCGGCCTTGTGGATGCGCTGGATGCGCGCGGGCGGCTGGCATTCGGTCCGACCGCGGCAGCGGCCCAGCTGGAGGGCTCCAAGGCATTTGCCAAGCGGGCGATGGACGAGTCCGGCGTGCCGACCGCCCGCTGGCGTCACGTGCACTCGCTGCAGGAGGGACTCGACGCGGTAAGCGAGTTGGCCGACCCTGGCGTGGTCATCAAGGCCGATGGGCTCGCCGCCGGCAAGGGGGTGACGGTAGCCGAGGACTCCCAGCAGGCGCAGGCCGCTCTGCGGGACATCTTCGTGGAGGGTCGTTTCGGCACAGGCGCGAGCGCCGTCGTCGAGGAGCGCCTGATCGGTACGGAGCTGTCGCTCCTCGCTCTATGCGACGGCCTGAGGGCGATGCCACTGACGCCCGCTCGCGACTACAAGCGCATCGGCGAGGGGGACACGGGTCCCAACACCGGAGGCATGGGGGCCTATTCGCCGGCGGTCGAGCTGGACGAGGAGCAGCTGGACGAGCTGTCACTCCGCGTGCATGACCCGATCGTCGAATGGATGGGCGAACGGGGGACGCCCTTTCGCGGTGTGCTCTACGCCGGCTTGATGCTGACCGCGGAGGGTCCGCGGGTGCTCGAGTACAACGTTCGCTTCGGCGATCCCGAGACGCAGGCGATCCTGCCGCGCCTGAGCGTCGAGACGGACTTCCTCGAGCTGCTGCTCAGCTGTGTGCTTCCGAGTGGGCTGTCCTACGAAACGGTCGCCGACCTTGACCTGTGGTCGCGCCGGCGGGCCGTTACGGTCGCGCTCGCAAGCGCCGGGTATCCCGCCTCGTCCTCCAGCGGCGAGGAGATCTCGGGGCTTGACCTCGTGCCCGGCGATGTCGAGGTAACACACGCCGGCACCGCCATGCGAGCAGACGGGACGATCGTTACCGCCGGAGGACGCGTGCTGAACGTGACCGCGCTCGGCGCGGACCTGGAGGAGGCCCGGCGCTCAGCGTATGCTGCCGCAAAGATGATCTCCTTCGAAGGCATGCAATTGCGCTGCGACATCGCCGAGGGTATCGATGGGTGACGTCTCCCCGATCGCGACGCCTCTGGCCGAGGCCGAGGTGCGCGCACAGCTGGAGGAGATGGACCTCGACGCTCCCCGCGTCGGCATCGTGATGGGCTCAGACAGCGACATGGAGACGATGGAGAAGGCCGCGAGCGAGCTGCAAGAGCGCGGCATCCTGCACGAGCTGCGCGTGATGTCAGCCCACCGCGAACCGGATGTCGTCGCCGACTATGCCAAGAACGCGCACATGCGCGGTCTGCGCGTGATCATCGCCGGTGCGGGCATCTCCGCCGCCCTGCCCGGCGCCGTCGCCGCGCACACCGACCTGCCGGTGATCGGCGTGCCCCTCTCAGGGCGCCTCACCGCCGCGGGCGGCCTGGACGCGATTCTCTCGATCGTGCAGATGCCCCCGGGCGTGCCCGTGGCCTGCGTCGGCCTCGACAATCCCCGCAACGCGGCGATCCTCGCAGCGCAGATCCTGGGAGCATGATCTCGCGCTACACCCGTCCCGAGCTCGGCGCCCTGTGGACGGACCAAGCGCGCATGGAGACGTGGCGGCAGGTCGAGGTCGCCGCCTGTGAAGAGCTGCCTGCGCTGCTGGGCGACGGCGGCCCAACCGCGAGCGAGCTGGAGGCGATCCGCGCCGCCGCGTTCACGGTGGAGGCGGTGAACGAGCGCGAGCGGATCACCGACCACGACATGGCCGCGTTCGTAGACGTGCTCGCCGCCTCGGTGGGCGAGGCCGGACGCTGGATTCACTTCGGGCTGACCTCCTCGGATGTGCTCGACACCGCTCTGGCATTGCAGCTGCGCGCCGTCGGGGAGGTGCTCGTCCCGGGCGCGTACGCGCTTGTCGCAGCGCTCGCGGACCGTGCGCGGGAGCACGTGCAGACGCTGTGCGTCGGCAGGACCCACGGGGTTCACGCGGAGCCGACGACGTTCGGCGTGAAGCTCGCCGGCTTCGCGTTCGAGGCCCACCGCAACGCGCGGCGCCTGGAGCGCGCGTTCGCACAGGTGACGGTCGGCGCCGTCTCGGGCGCCGTCGGAACCTACGCCGCCACCAGCCCCGAGTTCGAGGCGCGCGTGCTGGAGCGCCTCGGGCTCGCACGCGAGGACGTCTCCACACAGGTCGTCGCCCGCGACCGCCACGCCGAGCTGCTGCAGGCGATCGCTCTCGCCGGCGCGGGCCTCGAGCGATTCGCGACCGAGGTTCGCCACCTGCAGCGCACCGAGGTGCGCGAGGCGCAGGAGCCTTTCCGGGCCGGCCAGAAGGGTAGCTCGGCGATGCCTCACAAGCGCAACCCGATCAAGACCGAGCAGATCTCCGGACTCGCGCGGGTGCTGCGCGGCAACGCCCAGGCCGCCCTGGAGAACGTCGCGCTGTGGCACGAGCGCGACATCTCCCACTCCTCCGTCGAGCGGGTGATCCTGCCCGACTCCACGATCCTGCTCGACTACCTCCAACAGCGCACGATCGCGCTCGCGCGCGACATGACCGTCGACGCGCAGCGCATGCGCGCCAACCTCGAGCTCACCCACGGCGCACTCTTCTCCCAGCGGGTGCTGCTCGCGCTCGTCGCGGCCGGCATGACGCGCGACGACGCTTACCGGATCGTGCAGGAACTCGCCCAGCGCGCTTGGGACGACGGCGTCCCCCTGCGCGAGCTGCTCGCCGGCGACGAGCGCGCCGCCGGGCTGGACCTCGAGGAGATCTTCGACTACGGGCACTACGTGCGGTATGCGCGGGAGATCGTCGTGCGTCTCGACGAGATCGCCTGAGCGGCGCCCTTCGAGCGCCGATTTCGCTGGTAGCATCGCGCCACGTGAGCACTCTCGCCGACCTGCCTCTGATCGCCAGTGGAAAGGTCCGCGAGATGTACGCCCTGGGTGGACCCGAAGGCGACCGTCTGCTGATGGTCGCCAGCGACCGCATCTCGACCTACGACGCCGTTCATCCGACCCCCATCCCCGACAAGGGCAGTGTGTTGACGGGGCTGTCGGTCTTCTGGTTCGGTGCCACCGGCCACATCGTCGCCAACCATCTGGTCTCCGCGACCGACGGCGTTCCCGAGGAGGCACGCGGGCGGGCACTGGCTGTGCGCAGGCTGCAGATGCTGCCCGTCGAGTGCGTCGTGCGCGGTTACATCACCGGATCCGGCTGGAAGGACTATCAGGCGACCGGCGCCGTCTCGGGGATCGACCTGCCCGGTGGCCTGTGCGAGTCAGAGCAGCTGCCGGAACCGATCTTCACGCCGAGCACGAAGGCCGACGTCGGCCACGACGAGGCGATCGACTTCGACCGAGCCGCCGAGCTGGTCGGCGACCGCGCGCTGATGGAGCGCGTGCGTGAGACCTCGATCGAGCTGTATGCCTTCGCCGCCGCTCACGCCCGCGAGCGCGGCGTGATCCTCGCCGACACCAAGTTCGAGTTCGGCCTGGATTCCGCCGGCGAGCTCGTCGTCGGCGATGAGGTGCTGACGCCCGACTCCTCGCGCTACTGGCCGCTGGACACCTTCGAGGTCGGCCGCGGCCAACCGAGCTTCGACAAGCAGTACGTGCGCGACTGGGCCGCCTCCAGCGGCTGGGACAAGCGGCCCCCCGCGCCCCCGATTCCGGACGACGTCGTCGCAGGCACGCGCGCGCGTTACGTCGAGGCGTACGAGCTGATCGTCGGCGAGCCATTTCAGGCGTGGCTGGATCGAACCGGATGAGAGCACGCGTGCTGATCCGTCCCAAGGCGGGCATCCTCGACCCCCAGGGCGCGGCCGTCGAGCGGGCGTTGCCCGCGCTGGGGTTCGCGGGCGTGGCCAACGTCCACGTCGGACGGCTCATCGAGCTGGACGTGGATGACTCCTCGCAGCTCGATTCGATGTGCGAGCGTCTGCTCGCCAATCCGCTCGTCGAGGACTACGAAGTCCAGCTGCTTTCGTGAAGTTCGGCGTCCTCCAGTTCCCTGGGAGTTGCGACGAGGTCGACGCGCTGCAAGCCGCCCGGCATGTGGGCGACGCCGAGCTGATCTGGCACGCCGAGCGCGACCTGCGCGGAGCTGACGCGATCGTCGTACCTGGCGGATTCTCCTACGGCGACTACCTGCGCGCCGGTGCGATCGCGCGCTTTTCGCCCGCGATGGAGTCGGTGATCGCATTCGCCCGCGACGGCGGGCTCGTGCTCGGGATCTGCAACGGCTTTCAGGTCCTCTGCGAGGCCCATCTGCTGCCCGGTGCCCTACTGCCGAACGCCAACCTTCGCTTCACCTTCCGGCAGGTCGACCTCGACGTCGTCCAGACCGACACTCCCTTCACGCGCGCTCTCAACGGCCTTGCGCGCCTGAGCATTCCCGCCAAGCACTCCTGGGGGCGCTACTACGCCGATGCCCCTACGCTCGACGAACTGGAGCGCCGGGGTCAGGTCGTCTTGCGCTACGCATCCGGGCACAACTTCAACGGATCGCTCCACGACATCGCGGGCGTATCCAACGAGTCCGGCAACGTCTTCGGCCTGATGCCCCACCCCGAGCACGCCGTGGACGCACTCACCGGCGATGGCTCAACCGACGGGCTGACGATCTTTCAATCGATGCGGCTCGCCGTCGAGGAGGGCGCACGTGTCTGACGGCGCGAGCACCCTGCCGACGGTGCAGGACGCCCTCGCGCTCGGCCTCACCCGCGCCGAGTACGAGCTCGTCTGCGAGCACCAGTCCGGCCCCCCCAATCAGGTGGAGCTGGCGATGTACTCGCTGCTGTGGAGCGAGCACTGCGCCTACAAGCACTCCAAGCGACTGCTGCGCACGCTGCCCACCGAGGGACCGCACGTAGTCATGGGTCCGGGCGAGAACGCCGGCGCGGTGGACGTCGGCGACGGCCTTGTGTGCGCGTTCAAGGTCGAGTCCCACAACCACCCCTCCGCCGTCGAGCCCTTCCAGGGCGCCGCCACCGGCGTCGGCGGCATCCTGCGCGACATCTTCGCGATCGGCGCCCGCCCGATCGCGGTGCTCGACTCGCTGCGCTTCGGCGAGGTGGGTGGGGATCGCGATCAGCGCTCGCGCTACCTGCTCGACGGCGCCGTCTCCGGAATCGCCCACTACGGCAACTCGATCGGCGTCCCCACGGTCGGCGGGGAGGTCTACTTCGAGGCGCCGTATGAGCAGAACTGCCTGATCAACGCCATGGCCCTCGGCTTGGCCCCGCGCGAGCGCCTCGTCCGCAGCGCGGCCGCTGGGCCGGGCAACGTCGTGATCCTGTTCGGCGCCTCCACCGGCCGCGACGGGATCGGCGGTGCCTCCGTGCTCGCCTCCGCCGAGCTCGGCGATGACGATGGCCAGATGCGCCCGACCGTCCAGGTCGGCGACCCGTTCGAGGAGTCCAAGCTCCTGGAGTGCTCCCTGGAGCTGCTCGATCGTGGCCTGCTCGTCTCGCTGCAGGACCTCGGCGCCGCCGGCCTGACCTCCTCCGCCTCGGAGATGGCCTCCGCCGGCGGGGTCGGCATCGACATCGACGTCTCCTTGGTTCCCCTGCGCGAGGCCGACATGGAGCCGTTCGAGATCATGGTCTCCGAGTCTCAGGAGCGCATGCTCTGCGTGGTGGAGCCCGCGCGGGTGGCGGACGTGCTTGCCCTGTGCGAGCGTTGGGAGATACACGGCACAGCGATCGGCGCGGTGACCGAGACGGGGCGTATGCGTGTGTTCGACGGCTCCGAGCTCGTCGGCGACATGCCGGTCAGCGCCCTCGTCGACGACTGCCCGTTGTATGACCTCTCACCGGTGCGTCCCACCACGCCGGTCTACGCCTCGCCAACCGCCACGTTCGAGCCCGACGGTGTTTCCCCGCGCGACTGCCTGCTCGCGCTCCTGTCCTGTCCCAACATCGCCTCCCGTCGCCCCCTCTTCGAGCATTACGACGCGATCGTCCAGTCCCGCACCGTCCGCCGTCCCGAGCAGGCCGACGCCGCGGTGCTCGCGCTGCCCGCGGGAGGCGCGCTCGCCGTCTCCATCGACTGCAACGGCCGCCGCGTCGCCGCCGATCCCTACCGCGGGACGATCGAGGCGGTCCTGGAGTGCGCCTCCAACCTTGCCTGCGTCGGCGCCGAGCCGCTCGGCACGACCAACAACCTCAACTTCGGCAACCCCGAGAAGCCGCACGTCGCGTGGCAGCTGACCGAATCGGTGCGTGGCCTCGGGGACGCCTGCCGCGCGCTCGACGCACCCATCGTCGGCGGCAATGTCTCCCTCTACAACGAGACCTCCTCCGGCCCCATCTACCCCACACCCGTCATCGGCATGGTCGGGCGCCTGCCCGACGCGCGCTGTGCCGGGCGCCTGGGTTTTGCCCGCGCGGGCGACACCGTCGCGCTCGTCGGCCCCTTCACGCCCTCGCTGGACGCGAGCGAGCTGTCCAAGCTGCGCGGTCAGGCGCTGCCCGACGAGCTGCCTGATATCGACATCGCGGCGGTGCGCTCCGCCCAGTTCGCGGTCCGCGGGGCGATGCGCATCGGCGGGCTCTCGAGCGCGCACGACATCGCCGAGGGAGGTCTGGCCATCGCGCTGGCCGAGTGCTGCCTGGCGGGCGGGCTCGGCGCCGAGGTGCGGCTGGACGCGGTCGCCCACGCCGACGCAGACCCCCTTCAGACTCTTTTTGGCGAGTGCCCCGGTGGTTTTCTCGTCAGCGGCATCGCCACAGGCGTGCGTGCGCTCGGCCGCCGCACCCGCGTGCGCGTGATCGGCACGGTCTCGACCGATGCGCTGAGCATCCAGCTCGGTGACGTCTCGCTCTCAGCGACGCTTACCGAGCTGACCGAGGTGCACGGCGCCCTCGCGGAGCTGTTCCCCTGCTAGCTTGTGAACAGTGATGCGTGACGGACCGCGCGATGAGTGCGGAGTGTTCGGACTGTATGCGCCCGGCCACGAGGTGTCGCGGTTGTCGTACTTTGCCCTGTTCGCGCTTCAGCATCGCGGTCAGGAGTCCGCCGGCATCGCCGCGGCCGACCGCGGCGGGCATATCGTCACGCGCCGCGAGCTCGGGCTCGTCAGCCAGGTGTTCAGCGAGAACGATCTGCGCACCCTCGCCGGCGAGCTCGCGATCGGCCACGTCCGCTATTCCACAACCGGCTCCAACGCCTGGGAGAACTCCCAGCCCGTGCAGCGCTCCGAGGGAACGCACGGCTCCACGCGCGAGCTCGCGCTCGCCCATAACGGCAACCTCATCAACGCCGTCGAGCTCCACGAGGAGCTGCTCGCGCGCGGCGTCACCTTCAGCTCCACCTCCGACTCCGAGATCGTCGCCGCGCTGATCGCCACCCACCCCGCCGAGTCGATCGAGGACGCGATCGCAGACATCCTCCCGCGCCTGCGCGGCGCCTTCTCGATCGTGCTCATGACCCGCGATCGCGTCATCGCCTTCCGCGACCCCCACGGCCTGCGCCCGCTCGCGCTCGGCGTGCTCGAGCCCGGAGCGGACGATCCGAGCGGGCAGGCGCGCTACTGCGTCGCCTCCGAGTCCTGCGCCTTCGACATCATCGGCGCTCGCTTCCTGCGCGACGTCGCTCCCGGGGAGATCGTCACGCTCGACGAGCGCGGCCTCTGTAGCCGCCAAGTCCCCACGAGTGTCCGCCCGGCACTTTGCGTGTTCGAGTACATCTACTTCGCCCGCCCCGACTCGCGCATGAACGGCCACGTCCTGCAGGTCGCGCGCGGGCGCATGGGCGAGATCCTCTGGCGCGAGGCGCCCGTGCAGGCCGATCTCGTGATCGCCGTCCCGGACTCCGGAAATGCCGCAGCCCGCGGCTTGGCTCGCGCCGCCGGCCTCCCCCAGGACGACGGCTTCGTCAAGAACCGCTACGTCGCCCGCACCTTCATCCAGCCCGGGCAGGAGCTGCGCCGCCACGGCCTGCGCTTGAAGTTCAACCCCCTCCCCGAGGTCATTGCCGGCAAGCGCCTGGTCGTCGTCGACGACTCGATCGTGCGCGGTAACACCACCCGCCAGATCGTCCAGATGCTGCGCGACTCCGGCGCCGCCGAGGTGCACATGCGCATCTCCGCCCCGCCGATCGTCAACCCCTGCCACTACGGCATCGACATGTCCACGCGCGAGGAGATGATCGCCCACAACCGCACGACCGAGCAGGTCGCCGCCGAGCTCGGCTGCGACTCGCTGCACTACCTCTCTTTGGATGGGGTCTACGAGGCGATCGAGGGTCAGCGCGACACCCACTGCGACGCCTGCTTCAGCGGGCGCTACCCACTCGATCGCACCAGCGAGGCGAACGGCAAGTTCGCTCTGGAGGACGGCTCTGAGCAGGAGGGGCGGGACACGCCGCCCCTCCCACTCATACGCGCCTGACAATCAACCCGCTGCCTGACGGCCAAAGGTCGAGCAGATCAAGGACACAGCTATCGTGCTCCTCCGTGTCCGCTGAGTCGCTGCCCATCGCCGTGCTCGTGTCCGGCACCGGCACCAACCTGCAGGCGCTGCTCGACACCGTCCACGGGCGCGAGGCGCAGGTCGTGGCGGTCGCATCGTCGGTCGCCGGTGCCCCTGCGCTGGAGCGCGCCGCTGCACGCGACGTGCCCACGGAGGTATTCCTCCGTGCCGACTATCCCGACTGCGCCGCCCGTGACGAGGCCCTCGCCGTCTGGTTGCACGCGCGCGGTGCGCGCCTGGTCGTGCTCGCCGGCTACATGGCGCTGCTGTCCGAGCCCTTCCTGCAGCGGTTTCCGAGTGCCGTCATCAACGTTCACCCTTCGTTGCTGCCCGCGTTCCCCGGTCTGCACGCGATCGAGCAGGCGCTCGCCTACGGCGTCACCGTCTTCGGCGTCACCGTCCACTTCGTCGACGCGGGCGTCGACACCGGATCCGTCATCCTCCAGCGCGCCGTCGAGCTCCCGGGCGCGCGCACTCCCGAGGAGGTCCTCGCGGCGCTGCGCCCGTTGGAGCACGCTCTGCTGCCAGAAGCGGTCCGCCTGTTCGCACGCGGTGCTCTACACGCCGATCCCGAGCACCCGCGCCGCATCGTCGTCGACGGGTAGGCTGCGACTCACCGATGCTCCAGCAAGCCGCCCCAGGCGAGGTGCGCGTCCGGCGCGCGCTCCTGTCCGTGTCCGACAAGACCGGCCTCGTCGACTTCGCCCGCGGCCTGGTCGAGCTGGACGTCGAGCTCGTCTCCACCGGAGGTACCGCCCACGCTCTCTCAGACGCCGGCATCCCCGTCCGCGCGATCGAGGACTTCACCGGCTTCCCCGAGATGATGGACGGGCGGGTGAAGACACTGCACCCGCGCCTGTATGCCGGCCTGCTGGCGCTGCGCGACGACGACGCTCATTTGCAGGCTGCGACCGAACACTCGATCGAGCCGGTCGACCTCGTATGCGTCAACCTCTACCCGTTCGAGCAGACCCTCGCCCGCGGGGATGCCACCGACGCGGAGATCGTCGAGAACATCGACATCGGCGGTCCCACGATGATCCGCGCGGCCGCCAAGAACAGCGCGTTCGCCGCGGTCGTGGTCGATCCGGAGGACTACGCGCCGGTGTTGGCTCAGCTGCGTGAGTCCGGCGGGCTGATCTCGCTCGACACCCGCGCGCTGCTCGCGACCAAGGCGTTCGCGCTCACCTCCCGCTATGACACCGCGATCTCGACCTGGTTTGCGCGGCGCACCTACGAGGGATTTCCCCCGACCTGGCGCGACGCCTACGAAAAGGTCGCCGACCTGCGCTACGGCGAGAACCCCCACCAGCAGGCGGCCTTCTACGCCCGCGTCGGAGCCCCCACGCATCTGCTCGACGGCGTTACTCAGCTGCACGGCAAGGAGCTCTCGTTCAACAACCTGCTCGATCTTAGCTCCGCCCGCGAGCTCGTCGAGGAGTTCGACACGCCGGCCTGCGCGATCGTCAAGCACAACAACCCCTGCGGCTGCGCCCTCGGCGAGACGATCCAGTCGGCCTACGAGCGCGCCTTCGCCTGCGATCCGCTCAGTGCTTATGGGGGCGTGATCGCGCTCAACCGGCCCGTCGATCGTGCCTGCGCCGAGCGCCTCTCCGAGCAGTTCATCGAGGTTCTGCTCGCGCCCGGCTTCGACCCCGCGGCCCTCGCGATCCTGCAGGCCAAGAAAAACGTGCGCCTGCTGGAGCTGGGAGACTGGCCGGCGCCCAGCCACGAGGTCGACTCCAAACCGGTCATCGGCGGGCAGCTGGTACAGACCCGTGATGTCGTCTCAGAGACGCGCGCCGACATGCGCGCGATGTCCGCCACCGA
>Ga0193728_1001587_pt1 | contig 11648 bp, 12 predicted proteins | sample U1c1metaG_FD_143037 | JGI IMG/M metagenome (GOLD analysis project Ga0193728, IMG submission 143037) | Soil microbial communities from a riparian zone of the East river system, Colorado, United States - U1c1 | ecosystem: Environmental > Terrestrial > Soil > Riparian zone | place: USA: East River...
CGACGGCGGTCCGAACCCAGGGCACCTCAGCGTCGTCACCGTCGAGTTTCGCGCCGCCGGCGACGTGACGACGCTCGTGCTCGAGCATTCCGAGTTGCCCTCGCAGGAGTCGGTCACGCGCCACGGCGCCGGTTGGGGATCCGTGCTGCAGCGACTCGCCGAGGCGATCTTCGACGAACGCGACGTCGCATGAGCTCACCGACACGACAGCGCGCGAAAGCGCGCCCATAAAAATCAAAGACGGAGGTATCGAGATGGCAAAGTTCGTGTACGCATACCGCGGTGGCGGGATGGCCGCGACAGACGCTGAGCGTGAAGCCTCGATGGCAGCCTGGGGCGCTTGGTTCGGCAAGCTCGGCCCAGCGATCGTCGAGCCCGGCAATCCGTTCGGCGCGTCGAGCAGCGTCAGCGCCGCCGGGAGCGGCGGAAATGCCGACTCGAAGCTGACCGGCTACACCGTGGTCACGGCTGACAGCCTCGACGCCGCCGGCGAGCTGGCGAAGGGTTGCCCCGTGTTTGGTGAAGGTGGCAGCATCGACGTCTACGAGACGATCGAGGTCAACATGTAGGCGTAAGCTCGCCTCCGAGCGATGGCCTACGACGAGGAACTCGCCCACCGTGTTCGCGAGCTGATCGGCGAAGAGCCCGGTCTCAGCGAGATGCGCATGTTCGGCGGGCTCGCGTTCCTGCTTGACGGCAACATGGCCGTCGCTGTCGCCTCGAAGGGCGGGCTGATGCTGCGCCACGACCCCGAGCGGCTCGACGAGCTGCTCGGGCGTCCGCACACGCGACCGATGATCATGCACGGCCGTCCCGCCAAAGGGTGGCTGCGCGTCGACCCCGACGGTGTCACGACCAAGCGTCAGCTACAGAGCTGGGTGAGCCACGGCGTCGCCTTCGCACGGACGCTGCCGCCGAAGGGCTGAGCGCCTCACGAGCACGACAGCTGCAGCGCGATCAGCGCCGCGATCGAGACGAAGCAGAAGATGTGCTCGTGCAAGACCGAGCGCGCCAGCGCGCGCTGGCGATCGACGCTGTCGCCGCGCGTGCCGAGGCGCACCGCCGCCGGCACCGTGCGCACGCCGACGAGCACGATCGGCATCGCCGCGAGCAGCAGCGAGACCCACGCGACAGCGTCCGGCACGGCGCCGTCTGAGATCTCGACGACGATCGCCACGAGCGTTCCGAGCATGACTGCCACGATCAGCCGGTTCATCGGTCGCGCTGCCGTCGTCACACGCGCGTAGTACGCCGCGATCGAGGCGAGCTGCTGCTCGCCGAGCTGCGCGCCGTCGCGCCCGAGCGCCTGCACGTCGAACATCAGGTCAAACCACAGCACCGCCAGCAGGAACCGCCCCCGGCGCTGACGAACGCTGTCATCGCCGCGCAACCTACACCTTGATCGCCACGATGTCTCGCGCCTACACGACACCGCTGTAGCGTGAGGCCGCATGCAGGCGGTCTGGAATAGAGGCGACCCGGACGAGCACGGCCACGGCTTCGCCGAGCTGAGCGCGCGCGTCGACCTCGACGCGGCACAGCATGCGATCGCGAAAGGGGCCGTCGCGACGCCGGCGATCGCGAGCGCCGACCTGAGCGAGCTCGCGGGCGGCCCCGTCGTGTTGAAGGCCGAGTCGCTGCAGGTCTCCGGCTCGTTCAAGCTGCGTGGCGCGCTGTCCAAGCTCGCCGCACTCGGCGCCGATGCAAACGGTGGCCTGATCGCGGCGAGCGCCGGCAACCATGCGCGCTCAGTCGCCCAAGCGGCGCGGATCGCCGGCGTCGGCTGCGAGGTGTACATGCCACGCGACGCCCCTGTCTCGAAGGTCGCCGCCGTCGAGCGACTCGGCGCGAGCGTCCGCCTCAGCGGCGGCTCAGTTGAGGAGGCCGTCGAGCTCGCCGCAGCGCGCGCCGCGGAGACGGGCGCTGCGCTGATCCACCCGTTTGACGACTTCGACGTGATCGCCGGGCAGGGCACGCTCGGCTTGGAGCTGGTGCGCGAGCTGCCCGACCTCGCGCGCGTCGTCGTCCCCGTCGGTGGCGGCGGGCTCGCGAGCGGGATCGGCATCGCGCTGCGCCGCGAGCGCCCGGACGTCGAGCTGATCGGTGTGCAGGCGAGCGCGTGCGCGACGCTGCCGCAGGCGCTGCGCGACGCCGCAGTAGACGCCTCGGTGCCCGACATCCCGGCCGCTGCGACGATCGCCGACGGGATCGCGCTGAAGCGACCAGGCAAGCTGACGCTGGCGCTGCTGCGCGAGTTGCTGCACTCCGTCGAGACGGTCAGCGAGGAGCAGATCGCCGACGCGATAGTGCTGCTCGCCGAACGCGTCAAGCTCGTCGCTGAGGGTGCTGGCGCCGTCTCGGTCGCGGCCGTGCTCTGCGGACGCCTGGCGCCGATCGCAGGCACGACGGTCGCGATCGTCTCCGGTGGCAACGTCGACAACGGACTGCTCGCCTCGCTGCTGCGTCGCCACGAAACGACGGCCGGCAGACGCGTGCGCGTGTTCACCCGCGTGCCCGACCGCCCTGGCGCGCTCGCCGAGCTACTCAACTTGATCGCCGCTCAGCGCGTCAACCTCGTCAGCCTCGAGCATCTGCGCGAGGCGATCTCACTGCACGTGCGCGAGACAGGGGTCGAGCTGACGCTGGAAACACGCGGGCCCGAGCACACCGAGCAGCTGCGCGACGCGCTGCACGACGCCGGCTATGAAGTGACGTTCGTGTAGCGCTGCCCGCCACGTATCCGGCTACATAGCCGGCAAGCATCGCTAGAGCGATCGATCTAATATTGAAGTTGACGACCGACGAAAGGGGCGCACGATGGCCAGAGACATGCGTGATGACCGATCGGGGCGAGCAGCGCTGCTGGGCGGCGGCGCACTCGGCGTCCTCGCCGCCCGCCGCCTGTTCGCAGCGGCGCTGCTGCTGAAGCTGCGACGCGATGTCCGTGCGTTGAACGCCGGCGACTACGGCCCGCTGCTGGCAGGCTACGCCGAGGACGCCGTGCTCATGTTCAACGAGGGCACGCACCGCTGGGCCGGCGAGCACCGCGGCAAGGCGGCGATCGAGCGCTTCTTCCAGGACTTTGTCGCGGCCGGCATCGAAGGCGAAGTAGTCGAGGCATTTTTCGCCGGGCCGCCTTGGAGAATGACGCTGGCGATGCGCTTCGACGACGAAGCGCACGCTCCCAACGGCGAGCGGATCTACAGCAATCGCACGTTCCTGCTCGCGCGTGCGCGCTGGGGGAAGATCGTCTATCAGCAAGACTTCTACGAGGACACCGAGCGGATCGGGGCGCTAGAGGCGCGACTGCGCGAGCTCGGTACGGCGCCGGTGAGCGTAGGCTCTGCAGCGTGAGCGCGTCTGCCGCTGTCCACCACCTTGCCTGCGGCACGATGTGTCCCCACGGTGGCCGATTGATCAGCGGCGAGGGCAGCGTGCTGGGCAAGGCGCGGATCGTCTGCCACTGCCTGCTCGTCGAGGGCAGCGACGGGCTCGTCCTGATCGACACCGGCTTCGGCCTCGACGACATGCGCAACACACGCCAGCTCGGCGCGATCTTCGCCGCGCTGTTCCGCCCGCAGGCGCGCGAGGCCGACACCGCGATCGAACAGGTCCGCGCGCTTGGCCATTCACCGGAGGACGTGCGCCACATCGTCGCGACGCACCTCGACGTCGACCACGCGGGCGGCCTGCCGGACTTTCCCGACGCGCAGGTGCACGTGCTCGCGGTCGAGCTGAAGGCTGCGTTGAAGCCGAGCCTGCGCGAACGCGAGCGCTATGTCGCCGCGCACTGGGCGCACGGGCCGAAATGGGTCGAGCACGGGACCGAAGGCGACGACTGGTTCGGCTTTCAGAGCGTGCGTGTACTGCCCGGCGTCGAGCCCGAGATCGTGCTCGTGCCGCTGCTCGGTCACACGCGCGGACACACCGGCGTCGCCGTCAAGCACGAGGGGCGCTGGCTACTTCACTGCGGCGACGCGTTCTTCCATCGCGGCGAGCTGCAGACGCCCCCGAGCTGCCCGCCCGTGCTGAAGGGCTTTCAGAACATCAACTCGGTCGACAACGCCGCACGGCGCCAGAACAGCGAACGCCTGCGCGAGCTCGCGCTACGCGAGGCCGGCCAGGTCGAGCTGTTCTGCTCGCACGACCCCGTGATGCTCGAGCGGCTGCAAGCCGCGCGCTAGCCGCTCAGCTGTACATCGCCGCGATCTGCGCGGCGTACTTCTCAGCGATCGGCTTGCGCTTGAGCTTCATCGTTGGCGTCAGCTCGTCGCCGCTCGGCAACCAGTCGCCCTCGACGATGTGGAATTTCTTCACCTGTTCCACTTTTGCGAGCTTCGCGTTCGCGGCGTCGATCCCCTCTTGCACCGTCGCGCGCACGCGCTCGTCGCGCGCGAGCTGCTCGAGTGCCATGCCCTCGATCCCCTGACCTTGCGCCCACATCGGCGCGAAGTCCGGGTCGAGCACGATCAACGCCGTGTTGTACGGGCGCATGTCGCCGATGCAGCACGCCTGGCCGATCAGCGGTGAGGCCGTCTTCAGCGTCGCCTCGATATTCGCCGGCGACATGTTCTTGCCGCCTGCGCTGATGATCAGCTCCTTCTTGCGGTCGACGATCTTCATGTAGCCGTCCTCGTCGAACTCGCCGATGTCGCCCGTGCGCAGCCAGCCGTCGTCTGTGAACGCCTCCTTCGTCTTCTCCGGGAGGTTGCGATAGCCGAGCATCACGACGTCTGACTTGATCAGCACCTCGCCATCCTCGTCGAGCTTTAGCTGCACGCCCGGTGCCGGCGGGCCGACTGTGCCGATCTTGATCTTGCCGACCGGATTGACCGAGCCAGCGCCGCACGTCTCGCTCATCCCCCACAGCTCCGCCAGCGGCAGGCCGATCGCGTGGAAGAACTCGAGCACTTCGACGGGCGTCGGCGCGGCGCCGACGTTGATCGCCTCGACCTGGTCGAGCCCGAGCATCGCGCGGAGCCCCGCGAAGATCTCCGCGTCGGCCTTCGCGACCTCGTCGGCGAGCTCCTGCGGGACCTCCTCGCCCTGCTGCTCGAGGCGAACCTTGCGCAAGCCTGCTGCGAGCGCCGCCTGCACCTTTTCGCGCTGCTCGTCGGGCTGCGCGGCCATCATCGTCTCGAGGCCCGCCTTCAGCTTCTCCCAGATGCGCGGGACCGCGAAGAACCAGCTCGGGCGCACTTCGGGCAGGTAGGAGAGCACCTGCCGCGGGTCATCGCAGCACGTGATCTGCAGGCCGAAGACGATCGGCAGGTAGTGATGCGCGTTGCGCTCGGCGACGTGCGCCGCCGGTAGCCACGAGATCACGCGACCGTCCTCGGGGAACTCGATCAGCTCCTCGAGGCCTTCGACAGCCGCGAGCAGGTTGCGGTGGATCAGCTGGACGCCCTTCGGCGGGCCCGTCGTGCCCGACGTGTAGATCAGCGTCAAGACGTCGCTCGGCTGCAGCTGCGCGATCGACGCCTCGACGTCGAAGTCCGGGTTCGAGCCCTCGACGTCGGCCAGCGCGAGCGTCCCCTCCGGCGCGTCGCCGTCGATCACGATCACGTGCTCGAGCGTCTCTATCCCCGCGCGGGCCTCGAGCACCTGCGGCAGATATTGCTGCTCGCAGATCAGCACCTTCGCTTCGGCATCTCCCAGCAGGTAGCGGATCTGCTCCGGCGAGTACGTGTTGTAGATCGAGAACGGCGTCGCCCCGAGCATCATCGCGGCGAGGTCGCAGAGGTGGAACTCGGGGCGGTTGCAGAGCATCAGCGCGACCGTCTCGCCGCGCCCGACGCCGAGCTTCGCCAGGCCGCCAGCGAGCGCGTCGACGCGCCCCTGCAGTGCTGCCCAGGTGATCGTGAATGCGTCGCCCTTCGTGCGGATCGCGACCTCGTCTTCGCGCTCGGCGACCGTCAGGCGAAAGGCCTCTGCGACCGTGCCCGCCTCGACCGCCGTACGAACGCGCTGCTCCATCTGTGTGACACCGCTCTCCATCGCCACTCCTCCTCGAGCCTCACCCTGGGCTGCACCCTTGATAACTGCGCCTTCAAGCATACGCCGCGCGCGTCATCAGACGCGGTAGCGCTCGAGCGCCGCGCGCCGCGCCTCGGCGTGGTCGACGATCGGCTCCGGGTAGTGCTCGCCGATCACACAGCCGAGCTCGCGCTGCAGCTCCTCGGGCAGCTTCCAAGGCTCGCCGAGGAACTTGCGTGGCACGTGCTCGAGCTCCGGCACGTAACGGCGTACGTAGCGGCCGTCGGGGTCGTAGCTGTCGAGCTGGCGCGCCGGGTTATAGATCCGTCGGTAGACCGGCGCTGGGTCTGTCCCGACGGACGCGATCCACTGCCAGTTGCCGTTGTTGTTCGCCTCGTCGCCGTCGAGCAGCATGCGCATGAACCAGCGCTCGCCCCAGCGCCAGTCGATCCCGAGATCCTTCGTCAGGAACGAGCCGACGACGAGCCGCGCGCGGTTGTGCATCCAGCCCTCGGCGCGCAGTTGGCGCATGCCAGCGTCGACCAGGGGAAAGCCAGTCTGCCCTTCGCACCAGCGCTCAAAGCGCCGCTCGGCACGGCTCCACGCGAGCTTGCCGCGGTAGCGCTCCTGGAACTCCGCGTGCGCGTTGCGCGGGAAATGCAGCAGCACGTGATGGTGAAAGTCGCGCCAGCACAGCTGGCGGCGAAACGCTTCCGCGCCGTCGCCGCGCGGCAGGCGCGTCTCCAGCTCGCGCGGTGAGATACAGCCGAAGTGCAAATACGGCGAGAGTCGCGACGTGCTGTCCTCGCCGAGCGCATCGCGTCCTTGCCCGTAGGAGCGCACGTCGGCTGCGAGGAAGCGCGCGAGCCGCTCGCGCGCCGATGCCTCGCCGCCCCTCGCCGGAGCGCGCACGTCCTGCTCCAGACCAAGCGCAGCGAGCGTCGGGAGCCTGCCTTTCGCCAGGCGCGACGGCAGCGCCGGCAACTCGCGCGGCGCGCTCAGCACGTCGCGCCGCGGCTGGCCCTCCCAGTTGCGCTGAAACGGCGTAAAGATCGTGTACGGCTTGCCGTTCTGCGTACGCGGCGCGCCGACGTCGTCGATCGCGCCGAGCCCCGGATGGGCGTGCAGTTCGACGCCGCTGTCTGCCAGCGCGCTTCGCACCCTCGCGCCGCGCTTGCGCGCAAACGGCGTCACGTCGGCGCTGAAATGCACCGCGTCAGCCTTTGTCTCGCGTACGAGCTGCGCAAGCTCTTGCTCAGGTGGCCCGTGGCGCACGACGAGCCCGCTGCCGCGCTCGCGCAGTGAACTGGCGAGCTCGGCGAGGCACTCGAGCAGGAACTGCGTGCGCGCGCCGGAGGCGTGACGCCCGCGCAGCACGCGATCGTCGAGACAGAAGACCGGCACAACGCGTTCGTGCTTCGCGAGCGCCGCGTGCAGCGCCGGGTGGTCGTGCACGCGCAGGTCGCGCCTGAGCCAGACGATCGCCGTCACGACGCGCGCGCCCGCGACGTGTGCGTGACGGCGATGCCGGCAGGCGCGTTCAAGCGGCGAGCAGCTCGCTGCGGCGTAGGAAGTCGATCTGGTCGGCCACTACGCGCTGCGGACCATCGCCGAGGAACGCGCCGAAGTGGTCGTACGGATAGCGGTGCAGCTCACCGCGCGGCGCGCGCGCAGCGAGCCGCTCGACAGCACGCCGCGAGACAGACACGTCTTGCTCGCCGAGCCCGACCCAGAGCGGCATGTGCAGCGAGCGCGCGCGCGAGAGCGGACGGTGCAGCGGGATCGACAGGAAGACGCCCGGAGAGATCTCGTTGCGCCACGGCGAGCCGTCGGGGACGGCTGCGTGGAAGCCGTCAGCCTCGCCAGGGAGTGTCATCGCTGCGTGCTCGCCCGGCTGTCCTGTGACCGCTACGAGGTTGTGCCGCCCGAACTGGTCCGCGAGCGCGCGTGGCGTCAGCCACGCCGACAGCGCCGGCGGCGTGCTCAGCGCACGCGCGAGGCCGTCGACCATCGGGCACAGTACGAGCGCCGCTGCGATCCGCGGGTCGGCGGCCGCCGTCGTCACGACGTGGCCGCCGCTGAACGAGAAGCCCCACAGCACGACTCGCTCCGAATTGACGTCGTCGAGCCGTCGCGCGAAGGAGACGGCTGCGCGCCAGTCCGCGAGCTGCTCGCGCTTGCGAAAGCGTTGGCGCGGCTCGCCGCCTGAGTCGCCGAGGTGACGATGGTCGAACACGAGTACCGCTGCGCCCGCCTGCGCAAGGCGCTCCGCATAGGGCGGCAGCCCGTCGTGTCGCGTCAGCGAGAAGCCGTGCGCCATCACGACGCAGCAGCTCGGCACGCCGGCCGGCCTGTACAGCCACGCTGCACAGTGCGCATCGCCCGATCGAAATGTGACCTCGCTGCGCTCGATCGTCGAAGCGTAGTCGTCGCGGGCGCTTCGGGGGCGGGTGTGCAGGCTCTCTCTCTTCTGAAGATCGTACGCGATGGTATATACGGCGTAGATACCATCGCTATCAACGAAGCGAAAGCACAAGGCCAACTGCGCGCGCTGAACTGCGCGCGCTGAGACCCCCGAGGCCGCGCGACCGGCCGATGCGCTGTTCCACGAGGTCGCCGCGACGCGCAAGCTCGATCCGCGGCGCGGCCTCGTCGCCGTCGACCGAGCGCCGAGCGCCGAGCGCCGAAGCCGCCGGGCGCGGCAGGCCGCGATGACCCACCTAGTCGGCGGCGATCTGCGCGAGCCCGTTGATGTCCTCGCCGGCGATCAGCACGAACTCATTGCGCGCGCCGGCGCGGCGCGCTTCGCGGTAGGGCCGGTACTCGTCGCTCGCGTAGAACCCATCTGCGGCCTCTTTCGAGGGCCACGCGATGATCATGTGGATCTGCGCAACGCCCTTCTCGCCCTCGATCTGCTCGACGTGCGCGGTGCGCGCGAGGTAGCGCCCGCCGCGGCGTTCGACCATCGGCGTGACGTTCGCGACATAGTCGCGCACCCAGCCCGGATCCTCGACGTCGAGCTCAGCGATCGCGTAGTAGCGCACTTCGACTCCTCTTTGGTTGCTCGCCAGTGCGGCGGATATTAGGCTCAAAGCGATGATCGTTCGCCCACTCGCCGACAGCGACGCTGCCGAGCTGCGTCGGATCCACTCGCTACCGGAGGTCGCGCGCTGGTGGGGAGCACCGCCCGACGGTTTCCCGCTGCGCGATGACCCGGAGACGACGCGGCAGGTGATCGAAGTCGACGCGACGATCGCCGGCCTGATCGATTTCTGGGAGGAGTCGACGCCGAAGTACCGTCACGCGACGATCGACTTGTTCCTCGACCCTGCGTTCCACGGTCGCGGGCTCGGCACGGAGGCGGTCAAGCGTGTCGTGCGCCAGCTGATCGAAGAGCGCGGGCACCATCGCATCACGATCGATCCGGCGAGCGCCAACGCCGTCGCGATCCGCGCGTACGAGAAGGCCGGCTTTGAGGCGGTCGGCGTGATGCGCCACTACGAGCGCGACGCTGACGGCGACGGCTGGCACGACGGCCTGCTGATGGAGCTGATCGCAGACGCATAGACTCCGCTGATGGAGTTCGTCACTACCTCCGACGGCGGGCAGCCGTTCGTCATCTCGCAGGAGGGCGAGGGGCCGGACATCGTGCTCGTGCACGGTTTCCCGGATACGCCGTATGGCTTCGCCGAGCTACAGGCAGAGCTCGTGCGGGCGGGCTGGCGAGTCACGGTGCCGTGGCTGCGCGGCTATCACGCCGAGACGATCGTTGCGGGGCGTCCGTACGACTTCGAGACGCTCGGCCGCGACGCCATCGCGCTGCTCGATGCGATCGGCGTGCAACGCGCGGTCTTCGTCGGACACGACTGGGGCGCGCTGATCACGTACGTAATCGCGACGATCGCGCCCGAACGCGTGCGCGGGATGGTGACACTCGCGATCCCGCACCCGAGCCTGCTCGAGCGCACGCCGGCGTCACTGTGGGCCGCGCGGCACTTCATCGGGCTGAAGCTGCCGTGGGCGGCACACAGCGTCAGGCGCGGCAACTTCTCCTATCTCGAGACGCTGTACAGCCGCTGGGCGCCGAACTGGTCGGGGCCGGAGCGCGATGAGACGGTGCGCCTGGCCAAGCAGGCGTTGTTCTCCTCAGAGACGCTCAACGGCGCGCTCGACTACTACCGCGCGCTGCCGCTAGGCGGCTCGCGGCTGCTCGATAAGCCGCCGGCCGTACCAGGGCTGATTGTCGGCGGCACGGCTGACATCGTCGACGCAGAGCTGTTCCGCGCGACGCCGGCGCTGCTGCCGGCGCCGAGCCGCGCGCTGATCGTCGACGGAGCGGGACATTGGCCGCATCGCGAGAACGCGCCGCTAGTTTCACGCGAGATCGTCGACTTCGTTGGCGCGCTCTGAGCGGGCGTGCTTAGATTAGGCGCTCACGGCAACGTGAAACTCACAGATACACCCAGCGCGCGCCCGTAGCTCAGTGGTCAACGGTTCTCTTCGGGGAGCCAAAGAGCAGCGGTCTTTCAAGCCGCAGGCCGCGGGTTCGATTCCCGCCGGGCGCACTTTTCGCTTCGTTTTCGCCGCCGTCAGATACGAATGGCGAGCTTCCTCGGCAGCTCACAGCCCGCGCCTGCGCCGCTTGCGGCGGCGAGTGCGGCGTGCTTGTTGACATTCTGCGTAAAACATGATTTATATGTCCCAGCGGGAGTAGCGGTTCCGTCCACTCAGAGACATTCGAGCGAGTGGCAAGAGGGTTGACAGCAAGGGGCCTTGAGTCATGGGCTTGAGTGCAGATTTGCCGGACGGGGGAGAGGGAGCGCGGGGATGAGGCAGTCGGTCTGCCAGGCGCAGCGGATGTCGCGCGCGCTGCACGGCCGCTGGCCGTACCGACGCTCCCACTGCCGGCACGATCTGCACTGGCTCGTGCGCGTTCGCGCGCACTCAGGAGCGTGCGGGACTGTGCGCACGCACACCATGGCGGGATTGCCGGCGCATCGCCGGCGACCTCACGGCGTTTGAGGGACGCCGCGAGGCGCCTGCCCGGTCAGCCCTGAGAGGGGGGCTCGGGAGGCACGCAGGGGCGGGTGGCGGTCCGGGGAGCCACCCGCTCTCGCCGCGTTCTCGGCGATCGCGTCGATCAGCTCCGTCCACACCGCGCGCGGCAGGTCGTGGCCCATGCCCTGCACGGTTTTCAGCTTCGCGCCCTTGATCGCGCGCGCCGTCGCGCGTCCGCCCGATGGGCGTACGAGCGGGTCGGCCGCGCCGTGGACGACCAGCGTCGGCGCGTCGATTGCGCGCAGTTCGGCCGTGCGGTCGCCGGAGGCGAGGATCGCCGCGAGCTGGCGCCCGGGGCCGGCCGGGTCGTGGTCGCGGTCGTAGCTGAGCTGCGCGAGCTCGCGGATCTCCTCGGGCCGATCGGAGATCGGCCAGCCCGGGAGGCCGCGCGAGCCGATCGCGGCGAACAGCCGCTCGAAGTGCGCCACGTAGGCATCGCGCCCGGCGGCCGGGCGGCGCAGGAAGAACGGGTACAGGCGCAGCGCCGGCTGGCCGTTTGAGAGGGCGCCCGTGTTGGACATGATCGAGACGAGCGAGCGCACGCGCTCCGGGTGCCGGGCCGCGAGCGTCTGCGCGATCATCCCGCCCATCGACGCGCCGATCACGTGCGCGGG
>Ga0193728_1001588_pt1 | contig 11648 bp, 9 predicted proteins | sample U1c1metaG_FD_143037 | JGI IMG/M metagenome (GOLD analysis project Ga0193728, IMG submission 143037) | Soil microbial communities from a riparian zone of the East river system, Colorado, United States - U1c1 | ecosystem: Environmental > Terrestrial > Soil > Riparian zone | place: USA: East River...
CAGCGCCTCGCAGCATGATCATGGGAAGATCACTCACCCCAGGATGTGAGTGACCTTCCCATCAAGGAATCCTGCCGCCAGGGCGGTACCTGGAGGGGCTAGAGCTTGAGGGCGGCGGCCAGGGCCCGGTAGCCGGCCAGCAGGTCGTCGTCCGGGCCGGTGAGGAGCTGCAGGCAGACGTGGTCGGCGCCGGCATCGAGGTGCTCGTGCAGCCGGGCCGCGACGTGCGCCGCGGTACCGTGCGCGACGAGCGCGTCGATGAGCGCGTCGCTGCCGCCGTCGCGCAGGTCGTCGTCGCTCCAGCCGAGGCGGCGCAGGTTGCTGGTGTAGTTGACCAGCCCGAGGTAGGGGCGCTGGACGCGCGGCCGGCCGATGGCGCGGGCGCGCGCCGGGTCGGTGTCGAGGACCACCTTCTGCTCGGGCGCCAGGACCGGGCGCTCGCCCATGATGGCTCGCGCCCGGCGGGTGTGCTCGAGCGTGACCAGGTAGGGATGCGCCCCGGCGGTCGCCTCGGCGGCCAGCCGCAGCACCTTCGGGCCGAGCGCGGCCAGCACCAGGTCCTCGCTCGGGACGCCCTCGGCGAGGAGCACATCGACGTAGCTGACCAGCGCCTCGTACGGGCGGGCGTACTCCTGGGTGGCCTCGCGGTGGCCGGCGCCGACGCCGAGCAGGAACCGGCCCGGGTGCCGGGCGGCGATCCGGCGGAACGACGCGGCGACGTCGGCGGCCGCGTCCTTCCAGATGTTCACGATGCCGGTGGCCAGCGTGAGGGTCGTCGTCGCGTCGATCAGCTCCTCGATCTCCGCCAGCGAGCCGTCCGGCGAGCCGCCGACCCACAAGGTGCCGTAGCCGGCCCCCTCCAGCGCGAGGGCGAGGCCGGGCGAAAGCAAGCTCGCCGGCCGCCAGACACCGAACTGGCCGAGGTGGTCACGCGCGAGTTCTGACATCGGCTGCTCCTGCTCTCCGGGAACGAGTGATCAACTCCTGCGAAGATAAAGGTATGCCGTGTTCTCTGCACCTGGCCTGGGATGAGCGACTGGCCGGATACGACTTCGGCCCCGGCCATCCGCTCGCGCCGGTCCGCGTCGAGCTGACGGTGGCGCTCGCCAGGGCCCTCGGCGTGCTGGGCCGGCCGTCGGTGCGCGTCCGGGCCGCCCCGGCCGCCACCGATGCCGAACTGGAGCTCGTGCACGACCCGCGCTACATCGCGGCGGTGCGCGAGGCGGGCGACGGCGGGCCGCAGGCGGCGGCCCGGCGGTTCGGCCTCGGGCCGGGCGACAACCCGGTTTTCCCCGGCATGCACGAGGCGTCGGCGCTGGTGGCCGGGGCCACGCTGGCGGCCGCCCGGGCGATGTGGTCGGGAGCGGCCGACCACGGGGCCAGCATCGCGGGCGGGCTGCACCACGCGATGCGGGCCAGCGCCAGCGGCTTCTGCGTGTACAACGACCCGGCCATCGCGATCACCTGGCTGCTGGCCCAGGGAGCCGGGCGGATCGCCTACGTCGACATCGACGTGCACCACGGCGACGGCGTGCAGGCCGCCTTCTACGACGACCCGCGCGTCCTCACGATCAGCCTGCACGAGACGCCGGCGCTGCTGTTCCCGGGCACCGGCCGGCCGTCGGAGACGGGCGGGCCGGCCGCGCCGGGGTCGGCCGTGAACGTCGCCCTGCCCGGCGGGACCGGCGACGCGGGGTGGCTGCGCGCGTTTCACGCGATCGTCCCGCCGCTGGTGCGGGCCTTCGCGCCGGACATCCTGGTCAGCCAGCACGGCTGCGACACGCACCGGCTCGACCCGCTGGCGCACCTGGAGCTGTCGGTGGACGGGCAGCGCGCGGCCCACGCCGCCATCCACGCGCTGGCGCACGAGACGGCGGGCGGCCGGTGGCTGCTGACCGGGGGCGGCGGCTACGAGCTGGTCCAGGTCGTGCCGCGGACCTGGACGCACCTGCTGGCGGAGGCGGCGGGCGAGCCGGTCGACCCGGCGGCCGCGACCCCGGCGGCGTGGCGGGAGTACGTGACGCAGCGGACCGGACGGCCCGCGCCGGAGCTGATGACGGAGCAGCCGGCCGGGGCCGGGCCGGGTTACGTGCCCTTCGAGTCCGGCCATGACCCGGAAGACCCGGTGGATCACGCCATCCTCGCGACTCAGGCGGCGGTCTTCCCGGAGCACGGGCTGGCGCCTGTGCAGTGAGTTACGGGCGGGACACCGCCATTTCGCCGCGCCGTCGCCCGCTATTCACCTCTTTCTAGCGAAATGGCCGTCCTCGGCCGAAAGCGTGGGCTGGTTCCCGGCCCGCTCCGAGCCGGGCGCTCGAGGAGGTTTCCGCACCGATGATGAAGATTTCCCGCTGGCGCGCGCTGCCGCTGGCCGCGGGCGTGATCGCCAGCGTCTCGCTGCTCGCGGCGCCCGGTGCCAGCGCCGCGGCGCACGCGCCGTCCCTCAGCTTCCTGCTGCCCGGCAACCTGCTGGTCAGCCGCTCGGTCTACACGGCCGGCCCGGGCATCATCGTGCCGGGCACGACCGTGCTCCCGCCGGGCTGCACGACGGGCTGCGCGGTGGCCACGGCCAGTGGTGCCTATCCCCAGGTGTTCAACAACGTGCTGGTCGATCCGTCCTTCGGCGTGACCTCGCCGGTCTTCCTGGACCAGATGACGCCGTCGGGGCACCTGCTCAGCACGGTGCCGGTGCCGTCGCACGGCGGGCTCGTGACCAGCTTCTCGTCCAAGTCCGAGCTGGCCCTGAACCTGTCGACCAGCGGCCGCGCCGTGTCCTTCATGGGATACGCGGCGGCGCCCGGCACGATCGACGTGTCCAACGCGAACACGCCGGGCGTCATCGACCCCACGAACCCGGTGCCGGGTGCGGACTTCCGGGTGGCGGCCGTGCTGGACGGCCGGGGCCGGTTCGGCTTCACCGAGACCAACGCCTACAGCGGCAACAACGGCCGGGCGGCGATCCTGAACGACAGCCGCGGCGCGAACGTCCTGTACGCCTCCGGCAATGCCGGCAACGGATCGAACCCGCAGCCCGACGGGGTCATCACCGGGGCCGGGGAGCAGATCGTCACGCCCAGCCACCGACCCGAGAGCGCGCAGCAGCCGGGCGCCCCGACCCCGGTGGGCAGCTTCAGCGTCACCCAGCTGGGCGACAAGGCGGACAAGGTCGGGAAGGACACCAACTTCCGCGGACTGACGGCCTTCAACAATGTCCTGTACACCACCAAGGGCAGCGGCAGCAACGGCGTCAACACCGTGTACTTCGTCGACACCACCGGGAAGGCCTGCCCGAACGGCGTCGGCCTCCCCCAGCCCGGCGCGAAGCTGCCGACCTCGCCGATCGCCTTCGACCCGGCCCAGCTCCAGGCCAAGGGGGTGTTCCCGTACAACATGTGCATCCTGGCGGGCTTCCCGACCGCGCTGAAGTCGGCGACGTCCTTCCCGTTCGGCCTCTGGTTCGCCAATGCCACCACGCTGTACGTGGCCGACGAGGGCAGCGGCGACAACACCTTCTCGACGGCGTCCGGCAGCTTCACGGCCGCGGCCGCGCAGACCACGGCGGGCCTGCAGAAGTGGGTCTTGAGCGACGGCAGCTGGAAGCTGGCCTACACGCTGTCCGCCGGACTGCACCTCGGTGCGCCGTACACCGTCAAGGGCTACCCGACCGGCGACAACGCGCCGACGGGACTGCCGTGGTCGCCCGCCACTGACGGCCTGCGCAATATCACCGGGCGGGTCAACCCGAACGGCACCGCGACGATCTGGGGCATCACCTCGACCGTCAGCGGCGGCGGGGACCAGGGCGCCGACCCCAACCGGGTGGTGGCCGTCACCGACCGGCTGGCCGCCGCCACCGCTCCGGCCGAGAGCTTCACCACGGTGCGCGCCGCCGGGTTCGGCGAGGTGCTGCGCGGCGTCTCGTTCACGCCGGGAACGGTGTCGCTGCGGCGATGACCGGGCGATAGCGCCCGCCCCGGGCGCCGCGCTGTTGCGGCACCCGGGGCGGGCGCCTGGCCCGATGTGGGCGTATGTACGGTCTCGCTGAGCTATGTCCGCTAAATTGCCGATAGTGTGCGCTCCAGCGGATGGGGCCAACTCACGCTCTGGAGACGCGGGACTGGTGAGGGGCTATGGAGTTGGAGCCGGGCAGGCTGCAGACGCTGTACGCGAACAGGTTCGGGGCGGAGGCTGAGCAGCGCCAGGACTTGTGGCAGGTGCTGTTCCGGGCCTTCTTCCCGGCCTGGGTCGCCCCGTCCGCGACGGTCATCGACCTGGGTGCCGGGCACTGCGAGTTCATCAACAACATCCGGGCCGCCCGCCGGGTGGCCGTGGACCTGAATCCCGATGTTGACCGGTACGCGGCGGCTGACGTCGAGACCTACGTCGGCCACCTCGACCGGCTGGAGCCGGTGAAGGACGACTCGGTGGACGTGGTGTTCGTGAGCAACATCTTCGAGCACCTGACCCGGGACGTGATCCTGTCGTCCCTGGTGGAAGCGCGCCGGGTGCTGAAGCCGGCCGGGCGGCTGCTCATCTTGCAGCCCAATGTCCGGTACTGCGCGCGGGACTACTGGCAGTTCTTCGATCACATCACGCCCGTGGATGACCGGGCGCTGGCCGAGGCGCTGGCCGCGACCGGCTTCGGCGTGGAGAAGTGCATTCCCCGGTTCCTGCCCTACTCGACCCAGGGCCGGCTGCCCAGCTGGCCGTGGCTGGTGCGGCTGTACCTGAGGATGCCGCTCGCCTGGCGGGTGCTGGGCGCCCAGGCGTTCCTGGTGGCGGCCCCGGTTACCCGGCCCTGAGCAGGCCCGTCCGCGGGCTGGACGCGTGCAGTTCCGCGACGTTCAGCCCGAGGGCGCCGTCCAGGCCCGCCACGCCGGCCTCAGTGACGGTCACGGCCCGCGTGGCGGTCCGGCGCTCGATCCAGCGCAGGTCCTCGAACCGGTTCAGGATCCGGGCGCCGAGCGCGCCGGCCAGGTGGTGACGCTGCTCGCTCCAGTCGACGCAGTACCGGACGAACGGCCGCTTCCCGGCCGGCGAGCAGTCGATTCCCAGGTCCCCGAGCACGGCCCGGCCATTTTCCGTCAGAACGTAGGCCACATCCCACCCGGGCGCAGATAGCCGGTCTCGTTCCGCCCGGCCCGGATCAAAGGCTCCGTCGCCGCCGGCCAGCGCGCCGCTGTCCAGCAGGGCGCCCATGAGCGCCACCCCGAGCCGCCCGGCCAGGTGGTCGTAGCAGGTGCGGGCCCGCCGGACCGCCTCGGCCCTAGTGCCCTCGCGCAGGGACTGCACCTTCATGGCCGGGGCCATCCGGGCGATGGCCTCCAGCAGTTCCGCGACGTGCGGCCCGGCCAGCCGGTAGTAGCGGTGCCGGCCATGGGCCTCGACGGTGAGCATGCCCGCGGCCACCAGCCGGCTGAGGTGGGCGCTGCACGTCGAGGCGGCGACGCCGGCCTCGGCGGCCAGGCGGCTGGCGGGCAGGGCGCGGCCGCCGTCCAGCGCCATCAGCATGCGGGACCGGCTCCGGTCGGCGAGGACCTCGGCCACGGCGGCGATATCGGCATCTCCGGGCATGACCTCAGCCTAGGCCGGCGACACTTCGGCGGGCGGCGAAGCGTTCCCGGCTCAGGCTGGGTCAATGCCTTGCTGCAGGCGGCCTACCCGACGGCGGCGGGCCGGTCGCGGGCGCTCGGCGCCTGGGGCTCCATCGCCGGGATCGGCGCCGCGTCCGGCCCGGTCATCGGCGGCCTGCTGGTCACCACCGGGAGGACGGAAACGTGCCGGACGAGGGCGTGCCGGCCAGCGCGAACACCGCCGCGATGATCGGCGACGAGGCGCTGGTGCCGCCCACCTCGAGGGCCGGTAATGCGCTCTGCGTCAGGCTTTCCCGTAGGGGGCCCACCCGCGGGCAGGCCCCCGCCGGGCCGGCTCAGGACACGCTGAGCGCGTTGTCGTCCTCGAAGAAGTTGGTATTGAAGCCGCGCAGCGTCTCCGCGCCGGTGTACCGGATCGTCACCCGCTGGCCGATGAAGGACTTCAGCGAGTAGGCGTGCTGGACGTAGCCGCTCCCCTCGTTCTGGTTGGAGAAGGCGGCCAGGGTGGCCAGGATTGTCCCGCTGGCGCTCAGCACCTGGGCGGTGAAGGTGTCGTAGGCCCGGTTGGCCGGGTCATCGCTGTTGACGTAGAGCCAGAACGACAGGGTGGCGGAGGTGCACGACGCCGGGATGGTGACCGTCTGGGCCAGCGTGTCGGTGTGCCTCCCCCCGTAGCCGTCCAGCCACGCGAGCCAGGAGCCGGAGTGCGCGGGCGCCCCGCTGCCGGTACTGGCCAGCACGCCGGCCGACGCGGTCCACGGCGAGATGCGCCCCGACTCGAAGCCCGGATTGCCAAGCAGCTGGGCAGGGGTGCAGCCGCCGGCGGCCGCGGCGATGGTCCAGCTGAACGACGCCGAGCCGGACGCGCCGGTGGTGTCCTTGGCCGTGACCGCGACGCTGGACATGCCCGCCGTGGTGGGGGCGCCGGAGATCACGCCGGTGGCCGCGTTGATCGACAGCCCGGCCGGCAGGCCGGTCGCGCTGTAGGTCAGGGTCTGCCCGGCGGCTGAGTCGGTCGCCTGGACCGGCAGGCTCACGGCCGTGCCGACGGTCCCGGACTGGCTGCCCGGGCTGGTGACGGTGACCGTATTGGCGCCCCCGCCGCCACCGCCGCCGCTGGCGAAGGCGGCGGTGCCGTCCGGCGTGCCGAGCCCGGTCGGGCCGTCGTAGCCGGTCTCGCCGTGGCACAGGTAGGCGGTCGAGCAGGAGCCGTTGGCGCCGGCGGTGACGTCGAACAGGCTTGCCGGGTGCTGGTACAGGTACGACGACGGGAAGGTACCCGCGGCCGGGCTGCCGGCCAGGGCGAACGTCGCCGCCACGATCGGCGAGGACGCGCTGGTGCCGCCGACCTCGAGCCAGCCGTCCTGGTCGTAGGTGTCGTAGATGGCCACCCCCGTGTTCGGGTCGGCGACCGCCGCAACGTCGTTGTCGGTCCGCTTGGCGCAGCCGGTGTCGTTCTGCCACGCGGGCTTGGCGTCGTCGGCGGAGCAGCCGGACCCGGTGCCCTCGCCGCCGCCCGAGTTCCCCCACACCGACTCGGTCCAGCCGCGCGGGTTCGACGCCGTGGTCAGCGAGGTGCCGCCGACCGAGGTGACGTACTGCGAGGCGGCCGGGTAGGAGACGCCGTACCCGGCGTCGCCGGCCGACGCCGTGACGGCCACGCCGGCGTGCTTGTAGTACTGCGTGTCGAAGGCCGGGTCGGAGGACGACTCGTTCCCGCCGTAGCTGTTGGAAACGAACTTCGCGCCCCGGCTGACCGCAGAGTTGACCGCGGTGCCGAGGTCGGCGGTGCTCGGGCCGCTGGCCTCGACCAGGATGATGTGGCACAGCGGGCAGATCGCCGAGACCATGTCGATGTCCAGCGACTCCTCGGTGGCCCAGCCAGTGCGGCCCGAGGCGGCGGGCAGGGGGCTGGCCTGGCCGTTCTGGTTCACCTTCGAGAAGCAGCCGCTGCCGCAGGCCGGCAGCCCCCAGGCCGTGCGATAGGCGGCCAGGTCCGCGGCCGCGCGCGGGTCGTCGTAGGCGTCGACGATGGCCACGGTCTGGCCCGCGCCGGCGGTCGAGGACGGCAGGTGGTAGGCGCTCTGCAGGCTGGACGGCCCGTAGCCGTCACCGGCCGGCGCGGCGTCCGGGGCCGCCGCGCGCCGGGCCTGCGCCGCCGCGGTCGTGTCGACCAGGACCATGCAGGCCATCTGGTTGTGCCGGGTGGTCACCGGGCAGGCCCGCCGGAAATCGGCCCGGCCCGCGCGGGCGGGCACGGCATGCGCGGCGCCGGCCTGCGCCGGCACAGCATGCGCGGCCCGGGCGGCGGGCGCGGCCGGGAGGGGCTGGGCGCTGGCGCCGCTGGCGAAGGTCAGGCCGGCGGCGGCTAAGGCCGCCGACGAGACGGCCAGGGCCGCCGCGCGGGCCCGGCGCAAGGGGGCCGGCCGACGGGCGGGGTGCGGGGCGGGGGGCAGCATGAGTCCTCCTGGCGGGGGATGGCAGGCGCCCCGGCATGGCGAACCGCGCGCGGACGGCCCGCGCTGACCTGGGGGGCGATGACGAGAAGCGTGACCGAGCGAGAAGTCAGTCAGACCGTAGCGTCATCATCTGACTACTGAGGGTGACTTCAGGGAAATCATCGCAGATCACGGCCCGGTACATCGCCGCGCCCGGTCACCGCGCCGCGAAGCTGCCCTCGCCGTCGGTGTAGGCGTAGATCTGCCTGCCCTCGATCAGGGCGCGCTCCACGCGGCTGTTCACGTCGAGCGGATCGCCGGACCAGATCACCAGGTCCGCGTCCTTGCCCACCTCGATCGAGCCGAGCCGGTCGTCGATGCCCGCGATCCGCGCGGGGTTGATGGTGATGGCCGCCAGCGCGGTCTGCGGGTCCAGGCCCTCCTTGACCGCCAGCGTGGCCTGGTGGACCAGGAAGTTGATCGGCACGACCGGGTGGTCGGTGGTGATGGCGATCGTGACGCCCGCGGCGGCCAGGCGGCCGGGGTTGGCCAGCGACCGGTTCCGCAGCTCGACCTTGGACCGGCTGGTGAACAGCGGGCCGATGATGACCGGAATGCCCCGGGCGGCGATCAGGTCGGCCAGCAGGTGCGCCTCGGTGCCGTGATCGATCACCAGGTCGTAGCCGAACTCGTCGGCGATCCGGATCGCGGTGGCGATGTCGTCGGCGCGATGGCAGTGCTGGCGCCAGGGAATCTCCCGGCGCAGCACCCACCCGAGCGCCTCGAGCTTGAGGTCGCGGTCGACGGGCTGGCGCTCGGCCTCCGGCTTGCGCTCGGCCGCCTCCAGCCGCTGGAGGTAGTTGGCCGCCTCCACGAGCGCCCCGCGGATCACCGCCGCGGTGCCCAGCCGGGTGCTCGGCATCTTGTCCTTGTCGCCGTAGACCCGCTTAGGGTTCTCGCCGAGCGCGGACTTCATGCCCGACGGCGCGCGCAGCGCCATCTCGTCGACCGTGGTGCCCCAGCACTTGATGGCGACCGTCTGGCCGCCGATGGGGTTCCCCGAGCCGGGGTTCACGTTGACGGCCAGCACACCGCCGGAGATCGCATCCCGGAAGCCCAGGTCGTCGGGATTGATCGCGTCGATGGCCCGGACCTGGGCGGTGACCGGCTCGGTCATCTCGTTGGTGTCGTCGCCGGCCCAGCCCTGGGCCTCCTCGTCGACGCCGACGTGACCGTGCGCCTCGATGAAGCCGGGCAGCACCCACCGGCCGGCCGCGTCGATCACCGTGGCGTCCGCCGGGACCGAGAGGCCCAGGCCCACGGCGGTGATCCGGCCATCGGCCACCAGGACGGTCCCGCCGTCCAGGGGCTGTCCGGTGACCGGGACGACCCGGCCCCCGACGATCGCTACCGTGCCCGTGCTGCCACCCGTCATCTGGCCTCCAAGCCTCAGCGTCGGTCCACATTAGCGCCAGGGCCTGGCATCACCCGGCCCGGGTGATGCCAGGCACCGGCCCCTGGGGGAGCTTGGTTCTTTCCGGGAGAGGAGCCAGATGCAGCGCTGGCTGGCGCGGCTCGCGTTCGCCGCCCTGATCGCGGCCGTGGCGGTCCTCGTCGCGGCCGGCGTCCTGCGCAGCATCACCGCCCTGCTCATCGGCCTGGCCGGCCTGGCCCTCAGCTGCGCCGCGGCCTGGTGGGTCGTCGCCCACCGCGGCCCGGTCCGGTGGCTGGCCGCGGCCGGTCTGGTGGTCGCGCCGGCCGGGGTGATCACCCTGTACGTGCTGGCCGGCCTGCTGTGGGAGATCGCGCTCAGCACCGCGCTCACCGGAGCGGGGCTGCTGGCCGGGCGCAAGGCCCTGCTGGCCGGCCGCGGACCGGACCGGAGCTCCGGCCGGGCTCGGCCGCCGGAGGTGGCGGCCGACCCGCCGCACCGGCCGTTCCTGATCATGAACCCGCGGTCGGGCGGCGGAAAGGTGGGCCGCTTCGGGCTGGCCGAAGGGGCCGCCGGCCGCGGCGCGCAGGTCGCCCTGCTGACCGGCCCCGGCCTGGTAGACGTCGGCGCGCTGGCCCGCCAGGCGGTGGACCGGGGCGCTGACCTGCTCGGCGTGGCCGGCGGCGACGGGACGCAGGCGCTCGTGGCCGGGATCGCGGCCGGGCGGGACATCCCGATGCTGGTCATCTCGGCGGGCACCCGCAATCACTTCGCCCTCGACCTCGGGCTGGACCGCGATGATCCGGCGGCCGGCCTGGACGCCCTGGGCGGCGACGGCGTCGAGGTCCGGATCGACCTCGGCGAGATCGCGGGCCGGACTTTCGTGAACAACGCGTCATTCGGCGCCTACGCCCAGGTCGTCCAGAGTCCCGCGTACCGCGACGACAAGGCGGGCACCGCGCTGGAGATGCTGCCCGGCCTGCTGAGCGGCACGGACGGGCCGCACCTGACGGTGCGGGTCGACGGCCAGGTCATCCTCGACGGCCCGCAGGCCGTGCTGGTCAGCAACAACCCGTACGAGACCGACGACATCGCGGGCCTCGGGCGGCGGGCGCGGCTGGACACCGGCCAGCTCGGCGTGGTCGCCGTGCACGTCCAGGGCGCCGCCCAGGCGGCAGCGCTGCTGCGCCCGTCCGGGCGCCGGGGCAGCCTGACCGCGCTGACCGCCTGCGAGGTCGTCGTCGACTCCGACCGGCCGCAGATCCCGGTCGGCATCGACGGCGAGGCGCTCATGCTGCCCGCCCCGGTCCGCTGCACGATCGCGCCGCTCGCCCTGCGCGTCCGCGTCCCGGCGGGCCGGCCGGGCGTCCCGGTGCCGTCGCCCCGGCTGACCTGGGCGCGGCTGGCCCACCTGGCGCTGTCGCGCAAAACCCGCGGCCGGCACCGGGCCCGGCGGCACCCCAGCGGCTAGCCTGTGGCCTCATGGACGAGTGGGCGCGGATGGCGCGCAGCGAGGCCAGCTCGTACGCCCGGGCGGCACTGACCAGCATCAAGCGCGAGTTCCCGTCCGGGATCTGCCACACGATGAAGGCGCCGGGCGATTTCCCCTACCGGCCGCGGGCGCGCACGCCGGCCTTCTACGGCAGCTTCGACTGGCACTCGGCCGTGGAGATGCACTGGGCGCTGGTCCGGCTGCTGCGGGTCATGCCCGAGGCCGTGCCCGCCGACGAGATCCGCGCGGCGGTCGGCCCGCACTTCGAGCGGGTGGCGCTGGCCGCCGAGGAGGACTTCATCACCGGCCCGGACGGCCGCAGCGAGCGCCCGTACGGCTGGGGCTGGGCGCTCACGCTCATCCACGAGCTGGCCGGCTGGGATGACCCCCACGCCCGCAAGTGGGCGGCCGCGCTCGTCCCGATGGCCGACAAGCTCAGCGAGCTGTTCCTGGACTGGCTGCCCAAGGCCACCTACCCCATCCGATACGGAGTCCACGGAAACACCGCGTTCGGCCTGTCTCTGGCTTTTTCCTTTGCGGCGGCCCGGGCGCAGGGCGGCGATCCAGCGCTGCTGACCGCCATTACCGGCCGGGCCTATGAATGGTTCGGCGGCGACATGATGTACCCGGCGGCCTGGGAGCCGTCGGGGCACGACTTCCTGTCCCCCGCGCTCACCGAGGCCGAGCTGATG
>Ga0193728_1001589_pt1 | contig 11647 bp, 9 predicted proteins | sample U1c1metaG_FD_143037 | JGI IMG/M metagenome (GOLD analysis project Ga0193728, IMG submission 143037) | Soil microbial communities from a riparian zone of the East river system, Colorado, United States - U1c1 | ecosystem: Environmental > Terrestrial > Soil > Riparian zone | place: USA: East River...
ACAACGCCACTGATAACTGGCGCCAACAGCTCTTGCGTCCAACAATCGGATAGATCCTGTGACACGCCGTTCACGGCAGGCTGTCTGCCTCGGTTGGCCTGGTTGTTCAAAGCACCGCAGTTGCTGTCCATAGTCATTCTGCCTAATTTAGGCGCACCTTGGAATCGACACTGACGTCGGTTGGCGATCTGCAATTCTCCAATCACATACTAGTAACCGGGCGTTTGGCTTAGACCCTCTCGATACCATAAGCCGGAGTAGACTTGAGTTATGCGAAAGCGTCTTATCACTCCGACCCCGGAGACGATTCGCGTCCACGGAGAAGGCTGGTTGGATGTAGAACCTGCAGCACTGGTCGAAGTCACGTCGGAGGACAAGGAGTTTCCGGTCGAATTGGCATTCGCGTCAGGCGATACACGAGGTTGGCGAGCAGCGGCGCCGGGGAGCCAAACGATTCGGCTGATCTTCGATCACCCCCAAAAACTCAAGCGCATATCCGTTGTTTTTGAAGAGAACGAACCGGGCGCACGCAAGAGTTCGTGTTGCGATGGTCTCCGGATGGCGACAGCTCACTCAAGGAGATCGTGCGGCAGCAGTGGAATTTCAGCCCGCCTGAATCGATACGCGAAGTTGAGGAGTATCGAGTGGATCTCTCGAACGTTACGGTACTGGAATTGATCATCAAGCCGAATATCGGTGGTGGAGTCGCTCGCGCGTCACTAAAGAACGGTTTATCGTGATTGACACCGGATCTCAAGAGCTTTCGGAATAGAACGACCCCAGTAGAGGAATGGAAACTGTCACGTGCGTTCCTTCGGAATTCGAATTTATTCGGAGATCTCCCCCGATTTCCCTTATCCGTTCGCGCATCCCGGCAAGTCCGACCCCGCCCGCGGTGCCCGAATTCACAAAACGATTAAGGGTCGTCTCGGGCATTCCCTTTCCATGATCGACGATGTCAAGGACAATGTCCGAAGAACGATGCGCGAGGGAAACTTCAGCTTTTTTAGCGCAGGAATGCCGATGAATGTTTGTGAGCGCTTCCTGCAGCACTCTGAATACTGCAGTTTCGATATCGGCGCGTAGCCGTGGAATTGTGACTATTTTCAGGGCGACTTTAATTTCGCTTCGTTTTTCAAATCCTTCTACATACCATTGAATCGCTGAGGCGAGACCCACTTCATCCAGCAGCGGTGGATGCAGGAGGTGGGAAATTGTACGCGTCTCATTGATACAGGTTTCGAGAGTCTCGAGAGCCGTTGTCAATTGCGAATCTCCGCCTTGGGCTAATCGGTTAAGCTCCATGGATAGTGCGGCGAGATACTGACCAAGGCTATCGTGTAATTCTCGCGCGATACGTCGGCGCTCCTCATCCTGAGAACGCATGAGGCTGGCGGATAACTGGCGCAGCGTCACCGTTCGCTCGACCACCTGACGTTCGAGACTTTCGTGGCTCCGCTGGAGCGCTTCGTCGGCCTCCTGCAGTCTCTTCAGGTGGCCACGGATTTCATATTGTTTCTGTCGGGCTCTTATAGCCGTGCGCACGGAACTAATAAGAGTAATCGGCCGAACCGGCCTTTCAATGTATGTGACATTTCCAAGCGGTTCACTCATCTTCGCCAGTTTTTGACTCCTACGGCTTGCGGCTCCGCCTCCGGTCACCACAATTATAGGTAAATCCGACCACGGTTCTTGACGCTGTAAGGCATCCACCAGAACTTTCACGGCAGTTTCATCAAGCGCCTCTTCGAATAAGACGATGATGTCTGCCCGGCCTGGGATGTCGGCGGCTATGGCGGCAGCTGAGGTGGTAGTCCGGCATGTAATGCCGACAGCCGTCAAGCTGGCGCATAAAAGCTGTCCATCGCGCGGCAGAAAGGCAAAAACCTGAGTGTCGAGGCTCATCTCAGCGTTTTGGGCCATTTTTTTTCTTCGTGGCTTTTAGCCTTTGCGCTTTCTCACGTTCAGGAATTCCTGACAGAACTCCTCGGAATCCTAACAGCGGCTCGCCTACCACGACTCCCCCTTTAATGCGGAGCTCACGGATGGAGCGCTCATGATCACCCGAACGGTTCTTCACGACCGATATTGCTTGCTTCACCTTACCGTCGGCCTCAAAATACCGAAGAAGCAAAACGGAGTCTGCAAGATAACTAACATCCACAACGTTTTCCATCCCACGTCCAATGAGGCCGTGCTGTGCAAGAACCATGAATGTGGCCATTCCAAGCTGATTAAGATAGGTGAGCAATTCGTGCAGCTGAATCGCCAGAAATTTCTCTCCCGGCATGGCATTCAGGAAACCGTTCAGGCTATCGATGATGATAATGCGCGATTTGCCGTCGTTAGCCCTGCGGCGAACGCGTGCGACAAACGCGCCAGGAGACACCTCCGCAGGATCGATCTGCTCCAGTAAGAGTCTGCCTGACTTAATCTGCGGCAAGGCATCCATGCCCAATCCCGCCAGCCGGGAAAGCATTGTGTCCATACCCTCATCAAACATATAAATCGTTGCATGTTCCCCGCGCTCGGCCGCTGCGATTGCATATGCAGCTGCTATTGTCGATTTCCCGCATCCGGCGGGCCCCATAATCAAGGTACTCGTTCCGCGAGCGACTCCGCCGTGCCAAAGAGAATCCAGTTCGGGGATACCGCTTAGTAATTTTTCCCGTTTAAATTCCGGATGGTGTTCGGCGGCTATTAACCTTGGGTAAACCTCCAGGCCCCCTTTAAGAATGGAATAGTCGTGGAAACCCTCTCGGAAACCCGAACCGCGCAGTTTCAATATTTCCATACGGCGCCTCTTAGCTCCATATTCACGCGCGAGAGTTTCCATGGACAGAACTCCGTGGGCGATACTCTGAAGCTGGAGGTCGCGGTCTGTACTGGTGCGGTCGTCAAGTAGGAGGACCGTGCAGCCTGAGCCGGCAAAAAATTGCTTAAATGCAAGGATCTGCCGGCGATAACGGAGAGGATCTTGGGCGAGCATCCGCAATTCCGAGAGTGAATCAATCACCACTCTCCGCGGTTTGAATTTCTCCACCTGTTCAAGGACAGATGACGTTGTGTCCACCAGATCTACGTCCGATGCATGGTAGACCGTGTACTGCTGGTCGGGCCGAAGGCTGCTTTCATCGGGTAGCAGCTCAAAGATCTTTATCTTATCTAGATTCCATCCATGAGATTCAGCGGCGATAAGCAATTCACGTTTGGACTCGGACAACGTTATGTAAAGAGAAGACTCCCCGTTACGTACGCCCTCCATCAAGAACTGTAACGCCAAAGTCGTTTTTCCGGTTCCCGGATCCCCTTCAATCAGATAAAGATGCTCTGCGGGCAAGCCACCGGACAAAATGTCATCGAGGCCCGCGATCCCGGTGGGTGTTCGTTTTTCAGGCATGCAGGGATCCTCCTCCTTGAGCTGCGGAAAGCAAACCGCATTTAATCATACGCGAGGGTAATCACAACCTGTCCTTTCGCTTGGGACAAAGCTTTACGGTCCAAGTGGGAAACTGCTGATCAGGAAAGTAAGGCGTCGACTGCTGCCACCAGCAGGGCGGGAGAGGCGCCTTTCGAAAATACGGCTCTGATCCCAACCGACTGGGCTTCCCGTTCAATAGCCGGACCTACGGTGTTTGTGAACATTAGTAAAGGAATATGGGGCATTTTTGACTTAAGCACGCGTGCGGCCTCAAGCCCGTTCATCTCGGGCATTGCCAGGTCCAGCACCACCAGGTCGGGTCTCTTTTCTTGGGCGATTTGAACGGCTTGAGCGCCGTCTACCGCATGGCACACGTCAAAACCGCGAGCTGAGAGCTCTGATGAAAGAAGCCGCCGTATCAGCTCGTGATCATCAGCGACGAGGACGAGCCTGCCCATCATAGAACTATTTAGGCGTAAGAAGACCGCCGCAATCAGGCGTTTCTGGCAGGACACGTAAGAAATGACCCGAGGAGGAGTGATTCTATTTAAAAAGGCTTGATTGGCTCATGAAATCTTCAGTCGGCGCCGGTCCATCAGTACGGCAGTACGGCCCTTCCGACGTTGCGGCGGGCAAATTCCTGTGCTCGTTGGCATCAACCTAAGCATACGGGTGGGCCTGGCGAATGCCTAATTCAGCGCTTGAGAGGAGCGACGGTTGCAGACATCTCATTGAGGAGACCGGGGGCACTGTGCACGGTTTTTCTCTGGTAACATCCTTCGCCTTTTTATCGTCCCTGAGGGCGATGAAACTGGTATGCCGCAGGTGCAAGTCGCCGGCCCATTCGACGAATTCGAACTGGGCGACGAGCGCGGGCCTTAGCCAACGGCATTCCTTCATCTTGGAGGCGGTGAGTCCCTGGCCCCATCGTCCCCTTCTTTTTTCGGGCAAATTCTCAAAAGGACAGGCGTCGGTCTGCAGCGACCGCAAGCGCTTCATAAGCTCCGCCCGTAGCGGTGGTGTGAAGCCATTGCGCGTTCGACCGGCGTAAAGGCCGGATTCGTAAATGCCGCTCCGTTTCTTGGCGAAGAGCCCTTCCAGGCCCTGCGCTTTGACCGAGGCAATCAGGTCAGGCAGGCTGGCCTTCAGTTCGACCGAATACCGCAAGGGATCGCGCAGCTTCGGCAGGATCCGCTTTTCTAGCAGCGCCCGCCGCGCCGCAAGCGGCTCGCCCATGACATTGCGGCTTGCGAGCACGAGGAGATCGAAGACATAGTAGAAGACGGCCGCCGGCGACGAGCCGCAATTCTGGAGGACGTTAAACGAAGGCTTCCCCGTTTCATCCAGCGCAACTACCTCGCCGTCGATTACTGTCTGGTTCGGAAGGGCGGCAAGGGCCTCGACGATCGTGGGGTAACGCCGGCTGAAATCGTTGTCATTGCGCGAACGCAGCGCGGCGCGGCCGTCGTTCTTGATGGCGAGCGCCCGGTAGCCGTCGAGCTTGATTTCGTAAAGCCAGTCCGGGCCTTCGGGCAAGCGCTCCTTTCGCTGCAAGAGCATGGGCTCGATAAATCTAGCTTTGATGGCACAGCGGGCCATGCATCAAGATTACAACGGCCGGTCTCGTCTACGTTCCACTGTGGGGCCGAGTTATTGAGCAGCGCTGCGGTTAATAATTGCATCCCAGTACCAAGAGGTTCGTGGCCATGCCATCTGCCGTTTGGAGTGGACATCTTCATTTCGCGCTCGTCGCGATGCCGGTACGCCTCCTTGTAGCTGCTCGGACCAAGACGACGCGATTTCGACGGCTTTACCGGAAGCCTGTCAAAGGAGATCCCTCTCCCATGTCGTTTCCTTCCTTTTCGCACGACTGCAAAGATCAGGATTCCCACCTCAACGAGCCAGCAGCAGAGGCGCGATCCAGACCTGAAGAATTGAACGGTCAACATACGGCGCGACCGCAGTATTCTATTGTTCGTCAAGTCCTCAAGTCCGAATTGACAGGCGAGGAAATCCGGCCAGACGAAGTGATAAAAGGATATGAGATCGCACCAAACGAGTTCGCTGCAATCAATCCTCAGGAAATCAAAGCAGCAGAGATCGAAACTTCCGACACAATTGATCTATTTCATTTCGTGAAAGCGTCAAACGTTGATCCGATCTACTTCGAGCGATCGTACTATGTCGCTCCTAAATCTGGCGCGGAAAAGGCTTACGCGCTGCTGCTCGAAGCGATGCGGAAAGAGGAGTGCCTAGGGATTGCCCGGATCGGAATGCACCGACGGGAGCACATGCTGATTCTCCGGCCTTCGGAAGGTTACCTCGTCGCCCATACGATGTTTTACCCGAACGAAGTGCGCCCCGCGCCAAGGGTCGAGTTAACCACCGAGTTCAGCAATAAAGAACTGTCGATGGCATCGGCGCTAATTAAGGGTTATGAGGGAGAGTTCGATCCGGCGCAATTCAAAGACGTATATCAAGAACGCGTACGCGAAATTATCGATGCGGAAGTGAGTAATCGTATCCCGACACATCCAGCGGCCACAAGCCTCACGAGCGGCGCTCCAGACCTCATGGAACAGATCCGCCTGAGCTTGGCTCAGGTTGAATCGAAGAAGCCTGAGCCAAATCTATCGAGGAAACCAGCACGCAAGGGGCCGATCCTTCTGAAAAAGAAAGCCCAACGGGTACGCGCGTGAGTCTCGCACAATGCCAGACCCACATTCACAAATATTTCCCGAATTCAGGAGGCAGCTAGCAGCATCAGGAGCCGCAAAGAGAAGCAGCAACTGCGCTTGGGTTGAGTACGTCCAGAGCTTTTGAGGAGAGATCAGAACACGCCTCCTGCCGCGGCAATGTATTTTGGATGGCGCAACTGACTAGAAACTCTGCCTCGTTCCACACAGCGATCTCGCCGCTGTGAAACTTCGCTCGACCTTCCGTCCTTGAAATGACGGGCCATCTAAAGAATTGGCGGGAGCGACGGGACTCGAACCCGCGGCCTCCTGCGTGACAGGCAGACGTTCTAACCAACTGAACCACGCCCCCGCATGGGACAACTATTCACCTTATTATTATTATTGTGCTCTCAAATGCCGTTTGCCTCCTTCAAGTGTCGTCCGCTTCCTTCCCGTTCCATCTGGCCGTGCCGTGACCGACAGAGGTCCAGAATCGCCGGTCCGAATCAAAAAACACCTGAGCCCTTATCGCCTTGCGTGGACCGTATCCCTTCGGATGGGTTCTCCGAAGTTCTCGCATCGGCTTCCTCCAAACAGATGTAATAAAGGAGACTTGCTAGAGATTCGTTGACGCCAAGCCCTTATGGGCTGCGCTCTACCAGTCCTTAAATCCAATGAACACAGAAGGCTACGAACATCGAAGATTATCGATCTATGAAATGTCTAACAGATGTGATGGATTAACAATGAGAGGTAAACAATTGATTTAAGATAATTTGGTGGCCAGGGAGGGAGTTGAACCCCCGACGCCAGCCTTTTCAGGGCTGCGCTCTACCACCTGAGCTACCTGGCCACATTTTCGAAACCCGACATCGCTGCGGGCTGCGAGGATTGTTCACTCACGTCGATGGTTGCTTGAGTTGCAACCGAATGAAACAGCCGATTGTCCAACGCGTGCGGAACGCTTTTGATTATAGCAACGAGGACGAGTTCCCTCAATGTCGGCGCTGGCGGGGGTGCGCCGGTGGTTTGTTTTCGAAATGAAAGACGGCCTCGGCGCCAGCAGGCAACAAGAAACTGATCCACTATCCGTGACGGAAGGCCGCGATGTTGCGTGGGCTATTGTCCGCCGGCCGACGAACCGTGTTGTCCCAGCCAGCTTGCAAGTTGAGGTTCCTGTTGCGTCTTGAGATCAACGCAGTTGTTGATGCGTTCGATCGATTGTCGGTAGGTGCGTTCCGCCGCTTCAATCTTGTGCGCGGAGTAAAAGTCGGCGACCTGATCGCGCATGTGGGTATCGCAGAAACTGCTCGTCGCCCCTACGACTTGAGCGCTAGCAAAAGGGCCTCCCGCTTTCTGCACTGCATCCCAGTGACTGAGAACAAAATTCCACGCCAATGTTTCTCCAGCCGGATTCGCCATCACGCTGGTGATCAAACCGAGTGCGTCCTGCGAACGAACGTCGGGAGAGATAGCATAGTCCAGTGTTTTCTGCAGCAGCTTCGGATCGGTGAATTGCGGCAGGGTATAGAAATACATGTAGTACAGCTCAGGCGACTTCGGGCTCTTGAGTTCGGCCATAACTCTGTCGTAGAAAGACTGGTCCCCATTCAGGGCCGCCAGACCAACCGCGCCGGTGGCAAGATCCTGATCTACCGACTTGGGATCGTTGAGAGCTCTCTCCGCAATTTTGCGCGCTTGCGCCAGGGTTTCGGAATCGCGGGCATCGTAGCCAAGTGCGTTGAGGAGACCGGCGCGGAGAGTTTTCTGCTCATCGCTCTCTCCCGGTTTCGGCTCCCAGCCCACGTCTTTGGCAATTGGCGTCAAGTATTGACGCAACCACGCGCGATAGCTGTCGCGATCCTTTTCGTTCACCAGGTACTGTCCAATGTAGTTAAATCGCCCGAGAACACTTTGCATCACGGCACGTGCCCGGTCCGACTGCAGCCCTTGCGCGAATGCAAGATAGTCTCCCACGGAGCCGCGACCGACTCGCACTGACGCCCAGATGTCCGCCTCCAGAGTGATGCGTTCGGCGGGAGAAAACTTCGCTTCGGCATCTTTCGCCATGGCGCGCACTGCTTCGGGCTGGTAGCCCGAGCGATAATATCCGGCAGCACTCGCATTGGCCAAAACCCAGGTGGAGCAACCGGGCAGCATGAAGGTCTGCTCTTTCTTGGTGAGCAGTTCACACTTCGCGCTGTTACTGCTTGATGCTTTCACGCAAACCGGGATCTGCCAGAGTTGGTCGTTCCCTGCTTCGAATTTCGCCCGATCATAGTAATAGCGTTGCTGGCTCAGCGTGACGCTTGTGGAATTTGCCGAGCACTGGGCTTTCACGTTGACGATAGGAACGCCCGCCTGCATGACCCAAGTGGGCATGATCTGGTCGACGGGCCTTTTTGAAGCTTTCGCCAGCGTCGTCCAGAAATCGTCCGCCGTGGCGTTGCCGTAGGAATGCTGTTTTACATACTCGCGCACTCCCGCGCGAAACGTCTCCGGGCCCAGATAAGCTTCCAGCATGTTCAGCACAGCCGCAGCCTTGCCGTAGGCAATGCCGTCGAACAATTCCTGAATTTGCGCTGGCGTCTCTGCGGTCTGATGGATGGGCCGCGTGTTGGCCAGGGAATCAGTGTTGAGTGTTCCCACGTTCTGGGCGACGTCGTCGAGATCAAAATTCCATTCGGGCTTCCATCCCAGCAGAGGCTTACTCGCGGCCCAGGTTGCGAAACCTTCGTTCAGCCAAATATCGTCCCACCATTTCATGGTGACCAGGTCGCCAAACCACATGTGCGCGATCTCGTGGGAAGTCACTGACGCGATGGTTTTCTTCAGTCCCGGAGAACCGTGTTGCTCGTCAATTAAGAGGATCACTTCGCGGAAGGTAATCAATCCTGTGTTCTCCATTGCGCCTGCCGAGAAGTCCGGCAGCCCAATCAGGTCCAGTTTGCCGTAGGGATACTTAATGCCGAAATATCTGTCGAAGTAACTGACAATCTGCTCCGAAGCACCCAGCACGAATCTGCCCATTTCCTTTTTTCCAGGAGTACCGTAGATGCGAATGGGAATGCCGTCGGCTTCGCCCTCAATGTATTCGAAATTGCCCACGACAAGCGCAGCGAGATAAGAAGACATCTTTGCGGTCGTGGCAAATTTTACCGTGTGCTTGTCGCCGGGGCCGGGCGAATCCGAAATCACTTTGTAGTTGGAAATTGCGACTTGCCCTTTGCCGGCTACAGCCGTAATGTCGAACGTCGCCTTGTAATTGGGCTCATCAAACGACGGGAAAGCCCGGCGTGCATCGGTGGATTCGAACTGTGTGGCGGCGTACTTGCGTCCCTGATCGTCCTTGCCGAGGTAAAGACCGCGCATCTCATCGTTGAGGATGCCAGTATAAGTAATGTGGATGGTGGCCGCTCCCGCTGAAAGGGACTTCTCAACGGCCAGCACCACCATTTCCTTATCTTTCTCGGGAGTCACCTTAGCTTTCTGCGTGGTCCCACCGCTGGTGATCGTGACTTCGTGGAACTCGATATCGACGGCGTTTAGCGTGATTTCTGAAGTCGGCTTCAACACCCGGAGCGAAATTGTTTCATCGCCCTCGAATTTTGCTTTGTCCAGAACGGGAGTGAATGTGAGTTTGTAGTTTTCGGGAATGGCTACCTCGGGCAGGCGCTGCGCTGCCGCCCCAGGAAATGTCGCCACTGCGAGACTAAGTATCGCAAGAATTCGCTTCATCGATTTCCTCAGAAATTCGTTTGAATTCATTTCCTAACAGATCGAACGCAAGTATGACTCTTAAACCCTATACTGCACGTTCGCCCTAAGAGTTCACCGCGGGCATTCGACCTCGCCGTTCATCACCGTCATTGCGCATCGATTGACTCCGAACCAGTAGGGAATCTCGCGATAGTCTTCGACCGCGAATACGGCTAAATCAGCATCTTTTCCGGCCTCGATCGTGCCCTTGCGGTCCGCCACTCGCAGTGCCCAGGCTCCGTTAAGGGCAGATGCGGCAATCGCTTCCGCTGGGGACATCTTCATATGAGTACATGCCAGCGACATTGCCATTGGCATGCTGAGCGTGGGTGAAGTGCCGGGATTGTAGTCGGTTGCCAACGCCACCGGCACGCCCGCATCAATCAGTTTGCGCGCCTTTGGATATTCCTTCATCCCCAGAAAGTAATTCGCCCCGGGCACAAGAGTGGCGATGGTGTTTTGCCCGGCCAGTTCCAAAATGTCGTCGTCGTTCACGTGGTCCATGTGATCGAAAGATGCTGGGTTGAATCGCAGAAAAGGCCGGAGGACCGTCTCCGAAAGCTGGCCTATATGAGCACGCACGCTGAGACCGTGCTGTTGGGCGGCTTCAAAGATCTGCTCCGCTTCGCCAGGCGTAAATGCTCCTTTGTCGCAGAAAACGTCGACGAATTGGGCGAGCTTGCGTCGCGCCGCGCGGGGAATCATCTCTTTACAGACGGTCTCAACATAGTTTTGTGAGCGGCCCTGAAATTCTTTTGGGACAGCGTGCGCTCCAAGCAGCGTGGCGACAACGGTTCCGGGCCAAAGAGACGCAGCTTCGCCGATCGCTTCCAGAGACTTTATCTCGGACTCCACCGTCAGGCCATAGCCGGACTTGGCTTCAACCGTAGTGCTACCGTGGGCTGCCATATTGCGCAGTGCAGCCAGAACTTTCTCAGCCAAACGGCGCTTCCCCGTTTTGCGGACACCTTCCAGGCTTGATCGGATGCCGCCGCCAGCTTTAGCGATCTCTTCATAGGAAGCGCCCTCAATGCGCTTCTCGAAATCCACCAAGCGCGGGCTGACAAAGACAGGGTGTGTGTGGGAATCCACGAACCCCGGCAGGACGACTTTACCGGCGCAGTCGATCTCAGTGACTCTCTTTCGGTTCTTCTTCAGCCAAGGATCGCCCAGAGCGTCTTTGGTGGTGCCGACGGAAACTATCTTTCCCCCAAGGCATAGGACAGCGCCATTTTCGATGACGCCGAGTTGTTTGAGGTCGGGACCTCGGCGGGGACCGGGCTTAGCGGAAGGAGACTGCAGCGTCAGCAACTGGCCAATGTTGGCAAGCAGCAAGGGAGGTTGCTTTCTCTCATTTATTTTTCTGGGTGAGGCCACGCTAAGACAGTTTAGCAGCCGCTGAGACGCGCGGGTTTATTGAAGGAATCGCCTGAAGATAGAATCAGGCATTCAGGCAGCGAGGTTGGAGACATGCAATCAACAAAGGTCGGCAAGCGAGGAGCGATCGTCCCGGTAGAAAGATACAGCCCCGCGCGTAAAGCCGAGTTCCTGCTATCCAACGCTATCGACGACGCCGATTACCGTAAGACCCGGAAAGAGGCTCGGAAGCTGGGCCTTGATCCGGATTCGATTCCACATCGGCGACCTGCCTAAGTACCCATCGGCACCTTCACGCCCGCCTTCTTCGCAAACTCCTTCGCCTCGTCGTAACCCGCGTCCGCGTGCCGAATGACCCCCATGCCAGGATCCGTCGTCAGCACACGCTCGATGCGCTTGGCCATTTCATCTG
>Ga0193728_1001590_pt1 | contig 11642 bp, 14 predicted proteins | sample U1c1metaG_FD_143037 | JGI IMG/M metagenome (GOLD analysis project Ga0193728, IMG submission 143037) | Soil microbial communities from a riparian zone of the East river system, Colorado, United States - U1c1 | ecosystem: Environmental > Terrestrial > Soil > Riparian zone | place: USA: East River...
AGGCGCGCGGTCTGTATGCGACGCTTGCCGGCGTTTCTAATCCTGCGCCTCGCTATTTCGGGATTCGCGCTCTGCCGTTATACTGTCGCCCTCTTGGATTTTTCCATTGATGCCAGCGAGTTACCGTGTCCGAGTCAGAATCGTCAGATACCCAGTTCTTCAATTCCTTCAGCATGGTGCTGGGCTTGCTTGTTGCTTTTGCCATCGTGCTGTTCGCCGTAGCGCGCTCGATGGGAGCCGATAGCCAGGGGGCGGCGGTGCTCTTGGAGCCGATGCATCTTGCGAGTGTCCAAAAGAACATTGCCCCGTTCGCGCAGGTTGCCATCGCGGGGAAAGACAATTCGGCCTTGGCGGCGTTGGGCTCGCCCGCGGGCGCGGCGCCGGCGCTCAATGTGCCGGCCACCGGGGAGCTGGCGTTCACTCAAGTGTGTTCGGCCTGTCATGCGACGGGCGTCAATGGCGCGCCAAAAGTCGGCGACCATGCAGCTTGGGGTCCTCGCATGGCTCAGGGTAAGGAAACCCTCTACAAGGATGCGATCGCGGGCAAGGGCGCCATGCCGGCCAAGGGTGGTACGACTTGGCCGGATGCAACCATTCGCATGGCCGTGGACTACATGATATCGCTGAACAAATAACCGACGGCCACTAGTCCGCTCGCCATTGGCACGACGGCCATTGGCACGACGGCCACTAGCCCGCCGGCCGGTCCAGCGCGCGGAGCTTTACAGCTTCTGCCACATGCATCATGCGAATTTCCGGGTCCCCTCGCGAGTGCGTGGATCTTGCGCGTATGCCGGTGCGGACTGGGCTACTGCGGGGTGAGTTTCGCTTCGAGATCTTTCAGACGCGCTTCCAGGGCGGTCAGCTTTCCTTGAGTACGCTCCAAAATCGCGGCCTGTACGTCGAAGTCCTGTCGGGTGACCAGATCGAGCTTGGCCAGCTGAGCTTGCAGCACGGCTTTGAAATTGCTCTCCAGATCGCGGCCGACGGCACGCAGCGACTCGGGCACAGAGTCGGCCAGGCGCTTTGCCAGCTCGTCCAGGCCGTTCGAATTAATAAAGCTCATTTCTACCTCCGTGACGGGATGGCATCCTCAAGGTCCGCACCCGGTTAACGCATGAATGGCACTGGTGTGCGCCAGATGGGTGCAATGCTTCGCCCGGTCGCGGCGTAACCCGTTGATTCATCGTCAATCGGCCGTGGCACGAAAACTGCAATATTCGAGATCAATACTACGCGGAAGTGATAACGGAGGCGGTCTCAATTACAGGTGAAAGCGGGGATAAATGCATGAAGCTGATCACCGCGGTCATCAAACCCTTCAAGCTGGACGAGGTCCGGCAAGCGGTTGCAGACATCGGCATTCAAGGCGTCACGGTAACCGAAGTACACGGGTACGGAGCCCAGCCCGGACACGTGGAGATTTATCGAGGCGCGCAGTACAGCGTCGATTTTCTGCCCAAGGCAAAGATCGAGCTGGCGGTAGACGATTCGATCGCCGAGCAGGTGATGGAAGCGGTTTGCAACGTAGCCAGGACCGGCCATGCCGGGGATGGAAAAGTGTGGATATTCGAATTGGAGCAGGCGTTGCGGGTGCGGACAGGTGAAACCGGCCCGGACGCCATTTGATCGGGACCTCGCTCAAAGGGCGGGGCCAAACTTTCAGACGATTTAGGAGCATCTCGCGCCGGCAAGCCAGCCAACTCCCCCGTCGGTGCGATATCCCGGCGGCGCGGGTTCCTATACAAAGGGGCCCGCGCCGTTTTTTCTATACACGCGCCCGACGCAAGACGCTTCGGCGTTTATACATCAGAAGATTTCCTTGCGCCATGCTGTGCCGCAGCAATTTTCTTTTGAATTCCGCTGCTAAACTGAGTGTTCTACGGACCGGGAGCCCCTTGCATGAAAATGGTCATCGCCATCATCAAACCCTTCAAGCTTGACGATGTGCGTGCCGCCCTCGCAGAAGTGGGGGTTCAGGGCATTACCGTGACAGAGGTCAAAGGCTTTGGGCGCCAAAAGGGCCACACTGAGCTCTATCGGGGGGCGGAGTACGTCGTTGATTTTCTGCCCAAAGTAAAGCTCGAACTGGCCGTCGAAGACGAGCAAGTCGATCGGGTTGTGGAAGCCATTATTGAAACAGCGCGCACGGGTAAGATAGGTGACGGCAAGATTTTTGTTTCCGATCTCGGTCAAGCAGTGCGCATTCGCACCGGCGAGGCCGGCTCGCGCGCCCTGTAGCCATCAAGCGAGGATTGGACGATGAAACGCTTTTTGCTTTTCGCTGCATTGATCGCGTGGTCGGGCATGGCCTCCGCCGTCGTCTACAAGTGGACCGATGCGCAGGGCAAGGTGCTGTACGGCGATCGGCCGCCGGATGGCGTGCACGCGGAAGTGGTCGAATTGTTGGGCACTCATGCAGCCAGCTCGCGAGTCGCTGCGCCCAGCACCGCTCAATCAGCGCCGACGGCCAAAGTGCCTGCCGCCGCCACGCCTAAAGATCTGGACGACAAGAAGGCCGTCGATCAGGACGTCGCGCAAACCCGCGACAAGCAGTGTACCGATGCGCAGGAGCGCTATAAGAAACTCATTGAAGGTCGACGTCTCTATAAAAATGGCCCCGATGGCGAACGCCAATACATGACGTCTGAACAGATCGATACCGAACGGCTCAACGCCAAGCGTGATATCGACAATACTTGCAATAGCGCGACTTGACCTTGGGCGGCGCTCACGACCTGACCTTGGGTGGCGCGCTCACGACCTGACCTTGGGTGGCGCGCTCACGACCTGACCTTGGGTGGCGCGCTCACGACCTGACCTTGGGTGGCGCGCTCGCGACCTGACCTTGGACGGCGCGCTCACGGCCTGACTTTGGGCGGTGCTCAAGAGCCGCTCGCCGCTCTCCACGGCTCCTTCAGTTCCTGCCGCCCCTCCTTCTGATCCGCTCGCGCTTTGCCGCGCAACGCGCAAAGCCTTAAGATTTGGTTCTTTGGAATCAGATCTTGAGGACATGCACATGCAAACAGGCTTCGTTGGATTGGGTGCCATGGGCGCAAATATGGCACGCAACCTTCACCGCGCCGGCTTACTCACCGGCGTATGGAATCGCACACCGGAGAAAGCCAAGGCCCTCGCCGAGGAACTGAAGGTTCACGCTTTCGCGAGTTTGGCGGAACTCGCCGGCAACTGCGAAGCGGTGGTGATCTGCGTGTCTGCCGACAAGGATTTGCGCGAGGTCGTCGCGGGCCTGGAACCGGGCTTGAGCCCGAACATGATCGTCATGGATTGCTCCACTGTGGGAAAAGATACCGTGCGCGACATCCATGCGCAGCTTGCCTCCATCGGTGTCGGCTTTCTCGATTGCCCGGTCAGCGGCGGCGTCGAAGGCGCGAGGACGGCATCGCTCGCCATCATGTGCGGCGGTGATGAGGCGGTGTTCAATCGCGCGCAACCGATTTTGGAAAAAATGGGCAAGGCCGTGGCGTACATGGGCGGCAGCGGCTCGGGCCAGGTAACCAAAGCCACCAACCAAATCATGTGCGCGGGCATCATCCAAGCCGTGGGCGAAGCCATGGCGTTTGCCCACGAGGAAGGCGTCGACCTGAAAAAAGTGATCGATGTTTTGGGCAAGGGCGCAGGCTCGAGCTGGTACTTCGTCAATCGCGCGCCCTTCATGGCGAACAACAGTTTCCCGGCGGGATTCCGCGTGCGGCTGCACGACAAGGACCTGCGCATTTGCCGCGCCATGGCGGCCAAGCACGGCGGCGTGCTGCCGGTGGTCGAGTCGACCATCGAGCAGTACGAACAACTGATCGCTCAAGGGTTCGGCGATGAAGACATCTCGGCAATCTATCGGCTGAAGTCCAAGCTGTTTCCCCCTAAGCCCGAGTCGATGTGACCCCGCCATTACGCATCGCCACGCGCAAGAGTCAGCTGGCGCTATGGCAGGCGGAACATGTGGCCACGCTGCTGCGCGCAGCACACCCCGGCCTGCAAATAGAACTGGTGCCCCTGCTGACCCAGGGCGATCGCGTCCAAGATCGGTCCTTGGCCGCCATCGGCGGCAAAGGCTTGTTCATAAAGGAACTCGAAGTCGCGATCGAGGATCTGCGCGCCGATATCGCCGTGCACTCGATGAAGGACGTGCCGGCCGATCTCCCCCATGGGCTGACCATCGGCGCGGTTCTGAAGCGCGCGGATCCGCGGGACGCATTGGTGACGACGTCGGGCATCGCTCGTCTCGAGGATCTGCCGCGGGGCGCGGTCGTGGGAACCTCGAGCCTGCGCCGGCAAGCGCAGCTCTACGCCTTGCGCGCTGACTTGCGCATTGAATCCTTGCGCGGCAACGTGGATACGAGAATTCGCAAGCTCGACCTGGGCGGCATGGATGCCATTGTGCTGGCATGCGCCGGGTTGGTTCGTTTGGGTCTGGAGTCGCGCATCACCGCGCGGCTCGATCCGAAGGTCTGTCTGCCGGCCGTGACCCAGGGCGTGATCGGCATCGAGTGCCGGCGCAGTGATGCGCGCACGGCCGGACTACTGCGGCCTCTCGAGGATGCGGCGACTCGAACAGTCATGGATGCCGAGCGCGCCTTCGCGGCGCGCCTGGGGGGAAGCTGTCAATCACCCATCGCAGCCTACGCCGAACTCGACGCGGATCGGATCACGCTTCGCGGATTGGTGGCCGAGCCGGATGGCTCGCATCTGCTGCGCGACACCTCATCGGGAGACCTTGAGAATCCGGCCGCGCTGGGCCGGCAATTGGCCGAGCGCATGCTGGCGGCCGGCGCCGGACCCTTACTCGAGCGCTTGCGCGCGAGTTAGCCGTGCCGCCCCTCTACGGAGTTGGCGTCCTCGTCACCAGACCCGAATTGCAGGCTATGCCCCTATGCCGTCTTCTGGAAGCGCAGGGTGCGAGCACGCTGCGCTTGGCCGCCGTGGAAATCAAAGCACTGGGAGACCGGCGCGCGCTGGCGGCGCAGCTGGGCACTTTGGAAAATTTTGATGTCATCGTTTTCACCAGCGCCAATGCTGTCCGTTTCGGCGCCTCCTTCCTCGAGCAGAAACGCGATCTCACGCTCGCGGCCATGGGTCCCGCGACGGCGCGTGCCTTGAACCAGGCAGGCTACCGCGTGGCCATACAGCCGAGTGGTTCCCTCGACTCCGAAGGGTTGCTCATGCACCCCCGGCTGGAACATATCGCAGGCCACCGCATATTGATGATCAAGGGAGTCGATGGCCGGCAACTGCTCCAACAAGAACTCGCGCGGCGCGGCGCGGCGGTGGTGAGCGCCGATGTCTATGAACGTGCGCCGGCTGTCCATGACGCGGCCGCGCTGGCGGCGGTGCATGAGCGATTTGCCGCGGGAGAAATGCACGTGATCACCGCGACCAGCTTGGAGGTCGGGCGAAATTTGCTCGATATGGCGACGCCGGAATTGCGCAGCGAGTTCGAACGTGTGCATTGGCTGGTTCCCGGCGAGCGCATTGCTGCGGGCTTGCGCGAACTGGGCCTGCAAGCACCGCTGCTGCAGGCGGAATCGGCGGAGGATCAGGATTCGGTGGCGGCGCTCATTCGCTGGCGCTCGAGCGTGTCGGGCGCGTAGTCGAAGGAATCGAAGTACAAACGGCGTGACGAGGCTCCGCGCGCTGCGTATTCGCCCTGCAACGCCGCGATCATCGCCGGTGGTCCGGCGGCGTAGACCTCGCAGGATTCGAGATCTTCGAGTCCCACAAATGCCGCCTCATGCACCCAGCCGGTGAGTCCGCGCCATGACGCGTCGGGTTCGGATAGCACCGGCGCATAGCTGAATGAAGCGGCACCGCCTCTTGAAGCGGCGCGGCTCAAGGCGTCGAGCGTCGCCTGCGCATACAGATCCTTCTCGCCGCGCACTCCCCAAAAGAGCCGCATGTGTCGGTCGATGCCGCTCTCGATGACATGCCTGAGAATGCTCAAGAGCGGCGCAATCCCGGTGCCGCCGCCGATCAGCAGCATGGGCGGTGCCAGCCCAAAATGCGGGCGGTACACGAACTTTCCCAAGGGGCCTTCGATGTCAAGCAAAGAACTCTGCATGTCGTCGTGGAATAACCGGTCGGTGAACTCGCCGCCGGGGACGCGCCGCACATGCAGCTCCAGCGGCCGCGCATCATGGGGCGGCGAGGCGATGGAGAAGCTGCGGCGCCGTCCGCCCGGCAACAGGACATCGATGTACTGGCCGGGCTCGAAGCTGAACTCTTCGGCAATGGGCAGACGCAGGAACAAACCCATGACGTCGTGCGACAAGGGAACTGCGCGCTCGATGCGGCAGGGCAGGCGCTTTTGTGCGGCCGTATCGGCGGCCCGCATGTCGAAAGTCTCGATCGTGAGGTCGGTGCGCGCCCGCGCTTGGCACAGCAGGATCATGCCCTCGGCGATCTCGGCATCGGAGAGACCGAGCGGCGTTCCATGAGGATAATGAATTTCGCCGCGCACGAGCCGCGCCTTGCAGGCGCCGCAATTGCCGCCTTTGCAGCTGTACGGCAAATCAAGCTTCAAATGCGCTGCTGCATCGAGCAGCGGCTGGTCAGCCGCTGCCTCAAAGTTTCCGCCGGAGTTGAATAAACTGATGAGCACGGTGTTACGCAGCCACGTGAGCGAAGCGCCGGGCGCAGGGCGCCAAGCGCCGCGCGCTAGACGCTGGGCTGGCTGCGTTTGCTATCGAGCCACTCAGCGATCGGTTCCCATTGCTTCCAATCGGGCCACGCGAGATATTCCGGCAGTTCCAGCACCCCCATGCCCCTTGCGTAGGCGCGCACATAGTTTTGCGCCTCGCGCAGAGACCCAAGGTAGGGAACCTTGAGCTTGCTCAAGTACTGGTCCAACTCCTCATATACCAAGGTGTTTTCGCGCACTCGATTGGCGAGAACCGCCAGGCGCGCCTGCTTGCGCGATACCTTGCCGATTTCCAGCAATTCGGCCATGAAGTGTCCGCACGCCTTCATGTCGATGCTGGAGGGCAGCACCGGCACGATGATGGTTTCGGCGCGCCGCACCAGTTCGTTGAGTTCGGTGCCGTGAACTCGCGCCGGCGCGTCGATCACCAGGATGTCGGTATTGCGCGGCACGCTGCGCAAACCGTCCTCGAACGCGGCTGCTCCGCTGATCGCCGGCAAATCCGCCGGCCGCATGGCGAGCCAGTCAAGACTGGAACGCTGCGGGTCATAGTCCGCTATGCAGACTTTATGCCCGTCGCGGGCAAAGAATACGGCGATGTTCGTGCTGAGCGTGCTCTTGCCGCATCCGCCCTTGGCATTCAATACCATGACGTGGCGCATAATCCCCCGTGCTTTGTTGTTTCCGTAAGGTAGAACGTCAGGCGCGCATTACGCAACCCCCGAGCGGAAATTTGCCGCATCGGCTATGCTTCGGTATGCGCATCGAGTTTCTGAAGATGCAAGGCTTGGGCAACGATTTCTTGGTATTCGACGCCGCTGCCGCCGCCGCTCACACTCATCTTGATGAATGGACGCTTCGCGCCCTGGCCGATCGTCACACCGGCGTGGGATTCGATCAGGCGCTGATGCTGGAAACGCCGCGCGATACCGCGAGCCGGGTGTTCTACCGAGTGTTCAATTCCGACGGCACCGAAGTCGAACAGTGCGGCAATGGCGCGCGCTGTATCGCGGCGCTGCTGTATGCGCGTGCCCCGGAGTTGGGCCGCGATCTCATCATGGGCAGCCGCGGCGGCAGGGTGCGTGCGCGCGTCAGGGATGACGGACTGGTGTCGGTGGACATGGGCATACCGGTGCTTGAAGAGGCGCTCACCTTTTCGTTGAGCGTCGAGGGCAGGGAATTGGTGATGAGCGCGCTCTCCTTGGGGAATCCGCACGTGGTGATGCGCGTGCCGGATGTGAAAACGGCCCCGGTCGAGCAGTTTGGGCCTAGTATCGAGCGGCACCCGCGTTTTCCCAATCGCACCAATGTGGGCTTTATGCAGATCGTCAGCCGCAGTCATATATTGTTGCGTGTGTTCGAGCGCGGGGCGGGCGAAACCCTGGCCTGCGGCACGGGTGCGTGCGCGGCCGTTGCCGTCGGCCGGCAGCTGGGCGCGCTGGATGGCGAGGTGCGAGTGGATCTGCCGGGCGGCACGGCGACGGTTTCTTGGGAAGGCCCGGGTCAGCATATTTGGCTGACAGGGCCCGCCACCACGGTTTTCACAGGTTCTATCGATTTAACGCGATTCACGGGAGCCAACCAATGACGACAAGTCACGCGCGCGGGGTCAAGCACGATGTTCTCAATGACAACAATGTCGCGGACTATTTGCAGACCTATCCGGATTTCTTCGAACGCAACTCGCAGCTGCTGACCAAGCTGCGCCTGCCGCATGTGCGCGACGTCGCGGCCACCGTCAGCCTGGTGGAACGCCAGGTCGAAGTGCTGCGCGAGCGCAATCAAGCGCTCGAGCGCAAGCTCAAGGAACTGGTCGATGTGGCGCGAGCCAACGACACACTGGCGGACCGCATTCACCGCCTGAGCCAGCGGCTGATTCGTGCGCACACGTTGGCGGAATCGATCAGCGCCGTTGAGACCTCGCTGCGGGAGGATTTTGACGCGATGAATTCAGTCATGGTGCTGTTCCTCGAGGAGGCGCGCGCGCTGGAACCGGACCTGGGCCGATTCTTGCGCATCGCGAGTCCGGCTGACGAGGACATGAAGACTTTTGAATCCTTATTGACGTCGGGAAAGCCGCGTTGCGGCCAGGTCCGCGACGCACAGCGCGACTACCTGTTCGGCTCAGACTCGGTCGCGATCGGCTCGGTGGCACTCACGCCGCTGGGGCAAAAAGGCGCGCTCGGCATTCTGGCGATCGGCGCCAGCGACGCGGAGCGCTTCCATCCCGGCATGAGCACCGAATTCTTGTTGCGCATCGGCGAGCTCGTGACCTACGCATTGATGCGCTGAAGGCGCAAGCGACGATGGGGCCCTCTGAGCGCGAGTGGATGACGCGATTTCTATCGCATCTTAACTTCGAGCGGCGCCTGAGCAGCCATACGGTGTCGGCCTATCGGCATGATTTGCGCACGCTGCTGGCGTTTTGCGAACGCCGCGACGTGAAGCGCTGGGGCGCCTTGAATAATTTTCAAGTTCGCGCCTTTGCGGCCGGCGAGCACGCCGGCGGCATCGCACCGCGCAGTATCCAGCGGCGCTTGTCGGCGGCGCGGACATTCTACGAATACCTGATGCGCGAAGGCGCCGTGAAGAATAATCCTGCGCTCGATGTGCGCGCGCCGAAAACCAAGAAGCGCTTGCCGGCTACACTGGACGCTGATCAAATGGGCCGGCTGTTGGACTTTCGCGTGGACGACACCCTCTCGGCGCGCGACAAAGCCATGATGGAACTGTTCTACTCATCGGGCTTGAGACTGAGCGAGCTGGTGGGGTTGGATGTATCGGGCGTGGACCTTCAGGACCGGACGGTGCGGGTGCTCGGCAAGGGCCATAAGACGCGGATCGTCCCCGTCGGCCGCCAGGCCATCGCTGCCTTGAAAAAGTGGCTGACGCAGCGCGCCGCGTTGACCCAAAAGAACCCGAGCTCGAGCTCGGCGCACTCAGGTCCCATGTTTGTGGGAAAGACCGGGCGGCCTCTGTCGGTTCGAGCGGTACAGCTGCGGGTGGGCACCTGGGCCCGGCGCCAGGGCCTCACCATGCACGTGCACCCGCATATGTTTCGCCACTCCTTTGCGACCCATCTGTTGGAATCCAGCGGGGATTTGCGCGGCGTGCAGGAATTGCTGGGGCATGCCGACATCAGCACCACCCAGGTCTATACGCATTTGGACTTTCAGCATCTGGCCAGCGTCTACGACGCTGCCCATCCTCGAGCGCGGCGCCGGCCACGCACGGCTTGAAAGGCCTCTGAGCGGCCCCACCTACCTAAGCTTCATATGAATCACGATCCCGATCGCATCTATGGCACCACCATCCTGGCGGTGCGCCGCAACGGCCGCGTCGCGGTCGGCGGCGATGGCCAGGTCACGCTGGGACAAACGGTCGTGAAGTCCAATGCCCGCAAGGTGCGCCGCCTGTACGGCGACAAGGTGTTGGCCGGATTTGCCGGCGGCACCGCGGACGCATTTACCTTGTTCGAGCGCTTCGAGGGCAAGCTGGAGAAATTCGGCAACCTGACCCGCGCGGCCATTGAACTGGCGAAGGACTGGCGCAGCGATCGCAGCCTGCGGCGCCTGGAAGCGCTGCTCTGCGTGGCGGATGCCGACAGCACGTATGTCATCTCGGGCACCGGCGATGTCATCGAGCCGGAGCATGACCTGATCGCCATTGGTTCGGGTGGTGGCTTTGCGCAGGCCGCGGCGCTGGCCTTTATGCAAGGCGACCTTGCGGCGCGCGACATCGTCGAGCGCTCGCTGAATATTGCGGCGGACATTTGCATCTACACCAACCGCAATCTGACGATTGAGGAACTGTAGTAGGAGCCTGGATGTCGCAGATGACCCCGCGGGAAATCGTCGAGGAACTCGACAAGCACATCGTCGGCCAAAAGGCCGCGAAGCGCGCAGTGGCGATTGCCTTGCGCAACCGCTGGCGGCGCCAGCAGGTCGCCGAATCGTTGCGGCCGGAAATCACGCCGAAAAACATCCTCATGATCGGCCCGACCGGTGTCGGCAAAACCGAGATCGCCCGCCGGCTGGCGCGGCTCGCCAAGGCGCCGTTTATCAAGGTTGAGGCGACGAAATTCACTGAAGTGGGCTATGTTGGGCGCGAAGTTGACTCGATCGTCCGCGATCTGGTCGAGATCTCCGTCAAAATGACCCGCGAAGAGGAGATGGCCAAGGTGCGCCATCGCGCCGCCGACAGCGCCGAGGATCGGGTCCTGGACATTTTGCTGCCAAGGCCGGCAGCGGGCTTCACAGGCGATGCAGGAGCAAAAGACAACGACACGCGACAGCGCTTTCGCAAAATGCTGCGCGAGGGCAAGCTGGATGATCGCGAGATCGAAATCGAAGTTCGGGCCATGCCGGTCGGGGTGGAGATCATGGCGCCTCCCGGCATGGAGGAAATGACCCAGCAGTTGCAGGGCATGTTCCAGAATCTGGGCGGCGGACGCACGCGCCCGCGCAAACTCAAGATCAAGGAAGCGCTGAAGCTCATTGTCGATGAGGAAGCGGCGAAGATGATCAATGAAGAAGAATTGAAATTGCGCGCCGTCGAGAATGCCGAGCAAAACGGCATCGTGTTCATCGACGAAATCGACAAGATCGCACGCCGCCAGGAAACCATGGGCGCGGACGTATCGCGCGAAGGCGTGCAGCGCGACCTGCTGCCCTTGGTGGAGGGCTGCACGGTGAACACCAAGTACGGCACCGTGAAGACCGATCACGTTTTGTTCATCGCGTCCGGCGCCTTTCACATGTCGAAGCCCTCGGACCTGATCCCTGAATTGCAGGGCCGCCTGCCCATCCGGGTTGAACTGGAGCCCTTGGTTGTAGGGGACTTCGTGCGCATCCTCACCGAACCCGATGCCTCCTTGTGCCGCCAGTACACCGCGCTGCTGGCGACCGAAGGCGTGACCCTTGAATTTGCGGACTCCGGCGTGCAGCGGCTCGCCGAAGTCGCCTTCGAGGTCAATGAACGCACCGAG
>Ga0193728_1001591_pt1 | contig 11640 bp, 8 predicted proteins | sample U1c1metaG_FD_143037 | JGI IMG/M metagenome (GOLD analysis project Ga0193728, IMG submission 143037) | Soil microbial communities from a riparian zone of the East river system, Colorado, United States - U1c1 | ecosystem: Environmental > Terrestrial > Soil > Riparian zone | place: USA: East River...
AAGGGCGACCATATGGTTCTGGCACTGCTGGTCGGCTGCGCCTTTAGCTTTGCGAATTATTTGGCGTAATCCTTTGCGTTATCTGACACACTTTCGCACCACAATCGATTTTGTGAGATGACCCATTCGTGCCTGCGGATGGTGTCCCCACCTGTACATCGGCTGTCAAAGTTGCAAGTTGCGCCTATGATGGAACTTAACGCTTCTCCTGTCGCAGATTAGTGTTCAACAGAGCGTAAAGGCCGTTAGAGGCTCAACCTCGTACGCCAAATAACTTGCACAGATTTACGCCAAATAATCTGCAAAACAACAGTTTAGGCATGACAATCGAGATCCGAAAAGGTCGGAGGCATCCCCGTTATCCGGCCATTGATTGTGAGACGGGTTATGAAACACTTTCCAGGTCCAAAATGAGCCACTGAAGCAGTCTTGTTTTGCCCGTTCTGAAAACGGTGGTTTTTTTTATAACAACGGCGTGGATGGCAATGCTAAGCCATTTATACTCAACGCGAGCAAATTGTTATCCTACATAAAATTTTTCTTTCTTGCAGTGACGCGCACTACGGAGAACCGGGTGATCGAGTACGTCGACCATCTGCACGAGCACTTCATCGACCCCCGTCCGCATTCGCCGCGGCCGCTATCTCCTGCCCACCGCCCCCGGATACCGCATTCAAATCAAAGAGCAGTCCCTCGCCCAATATGCGTTCCCCGAGGGCGACGCCTGGACCACATAACCTAGTTCCGCAGCAAAACAAAGGCATTGCACAGAGCTATCGCGATCGCTTCTAGACCTGTTCTCGCACGGGTGTAGCTTCGCTTGGTTTTAGGGCCGAAAGCCCGTCCTATACCAGCCCAGGGGCGAAGCCCTGGGTAGCGGCTAGTTTCGTTCCCGTTTGTCTACATACAGCAGTCGCATCGATGTGTGCCCCGCACGGATCGATACGACGCCGCTGTCCCTACTCGAGCAACCCTTACGCACACCGCATAGCGTCTGGCTCACCGCTCGGAAGTTCCGCAACGTCAGGGCTGTCAGCCTCGCCGCTTCAATCTCAACGCGAACACTCCCACCCTCATCCCGCACCAGTTGCACATCGATAGGATGATCGGACGAGAATCCCGCATCGAAATGCCGGTCCTCATAGTGCATCGCACACAGCAGCAGACCGCCGTCACGCCACCACGCTGTAATCTGTCGGCAACCTGCATCCGCTCGCGACCATTGAATCTCTACACCGGAATCAGTCATAAAGAGCGTTGAGGCGTTAGCCGTCGTCACCCACTTCGCTGCAGACTCCACCTCCCGCGGACGATCGTGCGGCTCAATCAACGTCACGATCGTTTCGTTGGCACGAGGGCTTGTGTCGGAAATCTCAAACTGCACCGGCCGCTGAATCAACCCATACTCTGCCTTCTCATAGTCCACCAGCGGCAGCGGCGACAAACTCTGTGTTGTCGTCAACGAACCATCCGCGAATGCGCGTACATCCACATCCATCTTCCCATCCGAAATCCGGAAGCCGTTGCGTGGAACAGGGTAAAGACTGGCCTGCTGCTCAGGATGCCACACCTGCGTAAACACCTGCGGAGACGTGGCACTGACATCGTCAATCACGATAAGCGGTCCGCCCGCCTGAAAGAACATCGAGCGTGTATATCGCTGCACGCTCCCACCATACGCCGCGCTCAGATCAGCCTGCACCAGTGACGCCTGCTGGCCAAGAAGCGTATGGGTAAACGCCGGCGCAACACCGAATACCGCGTTACCAGGAAGAACCTGGCTCGCCGGATTGCCATTCACCAGCAGTGTGTTGTGCCCCGCGGCCTGAATGTTGAACGTAGAGTAGGAAGAATCTTTGTAGTAGTCCGCGTAGCCGGCCTCTCCCAGCCATAGCTTGCCGCCATGAGCAAAGAAGACGCTTCCCTCATCTGCATGATTATGGTTGAAATTTTTCCCGGCCCGCATAGCGATTACCGTAGCCGCCGGATCCACGCCGTCGCGAAGGACAATGATACCGCGCTGATCAAACAGGGCCGAAGCCGGCTCGGGCGCTTGCAGCGCTTTGATGGGCTTGATGGCGGACTCCCAAAGCACGCGGCTCAGCAGCTCCGCAGTACCCTCGTCGCGATACCTGAAGTAGAAATCACGCAACGTTGACGACTCGTTCTGCGCAGCCATGTAGGCAAACACATTGGACGGTGTAATGTCCGCATGCGTGTCGCCATAGTCCAGGAGGCCGTCCTTTCCATACGAGGCATAACGCATGTAGCGCTCGGGCGGCACTAGAAATCTGTCGACCGATCTCCCCAGTTGGCGCTTCGCCGCTTCGGCAACGAGGGTGGTCATCTCTAAATCAAAGCGCTGATAGGTCACTCCCTCGCCATAGCTTCCATCCGGCGTATAAGCCGCTTCGATATGGTCGCGATCCTTGCTGTAGAGCCCCAGCGCATATCCGCCTGCGTCCGGCTCATCGCTCTGCAGCGCAGCCAGCAACGCACCGCCCACTGTGTTGCCAATCCAGTTGCTGGTATTGAACTGCAAACGATCTTCCAGTACATACTCTTCGTACGCAGGCTTGACCGAAAGCTCCATCAAGCTACGGTCGAGGTTCTTTCGATCCTCGGCGGAAAGATCGCTGCCAAGAAACAGCTCGGCCATCACCACATACTTCGTCATGATTCCAACCGGATAATAGCTGTGATATCCGTGAGCCGGAAACCACGGGTGCACCCACATGCGCCACCGCGCAATCCCTTCCAGCAATCTGCAAGCCTCGTCGCGAGCAGCAGAATTGTCCGTCGCCCGAAACTCCATCGCGTCCAGCATGGCTAGCTCTGAAGGTTGCAGCGTGATCGCAAAGTACGAAGGCAGACCCGCCAGCAGCCAGTGCGGATCGAATCGGTCAATATTCATGCCCGATTCCACGTCGGCAGTCTTCTCGAGCAACGCCTTGCGCTCTCGAATGGACGCAAGCAACGCCGCAGAGATCGGCGGCGGTTGATCAAACAGCAACCCGGATGGATGCTGCGGCCGCACCAGCAACAGCGCCGTCGCCCGCCCATCCCTTCCCTCAATGTGCAGAGTCCAGATTCCAGTGGCGGCATCCTGAGGCAAGCGATACAGGGCGTTCCCGCCAACTCCATCTGCCACACGGCTTCCGTCAGGCGCCATCAAGGTCCAGCGCGCATCATCCTGCTGTCCCACTCGCGCCCGTACATCCAGATCGTCTCCCGGGTGAAGAATTTTCTTCCGGTAAAAGAGCTCACGGCTCGTATCCCAGAGAAAATCTGCATCCGGCAATTCAAGCCGCTGGATCGCAAGCGCCTTCAGGCGAACATCCTTCATCAGGAATCGCTCGGCTCTATTCTGAAAGCCATGCGGAAACACAGCAGCAATCGCAACAGCGGTAATGCCCCTCGGAGACGAAGCAATGGGGCAGACGATCTCCTGCCACGAACCACCGTGGATCGTCGCTGCCTCGCGCTCTAGCTTCTCCCCACGAAAGATCACAACCTCGATCGTCGTATCCCCGCTGGCGAACGGAGCACGCAGCTTCACCCGCAGCGAAGACCCAGCACCCGAGACCATATTCATTCGACGAATGAAGCCTAGCCGAAAAGGACCATCCTGCATCGGCGCCATCTCGCGAACGAGCGCGCTCTCACCATGCGATGTCTCCGGATTGATCGTCGGATCGTAGCCCGTCTCTTGCGAAATCGGAAAGCTTTCCCAGCCATCGCGCGATCCCGAATCCGCATAGGTTCTGGGATTCGGCCGAAAATCGCTGCGATATAGCATGGGGCCCAGCCTTGCTTCGTACCGCTGTTGCGCGCACATAGGCATTACACACAACGTACCGACCCACAGCACCGCAAGACACGCTCTTCGCGTCATCGCATACGGACCCGGTTGCGCAATGCACCCACCCCGCTCACCTCGGACTCAATCACATCCCCATCCTGCAACAACTGTCCCGTAGCCATACCTACTCCAGCGGGCGTGCCCATGGAGATGACGTCCCCAGGCTCCAGCGTCAGCACGTTGGAGATGTACACGATCGCCTCCGCTACGCTGTGGATCATCGCCGATGCAGACGCTTCCTGCACCAGCTTCCCATTCAGTCGTGCTCGAACGACGAACTCCCCGGGAGCTTCATCCGCCGTCAGGAGGTACGGTCCCATCGGGGCAGAACCATCGAACCACTTCCCGACAAGCCAGTCGTAGAAGTCATCGTTCGAACGCTTTCTGCGATCCGGCATACCATCGTTGAGCTTTCGCTCCGAGATATCGTTCACCACGGTATAGCCCCACGCCGCATCCATCGCCGTCGCAAGCGTAGCGTTCCGTGTGCGCGCTCCAATCACGACCGCCAGCTCCGCCTCATAGTCGAGCGCGTGATTCGCGGAGGTCAGGGGAATCTCATCGTTTGGGCCAATGATGGTGGTCGAAGGCTTCATAAAGAACTGGGGTGTCAGGTTCTCCTCAGGCGCCGCCGCAAAGCCCGACTCCACCACGTGAGCACGGAAGTTGCCGGCAAGCAGTAGAAACTTTGGCGGATGCGGCAGCGGGCTCGTCCAGGCGGCATCCGCAACTACGCGATCCGCAGTTGCAACCGCGTCCCGCAGAATCGGCCGCCAATGGTCCCAGTCGCGAATAACCCTCGTCAGGTCCGGGGTGCCCACATGTTCGGAAAGATCAACAATCCGACCATCGACATCTGCCGCGATAAACTTTCGCTCGCCCTGAACTGCGACCCCAAGCTTCATGCCGACACCGCTTTCATCGCCAGATCCCCAAAGACCACGTCAACCGCATCGAGCGTTGCGCGAATGTCTGCATCACTATGAGTCGAAGACAGGAACCAGTTCCCGCGCGGAATGATGCGCACGCCGCGATCCACCATCGCCGACACAAACTCCGTGTAGAGATTCTGATCCATCCCCAGCGACGATCGATAGTCATAAATCGCCTGGCGATCGTGCGGCTGCGTGCGCGCGGACGGAAATCCAACATAGAAGATCGCGCCATAGCCCTGCACAACGATCGGCATGCCATGCTTCTCCGCGAGTCCCTTGATCCCCGTTATCAGCTTCTGCCCCGTCACCTCCACCGTCTTATAGACCGCACTGGCATCTCGCTCCAGCACATCCAGCGTGGCAATAGCCCCCGCCACCGCCGGAGGAATGCTGTTGTACGTTCCACCGTGCCCAACCTTCCCTGCGGCAATCAGGCCCATGTACTTTTCCTTGCCAGCCAGACAACTGATCGGCATGCCATTGGCAATCGCTTTGCCGAAGATCGTCAGGTCAGGCACCACATTGAAGCGGCCCTGCGCGCCGGCAAGTGACAGACGAAACCCAGTGATGACCTCGTCGAAGATAAGCGCAATGCCATGCGCGGTGCAGAGCGTACGCATCGCTTCCAGGTATCCCGACAGCGGAGGAACTACTGCCGTGTTGCACATCACCGGTTCCGTAATTATGGCCGCGATCGAACTCGCATGCTGCGACAAGTACTGTTCCAGCACCTCAATGTTGTTCCACGGCAACACGACCACGTGGCTGTCCGCTCCATTAAACTGCCCCGGAGACTCGGGCAGCGTCGCCGGATGCAAACCATCCCCGGCCTTGTTTGGATCCGGCGAGAGGCTGTAAAGAATATTGTCCAGCCAACCGTGATACTGCCCTTCAAACTTAATGATGGTCTGCTTGCCGGTAGCCGCCCGCGCCAGACGAAGCGCCCCATGCACCGCCTCCGAACCGGAGATTCCGAACCGCACCAGCTCCGCGCACGGAATCATTCGCGACACGCGCTCCGACAATTCAAACTCGAGCTCGTGCTGCGCCGCATAAATCTGGCCGCGTTGCAGTTGTTTGCAGGTTGCGTCAATCACTTCGTGGTTCGTATGTCCTAGAAAAAGCGGCCCTCGTCCCAGCACATAGTCGATGTACTCATTGCCGTCCACATCCCAAAGATGCGAACCCGCGCCGCGATCGAAAAAAAGCGGGAACGGCTTGTCGCCCGCGCGCACATTGCTGCTAATGCCACCCGCTAGCGTCTTCTTCGATCGTTCCAGGTTGGCAATCGACTTCTTATATCGTTCACTCATGTTTTTAATCTCTCCAGATCCGTCGTCACGCTGTCGCCATAAGCTGCGACCGGCACGTTCGCTCCGGTTTGCAGCGACTCATGAATCGCCGTCAGAACGGCCGTAACCGTGCGACCATCGCGAACTCCCACAACCGGCGGAGTATCTTTCCGAATGCAGTTGACGAAATCATCCAGGCACGAGGGAAACGCACCGCGAAGCGTCCCAAAAACATCGCTGGAGAGAAACGTCTTCGGAAACGTGAATCGTTCCGTAGTACTCATCTCCAGGGCTTCACGCTTGCGATCGAAGTGAAGATGCCCGTGCTCGCCGATCACGCTGATGAAGGAGTCGACCATGGTCGGAAACGTATTCGGATGCACCCACCCGGACTCGAAAGTAGCGATCGACCCATTGGCATAACGCACCTGCGCCTGAATCATGTCGTAGGTATCGATGCCCCGCTCGATGAGAACTCGTTTCACTCCCCACGCGCGAGCCTCCACGGGCTCGCTATTGAAAAACCAGCTCACCAGGTCGATGTCATGGCAACTGAGAAACCACGCCGGCGTGGTTTGGTGCGCCCAGTTGATGTACTCGGTCGGCACAAAAATGGTGTCGTTCTTGCGTGCATACGCGCAGATCGGCTCGCCAATCTCTCCCACTGCGATGGAAACTTTGCCCTGGTGATACGGAGCCAGCCAGCGATGATTGAAGGCCACCTGCACCTTCAGCGCCGATGTTTCCGCGAGTTGCACAATCTCGTCGGCCTCAGCCAGGCTGGTCGTCATGGGCTTTTCGATCAGCACATGCTTACCATGCTGCAACGCACTCTGCGTCGCCGCAAAGTGCTGGTCATCAGGAAGCGCAATGCACACTGCATCGATCGCATCAGACTCCGTGATGGTCTTCCAATCATCTGTCGCAAACGGAACATCGAACCGTGCAGCAACCTCTTCGGCTCGCAACAAGCGCTTTGCTGCGACCGCCGCAACCCGCGCATAAGGATGATCCTGGTAGATGCGCACATACTGCTGTCCCATGATTCCAGAGCCAATCACGCCAATGCGGAGTTTCTCGCTCATGCCTTGCTTGCCTCCCTTAGTGCCGATCGCGTTTTCATTTGCCGCTGCATCACTTGAGCTTCGTCCTGCAGGAGCCTACCCGCCGAGGCCGGCACCCGCGACGCAATCACCTCATAGCCCGAGGTCGCAGAGGACAACTCGTCCGGAAGATATCCAATGTAGTTATTCGTCAGCCCAAGAAAGAGTGTTCGAGCAAAAGGAGACGCCGCACGCATCGCCAACGCCACCCTGATGAATATCTCTCCCGGCAGCGTAAGGAACGCGGTCCCGCCAAGAAGAACCGCGGAGATTTCCACGGCCAGCGTCTTAGGCTCAGTCGCCTCGGACGCTTCATACAACGAAGCATAGTACTCCTCAATTCTGGCGAACAGAGCTCGCTGACGTTTGAGGAGCATCTCGGGGCTACGATCTTCGCTGTCAATCTCACGCAAGGCCTTTTCTCTTGCCAAGATCATCGAACTCAGCGGGCCGTACGTCTTCAACGGAAGCGCAACAAAGTTCGAAGCGATATCGATCACAGGCTCTTCATACGCGAGTAACGAAAGCCCATCGATCACAGAATCGGCAAGCTTCTCTCCAAGCCGCTCCGCGGTCTCAAAGGTGCGGAACGAGTCGATAATGCCAACAGCGCTTAAATCGCTTTTATGGCCAATGCTCAGATCGCCCTCAGCGCCATTGAAGAACAGCGCTTCCGTCTCGCTGCCAAGCACGTTCTTCAACTTCGCCAGTGTATAAAAAGGAAAGTCCTGGGTGATGCTCAGAGTATCCGGGCCCAAAACGGTAGTGTGGCACGCATACATTACGGCGATTGCCGCCGGCGCTCCATCCAGCTCTTCCACCAGCAGAACCATCCCAGCCCTCAGCGCGCGAGGTTTCCTATCCTCAGCAGCCGCCCGCACCGCAGCCACAATGGCGTCGCGCAACGTCGCCAGGTAATCCTCATCGAGCGGCTGCCCCTGGTTGAAAAAGTGATGCATCGTTACCGGGCCGCAGTGCGTGTGAGTCGCGCACAAAAAGACATTCGCAGCCGGAATGCCCGTCGCAACCTCAACGAGCGCGCGCACGACTGCGGAAAACTCAGCCGAAACCGCAATTACTTCGACGCTCACAAATGCGACCGTCGTTGCGCCATCGTCGAACACCAGCGCACGCGCGTGCAGGTCGTCGTGTACCGCACTCGCAACGCCCTTGCGCGCGTCGAAGCCCGCCATCTGGCATCCCAGCGGAGGCGTGATCCGCCGTCGCGCGACGCCGATGTTCCATGTGGCAGCGTTAGCTGGCATAGTCTTCCGTCTCGGAAGGAACTCGCGCGATCGCGTCGATCTCCACCTTGATTCCCAAACCCAGCATCGACTGCACCGTCGTCCGCGTGGGCAGAACGCCGGTAAAGAACTCCTGGTACACCGCATTGAATCGTCCAAAATCTTCAATGGAGATCAGATGCACCGTGCAGCGAACGACATCCGCATAGCTGCATCCCGCAGCCTTCAGCACGTCGCCCATATTCTTCAGCGTCAGCCGAACTTCTTCCTCAATGGTGCCGGCAACCGCCGTTCCGGTGGCCATGTCGATCGGTCCCTGGCCGCTGACGTACAGCCAGCCACCGACGATCAGGCCGTCGGAGTAAGCGCCGGTATCGGCCTTTTTGTTCGGATTTTTGATTTGAATCTTTGCCATGCGCACTCTCCGGGAACCTAAGGGTTATCGTTACGATATCTCTCCCGGCGATGATCCGATAGCATCCGCCCGGAGCGCTGTCCATCCTGCTGGACGGCTGCACCTCGCGCGACAGGCGCGCCTTGACGGGATGACAGCCACCCCGAAGAATAAAATCTTATGACAAAGAAGCGAGCTGCCCCCGAACCAGCGACGGCGAGACGGAAGGCCCCGCGATCGCCCAGGCCGATGCGGGTTGGCCTGATTGGTCTCGGCTTGATGGGCCGCGGCATCGCAACCTGCCTGCTCGCCCATGGGCACGAGGTTGTCGGATTCGACACCGACCGCAGGAAGTTCGGTGGAACCGCTCGCCACGTCAAGACGGCGTTGACGGAGTTGACAGAGCAAAAGCTGCTGAGCTCCGAAACCTTGCAATCCTGGAAGCCGCGCCTTCACCGCGCCGAAACACTTGCTAACCTGGCAACCTGCCGCCTCGTTATCGAGTGCGTGCGCGAAGATCTGGACCTGAAACGCTCCATCTTCTCCGAACTCGACAAGTTAGTTCCCAGAAAAACCATCATCGCCTCCAACACCTCCAGCCTCCCAATCACACTCTTGCAAACCGGCCGCGTAGCCCCCGATCGTTACATCGGCATGCACTGGGGAGAACCAGCCCAAATCATGCGCTACCTGGAGATCATCCCCGGCGATGCCACCAGCAAAGCCACAACCCACGCCGCGCTGCAATTCGGCGTTAGCTGCGGCAAAGAGCCAGCGGTGCTACGCCAGGACATCCGCGGCTTTCTTTCCAACCGCATGATGTACGCCATGCTGCGCGAAGCGTGCCACCTCGTCGAAGCAGGCATCGCGGATGTGGAAACAGTCGACCAGTCGTTTCGCAACGACATTGGCTGGTGGGCCCTGCTCGCAGGCCCTTTCCGCTGGATGGACCTCACCGGAATCCCCGCTTACGCAGCCGTCATGGAAGGTCTGCTCCCGGAACTCTGCAACAGCACCACGGTGCCGCGCATGATGCAGCAAATGGTCAAGAAGAACGCTCTCGGCACCGCCAATCGAAAAGGCTTCTATCCCTACACGGAAGCCACCGCGAAAAGGTGGGAAGCCGACTGGGTCCAATTCACCTATGAGATGCGCCGCTTGGCGGAAAGGTACACGCCGACTTCATGACGACTCCTGCCGCCAGCGCCTCGCAATCCAAACTCGTCTCCTGGACCCTTCTATTCTCCTGCAACCTGATGTGGGCGCTGCAATTCACCTGCATCAAGCTCGTGCAGGGCCAGGTCGGCCCGCTCTTTACCGTGTGGTTTCCCACCGCGATCTCCCTCGCGGTTCTGTATCCCTTCGTCTACATGGAGCGCAAACAGAACAAAGGCGCAGGCCCGCAGGTCGTAGGCAAGAAGCGCCCCAATCTCTTCGTCGTCTACGCCGTGCTGTGCATCTTCGGCGTAATCCCCGGCCAACTGTTCATGACGTGGGGCACGCGCCTGTCGTTGGCAACCAACGCCGCCGTCCTTACGCTTGCGCTCCCCGTAACTACAGCAATCTTTGCCGTCTTCTTTCTCAAGGAGAAGATGACCGGCCTGCGTTGGATCAGCTTCGCCCTCGCGCTCGCCGGTGTCGCACTCTGCTCCGGTCTCGATGTCCACAGTGTCAAGCTCGACAAGAGCCAACTGTTCGGGAACCTGCTGGTCTTTGCCGCCATCCTCGGCAGTTCGTTCTACAACTCCTACGGCAAGGCCGCACTCGAGTGGCACTCCCCCATGGAGATGCTGTTCTGGACCTACGTTGGTCTCACCGCGTTGATGACGCCCTTTGTCCTGGCGCTCGAGCGAGACAGCTTCCTCCGTCTGCCCCACTTCACACTCACAACGTGGTCCGGCCTGGCGATGCTCATGCTCTTCCACACCACGCTCGCAATGATCCTCTTCCTCAAGGCACTCAAATCCGTCGACGCCATCCAGGCCGCGCTCTCCAACTACCTCATTGCCTTCTTCGGTCTGCCTATCGCCGCCATCTGGCTGCACGAGCGCATCAGCCCCACGGCTGCAATCGGAGGCATACTCGTGCTCGCGAGCACCATGATCATTACGCTGCTGGAGAAGCCGGCTCCAGTAGAAACCGTCCTTCCCTGAGCACATACCGCACACCCTCGGGAGACTGCGCTGGATCGCTGTACGTCGCGCGGCTGCGAATCGTCACAGGGTCATACACCGTAACATCCGCCACGTATCCCTCGCGCAAATAGCCGCGTCCTGCAAGCCTAAATCGCTCCGCAGGAAATCCCGTAATCTTGTGAATCGCCATCTCCGGGCTCAACCATTGGCGGTCGCGGCACAAATTCCCCAGCAGCTCTGGAAATGTCCCATGCAGCCGCGGATGCGGTCTGCCATTCACATAAAATCCATCGCTGATGATGATCGCCAAAGGGTGGTTCAGATTGCGGCGCAGGTTTTCTTCACTCTGATTGAACTCCAGAATGTTCACCTGCCCATGCTCCTCCAGCAGCAGATCGAAGATCACCTCCGCCGGCCGCTGCTGGCGCAGGCCAGCGAGTTCGTCCATCGTCTTGCCCACCATCGCCTGGTTCTCTGTGGACGCAACCGCGCTAACCAGCAGCTCATCCCAGCTATTCGCAATCTCGCTGATCATCTCCCCTTCCATGCGGTCACGCTGAGCGCTGTTTTCGAGCCGCTGCATCAGAGCGTCCACGCCGCCTTCGAGCGCCCACTGCGGGAGCAACTGCGTCATCACCGTACTTCCCGCAACATACGGATAGCAGTCGAAGGCTA
>Ga0193728_1001593_pt1 | contig 11634 bp, 11 predicted proteins | sample U1c1metaG_FD_143037 | JGI IMG/M metagenome (GOLD analysis project Ga0193728, IMG submission 143037) | Soil microbial communities from a riparian zone of the East river system, Colorado, United States - U1c1 | ecosystem: Environmental > Terrestrial > Soil > Riparian zone | place: USA: East River...
TCGGCGTCCAACCGAGACGAACAAGCCGTTAGAAGAGCGCGTCATCAGCGGCTCGCCGTCCGTCTCGCAGCGCTTCCAAAGACAGGGGCGTGCCGCTGGCCTGGCTGGCAAGGTGCACGAACAAGCGTGCGGTGACCAGCACGTCGTAGTCGACCCGGTGCGCGCGTAGGCCGGACGCCAGCCCGTCATCGAGTCGCAGTGCGCTGACCAGAGATCCAAGCCGGTAGCTGACCTGATCAGGCAGCAGGCGCCTCGACAGTTTCAACGTGTCGAGCACCGTGCTCGGCGCGAAGTCCGGCATCTTGCGGCGCAGAACGCCCAAGTCGACGCCGGCGTTATGGGCGACCATCACTGCCCCATCCAGGTGGGCGCGTACCTCGGCCTCCACTTCGGCGAAGGCAGGGGCTGCGGCGACCATTTCGTCTGAGATGCCATGGATACGGCGGGCCAGCGAAGTTATAGGTTCGGTCGGCTTGCAGAGCCAACTCACGGTCTCGCCGATCACGCCGCCCACGATTCCAACGACGCCGAGTTCCACCAGATCGGGTGGCTGCTGGCCGTTGCCCTCGACGTCGACCACGGCATAGCGGTAGTCCGTCCAGGCAGTCATGATTACTCCCAGCCAATCTCGGCCCGGCCGTGGCGGCCGGGCCGGTGCGGATGCGCGGCGTCATGGACCTGAAAGCCGAGCGCGTGCTGCAGGAAGTAGCGCGGCTGCTCGCTCGCCAGGCCGCCAACCACGACTGCCCGCGGAGTGATGTCCATGACCTGCAACTGTCGCAGTTCCGGCAGATTCCCGGCTGCCGCGAAGAGTTGTTCTGGGCTCGGCTGCTGGTGCGCGCGTTCACACCGAGCCAACTGAGCGGCCGGGCAAATATCGCACAGGTCGCGGATACCAACGTGCCCGTTGTAGTCGGGCAGGCCATGGGCGTAGGAGACGGCGCAGCTGGTTTTGCGGAACAGCGCGCCACCATCAAGATCGCGGAAAACCGTCAGGATGCACTGCTCGGTAGCCTCGGGCATGATCTTGCGCCGGGCCGTCTCGTCGTAGGGCAGCGGCAAGCCGTGCGCCTGGTAGTAAGCGGCGATCTCCTCGCGCAGGAAGAGGCCGGTGAAGACGGTTGCGTCAGCCGTTCTGGAAAGCTGGGCGGCCAACGCCAGGTGCTTAGGCGTGTCGTTCAGCCCCGGCACCAGCGGTCGCCAGTACAGCACCGTTCGGTAGCGGCGCGGCCCGAACTCGCTGGCCACCTTGAGGGACGCGGCAGCCACCTTCGAGGGATATGGCTCGATCCGCTGATCATCGATCCCGGAGTAAGTGAACAACAGCGTCGGGCGGATATGCCGGGTTGCGGCGAGTTGCTCGCAGTCGGCTTCGGTGACTGGGCAGCGGGTGATCAGGAGGAGGCGGATGCAGTAGGCACAGTCCAGCGGGCAACCTTGGATGTGATTGAGGCTCAGCCCCGACTTGCGGTACTCCACCACCTCCCGCGCCCTCGGCGGCAGCGCCGCGGCCTGCTCGGCAGTCAGCATTGGCACAAACGTGGTCACCTGGCGCCTCCGGGCGGCGTAAGCGGTGGGGGAGTTCAGCGGCGACGCTACGGCGACCAATGGTCAGGAGGAAAGCAATGTGCGTGCAATTGCTTCCAAAGGCTGTCAGAGATCGAGGCACTGAGGTCAGCCAGGGCACGCGTGGTGATCGACCGGGCATCGGAGTCGTATCGGGCCGCGCTGGCGAACTGCTCGAAGATCCGCACGTAGGCGCTGATCTCGCTGACCTGCGTTAAGGTTCTGGGAGGCGGTGAAGTTCTCCACGATCACGACCCGCTCGTCCATGAGCCAGAAGCCGTGCACCGGTGCGAGCGGCAGCTTGGCCTCGAACGGGATGACACCGAAGCGGATCGTCGGCATCGTGGACAGCGTGACCAGCCGGTCGAGCTGGCCGAGCATGACCTCGGGCGGGCAGAGCCGGTAGCGCAAGACAGCTTCAGTGATAACGAAGTGGAACTGCTTGCCGGTGCGATAGAGGATCTGCTGTCGCTGCATGCGCACGCCGACGGCTTCGTCCAGGTCATCGGGGGCGCCGTCGTACTCGACGGAGTGCGGTTCGCTCACCACTCGCACCCGTTCCATTCGTCGGCCTTCGGCTACGAGTTGCACCACGGTCTCGTACCAATCCGTGAACCAGCTGTAGTCCGGCGGCTCGCCGGCCAGGAACCGCTGCTGCAGCAGCAACGGAGGCCGACGAGCTTCGAGCATCGCACGGACCCGGGGGTGGCCAAGGCGCGCCAGCGGTGCGGCGCGGGCTCAGAACAGGCGCAGCGAGCTGTCGTCGGTGCCGCGCATGGTCTCGTAGTCGAGGGTCACGCAGCGGATGCCGCGGTCCTCGGCCAGGACGCGGGCCTGCGGCCGGATCTCCTGGGCCGCGAAGATGCCCTGCACCGGGGCGAGCAGCGGGTCGCGGTTCAGCAGTTCCAGGTAGCGGGTGAGCTGCTCGACTCCGTCGATGTCGCCGCGTCGCTTGATCTCGACCGCGACGCTGACGCCGGCCGCGTCCCGGCACATGATGTCGACCGGCCCGATGGGCGTCGGGTACTCCCGCCGGACCAGCCGCCACCCCGCGCCGAGCACGTGCATCTGCGCCGCCAGCAGCTCCTGCAGGTGCGCTTCGACGCCATCCTTGACCAGGCCGGGATCGACCCCCAGATCGAACGAGGTGTCGCTGAGAATCTCCGCCAGCTCGATCGTCAGCGTCTCGCCCGATTTTCCGGTGACCACCCAGCGGCCGGGTTCCTGCGCCAGCCGGCATGGCGGCGACATCCAGTTGAGCGGCTTGTAACTCCCGCCGTCGGAGTGAACCAGCACCGAGCCGTCGGCCTTGACCATGATGAGCCGGGTCGCCAGCGCGAGATGGGCGGAGAGCCTGCCCGCATAGTCCACGCTGCACCGGGCGATAACGATCCGCACGGGAGCTAACTGTAGCGGGGTGGCGGCCCTCAGGCACACGCCACATCCTCGTCGGGAACCGTGATCACGACCGTTCGCCTGGCAAAGACCGGGGATAAACGGTCGTGATCACGAGAAGCGGCCCGGCCGGGGCCGGGCTTGGGCGCGCGCGAGGGACCTGCGGGGCCGCTGAGACGGCCGTGGCCGACGGGACCTAAGCAGGCGAGCCCGGCGCGGAACCGCCGGCGCAGCCTCGATCAGGACCTGGCTCCGCCATCCCGTCTCATGATCTACGGGACACGGGAGTGTCTGGCTAGCCGGCGGCGCGGCCGTGCGCCTCCTGCCGGGGGCCGCGCGGGAGCGCAACTGTAGGGTTCGCGCCATGGACATCCGCCAGGTGGCCGTCGTCGGCCTGGGAACCATGGGCGCGGGCATCGCCGAGGTCGTCGCGCGGGCCGGGCTCGGGGTCGTCGCCATCGAGGCCGACCCGGCGGCGCTGCGCCGCGGCGTGTCCCTGCTGGAACGGTCGCTCGACCGCGCGGTCAGCCGCGGCCGCCTGGCCGCCGCGGAGCGGGACGCCATCCTCGCGCGCGTCCGGCCGGCCGGCGGCTATGCGGAGGCGGCCGGCGCTGACCTGGCCATCGAGGCCGTGCCCGAGCGCCCGGAGCTCAAGCAACAGGTCTTCGCCGAGCTGGACCGGGTGCTGCCGCCGCACGCGATCCTGGCCACCAACACCTCGTCCCTGTCGGTCACCGCCATCGCCGCCGCCACCGGCCGCCCCGGCCGGGTCGTGGGCCTGCACTTCTTCAACCCGGCCCCGGTCATGCGGCTGGTCGAGGTGGTCGGCACCGTGCTCGCCGACGACGGCGTCACCGCCGCGGTCGCCGGGCTGGCCCGCCGCCTGGGCAAGACCCCGGTCCAGGTCACCGACCGGGCCGGCTTCGTGGCCAACGCCCTGCTGCTGCCCTACCTCAACCACGCCGCCCGGCTGCTGGAGACCGGCTTCGCCAGCCGCGCGGACATCGACACGGCGGCGACCGCCGGCCTCGGGCTGCCGATGGGCCCGCTGGCCCTGCTCGACCTCATCGGCCTGGATACCTCCCTGTCGATCATGGAGGTGCTGGCCGCCGAGTTCGGCGGCCCGCGCTACGCGCCCGCGCCGCTGCTGCGCCGGCTCGTCGACGCGGGCGCGACCGGCCGCAAGTCCGGCCGCGGCTTTTACGATTACGCCGCCGGCTCGCCGGAAGCAACCGACACCCGAAACGGGGCCGCCGGGCCGCTGCCCGCCTCCATCACGCTGATCGTGCCCGGGGCCGACGGCGACAGCGTGCTCGCTGATGCCCTCGCCCGGGCCGGGATCACCGTGAATACGGACCCGGCGGGCGGTAGCGACCTCGTTCTGATTGAAAAGTCCCTAGGGGACCCGATGCTGGCCGCCGCCCTGGCCACCGGCCGTCCCGGCGATGCGGTCGGCCTGCACCTGCCCGGCGGGGGGCTGGCCGAGATCGTGCTGACCCGGCTCGCGTCCCCGGCCGCCGCGGCCGCCGCGGCCGCGCTCGCCGCCCGGCTGGGCTGGCGGGTGGTGCGCGCCCCGGACCGGCCCGGCTTCCTGGTCGGGACGCTGCTCTACCCGCACCTGGCCGACGCCGTCCGGATGGTGCAGGACGGCTACGCGTCGCCCGCCGATGTGGACACGGCCATGACGCTCGGCTGCGGGTACCCGCGCGGCCCGCTGGAACTGCTCGACGAGGCCGGGCCGGCCACCGCGCTGTCGGTGCTGGAGGCCATGCACCGGGCGTACGGGGACCCGGCGTTCGCGCCGCCGCCGCTGCTGTACGACTACGCGGAGGCCGGCCTGCGCTTCCGGGACTGAGCCCCGCCCGGCGTCACATACGGTGACTTCCGTGAGCCCCCGCAAGGCCCGCCGCCTCCCCGCTGAGCAGCCGAACCGTCCCCGCCGCGGGGCCGGCCGGGCACCGCCGGCGGCGCGCGGGCCGGGGGAGGAGCCGGCCATCCGGCTGGGGCCGCCGCAGATCCAGTCCTGGCCGGACGGTGACTGGGTGGTCCGCCAGGTGCCCGGCGCGGCGGCCACGAAGATGTACCGGTGCCCGGGCTGCGACCAGGAGATCATGCCGGGCGTCGCGCATGTCGTGGTGTGGCCGGAGCAGGCCGATCAGGCCGAGGGACGCCGGCACTGGCACAATTCGTGCTGGCAGCGCCGGCCACGGCGGCCCGGCCCCTGGCCGACTAACTTCCGCTAGAGGAGCTTATGACCGAGATCCGGGCCAGCACGATCCTGCCTGCGCGGCGGGAGCCGGTGACCCTGCACACGGCCGACGGCCTGGCCCTGGTCGGCGAGCTCGCCCGGCCGCTGGACCGGCCGCCGGTCGCCACCCTCATCTGCCTGCACCCGCTGCCCACGGCGGGCGGGATGATGGACAGCCACATACTGCGCAAGGCGTCCTACCGGCTGCCCGCCCTGGCCGGGCTGGCCGTGCTGCGGTTCAACACCCGGGGCGCGTCCTCCGAGCAGGGCACTAGCGAGGGGGAGTTCGGCGACGGGGTGACCGAGCGGCTCGACGTGGCCGCCGCCATCTCCTGGGCGGTGGACCGCGGCCTGCCGGACCGGTGGCTGGTGGGCTGGTCGTTCGGCACGGAGCTGGCGCTGCGCTACGGCAACGACCCGGCCGTCTCGGGCGCGATCCTGCTGTCGCCGCCGCTGATCCGGGCCGGCGATGCCGACCTGGACGGGTGGGCCGCCACCGGCCGGCCGCTGCTGGCGCTGGTCCCGGAGCTGGATGACTACCTGCGGCCCGATGAGGCCCGGGCCCGGTTCGCGCGGGTGCCGCAGGCGGAGGTCGTGGGCGTCGACGGCGCCAAGCACCTGTGGGTGGGGGAGAAGTACGTCTCCATCGCGCTGAACCAGATCGTCCGCCGGGTCAGCCCCGCCGCCTGGCCGCTGCCCACCGAATGGAAGGACTGACCGTGAGCCTGTTTGAGCTGACCGGGAAGAAAGCGTTCGTCACCGGGGCCTCGCGCGGCATCGGGCAGGCCATGGCCGTGGCCTTCGCCGAGGCCGGGGCCGACGTGGCGCTCGTCGCGCGCGGGGCGGACGGCCTGGCCCAGACGGCGGCGGGCGTCGAGGCGGCCGGCCGCAAGGCGTTCGTGATCACGGCCGACGTGACCAGCCAGGAGCAGGTCGCGGGCGCGGTGCGGGCCGCCATCGGCGAGCTCGGCTACGTCGACATCGTCGTCAACAACGCTGGCGGGTCGAACTTCATGGTCGACTTCAAGGACCTGCGGCTGGCCGGCTGGGACAAGATCATGCAGCTGAACCTGAGCTCGGCCGTCTACGTGTGCCACGCCTTCGCCGATCACCTCCTGGAACGCGGCCAGGGGTCGGTCATCAACGTCGCGTCGGTGGCCGGGGTGGTGTCGGCGCCCACGATGTCCCCGTACGGGGCGTCCAAGGCCGGGCTGATCTCGCTGTCCAAGACGCTGGCCGTCGAGTGGGGAGCCAGCGGGGTGCGCGTCAACGCGCTGTGCCCCGGCTGGACGGCCACCGCGCTCAACCGCAACCTGTGGGAGGACCCGGACCTGGGGCCGGCCCGGGTGGCGAACGTCCCGATGCGGCGCTGGGGGCGCGCGCAGGAGATGGCCGGCCCGGCCGTCTTCCTGGCCAGCGACGCCTCCTCCTACATGACCGGCCAGGTCCTGGTGGTCGACGGCGGGCAGACGACCGGGTCCTAGCTCCACGTCGCTCCACATAGCAAAGGCCCCGTCCCGGATGGTCCGGGACGGGGCCTATGGCCGCTTACTGGCTACTCGGTCCACCACTCGTCGTCGTCGCCCTTGCCGGACTTGGCGCCGGCCGGCTGCTTGGCCGCCCCGGCACCGCCGGTCGGGGCCGGCGCGGCGGGCGCCCCCTGCGAGGGCTTGGGGGCCGGGGCCTGGTGCGCACCCTGCGGCTGCTGCGTGCCGCCGTTGGTGCCAGGACCCGCGGTGACCGCCTTGGTCGCCGGAGCGGCCACCGCGGGGGCCGGCGCCGGCTGCTTGAGCGCGTCGGCGAGACCCGGCATCTGGGTCCCGAGCAGCTGGCTGATCTGCGCCAGGTGCGCCGCCACGCTGTCCTTCTGCTTGTTCAGGTCGTCCACGTGGCGCTGAGCCTGCGTGCGCACCCGGTCGGCCTCGGCCTTGGTGTCGGCCAGCAGCTGGTCGGCCTGGGCCTTGGCCTGCGCGACGATCTGGTCGGCATTCTTCTTGGCGTTGCTGACCAGCTGGCGGGAGTGCTGGTCGGCGTCCCGCCGGGTCTGCTCGGCCTGGGCGCTGGCCTTGGTCGCCCGCTGCTCGGCGGTGGACGCGCGCTGCTCGGCCTCCGACACCAGCTTCTGCGTGGCGGCCTGGGCCGTGGCGAGCCGCTCGGCCTCCTGGCGCTCGGCCTCCTCGCGGCGCGCGGCGAGCTGGATGTCGAACTCGGCCTCGGCCTGAGCCCGCTGCGCCTCGCTCTCCTCCAGGATCCGCTGGGCCTGGCTGCGCATCTCGTCAGCCTGCCGCTTGGACGTAGTGAGGATCTCGTCCCGCTCGCGCTTGGACGACGCCCGCATCTGGGCGACCTCGCGCTCGGCCGTGGTCCGCATCTTGGCGACCTCGCGCTCGTTGGCCGCCCGCTTCTCCGCCACCTCGTGGTCGGCGGTGGCACGCAGCTTGGCCACCTCGCGCTCGGTGGTCGAGGTCAGCTCGTCCGCCTCGCGCCGCGCGCCGGTGCGGATGCCGTCGGCCTCGCGCTCGGCCGAGCTGCGCTGGTCGTCGGTCTCGCGCTTGGCGTTGGCGCGCAGCTCGCCGGCCTCGTTCTCGGCCGCCGCCCGCAGCTCGGCGGCCTCGACCTTGGCCGCGGCGTTGAGCTCGTTGGCGGCGGAGCGGGCCTCCTGCACTATCTCGGTGGCCTGCTCCTCGGCCAGGCGGAGGAGCTGCTCGATGCGGGAGCCCAGGCCGGCGTACGTCGGGCGTTCCTGTTCCTGGAGCTGCCGGTGTGCGTCAGTGAGCTCCTGCTGCAGCGCCTGGGACTGGTCCCGGTGCTGGCGGAGATCGCCGTCGACCTGCTTCAGGTACTCATTTACCTGATGCGGGTCGTACCCACGCATGACCCGGGCGAAGTCGCGCTGCGGAGTTTCCTCGAAGAAGTTGCTGAGCTGAGCATCGATGTCGGGCTGCATGTCGCCTAATCCTGTGTAGACGGGGGAATTCGCACACCGGGACAACCGTCTCATGAGTCCTGTCGCCGGGCAGGGCGACGCCCACCGGCGACCCCTCACCCGGCCGGCACGCAATTCCGCTCGCCCGGTCCTGGCAGCGTACTCCCCTACTGCGTCGTTGGCGGCGTGTTCGGGGTTGCTCGCGCCGGAGATACTTATTTTTGGCGAAATGTCATTTTTGTTAGGCCAGTTTAACTGACGAGTAAGGTGCGGCTGGGGCGTGAGTGACGGGTGAGCAGCCCGCGCGGAGCTCGGGGACCGGCGGCCAGGCGTGGCGCGGGGGGCGGCCGGGGCGCCCGGAAGGCCGCTGACCTGCACCGGGATCGCTTGCCGGGCGACCGCGGGGCGGTCGCGGGGCGGCCGCGGGGGCGGTCGCGGGCGGACCGGGGACCGGGCTCCGGGCGGGCGGCGCCGGACCCGCGGGGGCCCGCGGGCGGGCGCCGCGCGGCCGCCCGGCGGCACTCCAAAGGGACAGTAAATGGCCCGTTGGCGAAACGCCGGATCGCGGCCTCAGGGAACGGGGTGGTGCGCCTGCACGAGTTCGGTCAGGACCCCGCCGACATCGGCCGGATGAAGGAACGCTATCGACGCTCCCATGGAGCCGTGCCGGGGTCGCTGATCAATCAGGCGCACGCCGCTGGCGCCGATCGACGCCAGCGCGGCTGTGATATCCGCCACGCCGTAGCCGACGTGGTGCACGCCCTCGCCGCGCCGTTCCAGGAACCGCCCGACCGGGGTGTCCGGGCTCAGCGGCTCAAGCAGCTGGACGTAGGAACCGCCCGCCGGCCCGTCCGCGACCTGGAGCATCGCCTCGCGGACCCCCTGGCTCTCGTTCACCTCGCGGCTGACGACGGTCAGGCCCATGACGGACTCGTAAAAGGCGATCTTCGCCTCCAGGTCCCGACAGGCAATGCCCACGTGGTCGATGCGGGTCAGCATGCAATACACCCTCTGGCCTCGGCGCTCCTCCCGAGTATCGTTTCAGTATGCAGGAACCAGTGATTGTCGGCGGGGCCAGGACGGCTATCGGACGGCTGCTCGGCTCGCTGAGCGGCTTCAGCGGGACCGACCTGGGCGGCATCGCCATCAAGGCGGCCCTGGAGCGGGCCGGCCTGCCCGGCGACCAGGTCGACTACGTGATCATGGGCCAGGTGCTGCAGGCGGGCGCCGGGCAGATACCGTCCCGGCAGGCGGCCGTGGCCGGCGGCATCCCCATGACCGTCCCGTCGCTCACCGTCAACAAGGTCTGCCTGTCCGGCCTGGACGCGATCGCGCTGGCCGCCCAGCTCATCCGGGCCGGCGAGTTCGACATCGTGGTGGCGGGCGGCATGGAGTCCATGTCGCAGGCTCCGCACCTGCTGCCGGGCGCCCGGCGCGGCTTCAAGTACGGCTCGGCCGAGCTGATCGATTCCATGGCCCATGACGGCCTGACCGATGCCTTCGATCACCTGGCCATGGGCGAGTCGACCGAGCACCACAACGGCGCGCTGGGCATCACCCGGGCGGAGCAGGACGAGTTCGCGGCCCGGTCGCATCAGCTCGCGGCCCGGGCGGCCAAGGACGGGCTGTTCACCGAGGAGATCGTGGGCGTGCCCTTGCCGCAGCGCCGCGGCGACCCGGTGATCTTCGATACCGACGAGGGCATCCGGCCGGACACGACCGCCGACTCGCTGGCCGGGCTACGCCCTGCCTTCGCCGCCGACGGCACCATCACGGCCGGGTCAGCGTCCCAGATCTCCGACGGAGCCTGCGCGGTCGTCGTCATGTCCGCCGCCGCGGCCGAGCGGCACGGCGCGACCGTGCTGGCCGAGATCGGCGCGCACGGCGTCGTCGCCGGACCCGACAACTCGCTGCACTCCCAGCCGTCCCGCGCCATCGCCAAGGCCCTGCACCGGGCCGGCGCGACCGTCGCGGACTTGGACCTGATCGAGATCAACGAGGCGTTCGCGGCCGTGGCCATCCAGTCGATGCGCGACCTGGCCGTGGATCCCGACCGGGTGAACGTCAACGGCGGGGCCATCGCCCTCGGCCACCCCATCGGCGCCTCCGGCGCCCGCCTCGCGCTGCACCTCATCACTGAGCTTCGCCGGCGGGGCGGCGGCCTCGGCGCGGCGGCCCTGTGCGGCGGCGGCGGCCAGGGCGACGCGCTGCTCTTCCGGGTGCCCGCACCCGCCGGTGACTGACGGCCAGCCGCCTGTCGCGGATCCGCACGCCGGGACGCCTCAGGCCGGCGCGGCTTCGGGCGGGGCGCCTGCCGGCGGGGCGCCTGCCGGCGGGGCGCCTGCCGGCGGGGCGCCTGCCGGCGGGGCGCGTGCGGGCGGGGCGCGTGCGGGCGGCCGCGGGCCGGGCGCAGGACGGGCCCGCCGTCGCGGGGCAGCCGACCCCGAGGCACTGATCCTGGCCGCGCGGGACGGTGACCCCCGTGCCCTCGCGCGCCTGGTCTCGCTGGTCGAGGATTCTGCCGCCGAGTTGCGGCAGGTCATGAAGGTCATCGCGCCGCTGGCCGGCGGATCGCACGTCATCGGCCTGACCGGCTCGCCGGGTGTCGGCAAGTCCACGGTGACCGGCGCCCTGGTACGCGGCTACCGCAGCACCGGCCTGCGCGTCGGCGTCCTGGCCGTCGACCCGACCTCCCCGTTCAGCGGCGGCGCGCTGCTGGGCGACCGCGTCCGCATGCAGGACCACGCCACCGACGACGGCGTGTTCATCCGGTCCATGGCCAGCCGGGGGCACCTGGGCGGCCTGGCCTGGGCGACCCCCCAGGCGCTGCGCATCCTCGACGCGGCGGGCTTCGACATGATCTTGATCGAGACCGTCGGCGTCGGCCAGGCCGAGGTCGAGATCGCCGCCACCGCCGACACCACCCTGGTCGTCGTGGCGCCGGGCATGGGCGACTCCATCCAGGCCGCCAAGGCCGGCATCCTGGAGATAGCCGACGCTTTCGCGGTCAACAAGAGCGACCGCCCCGGCGCCCAGGAGGTAGTGCGGGACCTGCGCACCATGCTGGCCATGGCCCGCTACGGCCCCGACGACTGGAAGCCGCCGATCGTGAGCACCACCGCGGGATCCGGCGAGGGGATCGACGACCTGGCCGCCGCCCTCGGCGCACACCTGGACTGGCTGGAAAAGTCCGGCGAGCGGGCGGCCCGCCGTCAGGCGCGGGCCCGCGACGAGATCACCGCCATCGCCGTCGCCGAGCTACAGCGGCGCCTGGGCGGCCTCCCCGGCGAGGCCCGCCTGGAAGACCTGGCCGCCCGGGTAGCCGCCGGCGACCTGGACCCCTACTCCGCCGCCGACGCCCTCATCACCGCGTAGCCACCCCCAGCTCCCGGCCAGCGCCCGCCCCGGTTCCCGGCCAGCACGCACCCCCGGTTCCCGGCCAGCACGCACCCCCGGCGAGCGGCCGCCCCGCCGACGCCGCCCCGCCGCCAGACCCATG